>Ga0315290_10000053_pt1 | contig 62583 bp, 53 predicted proteins | sample YL17G12_0_MG_FD_203627 | JGI IMG/M metagenome (GOLD analysis project Ga0315290, IMG submission 203627) | Sediment microbial communities from Yellowstone Lake, YNP, Wyoming, USA - YL17G12_0 | ecosystem: Environmental > Aquatic > Freshwater > Lake > Sediment | place: USA: Wyoming | collected... | reverse complement strand
TCTCGTCGCTGCGTGAAGCGAGTAAGAAGCTCACAGGCAAGCAACTGATCGGCGTGATTAATACTCTCGGAGACCGCCGGGACGAAAGCGCGGTCGATATTATTTCCAAATATATGACCGACAAAGACCCTGATGTTGTAAACGCGGCCATTGATGCGCTGGGCAGGATCGGCAATGCTGCGGCTGGGGCGGTCTTGTCCGATGCCAAGACTACACTGCCGGAAAAAACGCAACCGCTATTACGTAGTGCGCTTTTGCAATGCGCCGCAAGGTTGACGGATGCCGGCAAGAACAGGGATGCGGGGGAGATATATAAGTGGCTGCGCAATCCTCAGGAGCCCAAACAAGTCCGAATTGGGGCGTTTCGCGGGACGGTGGCCTGTCAAAAAGACAAAGCTGTAGATGTGATTCTCGGTGCTCTGTCTGTCAAGGATATTACGATGCTCTCGGCGGCGATAAGTTGTGTACCGGCCATCAATGGCCAGGTTAATACGCGAGCTTTGGTCAAATGGCTACCGCTGTATCCATCTGATATACAAATTCAGTTCATTACAGTTCTTGTCGAGATGGATGCCTCGAAAGCCATTGAAGAAATTATCGCAGTCAGCAGGAATCCCGACCGGGATGTTCGTTTGGCGGCCCTGAGGGCGATTGGCCAACTGGGTGGCGCTCGGCGTGTGAGGATGCTGGCCAAGCTGGCGGCAGAAGCAAAAGGAGAGGAACTGGAGGTTATTCGGGAGAGCCTGGTCAGCCTGCGGGGTGAGGACGTCGATGCAACTATGACCGACATACTGGAAAAATCCAACGTGGATGAGTCAGTCAAGGCGGAACTGAAGCGTGCCCTGGCGGACCGCCATGCGACTGAAGCGATGCCGACATCGCCTGCTGAAAATGGCGAAATTAGGTAAGTGTCAGAGTATTGAAACTTACTGTGCCGGCGGCTATGCGTATTCGACCCACTAACGGGGTCGGAAGGGGTACGATCAGCTAGTTTGGATATTGCGTAAGTCTTTGTAATTAAGCACGTTAAGTTCTATTCGCTCTGTATCGCTGCCACGGTCTTTTAAAAATGGTAAATTGTGTATGAATTTGCTCCGGCAGGCGCTCTAAGATTATAGAATAAAACGATACTATAACGCCAACAACATGATAGCTGACTGAGTATGAGATAATATGAGTTCGACGGCAAGTAAAACCGAAGCGGCGTTGGTGTGTGCCGGGCGTGAGGGTGAAAGAGAGGCTTTGCGCGAGTTGCTGGAGCGTAACTGGGACTGGCTTAAAGGCTTGGTTTACAGTATGTTAGGTAATATTGACGATGTGGATGACGTTCTGCAGAACATTTGTGTGGTGGTGATCGATAAGATCGCGACGTTGCGTGAGCCGGAGCGGTTTCGTGGGTGGCTGGCAACGGTGGCCCGACGGGAGGCCCTGTCGTATCGGCAGAAACGCAGCCGAGACTCGATGCGTTTGGGTGATCCGTCGGCGGTGCGGCAGGACGGTGGTGAATCGCTGGGAACAGATGAAATAGCGGTCCAAAACGAACAGTACCAGCAGATATTGGCTGCGGTGAATCTGCTGCCTGAAAAATACAGAGAAGTTTTTGTGTTGAAATATATGAAAGATATGAGCTACGCAGAAATAACCGAGATACTGGAAATCCCGGCTACCACTATACAAGTCCGCCTGGTTCGTGCCCGTCGGATGGTACACAATCGACTTACCGGTAAACCGGCAGATAAGGTTCCCCGAACATGAATGAAGAAATGTTGGAAATTTTGATTGGCAAATATATAGACAGTGAGATCACTCCGGCGGAAGAGCGTTTGTTGCAAATGGAACTAGAGCGAAACGAGCAGGCCCGTCGGATGCTGGAAGAGTTGCGTAAACTGCAGGACCAGGCCCGCCAGGCTCTGACGGCCCATGTTGTTGAAGGTGGACAATCGGCAGAGGTTGTCTTTGAGCGGGCCTGGGCTGAGCGGTCCGGCAGTCGGCGGAATGCCCGGCCGATAAAGCTGGGAGGCTGGCTACGGTTCGTAGCGGGTTTGGCGGCGGGGTTTGCGTTGGCCCTGGGAGGATACTTCGTTTTGCCGCGGTCTTTGCCGTCCCGGCCGCAAGTGACCGCGCACGATATGTTTGCAACCGCGGAAGATACGACGACAGGGTCGGTTGCAGAACCGCGTATTGTTCGGGTACCCCGAACGGTAGTCGATCCGCGTATCAGGCGAACAATCGACTGGTATAATTTTACCGATGATACGGGAGACCAATGGCTGGTTGAGACCCATCGGGAGAATAAATTTGTCCCGGTGGTTTATCACGGGGATTTGTAACAGGAGACTGAGATGAAAAAGAGATTAGTTAGCGTAATGTTTTTTATGATTGCTGTTTTGTTGGCAGGTAATGTGACGGTCACTGCCGGGTTGGGCGGCGGCGATGAGCCTCCCTGTATTGGCGTCAGGTTGGATTCTCGTCCGCTGGATGAGTTGCTGGTTAAACACCTTCGTCTCAACCCCAATCAGGGTTTGGTTGTTAAAAATATACAATTGGACAGTCCTGCGGACAAGGCCAAACTCGAACGCGACGATATCATTATCGGTTTTGGGGGTAAAGATGTGACCGATTACGATGATTTTGTGTCTGATATTCGCCGGTCAGGCATTGGTGATAAGGTCAATCTGGAGATTATCCATCTTGGCCAGCGTAAGACGGTTAATCTGACACTGGCGGCGGCGACTGAGGTTATCGAATGGAAATATCCCATGGAGCCGGACTACATGGAGAGATGGCGACCCGGCAGGATGTTTCGGCTTGAACCTGATAAAAAGCACTGGCAGCAGATGCCTTTCGATGATCTGCCCGATACGAAGATAAAAAAGTATATCGAGGATACTTTCAAGCAACGATACGTATATAGTTATCTGTCCGATGACCAAAGTTACGAGGTTGAAATTAACGGCGACCCCCACAGTAACGATTCGACAATTACCGTACGTATCGACCGCAACGAGTATAAAGCTACCGTCGATCAGATCGACAAGCTGCCGGAGAAATACCGTAAAGCGGCCCAGGATGCCCTGGAAAATGCCCGCAAAGATTCCGAAAGATTAGTCGATCCTGATGACATGTCAGGTCCACCGTCAGATGAGCCATGGGGTTATGATTTTTTTGACAGGCCGTTTTTACAGCGTAGTCCCGGGCGTGGGTTTGGTTTGCCTGGCGATCTTCGCGAACAGATGCGTGAGATGATGGAGCGAATGCAAGAGATGGAACAAAGAAACCGAGACTTATTTAAGCGGTTTGAAAGAAAATCGGACGAGACGACCCCGGATTCTGACAAGATAGAGCTATAACAAAGAGGTTTTGAATTTTTTGGTTGTGGATTTGGGTTGTATAATGGCGGCATCGCTTGATCAGGTGCCGCTATGTCCTGGTAGCTTTCGATGGTGATTCCATATTTGCCGCCGCTCAGGAAGTTAAGTTGGGAGTTTTCTCTTTTGTGTTTTCCAAGTAGCGTTTTGCGAATTCATCGAAGCCGATCTCTCCAAGTCCCAGGATGTGCATCAGTTCACCCGTATCGGAAAAATCGAGTCTTTGTTCGGGATCATAGTAAGTAAATGCCGCCTTCCATGCGGTTGAAAAAGTCGGGTGAGCGATAGCGGCTCTAACGAACGCGTCATTTCCGCCTTTTTCGTTAAGGTAAGCATTCGCATCGCGAATCCTGATATAGTCGGTGTGTTTTTTCGTGTACGCCAGGGCGGCGTCTGTTGTTTGGTCCTCGTTCCAATTGCTGTGCTGAACCACGTGGATTCTTGTGGCAGTGTCAATCGCGGGCGATTGTTTCCTGATCCTTTCCACAACCGCTGCGGTGATGTCAGACTGCCCACCCTCTTTGATCCAGACGTCACCACCGGCCTCGATGGTTTTGGTCCATCTTTTCGCCAATTCGTTAACAACCGCCTCGCGAGAGGTGTGCGCTGCCAGCCAGCCGCAACAGTTTTTCCATGCGGCATCCATAACAGCGTCGGAGTCGCGGTCGAAGTGTTTCGCGTTCTTGCCGTAAGCTCCAGATACGGGAACGACGTGTTTCGATATCCAATATGCTCCGTAAAGCGATTGCAGGAGTGTTCTGTCCGCTGCGGCGCTTTGTCCGTCATCTTTGTCCGGTGCATGGTCGTAATGCAGCGATATCAAGTCTTTGGCGGGTGCAAATGTCCTTTTGGGGGGCTGGTTTTCTGTTTGTCCTGCAATGGAAGAGATTGAGATCAACAGAGTCAGCAGAGCGGTTGTTCTTTTCATGTTCATATACCTTTCGACTTCTATTTATATGGATTCTATGGTCCATCAGAATAAATTGCGGGCATGGCCCGGACTATTTTTGTCCTGGCTATGCTTGTTTTTTATGAGAATTTTGTTGGGAGTCGGACGGTCAAAACGCTGTTTGATTTCATCACGGGTTTCGCGTCTGGGCCTGGTCTGATGGAGCGATATAAGATTGTCAATCGCCCCAGGTTTAATTGTAATTTTGGGATCAAAAGATTCAGATGCCACATAGGCTTCAAGACTATGACGCAACTGACGGGCCGCATGGCGGGTGGGCAACTCTGAGGATAAGTCGAGCGAAGTCACCAGCAGTTTGCCTTTACCGATCCTGGCTTCAAACAGAACACTGAGAGCACGGTTACCAATAAATGAATCGATCATCCGGACAAGATTCTCAGGACGTGGGGCCATGCTGTCAAGATCGAGCACGCGGGAAGGCCGCAACACATCCCACCACTGCCAGTTGCTGTAGAATTCCGTTGGAAAAGATTTCAAGGCAGGATGTTTTGGATCGCACAAGATACCCATAGTGAATGCATGTTGATGACGTTTCATAATGGGATTCCAGAACAGTGTTGTGAAGCAGCCGCGTGTAGCCGCGGGGATCTGCTCCTTTGGCAGTTCCACGACCACTGTGCCACCTGCCTCCACTTCAGCGGCAACATCAGCGGACCATCCACGCACCCAGTGTACCGGTTTATTGCTCTTGTCAGGGCACGGATAGATCCACAGGTCCCAACTGTTGGCAATATCGCTTTGGGGTACAAATACACTGAGTACAGCTTTGGCTGGGCCAGACACAGAAGCAAGCGGAAAATCCACCTTGCCAATACGAGTCAATTCGCCGGTGGGAATGACACGTTGTTCGAAGATGCCGGCTGCGATCACGTTCCCGGCATCTGTTGATAACTGCCACCGGAATTCTGTGTTGTTCAGGTCAGATGGGCCGTAGTGCGCCACATCAACATCGGCCGTGAGAATATCCTGGTTGGTAAATGTACGCCTGACTAATCGTGCCAGCGGCACGGTCTGGCTACAGAACCGGCGGAACTGCTGAGGTGTTACAATGCCTTTGGATTTACGCAATGCCGTAACGATCCCAATGGTGGAAGTGCCTTGCGGCCAATGGTCGTGAAAGCCCAGCAGTTGGAATCCGCCCAGTCCTGGCGTGCGCATGGCGGATTCGATCTCCTCCTTGTAGAGAAGCAGACTGAGGTGTCCCGATGCCCGCACAAAATCATCAGCCAATGCAAGGGTTCCCTTCTCTTCCATGAATTCCCGGATAATCTCAAGATTATAGGCTTTATAGACGCCGGTATATTCTTTGGCCTCTTTGATGTTCGGATACACCGCCCACTGCCCGACTTCGTGGGTAAAGACGGGTTTGTCAATTCCTGCAATCCCGTCGCGATAGTCATTGGCAGTCTCGGGCGGACGTGTGTTGAAGCGTGAACTGTCCACGACATCAAACCCTGACCAGCGGATGCCTGTGATGGGTTCGCCGTCATGGTCCCACGTGGCACCTCTGGGCCAGGCGCTGACATAGAAGTCATCATCGCGGCCCTCGGTGTGAGCTTGCGCCGTGCAGCAATACCAATGACGCGGGTCTTCCTGGCGGCACCGGGCCACCCGCTTCATCAGTATGGCCTGAGGTTTTGAATTCGCTGTTTCACCGTTGTAGAGCAGTTCATTACCCATGGTCAACATACAAAACGAAGGATGATTCCCGAACGTGCGTACAATACGCAACGCTTCTTGCTGCAGGTAGTCCAGTGTTTCGGCATCATCCAGCTCACTGCCCGAACACCCCGGCAGCTCAACATTGAGAATGATGCCAAGCCGGTCGGCTGCATCAAACGCTGCCTCTGGCGGACAACAGGTGTGGAACCGAACATGGTTAAGTCCATGCGCCTTATTGATACCCAAAATATGCAGCCAATAGTCTGTGTCAGTCGGTGGATAACCGGTCAGAGGGTGAACAAAACACTCTAACTCGCCGCGCAGAAATGTGGCTCTGCCATTGATGGCCAACTGTGTCCCGACCTGCGAGAGATTTCGCATACCAAACTCCGTGGATAGCCTGTCGCTACCCTGCGGGGTCTGCAATTGGGCGGATAACTGGTAAAGGTGCGGATGAAATTCATCCCATAGTCGCATATCGTCGCCAAAGAAAAGCTCATACTCAGTCACCCGGCATCCGGGTTCATATATCAGTGTAAAATCCTGGCTGACGGCGACCGTTCCTTCCTGCAGGTTCTGAATCTCCAGTGCAAGCCTGCCTGGGCAGGAATCCGTCAGATCGTTCGTATGCTCGACTCTTACGCGCACTTTGCGATGACGGATGTCGGGGTAAACCTGCAAATCCGTCACCCGCACCTTTTGACGTATCTGAAACTCGATACGCCCGGTAATGCCGTTCCAGCAGGGCCCGCCGAAGACGGCGTGGTGCCCGCCGCAATTCAGGCGATTAAGGTTGTCGGTTTTGAGTACCAGATCCTCGCTATTGGATCCATTATCGGTTGATGTTTGGCTTTGCGACCTGCGGTTGGAATTGTCAATCATAACAGTAAGCCTGTTCTTACCGGGCCTGAGGGCATCACTGAGGTCATACACATGCGGCGATACCAGGCTGTCCTGGCTCCCCAAAGCAGTTCCGTTGAGCCATGCGGCACTCAACCAGCCGCAGCGCTCAAGAAAGAGATCAATATGACACTCGCAGTCGGCGTCTGACAGCTCAATCTCCCGCTGATACCAGGCAGGACCGAGATATTCAGTTGTTGGGGTGAGATCGCTGATGAGTCTCTTTGGCGGGGTCGGTCCCACACCATTGGTCTGGGTCGTACCGGGAAGTGTGACGAGGCTGGAATCGATGTTGTGATCCTGCCACCTTTGCGACTGACCCTGATTGGCCGGGTCCAGTTTGCATACCCAGTCGCCGGCAAGTGAAATCGTTTTTCTGCCGGCAGTCCCTGATGTCGTGTGTCCAGGGATGTGTTTGTGTTCTGCCGCCTGGCACTCGCTAAGGCAGATTCCCGACGGAATCACAACTACCATATTAACACAAAGGCACAGGCACATTGTAACTAACCATAGACTCTTGTTGAAACGACTAATATCCATCCCGCAGATTAACTCTTCCCTGTCATGGCGGATTGACCTATCATTTTGTGATATTCCTTGTTTCTTGTGCATAGTTAGACTTTACTGTAAAGTAGCCCGTCTGAGCCATGAAGTCAAGTTGTTTTTTGCCGGTTTGAGCTTGTAATGTGGCATGTGCGATATAGGCGTTTCCAGCCGAGGAATTGGTGTCAGAAAAACCTTGACATCGGTATGAGAATTTGGCATATTGATTCTATACCCAAAGGGTTCTGTTGAATGAAAATTGGGTTGGAAAAACTGTGAAAGCTGGCCATATAGAAGGTGTTGAACGATGAACCATGTAGAACGTTTCAGGGCGGTTATGAATTTTGAGTCCGTAGATCGTCTGCCTCGTTGGGAATGGGCGATGTGGTGGGACAAGACAATAAGACGCTGGCACAAAGAAGGTCTGCCGAGGGAATTGGCTGAGACCGATATTTTTGGTATTTCCGAATATTTCGGTCTTGATCCCTATATTCAATACTGGTTCAGCACGACCCAGTCAACTATCGAAGCGGTTCAGCACCACACAGAAGGTTCAGTACATAATATGGATGATTATTTAAGAATTAAGCCAAGCCTGTTTCCCGATCATCGGCAGGCTATTGAAAAAATGCTTCCCCTGGCCAAAAAACAAAAAGAAGGTAATATGGTTGTTTGGGTGACTTTCGAGGGTTTTTTCTGGTTTTCGAGAACTCTTATGGATATAGAGAAATTAAGTTATGCTTATTTCGATCAGCCGGAACTGGTACATCAGATAAACAAGGATTTACTTGATTTTAATATTGGGTTGATCAGGCAGATGGAGAAGACCTGCGTTCCAACGTTTGCCACCGTTGCCGAAGACATGAGCTACAATCATGGGCCAATGATTTCTGAGCGGATATTCGATGAATTTTTGGCTCCCTACTATAATCAAATAATTCCCTTACTAAATGAGCTCAATGTGGTTAGCATTGTTGACACAGATGGAGATGTTACGGCTATGATCCCGTGGCTCGAATCGGTTGGCATTCAGGGGGTTTTACCATTGGAACGGCAGGCAGGTGTTGATGGTGATAAATTGAGAGAACAGTATCCTAAGTTTAATCTGATAGGTCATTATGATAAAATGGTCATGCCCCATGGCGAGGGGGCTATGCGAGAGGAATTCGAACGTCTGAGGCCCCTGATGCGAAAGGGTGGTTTTATTGCGAGTGTGGATCATCAGACTCCTCCAGGGGTTTCTCTGGAACAATATAGAATTTACCTTAGACTGCTTGAAGAATATACGCGACTATCCTAATGCTTATACCTGTAATTAAGGAGTGATTTCGCTATGTATGATGTAGCTGTATTGGGTGGAGGGCCGGGAGGTTATGTTGGAGCAATGCGAGCGGCTTTGCGCGGCGCGAAGGTTTGTTGTATGGAACAAGGGCTTCTGGGCGGGACGTGTCTAAATGTCGGATGTATTCCCACCAAGGCGATGCTTCATGCCAGTGAGGTGTTCTGGCAGACGGCCGGTGCGAAAGAATATGGTATTGTGGTCGGCAAGGCTCAGGTCGATTCGGCTGTTTTTATGAAGCGGGTCGGTAAGGTGGTGGCCGATCTGCGCGGCGGTGTGGGGTTTCTGCTGAAGAAACGCAAAATTGATGTTATAAACGGTCGCGGAAAGCTCGCGGCCAGCGATACGATTGAGGTCGAAACCGACGACGGTATCCAACAAATAAAGGCCAAGTCGATTATTCTGGCTACGGGCGCCAGGCCGGTCCGGCCCGGTTTTCTTCCGTGGGATTGTCCGGATCTGATGACGACCGACGAAGCTACGACCGCTAAATATCTGCCGAAAAGCGTTATCATTATCGGTGGGGGGGTGATCGGTTGTGAATTCGCGACGATGTATGCGGAACTGGGTATTCCTGTTACGGTGGTGGAAATGCTCGATAGCCTGGTGGCTAATCTGGATGAGGATATTTCCAAGGCGGTTTATGAGAGTTTGAAGAAACGAGGCGTTAACATTATTACCGGTAGCAAGCTGATGTCGGTTACGCCGGGTGAGTCGGCGGTTACGGCTCAGTTGGAAAACGGTCAGGAAGTTACGGCCGCTAAGATGCTGGTCGCTATCGGGCGGGTGGGTAATATTGAGAACATTGGTTTGGAAGCGGTCGGCGTTGAAGTAGAAAATGGATTGGTTAAGGTCGATGATCGCTGCTGTACGAATGTTGACGGGATATACGCGATAGGGGATATTGCCGAGACGCGACAATACGCACATCTGGCCAGCCGAATGGGTATTGTTGCCGCTGATAATGCTACCGGCCACCATGCCAGTGACGACCGTAGTGTGGTGCCGTGCGGTGTTTATACGCATCCGGAGGCTGCGGCTGTGGGGCTGTCGGAGCAGGCAGCGAAACAACAGAGCAAGGATGTGCGCATAGCTCGTTTTCCATATTCGGCCAGCGGTATGGCCCAGGCTTACGGCCAGACCCAGGGGATGGTAAAAATTATCGCGGAGGCGGATATCGGGGGTATTTTGGGTGGAGTTGTCATCGGTCCCCATGCTACGGATGTGATTGGGGAAATCGCCCTTGCTATGCGGTGCGAACTGACGGTCGAGGAACTGGCTGCGACGATTCATGGGCATCCAACCTTCAGCGAAGCGGTCGGCGAGGCGGCTGAGGCATGGCTGGGTTTGCCCCTACATAGTATCAGCTAGAGCGATCCGGACAGATGGTTCGCATCGGGTCGGCCGATACATCGCTATGGTATGGTGGCGTTGACGTATTTTTGAGCTCTCTTGCGGGCGTCCTCGTCCTGGCAGACGGCAATTACTTTTTTCAATATTGCATGTACATCGTCGCCTTTAAGACCTTGTCTTCTGGGGTCCCTTTGCGGGCAGGCGATTTTCACGGCAGCCAGGGCAGCTTCGGCTTGTAAGGTTTTGTCGTCGAGATACGTGGCCACTAAATTGAGCGATTCGATAGTTTGCACATCAGCCAGGCCGGCGAGGATGAGTTTTTTTTCCTCTGATCGTTCGGCGGCAGCTATGGCGTCTTTGTACAAATCGAGCTTGTCTTCGTTGGTCAGGTCGGCTGTGCCCACAAGGCGTACGCAGCCGCGGAGTGAGAGGACCTGATATTTCAATTCCCTGGTATTTTTTGCGATGTCGATCAGTTCAGTAATGGCACCGGCGTCGGGCCAGTCGGCCAAGGTTCGTATGGCGGCATCGGCAACGTCGGCATTGGTGCTTTTTGTTTCGGTTATGACGACCTGTAGTGCTTTGTCGCCGCCGATAAAGGCCAGCGTTTGCAGAAGAGGGGCTTTCTTGTTGTCGGTTGTCTTTTTTATCGCTGTCAATATTTGATCGGCTCGCCTTTGCGGATCGGCGATCCGGTTGGTGGTCGCTGCTACGGCCTTTTGTGCAACGGATTGCTCATCAGAGCTATCGGCATTGAGGAGAAGATCGATCAGTCCTGACAGATGTTTTTCTTCTGCCAGGATGCCGAGTGCCTTGATGGCCGCTATGCGAACGGAACGATCGTTGTTTTTTGTCCAGGTGGAAATTGTTTCCAGATGCGCTTTTGCTTCAGGGACGGCCAGGACCTCCAGAATCGCCACCCGTGAGGGAGAGGACACGTCAGGCAGTGCATTTGCCATAGCAGTCATTGTCTGCCGGTCAGAAAGGCGAATCAAGGCGTCCTTGACGGCTGCGATTTGATCGGTCTGGTCAGTTTTCATTGCGCTGAGCAGGGCATCGATGCAATCTTTGCCTCCCAGTCGAGCGACCGCTGGAATGGCGGCCAGCTTGAGGTTTTTGTCCGTGTTTTCGGATGACAGTATTTTAAGCAGCGTCGGAAGCGCTGTTTGATCGCCTCGGTTGGCGAGCATGGATGCTATTTCCCCCTGTGCTTCGGGAGAGACCTTTGCCATTTTTTCGGTCCATTCGGTTGTTGCTGATTTTCCGGGGATTTTAGCGGCTAGTTTTAACGCGGCGGCGCGGAATTCTTTGCCGGTACTGTCCATAGCGTTGAGCAGGTCGTCAAGTGCTTCACTTTCTAAGGCAAAGACCAGCGTACTGAGAGCGGCGCATTGGACGTTCTGTTCGTCAGTGCGTGTTCCGATTAAATCGCGACAAATTTTGACGGATGCTCGTTTTTGGCCGGTTTCGGCGAGTCGCTGAGCGAACAGCAGGTAGTAGGAAGTGCATTTGGCCCTTTCGTAGAGTGAGTTCGAGCGTGAGGCTTTAGCCAGTATCTCACCCGCTGATGGGTCTGGGATGTTGGCAATGGCGTATAAAGCCGCATGGCGGGTGTTGGTGTCAGTGCTGTTGGCGTATTCGGCAATTTTTGCCGTAGCGTTCTCGGCGCGGAGGATGCCAAGAGCCTGTATGATTGTGACGCGATTGGCCCGGTCGGAGGAAGGAAGTGCTCTTAGCAGGACCTCGGCGGCGGCATGTGTGCGAATTGTGAGCAAGGCCTGAGTGGCCGGTTCGCAGAGTCTGGGGTCGGTGAGGTATTTGCTTAATTGGGCGACGCATTCGTCCTTGCCGGCTTGCTGGAGGCGATATATCAGAAATGCTTTTACCTCATTGTCGGATGCTGATTCCATGGCTTCTATAACCGCTTTGACGTACATTGCTCTGTCGGCTTCGGTGCCCGGCTGATTAACCCAGGTGGCCAAGCTGTTCAGGGCGAATCGAGCTGTGGTGTCGTCGCCGGTACCCGGAGGAACGAGCATTTGGCAGATTGCTTTAATCCCGGCAGGGCCAATCCTGACGATTTCAGCGGCAAGTGTGTCTGTCTCGGCGGTGCTTTGGGTGGGCATCTGAGCGATTATCTCTGTGACTTTGGATTGCACATCGTTTGCCGGCGAGACGGAAGCTGTAATGTGCAGAAGGGTAAAGGCAACTGCCAAGGTTAGTTTTGTTTGAGTTGTCATTGTTGGGTTTCTCCAAATGGAAGTCATATTTCTATATGTGCCAAGGCATGCGCATGGGCTGATCGATCAGGCGGTTGGCCTGTTCGTCACCGATGAAAAGTTGTTTGACCGGGTCGAAATGAAGTTTCCTTCCCAGACGTACCGCAATAACTCCTAAATTGACAAGTGTGCAGGAACGATGTCCGTTTTGGTCGTTGAGGGCAAATTTTTTGCGTGTTCTGACGGCATGTGCGAAATCGGTTACCTGCGGCTCGGGGTCGAGCAAGGCGTCGAGTTTTTTCTTCAAGTTGGGGATGTCGGATTCGAAGCCTTTGAATAGTTTGCCGTCTGGTCCTTCGATATAAGGTACGTTTTCGTCGCGGTTATCGCCGTCGAGAATAATCTCGCATCCGTCGGCGTATTTCATGGTAAGCCGTCGCCAGGCAACGGCGGCATCGGGATGTTGCTGTACCGTTTCGGCCTCTATTTCAACCGGGCTGGTGTCGTCCTTGTCGAGTAGATACTGAACGGGGTCGAGATAGTGCATGCCCATATCGCCCAGACCGCCCCCGTCGTAATCCCAATATCCGCGGAATGATTGGTGTACCCGGTGAGGATGATAGGGTTTATACGGTGCGGGGCCGAGCCACATATCGTAGTCCATTTCGTCCGGTACTTGCTGTGGGGTCAGGTTGGTTTGTCCGCTCCACATACCCAACTTCCAGTCAAAGCCGGTCGGTCCGCCGATGGTGATTTTCAATGGCCAACCTAACATGCCGCTTTCGATGAGTTTCTTGATGGGTTTGACTGTAGTTTCCATGCCGTAGAAGCCATCAGTGAATCGGAACCAGGTATTGAGTCTGAAGATTCGTCCGTTTTTCTGAACGGCTTCAACGACTTTTTTGCCTTCTCCGATGGTTCGGGTCATCGGTTTTTCGCACCATATATCTTTGCCAGCCTCGGCGGCGGCAATAGCGATCAGGGCGTGCCAGTGCGGTGGTGTTGGGATGTGAACAATGTCGATGTCTGGCCGGTCGAGCACTTCGCGGAAGTCCTTGTAACCTTTGACGCCTTCGATATTGCGACTGGCGGCGGCGTTGAGGGCATCTTGCAGGTGTTTTTCGTCCACATCACATACCGCTACCGTCCGAGCGCCTTCATAAAATATGTGTCCGGTTCCCATACTGCCCACGCCGATGACCGCTTTTGTCAATACATTGCTTGGGGCGGTGAAATCTGTTCCGCCCAGTACGTGGCGGGGTACGATGGAGAAGGCAGCGGCGGTGGCGGCGGCGCTTTTGATGAAACCTCGACGAGTAATTTTTGGTTTTGCTGTCATGTCAATCTCCTGTATCTGTCGGGATTTTGGATTTTGTAACCAGCAGATTTTGGTGTGCGGTACGCACTCTACAAGGTTGTATATTACCGTCGATCACAAGTAATAGCAAGCGATATTAAACGGGGTTTTGGTTTAGGTTGTAACCGTCTGTTAGAAAAGCGGTTGCGTCGGTCGGCAGGAGGTTACTGCTTGGGGGTGATCTGTCGCCAGGTGCCCTGGGCGGGGACGAGATAGCCATCGTAAAACTTTGGCGGAGGGTTGTCAAGAATTGACGGATTCCAGTTGATGATGGTGTCATCGACAACTAGGCACTGAATAGTGGCAATTACCGTTCCCAGAATATTGCATTGTTTTCCTAAGGACAAATTGCCATCGCAATATATCATCCCCTGAATACGATTAGGATAGACCTCGGCAATGCTCCCATTGCCAGGCTCACCTGGTATACTGAAATCAACACCAAGGTTCTTTTCGGAAAGATCCCTATCAGGACATATAGTAATATCGCTGTCCACAATCAGAGCCGGATAACCGGGCCGGGCGGGCGTCCAATTTATGCCCGATTCTATGGTACTATCACTTCTTGGGCTAATAAGCAAAAGGGTACCAATGATACGACAATCTCTGATGGTGATTTTCTGGTTGGCGCAGTTAATTCTATAGAGGCCGTCCGGATTGGCGGGGCCAAACGGGTTTGATGTAGGGCTCAGCATTACCTTTTCAATAGTAGCTTGAAAAGGGATATCCGTGGCGAGGGATTTGTAGTACTGGAGGATCGCCACTGTGTCGGGAAACTCCTTTGGTTCACTGCCTGGTGAGATGACACCAGTGATTCCCTGCATGTCTGCTATGGTCCCCACCGCTTCGGCGTCACCGTAGATGGCCGTGCTCCCTCCGGTTTTGGCGATGTTACCGTTAGAGGTTACGTTTCCAGTTATAACTGCCGCGGTTTTTATTTCGATATTACCCCCGGCGGCCAGGGCATATTTCAGCAGTTCGCAAGGTATTTTCTCCTCGATCGCTTCAACCTGGATAGTTCGGCTGAGGCCATGGACAGTTGCAGTGCTGGTTAATATGACCGGGTCCGTGCTATTGTTTGCCAGGTCAGCGTCGATGGGGTCCATACCGGTGACGCTGTAGGTGGCATCGCCATTGGGAACGTCTTGCATCCACAAACCGTTACTGAGAATTTGTCGCCAAGTCGGCTCTGCGTTAGTGAATCGCAGGGCATGGCGGATACCGAGTTCGGCATAAATGCGGGCTTGTTCGATCTGTGTGTTGGAACGGGAGCTGCGACGAAACTGAAGGATATTGGTGGACAGAGCAAGGACGGTGGCAACCAGGACAATGGAGGCTGCCAGGGTCAGGATGTAAATACTACCGTTTTTGTTCTTAATCATCATTCTACTATTGTGGTAACGTGGCAGAGGTGTCTGCGATAACGTATCTCTGCTGGATAATTGTGTTATTGTTGTTAGTTATGGTGATGATGACTTCTTTGAAGCCTTCGTCCTGGTCGTCTGCGGTGGGTAGCGTGAAATCGTCGGCTGCCACATAACTAACGACAACGGAACGGGTAATATCGGGATATTGCCAGTAAGGTTGACCAAACCGGTTTTGTGGCGGGCTGGCGGACCAGTTGTTATAATCGTCAATGTCGTCATAATTGATACGAGTTGGTAGAATTTCATCAAATTCGGGACCGAGGCTTTCGCCGGGAGCGATGGGGTCTTCGTAGTGGCGATCTTTGATTTCTTCGATCATTTCGACAGCCAGCATGGCAGCGATATCTGCCTGTGTGGTTGCCTGGGTAGAACGTCCGAGGTTGGCAAACAGTTTAATAGCGGAGACCGTCAGGACCGATATGATGACCGCAGAGAGCAGTACCTCGACATAGGAAAAGCCGCCTCTGGGTGAAAAAGGCCTGGTGGTTATGGCCGAAAGGCGAGATTGATTATTTTGCTTGATTGATCTGTTCAATGCTGCCTCCCTGGGCGATTTCTATGGTGGTTTGTTTCGAGCCGCGACAGAGGGTAATGGTAGAGTCGGTGGATGCCGGCAAGCCGCGTGCGTCGAAGGTGATGGAATAATTACCGGCCGGTTCGAACTTGAGAGTCGATAGCTGGTAAGGTGGTTCGGCCAGATTGACCGAAATATCCTGAGGGCTGTCGAGGCTGGGGACGCCAGTGGCCTGGTATGATAGGTTGTCCGGATCGATGGTCAGGGTGCGTGGTTGCTGGTCGCGGCGTGCCTGGTCGCGGACCAGTTGCAGATCGGCAGTCAGTTTAGCTGTGGCGTTCTGTAGTTTGGCATAGTCGATGCTGCCGCAAAAGTTGAGTGTGGCAGCGCCGGCTAGTATCGCGATGATAACGATTGCGATCAGTAGCTCGAACAGGGAAAAAGCTGCTGATCGATCAAGTTGTTTTTTTGATTTTGACATTCTATCCACCCGGCGACAGTGTTGGTTCGTTCATAGTTTTGATATAACGTCGTACGGTATTGGAGGTGTCGGAACCGAATTGGAGGATCACGGTTATGCCGTGAAGGTGTATTGTAGGTTCTTTCGTAAACGTGTCCATTTCTATGATCATGCGGTAAATATCAGAGGCGATTATGCTCATGGGTTCCTGACCGCTTCGGCGTGAGAGCGTCATATTAGAGGGATTCCACTGATAAGTAACCATTTCTAATCCACCGGTATCGGCGGTTGATGGAATACTAAGAGTGAGTCCATGTTCGATCACAGATAAAGGTGTAATCTCGGTGGCCCATCGCAGGTCGTCGGCTAAGATTTTGAGAACATCATTTTGTTGCCGCATTCGGGTGAGAGAGGCCTTTGTGTCACTGGTGCGTTTGTAAGTGTGGTTAAGAGCCAGACCAACAGCTACCGTTATAACGGAGATTAAGACGACTGTTACCATTATCTCGACCAGGGAAAACGCGGAAGGAGCTTTAATAGAATCAGGTTTTGTCATTTCTTTACTCATAACCGGGATTTTGCAGAAGCCCGGCTCATAAAAAACAGGTCTCGGGTCAAACGTAAATTGACCGGCCGAGACCTGAGTTTGTTGCCGTTACAAAGTACCATTAAAGAATTCTGATGTTGGCGCCAACTTCAACTATAATGATACGTGTTCTTAAAAGGCATCGTAGGTGGCGCCGTCATTGCCGGTTTCGTTAGCGTTGGCGATAACCTGGCCCGTGGCGGTACTATATACCCATCCTGTACCATCGCCGGTGTTGGAGGCCAACGGGGTAGCCAAGGCATTTACTGTAACATCAGAGCTTCCGGTATTGGTGCCTACGGGCAGTTTGGGGAAGCTGCCACGGATATACGGGCCATAAGGATAGGCAGCATCTTTATCCGGGGAGGCCTTTCCGTCGGCATCGGTGTACATAATCAACTGGTTGACAAATGCTTCGGCTGAGCCGGCTGCGTTTCCCAGGCCGTCCTGTTTGGCGCCGGGAAAAGTCTGTTTGTGTTCACCATAGTACCAGTCGATGGCGTTGCGGATGGTGGCCAGATTGGCGTGGAGAGCGGCTTCGCCGGCATTTTTGCTGCCTGAGCTGATACGCGGAATCGCAATGGCGGCAATAATACCCAGAATAACTATAACAATTACCAACTCGACCATACTAAATGCGTTTTTTCGGTTAGCGGTTCTGTGAAACATCATCGATACTCCTTTGCTAAGTCCTTTGCCATACCCTATATGCTTGATGGCGGTATTAAAGAGCCATACACAAACTCTTCACCGGTATTCGTATCGGGTAAGATGTGCGGCGACTTTATCTTGATATTCCCAAGAAGCGGGGCGGTCTTTTGGTGGTATCGCTGGAAATTCGGATAGTATTGACTGGAAGTTTGAAGGTGTTGGTTTCGATATAAAAATTGGGGCTTGGTGGAAGTTATCGGTCGTAATTGAGGGTTATCTGTTCGGAACCGACTTGCAGAACCACGGCATCTGATTTGATTTCTGTCAGGTGGTAAGGTCCTATATTTTGACCGGATTTCAATATCTGTTCGTTTATTATAGTATAGCTTTGAGGTGGGGCGAATACGATGGCTGAGAGGTTCAATGGGGCCATTTGTTCGGCCGGGATGGTTTCTTCTTCGGCGGCATCTGTTTGTTGGGGGACGTCCATCGCGCGAAGCAATTGCTCGGAAGCCACGAAAATGTCGCGGTCATGCCCAGTGGCAGTTTCGGGAGTTGTTGATGAAGGCAGAGTACTTTGGATTTTCTGGCACAGACTGCCCAGAAGCGATATCGGCCTGGCGGTTGCAGGAGGATTCAAAGTTTGCGGCGGCTGGGCAAGTGCCGGAACCACAGGGACATTATGCCTAGCCCGAGTCTGTGCCTGACTTAACTGCGGTTGGGTGAGCGAGTTGGAGTTTGTGCTCTTGTCCCAAGCCAGGGCTATCATGGCTACGATTAAGACAGCGATGTATATTTTTCGTAATTTTGTCATGTCGATTTTATTTTGCGGCGAATACATCCATGTTCATAGCTATATTACACGAGTGCTCATCAGACTGTTTGCCGGTAAGGGTCAGGGAACTGATTCGTACAAACACTAACTCATCGGCGATGCTGGTCAGAAAACTGCGTAAGTTGGGGAATGTGCCGTATATTTTCAGAGACATAGAGGTTTTGTGATACTGTTCGCTGCTGTCTGTGTCGCCGGGAGCGATTTCATCCAGGCGAATAGAACAATTTTGTGCGAGGCTGCCGAGGCGCCGGATAACTTCAGGAATATCAATGTTGTGGCTGAGCATATCGGCGTTTTGACGAATTCTGTCAGTCAAGGTTCGGCGGTTCTGAACGGCGTTTTGCAGTTGGACCAGCTCGGCCTCTATAGATTCCTTTTCCTGTTGTTTCTGCTGCCGCTCTTTCTGCAGTTGGATGACTTCGTGGTCCAACGGCCGAATCAGGAACAGCCAGACCAGGCCGCTGATGCACAGGAGGGCAGCCAGACCGTACAGGTCGATATCAAAGATTTTTGGTTTGTTGCATATTAGCATAGTTAGTACCCATGGCTGATGTTATGGGGTTAACGACACATTGTATTTCAAAATCGATATTTCCAGGTGAGTCATCGGATTTTCGACCGCTGCGCTGAAGCTGAGCGCCATAGAAAAAACCTGAGTTGTTCAGGACGGTCAGATAATCAGCTACGGCTTTATAATTCAGCGCATTGCCCTTAAGATACATAAACATCAGTTGGTTGCGGTTCGATTTGTCGTCGCCGGTTGACTTGTCGGTTTGTGGGTTGTTAATAAGAAACATTTTGGCACTTTTGGCTAGAGATAATTTTTGCGAAGATGCTCCGGATGAGCCGGATTTGGGGTCTTCGCGTGAGAAATCCATTTCTTCCAGATAAACCAATTCGGGGCTGTGCCGGGCCAGGTAACCGGTTATTTTCAGGAAATCGACGTAGTGGTCCAATTCCACCAGTAGTGCGTATCGGTTCTGCCAAAGATCGAGTTGTGTTTTGGTTTCTTTGAGAGATTGGATTTCTTCCTGGATCTGTTGAGATTGTTTGGCAATATTTCGTGTGAACTGACTGGCGTTGCGGTAGGCAAAGTATTTGACGGCGGCCCATGTGGTGACGGTGCAGGTGAAGATCAGGGTCAGAACCAACCAGATGCGCAAACGCCTGTGTCGCTGTTGATTGATTTTTCGTTCGTCAGGTATGAGGTTTACAGATGCCATTTATGCGTTCTCCTTAACCAGTGCCAGTCCAAGAGCTGTGGTCCAGGAGCCGATATTATGTCTGGTATGTGGTAAATATGGGATGATTTCCTGCAACAGTGGGTGCATAACCGGTTCCACCGGCAGCTCAAACTGTTCGGCAAAAAACTGAGAAAGGTTTTTGGTATAGCCTGCGGAGCCGCAAAGAAGAATTTTTTCCAATCGCGCACAACTGCGCTCAGCGATAATGTAGTTAAGTGTGCGTATTAGTCCTTCTACATAATCGTTGAGGTCTATTTGCAGTGCGGCGAAAATGGTTTTGGCGATTTCGGTGTTGCCATCGGTATTGTTGTCGTCAATGACAGCGACGCTTTTTTTCTCGTCAGGTGAATTTGAAAATCGCAGGTGTCGCGACTGACAGTCAAGGCCGTGAGTTGCTATAAGTTTTTCAGCCAGGTGGTAGTCAAGCATCATCTGTTGTGATAATGTTTCAGTCAGTTTTTTTCCGCCCAGTTGGAAGCATCGGCACAATAATGGTTTTTCCCGATCACAGACGATTAAAGTACTGCCGGAAAATCCGATGTCAAGAATGCCGGTGAGGATATCTTCAGATGGGTCGGTGTGTTCGTTTTTGTGATCGCTGTCGTCGGGGGCCATGTCGTTATCGGTTTGGTTTTTCTGGTCAGGGCATGGTTTGTAATCGTGATTGCTCGTGACCAGCCGGGTCAGAACGCATGGCAGAGTGTCCACCGCTACGCATCGCAGACCCAAAGATTGTATCAGATCGATACGTTGGTTGATCCATGAACCGTCGGCGGTAAAGGCCATGACGGTCATATTGCCTTTGTTGCTGTCATAGCCGGCGGTGAAATAGTCAAAGACGGCCTGTTCCACCGGAAATGAGAGATGATTGGCCATTTGCAGTTTCAAGGCGCCGAGGACTGCCGATCGCGGCAGGCCTTGGGGTGGGGCAGGTAAATTTACAGGTCTCATATCCAGTTTTTTGCCGGGGCAGTGCAGCACCACATCACGGCCGATGAAATCGGCCCGATCAACAAGACGTTCCAGCAAATCGGGTAGCCGGTCGTCAGTATTGTGATCGTCGTTTTGTTGTTGATCGGTGAGTTCCGTCGGCGAAGCGGACTCGGCATGGCAGGCAATTTCCAGGGCGTTGTGGACGTGTAAAGTATTTCCTTGGCGCAGTAACTGAATACCGCGTACAGCAGCGTGTCCTATGTCAAGCCCGATAGGCAGGTATTTTTTAGCTATCCAGTTAAACATCAGTATCTATTTTTTATCCTGTCGAGTTTTAACCTGATATTTGTGACAAATCGAACATGGGCAGCACCAGTGAGATTACAAGTGTGCCAACGATGAATCCCATAAAAATAAGAATTACCGGTTCCATAATACTGGTCAGTGTGCCGATTTTGGTTTCGTTTCGGTCGTCGAGATAGTCGGCCAGCAAGGACATGACCTTTCCGATTTTCCCGTTGTTTTCACCTGTGTGAACCATCTGTGCGATGCCGGCGGGAACGAGATTGTTTTGAATCATGGCTTCGTTCATAGATTTACCGTTCAAAACGTTGTGGTGCATTTTGGTGATAAGGTCGGCATAAAGATAGTTTTTAGTGGAGGCGATGGTCAGTTCCAGGGAATCAAGTAAAGGAACGCTGGATTCGACCAGCAAACCAAGTAGCCGAAATATTCGGGCGTTAATCAGCGAAGATATGAGAGGGCCGATGACTGGTATTTTAAGTACGGACCGAGCGATGAATCGCCGTCCGGGCTGACTGCGCAGCCAGAAGATGATAGAACCTATTACGATAGATGCCATTATTATGGTCAGCAGAATACGCTGACGGACAAAATCAGAGACAGCCAGGAGTGTTTTAGTGGTTTCTGGCAGATTGACGTTCATTTCTTCAAAGACAACGGCAAAACGCGGTAGTACGAAAAAGGTTATGACTAACATTGCCGTTAAGGCAATGAGGGTCAGTAAAGCCGGATAGATCATGGCGGAAATCAATTTGTGGCGTAAGCGGTCGGTCTGGCGGGACAGCTCGGCCAGGCGGTTAAGCATCTGGGAGAGGTTGCCGGAAGCTTCGCCAGCGGAGATCATACTGGTATAAACCGAGTCGAACACGTTTGGATATAAAGCGGCTGCGGAGGTCAAGGTGCCGCCTTCCTCTACGTGCAGTCGCATCCGAGCGACAAGTGCGGACCAACGGGGGTCGGTAAGTTGTTTTTCTATGGCGGTCAGGGAAGGAGCCACGGGAGTTCCGGTTTCCAGCAGAATAGCCATTTGTGAGGTAAAAAACGGCACATGACGTCGCGAAGCCCGTTTGGGATCAGCCTGTCTGGATTGGCCGATAAATCGTTGCAGCAGAGTTTTCAGGTCGAAACCGCCTTTTACATTGTCGGGACTTTTCTTGATACGGATAGGCGTGAGTCCCTGTCGGGTTAACTGGGCGTAAGCCCCAGACATATCGTCAACTACGGTGGTGCTGCTGACGATATCGCCTGATCTATTTAATGCCTGATACTCAATAATCATTTTTCGTTAGTCCGAGCTTTCCGATACCAGTTCGATTTTTTTTGCTGGTTCTTCTTCGATAAAACAGACTCGCATCATTTCTTCGATACTAGTGAGTCCCTGTTCGGCACATCGAATACCTTCTGTTTTGAGATCGCGCCAATTCCCCTTGTGGAGATGGTTTTTGATTTCGGTGGCGGAAGGTCGAGTTAAAATGAGTTCCCGCAGTTGCGGTGTCATCTCAAGTACTTCGCAGATGGCACGTCTGCCCTTAAAGCCGCTATCATGGCAAAGGGGACAGCCTTGCCCACGATGAAAGGCACGGTTGCGCGGTCCCTGCCAATTGATGTCATCGAGAATGGACTCATTCGGGAAATAAGTAGCCTTGCATTTGGGACATATCGTTCGAATGAGTCGCTGGGCCACTATTCCAACCAGACTGGAAGCGAGCAGATAAGGTTCTATGCCCATGTTGATAAGGCGAGTGATGGCTCCGGGACTGTCGTTGGTATGCAGTGTGCTCAAGACGAGGTGACCTGTGAGAGCGGCCTGCACTGCAACCTGAGCGGTTTCCCCGTCACGGATTTCGCCGACCATGATGATATCGGGGTCCTGGCGAAGCACTGACCGAAGTGTATTTGCGAAGGTCAGTCCCACCGCGTTGTGCACCTGTATCTGATTGATCAGCTCAAGCTGATATTCGACTGGGTCTTCGATGGTGATGATATTTCGCTCTTTGTTGCGGAGCAGATCGAGGGCCGAGTACAAAGTGGTGGTTTTGCCACTGCCGGTCGGACCGGTGACCAGAAATAAGCCGTGGGGCTTGCTCAACATGCGTTTGAGAGCTAATACCATTCCATGCTCGTAACCGAGCAGATCAAGCTTCAATTGAAGATTACTTTTGTCGAGAATACGCATAACAATTTTTTCACCCAGAATGGTGGGCATGGAAGATATACGCAGATCGATTCCACGTCCTTCGACCGTAACGTGAATACGTCCCTCCTGCGGAACGCGTTTTTCCGCTATGTCCATTCGGGCGATGACTTTGATGCGTGAGATAATGGCGGCGTGCCATTCCCGTGGCGGCGTCATAAGGTCATGCAGCATTCCGTCGATTCGATAACGGACATGTACACAATGTGTGTCCGGTTCGATATGGATGTCGGAAGCGTTTTCCTTTACGGCTTGCTGGATGCTCATATTGACTAGGTTGACGACAGGGCTTCCATCGCTCAGTTCGGACAGGTCAACGACGGTATCCTCATCGATGGATTCTTTTTCCACTTTGACGCTGGCGTCCTCAAGGGAGGCGACGAAGGAGTCGATTTTAACATTCTGGACATAGTATTTTTTGATGAACTCTTTGATATTGGCTTCCAGTGCAATCACCGGCTGGATGTGCAGTCCTGTGCTTCGTTCCAGATCGTCAACTATCAGAAGGGCCTGTGGTTCGGCCATAGCGATGGTGAGGTTATTCTCGACCTTGAACATTGGGATAATGATGTGTTTTTCAGCGACGTCTTTTTCGATGGTGTCCACCACGAGTGGGTCGATCAGTCCGGGACGTAATTGGACGGCAGGCAGTCCCAGCCGCTGCGAGAGGCACTGCAGCACCGCCGATTCATCGACGAGATGTTGATCGACCAGCAGTTCACCGAGTTTTTTACCGCTCGTTTTCTGGCGTGCCAGAGAGGTGTGAAGCTGCTCCTCAGTGAGATGCCCGTCCTGAATGAGCATTTGCCCCAGTTTGATGGTTTTAGATAATAGTTTCATAAGAAACTCCGAACGGCTGCCGTCGTGTCAGGAAAAATTTCGAAGTGACTGGAAAGTCGTGTCAGATCGAAAATTTTTCGAATTAGTTTGTTCATTCCGCATAGTTTCAGTCTCAACCCATGGTTGCTCAATTGATTATAGTAACGATTGACTAGTTCCAGTCCGGCGCTGTCTATACATACAACGTCGGTCATATTTATTACTATGCGATTGGTCCAGTTTTGCGAAAGTTTGAGCAGCGATTTTTCCATGTCATCCAGTTCTCCGGAAACAAGCGAGCCCAAAGGTTTGAGAATGGTAACCGCACCTTCGTTATTTGTTACGATCTGCATGGATGGCGGCCTCACTATCAATAGATATTCGATGTGTCGGGTTTTGCCTGTTTTTTTCGCGGATGAACAGCCGGCGATAGATTTTGTCAAGCATCTGTCCCATGTGACCGGGAAATTGATTTTGGTCGGCTAAAGCCCACTGAATATCCACCGCCATGACGTCTAAGGAGTCTGTTGCCCGATCCTTAGCCATTTCATCGGCGAGCCGATCGGCGATGGTTTGCATGATTGATTGAGCGAGAAACTCGTCAGTGTGGCTCAGCAGCAGAGCAAATACGTCGTCGGCCATTTTCCCAAGCAGAAAAGTCCTGTTTTTTTGATCGAGTATTTTTTTCAGGCATCGGCCGATCAGTGCGGAAAGATGGTGCCATTGTTGCGATTGTCCGGCGAACATGCTGCGGAAACCATGGACAGTAACGACAACTACTGTGAACAGTTCGTCGCGATCCTGGTACTGCCTAGCCATGTTCTGAGCCTGTTCCAGAAAGGATTCGGCCCGGAGAACGCCGCTGATGGGTTCGTGTTCGATCATCCACTGGCGTTGATTAGTGGCTTGCAGGTGTTTCCAGAAAAGGTTGATCAGATTTACGGCAGCCCTGAAGTTATCTTTGATCGTTTTTTTGCGTTGTCCGGGAATTCCCGCTGTGAATTCCACGTTAATCAGCAGGGGCCGACCGTATTGGCGATACAAGGGAATACAGGCATCGCAAATCAAAGAGCCGATGGGTAAATTAGTGGCAATTGGGCCGTTTGAAGATGGCTCGGCGGCAAGATACGGCAAGCCGGATTCCAGTGCCTGTTTTATCGCTGGCAAGTCCAGAGGAACCTGGCAGGGAGGACGAGCTTCGGAAATACCTGTCATGGTGGCGGATGGTCGGCTGTTGGTATTTTTGATGACGCATTCAATGAGATTTTGGTGGTTTTGGTCGGGGCACCATAATGATACGCAACAGGAACCAATGGCGTGATCGAAAACCTGTTCGGTCATTCGGATAAAACATTGGTAACGGTTAAGAAGGTCATTGCTGTTTTGCATGAGGGACAATTCGTCGAGGATTCCACGGATATAACTGTTGTTGTCGGCGTCGGATGGTTGATTGCCGGACGATTGAGTTGTTGTGGCGGTGGATGAGTTGTGCTTGTCTGAAACCGGCGATTGTTGTATGCTGTCGGCATTTTTGCAAGACGTACCGATAGTGAATCCCACCAGGGCTGCCCCGGCGATCAGCAGAGCGCCAGTAAACCAGCCCGGCGAAATGGTGCTTAGGCTGACGATCAGTGTGAGCAGCAATATGCCGATAACCGGGCCTAATGTGTTTGCGAAATTATTTTGTTTATTTGCGTTCATATTCCATTTGCTGTTGCGAGGTTAGCTGTTTGCCGGTCCTAATACGGGGCCTGTAATAGTAATAGGCAATTTAATCATTACCTCCGTACCGTTGTCCAGCTCACTGGAGACATCAATGGTTCCGCCGTGTAAGGTGACAATCTCGCTACTGATGGCCAGTCCCAATCCGGTACCGGTGATATTAGCTGTTTCCTTTCGATTTACGCGATAAAATTTCTCGAATATTTTGTCGATATCGTCTGGGGCGATGCCATATCCGGTGTCGGCCACTTTGATATAGACAAAGTTGTCGTCGATGTTCGTTTCGATGAAGACGGTACCGCCTTCTGCGGTGTACTTAATGGCATTCGTCAGGATATTATTGATAACCACAGTCATTTTCTCACGATCGGCGTAGAGGTTCGGCAGCTTGGGATGATAATTGGTCTGAATGGTGATTTTCTTGATGGCGGCGCTGGCTTTAATATCGTTAACGCAGTTTTGAACGAGGCGGTCCAAAACGACTTCGTTTTTTTCCAGGACAAGTGAGCCGGTTTCCATCCGTGAAATGTCAAGGACGTCATTGACCAACCGAATCATACGGGATGTTTCTTCGTTGATAACGTTAAAGGCTTCTTTCTGTGTGACGGCGTCCAGAACCATATCCGACAGGAGAGTTTCGGCATAAGCGCGGATATTGGTAAGTGGGCCGCGAAGTTCATGGCTGACATGGGCCACGAATTCGTCCCGACTGCCCTCGCTTATTTTTTGTTGAGTAATGTCACGGATGACTAGGAAAATGTCGCTGTTCTCGCTGGTGTGTGTCAGCCTGTGATAATAGAGACACAGTACTGTTTTGCCGGAACCTGAACCGATGGTTATTTCGAGATGATTGTCCGGCAGGGATGATTTGGCATTCAGGGCGCATTCAAGATGTTGTCGAGCCTGTGGATCATCGAAGATATCCAATATGTTTTTCCCGATGAATTCGCTTAGAGGTTTGCCAATAAGACCTTCACATGAGCGGTTGGCCAAAGTAACAGAGCCGGTGGTATCGGTCAGGATAATGCCGTCGGGCAGTGAATCAATCAGGACCAACAGTCTTTGAGAGTCGTAACTGCACAGAAATTGGCCCATTGACTTTTCGCTTTGAGTGGATTGAACTTTATTTTGAATCTGATCGATAGCTCCAAGCAGTTTGTTCCATCCCTTACCGGCGGAGGTGATGTTTGAGCCGACGGGTATCGGCTCAATATGGGTCAAAGATTCCTCGGGAGCGTCAATTGGAGCAATTTTTTCAAGATTGGTTTCGACAGCACGGAGGGTGCGATAACGCCGATGGACGGCAAAAAAAGCCACTGTAGCGGCAATTGTACTTAACAATGTCAGCAGAACCAAAGAGGGCAGTGCGATCGGCGGTAAATGAGATGAAGCCCAATCGGTCCGATAAAGGAAAAATACGGTTACCAATTGCGATATGACTATTAGATTTATGATTGTGATTATTTTATTGTGTCGCATATATTTCAATCTCTTTATGTATAGACGAAGAACCTATACCGGTTTCGTATAGCATATCGACGTTATTGGCGTGCTAATTGTCAGGTCAGTGATATTTTTGTGCCGGATTATGCCGGGCAAAACAGGTTATCAGCGATTAAACGGCCAAAAACGCAAAAGAATAGAATGTTCTTGTTAAGACGCTTATGCAGAGTACCGACTCTGATAACAGTAACCATTGATTTTGATATGGTTGAATACGACTTATCGGAACTGACGTCTATGAGAATACTACTGGCAGACGACGATACCAACATCCATTTTATTATGAAGATGTGGATGAACCGAAACGGTCACGAAGTGGTGAGCGTTTATAACGGTGAGGAAGCGCTTGCGAAGTTAAAGGAACAGGAATTTGAAGGTCTGATAACCGATGTAAACATGCCTTTGAAGAAAGGCATTGATTTGGTCAAGGAGGTTCTGCAATTATCCCGCAGGCCGAAATTGATTGTGGTTTTGACTTCGCGGTGCGATACAAGTCAGCTAAGGCAGCAACTTGACTGCTGCGATGTGCATCTTTTTACCAAGCCGTTTAGTCCGTCGGTTCTGGCAGAGTTAATCGAAAAATTAAACAAGGAAATGCAAAGCTCGCATGAATACGACGAAGAAAGACCTGTGGCAAAGCCTACTTAAACTGGCGCTGGGCAACGAATCCGCTACGGAGGCCGCCGCCAGTCCGGAAGCATCTCGTTTACCGGAAGTCATTGCCGATAGGCTCGACGAGATTGTTGAGGCGTTCGAGCAAAACAATTGTGATAAAGATCGATTGGCACAGGAACTCCTGAGTTGTTACAATTATTTAAATATAGCCTTTACCTCAACTGTCTCGATAGCACGTTGTAAGGAAGTTCACCAGGCAATTCAATTGCTTGTTGACGAGATGGCCCAGGCGATTGAGAGTCATTATGGCTATTATTGGGGGACGTTTGCCGGTGAGTTTTCTGCGCTGAGGCGCCGGGCCGATGCCGAAAAGAATGCGATCTTAATAGCAAAAACCATCCCGGATCCTCATGGGGCGGATAACTTTTTTCAACGCAACAAACAGGCTTTGCAGGCGATGGCTGATGATGACGCTGCCGTTCAGATAAAAATGATCGATTATCACGGAACATATAATCTGGATTACGAAGGCAGAGGAAACGTTCTGGCCTTACATTTGGTCGGTGACGATCAACAATTGGCTTCTTTGGGTACATTGTTTTTTGTTCGCACGAATGAGCAGGAACCTTTTATTGCCATGGAAATGAATCTTGCCGGTTCCCTGGCGCGAATGGGCTCGGCTGTGTTGGGCAATATCATTTACGCCCAGAAGATCAACCAGGTTTATTTGCAGACAATAATGTCACTGGTCAAAGCAATGGAAGCGAAAGACGAATATACCAGCGGTCACTCGGCGCGTGTGGCCGAAATGGCGTGTGCGTTGGGAGGGCGTATCGGTCTGGACAGCAAACAAATGGAACATTTGGATTGGGCTGGACAATTGCATGACATCGGAAAGATTGGAATACGTGATGATGTGCTGTGTAAAGCGGGAAAACTTACCGAGGAAGAATTCGCTCATATCAAAACACACCCACTGAAAAGTTATATAGTACTCGAACCGCTGGAGGCATTACAGGATATCCTGGCGGCGGTGCGGCATCATCATGAACATTTCGACGGGTCAGGTTATCCCGATGGTCTGGCTGGTACGGATATTCCTCTCCTGGCCCGCGTCCTGCAAGTCGCCGATGTATGGGATGCGCTCACTTCCACCCGTTCTTATCGCGAGGCCATGTCATCGGACACAGCAATGGAGATCATGCGTCGAGAGGCCGGTACCACCATGGACCCGGAATTGGTGGCCTGGTTTTTGGAGATGATGACCGAGCAAACCGTCCCAGATGGCGAAAGATCGTCCTGAATACCACAGTCTGACAGCCTTTATGACACTGTTGCATATCTTCGAATGAGACCGACTTACGGACAATGCCCAACCGGGTATAAGGTGGCTGTGAGTTTCCGCTACCGGCGGTCGGAACGTGTAACTTCCTTAAAACAAAGCACTTGTGGCGGGCACTTGTCTGATAGGGCGTTGTTGAGCTGCATGAGTTGGTATTCTTTCCGTGAAGGGTCCGGTCCCTTCCGGCTGAAAGTTATGTTTTGCTTGACAAACCGGGCCAGTCGGGGTTCAATACAGTTTGTTGACGATAAGACAATAACTCAAATGAGACATAGTTTTGCGAAAGGAGAGCTTTATTATGGCTGGAACACACGTTAGTCTAAGGTTGATAGGGGTTTTGTTGGTTGGCATGGTGTTAGGCGGATGCCAGCCGAGCGCAAACCAGTCAGGAATAATGATTGGTGATACGCTGGAAGTGACCGGCGGGGCGGACCTTCAGCGTACTACCGAAGTGCAATTAGTAGAGCAGATGGCTCGTCATCGAACCCAGTATCGAGTTCATCTGGAACTGCTCAGGGATTTTTATGATCGGCAGGGAAGTCATTTAAAATCTACCTGGGCGGACGAGGAGTTGGAGAATCTGGTGCTGGGGCCGAACCATTCTTATCTGGTGATAGCTGAGATATCCGGCTCTGAGTTGAGAGCTACCACGGCGATAGTCGAAGCGGACCTGCTTTACGAAGAAGGAATGAAATATTTCGAACAGGCTCAAGGCTTTTTGCCTCCGCTACTGGCCAGCAAGAAAAAACTGAACATGGCGAAAGATAAATTCAACGAATTGATCACCAACTATCCCACCAGTGACAAAATAGATGACGCTGCCTTTCAGATTGCTGAGATATATAACCGTTATCTCAAAGATTATCATAAAGCGCTTTTGTATTATCAGCGGGTTTGGCAGTGGGATTACCAAACGTCGAAACCAGCACGTTACGCGGTCGCGAGAATTTATGACGATTATCTGCACAATCGGATTAAAGCCTTGGAATATTACCAGCAGGCAGTTAATCTGGAGTCGCGATATCCTGACAAAGTGGAGTATGCCAAAAGACGTGTTGAGGAAATCAGTCAGGGACTCTCGAACGAGTAGCCGACAGCGAACATGGCCTATTCTTGCCAATATCAAACTGGACGAGAAGTTTTATTTTTAGAAACCCACCGAGCGCATCGATGGGTTTCTGTATTGTAGATACTTAAGGGGCAATTGGTGCAGTTGACGGTAATACTGGCGGTATTCATGGCGCTGCTGATTGGTGAAACCGCAAACGCAGATAACGCCGATGGGGGGACGGTGTGGTGGATGAATCATTTCAACGGCCTTTCCTCGTTGGCGTTTGTAGCGGGCCTGGTGTTGCTGTTATGGTCGCTGATGCAGATAACCTGCCGATCGCTTCTGTTGCGTATGGAACGCCTGGTACAACAAGGCAACTCTACCAAAGCGGCGCTGCGATTGCCGGGCAGAATCGATCTGCTGATGCGAGTCCTGCTGATCGGCGCATTTGGTACGCAGTTGACGGTGGGAGGCTGGGCCGGGTTGACATATACTCAATGGCGTCTGCAGCGGCTTGTGCTGGTGGATGATGTGGTTTTGTTGCTGCCCTTTATGATAATGATGTTCGTGAAATGGTACTGTTTTTATCCGGTTAGTCGTTTCGTGCGGGAATATATTGTGACGGGGCAGTTGGTGGAAGGTTTACCGGCTCGGCCGGTGTGGACCCGGCGGCAGTATATGTCTTTTCAGATGCGCCACGGAATGCTGATAATATTGATTCCCTTGTTTTTAATGCTTGGGTTCAAAGACGTGGTGGAGCAGATAACGATGCGCTGGTTTTCCGATGGTTCTGTGAAGGCCGGATTGGTAAGCGATAACGTTTCGATGATGGCTCAAACGGTGACGGGAGCGGGGGCGGCGATGATTTTTATCTTCTCTCCCTTGTTGCTACGCCGGATTTGGCTGACTAGGTCGCTGCCGGGCGGTCCTCTGCGCGAACGTCTGGAAGCGTTTTGCGAACAGATAAAACTCGGATATCGGGATATTCTCCTGTGGGACACCTACAGTGCCGTCGCTAACGCGGCGGTGATGGGCCTGCTGCGGCCCATACGTTACGTTATGCTCAGTGACAACCTGATCGAGAATATGGCCGATGAGCAGATTGAAGCGGTTTTCGGACATGAGGCCGGTCATGTAAAACATCATCATATAATGTTTTTGGTGCTGTTCATTCTCGGCAGCATTTCCGTAATGGCTCTTATAGTAGAGATGACGGGATTGCTGTTGGAAGGTCGGCTTACCGAAACGCGGTATTTTTCTGGTTACGACAATTACTACGATTGGTTTATGTATGGTTTTGGGATAGTGCTGATCGTAGGATGGGTGCTGGCATTCGGCTGGGTGTCTCGCAAGTTCGAACGACAGGCGGATGTGTACGCGGCAATTTCCGTCAATCCGCAGGATACCGACGCAACTCTGAGCGAACACGGGGCGTATGTTATGGGTTCGACCCTGCAGCGTATCGCTATGCTCAATGGTGTTTCCGTGGACACACGTTCGTTTCGTCATTCGAGTATCAGATCTCGAATGGAGTTCTTGCGATCTTTGGCGGTGCAGGAGGGAGCGATATCAGGTTTTATCCGGCAGATCGTGCTGACCAAGGTGCTGATTGTGTTGAGCGTGGCGGTGGGAGTGGCCGGCTTGTGGCTACTTTCATACACACACTGAATGAAAATAACAGATATAATGACCCATTGGGTATAGGTAAGTTCGCAGTCGAAGGTTAGAATATGAAAATTATTTTTCACGGAATAGATTTGGTTGACTCTCGAAGAATCGAACGGCTGGTCCACCGGCACGGCCGGCGGTTTCTGGATCGGGTCTTTACCCCGGCTGAACAGCAGTATAGTGGTCGGCATCGAAAACAGGCTGAACGCCTGGCCGGTCGCTTCGCCGTCAAGGAAGCGGTAATGAAAATGCTTGGGACCGGCTGGAGCAAAGATGTTGGCTGGAAGGACATCGAAACCCTGAATAGTCCATCCGGTAAACCCGAAGTGATTTTGCGCAGTGAAACGGCAAAAAAAATAGCGGACCAGATGGGTATCGAATCGATTAGTGTAAGTATCACGCACACCAGTGATCTGGCTATCGCCTCAGCCATCGCGCTGGGAAATTAGTAATTGACCGGGTCAACACCAATGAGCTATGACCGATATGATGTTATTGTAGTTGGCGGTGGGCATGCGGGGGTGGAGGCGGCTCATGCGGTGGCGCAGATTGGTGGGAAGGTGGCGTTGGTGACGATGGACCGCGGCGCCATCGCTGCGATGAACTGCAATCCTGCGATAGGGGGCCTGGCTAAGGGACAGATTGTCCGCGAAATCGATGCCCTCGGCGGGATCATGGCCCTGGCGATTGATGCCGCAGGAGTTCAGTTTCGAATGCTCAATCGCAGCAAAGGTCCAGCCGTTTGGGCACCGAGGGCTCAGGCCGACAAACAGCAATATCAAGATCAGATACAAGCCATCCTCGCGGGATGCGCTGAGTTGACAATCATAGAAGATACCGTGGATCGATTGCAGGTGCTGGATAATGCTGCCGTTGACGGTGTGGTTTGCGCCTCGGGCCGGGAAATCTCAGCCTCGGCAGTGGTATTGACGACAGGTACACACCTGCGCGGCCTGATGCATACAGGCACTGAGCAGTGGCCGGGAGGGTGCCTGGGTCAGCCGGCAGCTCAAAACCTGTCCGCCTCACTGGAACAAATCGGCTTGAAACTCGACCGGTTGAAGACCGGCACACCCCCTCGGATTGACGTCGATACTATTGATTTGGACAGACTCCTAAAACAGCCCGGCGATGCCCAGCCTACCCCGTTCAGTTTTATGAATGATACCATCGAGCAGGAACAGATCAGTTGTTGGATAACATATACCAACGAGAGGACGCACAAGATTATCAGTGACAACCTGAATCGGGCGCCACTTTACACCGGACAAATAAGCAGCACCGGTCCGCGTTATTGTCCCAGTATCGAGACCAAAATATTACGTTTTGCCGACAAGCCGCGTCATCAGATATTTCTCGAGCCCCAGGGACGCCGGACCAACTGGATTTACTGCAATGGTATCAGTACGTCATTGCCGCGGGATGTGCAGGAAGAAATGGTTCGCAGTATAGACGGCCTGGAGAAAGCAAAAATATTACAATATGGCTATGCCATAGAATACGACTATGTCCCGCCTATGCAGGTTTTTCCGAGCCTGGAAAGCAAAAAGGTCAGGGGACTGTTCCTGGCGGGCCAGATCAACGGCACCAGTGGATACGAGGAAGCCGCCGGCCAGGGGCTGTTGGCGGGCGTGAACGCAATACGTTTTGTGCAAGGTTTCGAACCGGTGACGCTACGGCGTGATCAGGCATATATCGGCGTGATGATCGACGACTTGGTAACGCGTGGCATTGACGAGCCGTATCGAATGTTTACCTCACGTGCCGAATATCGGCTGCTGTTGCGCAGCGATAACGCCGACCAGCGACTTACACCTGTTGGACGAAGTTGGCAAATGGTGGACGATCTGCGATGGGAACGGTTTCAGGACAAACAGCGGCAAACCGACCGGATACGTCAATATCTGGAACAAAAAATGTCGGAAGGCAAACCCTTAACGCAACTGCTCCGCCAACAGGGCCGCGATGAAAACTGGCTGTTGGAATACGATAGGGAACTAGCCCAAATGGGATTCGATAAGGCTGCCCTCCAGCAGGTGACCAACGATGTGAGATATACCGGTTATGTCGAAAAACAACGAAGACTCATCGAAAAATTCCAACAGGCGGAGAAAATAAAACTGCCCCCGGGTCTGGATTATCGCATGGTTCCGCAACTGCGATGCGAGGCGCAGGAAAAGCTCTCCGCCATCGCCCCGGCCAACCTCGGTCAGGCCTCCCGCATCAGCGGCATCACACCCGCTGATATAACCATACTGATGATCTACCTGAAAGAACGGAAGAAGACTGGTTCATAATTGTCTTCGGAGATTTGCCAGTTCTACGAATTTTTGCGGAGGAAGCGTCTCACCGCGAGCCTTGTCGTTGATGTTGGCTTGGACCAGCAGCCGGTGGTAGTCGAAATTCAGGTTGGCCTGGGCCAGGCAGGAGTTGATGGTTTTGCGGCGGTGTCCCAGTAACAGGTCGATCATTTGTTTGACAGTTGGCAGATCATTTATAGTGCGACATTTGTTATCATTACGACGCCAGACTATCATAGCGGAACTTACCTTGGGTGTGGGCCAAAATGCCTGCGGTCCAACGGTGCGGAGTTGCTTTACATCGCCGGTAGCCTGCATAAGAATGCTCAGCCGCCCATAAGATTTGTTGCCTGGATCGGCGGTCATACGCCCGGCTACCTCCGCCTGAACGGTGAAAAACATAGCATTGGGCATCGAATCGCTCAGCAGCAGATTGATTATCACCGGCGAGGCGACCTGATAGGGGAGATTGGCCATGAGATAAAAGTGCCCTTTGAGTCGAAGGCGTGCCTTTTGAACGTTGTCAAGTATGGCCCGGTTGATGGTGCTTTTGTTATCAAGCACATCGCTGTTGATGATTGATACGTTTTTGTGTTGGGCTAATTCGCTTTGGGCTATTTGGGCCAAACCACGGTCGATCTCGACGGCGATGACGGCCCCGGCGAGTGGCGCGATCAGGTCGGTCAGTGAGCCGGTGCCGCAACCAACCTCCAAAACAGTCTCATTGCCCCGCAAATCAGCCTTGTCAACCAGCAATCGCATCAGATTAAGATCGATGAGAAAATTCTGACCCCATCTGTGGCGGGGACTGACCCCGGCAGTGTCTAATAATTGCTGTAACTGCTGTTTGGTGTGCGGCACTTAAGTACCCTTTTGCGTCTTTTGCCTTTTTTTGACCTCGACCATATCGCAGGCCAGCATCAGAGCCGCTTTCATACTGTTGGGATTGGCTTTGTTGCGACCGACAATATCAAAGGCGGTACCGTGATCCACACTCGTACGAATAATCGGCAGACCGATAGTGACATTGACCGCCTTGTCGAAGGCCAGCATCTTGACTGGGATGAGGCCCTGATCGTGATACATAGCAACAATTATATCATATCGTCCGTCCAGGGCGTGGTGGAAAAGACTGTCGGCAGGAAATGGACCTTCGACCTTAATACCGGCTTCCTGAGCCATTAGGATCGCCGGGGCGATAATGCGTTTCTCTTCATCGCCGAATTGGCCCGCTTCACCGGCATGAGGGTTCAGAGCCGCCACCGCGATTTTAGGATTGCGGATATCGAAGTATTCTTTCAGAGCGTCGTTGGCCAGGTTGATCGGGTCAAAGACTTTACCGATAGTGAACATGTTACGAACAGATGAAATACCCACATGAGTGGTCGCCAGGACTACCTTAAAAGGACCTCCCACAAACATCATCGCCGAGCACTTGGCTCGGCAGCGATCGGTGAGCAGTTCCGTATGCCCCGGATACTTAAAACCGGCCAGCTTCCATGATTCTTTACTGATGGGAGCGGTCACGATCGCGTCGATCTTGCCGGAAAGCGCATCGTCGATGGCATCACTGACAAACCGCATTGAGGATTGTCCGCCGAGTTTGCTGGACTCTTTGATATTATTGCTGAACCAGTTGATCTCGTCATAGTCACCGACCACTACGGACTGAGGAAAATCGCGGCCGATCCGTTCGTGCTGATCGCGCCACCAGAATACATCCAGCTCAGCCATGTCCGCCGCATAAGCCAGCAGTTCATTCATACCATAGATAATGAATCGCGCCCGCCGCCGGACCTCAGGCTCGGCCAGGGCCTTGACGACCACCTCAGGGCCGATACCAGCCGGATCACCCATCGTAACGCCGATTACCGGTTTGTTATTGTCAAAAATAACCATTTTCCCGCTGTTCCACGTCCTCAATATAAAGCATTGAGCGGTAGCCCGCCACAGACTTACCGCTCAACTTACCTACACATATTATAGCAATATTTGGCGAATTCGCAAAGGATATTTATACCTTATTTATGCCAATATTAAGTGAAAATACCAGGTAGTAAGAGTTATATCTACTCAAACTCAGGACTACTCGTGCCTGTTCCCATTCTTCTCATGCCTCGTGCCCCCTTTCACGCGAACCCTTTTTTTTGCAATTTTTCCATGGTCAGTTTCGCCCCCGAGCCGGTTTTCCCCAGCACATCATCGATTCTCTTTCTGATCCACTTACTGATCAGATCGGCTTCCAGATTCACCTTCTCGCCGATCTTTCTTTGTCCGAGGTTGGTATCCTTCAGTGTAGTCGGGATCAGAGATACGCTGAATCGATTAGCCTCAACGTCCACTATCGTCAAGCTAACCCCATCGACGGCTACCGAGCCTTTTTCAATCATAAACCCCATCAACTCCGGTCCACTCGCGATCCACAGCAAATATTTTGAGTTGTCGCATTCGATGCGAACTATTGTACCGATCCCGTCTGTGTGCCCCTGGACTATATGTCCACCAAACCGACCCATCGCAGGCAGTGCCCGTTCCAGATTAACCATCATCCCCGGTTTAAGCTGATCCAAAGTACTGACCTTGGCTGTCTCAGCCATAACATCAAACCAGGCCCCTTGGCCTTCCAATCGACTGACAGTAAGACAAACCCCATTGACACAAAGACTATCGCCGATGTGTGCATCTTCAGCTAATTTGCCCAGCGGAATACATAATTGCCGACCTCCGGGCGTGGCTGTGTTCGTCTTGATCGGTTGCACAGTTTCGACAATGCCGGTAAACATCTATTTCTTTTCCTTATTATCTCTAACTGTAGTTTTTGGGCCGCTGATGCCGCCGGATACCAGAAAAGCCATCACTTCGGAACTGTCCGCATCCAGAAGCGTAACCTGTGATTGCGGTACGATCAGCATATTGCCGGCAAAATTATAACTTTGGGGTAGATACACCGCTACATCATCGGGCATATCCCAGAAATCCAGAGACTTTCTCGTAATGAACCCCAGCGTTTTAGCGCCGCCGACAGACAAACTAACCAGTGCCGGCTGATCGAACTTTTTTTTATCACCGACGAACGCGCCAATCAGGTCTTTGATCGAAGAATACAGCAGCTTGATCAAAGGCAGCCGTCCAAAAAGCTTTTCGATTAGCTGCAACAGCGGCCGCGTGATAAACAGCCTGGTCAGCACTCCCACACCCGTGATCACCACTAAGGTTATCAATACGCCAAGGCCCGTGGCAAGTTTACCCTCTTCGTCCCCTAGAACACGACTTACCCCGTTGTCTATGCTGGTAAACACCCAATATACCACATAAACTGTCACGCCAATCGGAACAAGAAACAACAATCCGTTACCAAAATACTTAAGCAGCTTCTTCATATCACAATTCCCCTGAGTAAAACACGTAACGCGATTTACGCAATGTTATGAATCGCTTCGATTTTCTATTGGTACATACGATCGCTGTGCGGGACCGGTATATATTTGTCGAGGTCGGGCAATGCGGGTACTGGCGTCCTCGGTTGCTTCCCGCCAGTGCGCTATCCAGCCGGGCAGACGGCCGATAGCGAATATAACGGTAAACATATTAGTAGGAATGCCGATCGCTCTTAAAATGAGTCCGCTGTAGAAATCGACGTTGGGATAAAGGTTGCGTTCGATGAAATAGGGATCGTTCAATGCCACTTCTTCCAGCTCGCGGGCAATGTCCAGCAGCGGATCCTTGTGATCGATTTTTTTAAACAGATTATCGCAGATCCGTTTGAGAATCTGGGCTCGGGGATCGTAATTCTTATAGACGCGATGTCCGAAACCCATCAACCGGAAATCGCTGCTGCCATCTTTGGCCATTTCGACGCACTTGCTTATATCCAGATTGCCGTTATAGATCAATTCGAGCATCTTGATAACCGCCATGTTTGCCCCGCCGTGCAGCCGCCCCCACAGGGCGCATACGCCCGCCGAAATCGACGAAAACAGATTAGCCCCGGAGGAGGCCACCATGCGCACCGTGGAAGTACTGCAGTTTTGTTCGTGGTCGGCGTGCAGCATCATCATCAGGTCGAGGGATCTTGCAATTTCGGGCGGCCCTTCGTATTCCTTATGCGGCACCGAAAACATCATGTGCAGCATATTTGAAACATAACGTCGATTAGGGTCCGGATAAACGAATGGTTCGCCACGTGTCATTTTATACGAGAATGCCGCTATTGTGCGAACCTTACTGATTAGTCGTGCTGCTGTCGCTTCGAGTTCTTCGCTCGGTTCCAAACGTGACAGTTCCCTATGATAGCAGCCAAGCGAATTAATCATTGCCGAAAGCATCGCCATCGGAGGAGCGTTCCAGGGGAAACCTTCGAAGTGATTCTTCAGGTTCTCATGTATCATGGAGTTGTCGGTAAGCAACTGTGAAAAATGAGCCAGTTGCTTACTACTGGGCAGTTCACCCCAGATCAGCAGGTACGCTACCTCGATAAAACTGCTCTGTTCTGCCAATTCTTCGATGGGAATGCCGCGATACCGAAGAATACCTTTTTCGCCGTCGATAAAAGCGATCTCACTTTTACATGCCCCAGTATTGGCAAAACCTGAATCGAGGGTAATATAGCCTGTCTGGGACCGCAACTGCGAAATATCGAAACCATGTTCGTTCTCAGTGCCGGTCACAACTGGCAGACTATATTCCTTTCCGTCAATTTTTAGAATAACTTGTTCAGCCATGTTTTCTCCTAACTCTCTTTAAAAAAAGAAGTTACAGGGATTACGTGCCTGCCGGCGCCACCCGCCGGCCAACCGGTCCAACATCCACTGCCCAGCTCGTATCCGCCTGCATCGCACCACACAATAACATATTTCCAACAGATTCTCAAGGGAGCCCTAAAGTAATTATCTGACTCTTTATTTTTACCATTTATCCTGCGTGTAATCGGCTCCATTACCTCATCGCTACGAAGATTGTTCTGCGAAAACAACAGAACTTCTCGCACAAGACTTGCTGGAATCTGGACGATACCTACTCGGGCTGCTGGTTTAAATGGGATAAAGATGACGGTACTAGAATTGTGAAACGGTAGCCTGTTTGTGTGGAGCTAATGCGTATGGATCATCTTGCCACAGATGAAAAACCAAACGAAACCAGTAGTTTTAACACTTTGGGCCGAAAACTATGCCATCAGGCCGGCTATCTACCGGTTCCGTTGAGTAGTGTTCCACATGAAAGTCTGGCCGAACTGGAGGTGTATCTTTTTAACAACCGGTCGTACCAGCTATATCGCAGTACGGAACTCAGCTTTGATCGAAAAGATTACCGACGCTTAATAGATTCCGGGGTGGAATTCGTTTATGTCTCGGTTCGTGATCATCAGGCTTATTATAGGACTATCGAAAAATCTCTGGGAAAAATTGTTACTGACCGGAAAGTTCAACTGGAACGAAAATCAGAAATTCTGTATTCCACCAGCATCGAGCTGGCCAGCCAGATACTGGCTGAGCCACCGAGAAAAAAGATAATTGATCGAACGGAAAATATAGCCCGCGTTACCGTAGAGTTGATAATACAGAACGATGACGCTTTTAATCGACTTTTTGAAGTTTCTAATCATGATTTTTATACCGCCACCCACATGGTAAACGTTTGTACCTCGGTAGTCTCTTTGGCCAATAAAATGGGACTGACTGATCGGCAGTTCCTACAGCAATTGGGTACCGGCGCTATACTTCACGATATTGGGAAAATATTCATTCCATCTGAAGTGCTTAATACACAAGTGAAACTGTCTGAAGAACAAAACACCTTGATTCAATCTCACGTCGAACACGGCTGTGAACATTTGGCAAAGGTTGCGAATTTGCCACCCGAGGTTATGGCCGTTGTGGCCCAGCACCATGAGAGAATGGACGGCTCTGGTTATCCCCGCGGCCTCAAAGGTGACCAGATTTCTATTATGGGACGCCTGGCCGGCATCGTTGACACTTTCGATGCCATGACCTCCGTTCGACCATATCGTGAACACACTCATTCCGTTGAAGAGGCTCTTCATTATATCGAGGAGCATGCCCCGGACAAATATGATTTTCAGATCGTCAATGCCTTTAACAAATTAATCCGCAGCGCTCTCGGTCTGGATAATGACAATGACTGCTACCCAGACAAAGAATATCTTGGTCTGTCTGTTTCTGATGAATCTGAAAGGTCAAATCTTTCCGGAAGAAAAAATGATCGCTGTTATTTCCGTTTGCAGGCTTTGCTCAGGCGGATAAAACGCGTCAATGGCAATTTGACCCTCGACTCAGCCGAGAAAATTATTGTCCACAACATCTCAAGGTCCGGTCTCGGTCTGCTCAGCTCTCAAGCTCTTAAACCGGGTCAAAATATTTGCGTTTCGATTTCTAAAAGCGGTTCAAAAAAGCCCGGCAATCTCATTGCAGTTGTAGTTCGCTGTGTCGATCATGCTGACGGCTGGTTCACGGTGGGAGCACAATTCCACAGTATCCAGTCGCCTGAGGCTATCAGCGACATCAAAAATTCAACTCTTGTAAGAACCCCTTCCCAACCCACCACATAGACCATTTCTGCCCTTGTTAATGGACTGTTGGAATCAAAAGCCTATCATTTGTACTGTCAATTCTTAGTTCCTGTTGCGGAAAACGGTTTTGTCGGATGCGCCACAACCAAACAGAATGAAACGGCCGTGCGTACAGCATGCTGCTGGCGAGACGCTGACATTACACAGCTTTCGCAACAGGAACTAATAGTCAAGAGCCCTTTTTGGCAGACAAGAGCCCTTTAATGAACAATAAGTTGTTAAGTATCGGCTAATAACGATCTCGGCCGCCGCCACCGCCGCCATATCCACCACCACGGCCGCCGCCGCCGCCATATCCACCACGGCCGCCGCCGCCGCCACCGCCGCCACCGCCACGATCAGTCTGTGGCTTTGCTTCATTCACCTTGATGCTGCGACCACCAGAATCTTTGCCATCCAGTGCAGCCGTTGCTGCTTGAGCTTCTTCATCGCTACTCATTTCGACAAATCCAAAGCCTTTGCTCCGACCTGTCTGGCGATCCATGATCACATTGGCACTTTCGACTGTCCCATATTCTGCGAACATGGATTCTAACCCGGCGTCATCCACATCGTAACTCAAATTTCCAACATACAACTTTTTACCCATTGTTATTCTCCAACTTGGGATTCAGACCCTATTTTTTACTCTCCAGGTCTCATGGAAAGAGGCAAGTATTTCGCCCAAATTGTCAGGAAAGGCAACCAAGCAATTGTCTTTTGGCAGATACCTGCCATCTTACAGTTCATACTTTTTCGCTTACCCCAACATAACACATCATCACAAATTACTCGATTTGAGAGCTTTGTCACATCCTTACATTTTTCGATTAATCGTTTAATACCAACAAGTTACGGAAATACACAACTTCCAGTGCGCCGGATTGTACAGGATTTGTGGCGAGAAAACAATATAAAATTATAAATAAAAATGATACCGGGCGTGTCTGTGGCATGGCCAGATAGGTGGATGGTTCACTCATCCATTTCTAGATCTTGTAGCTTTGGAAGAGTTTGTACCATTGGCACTCGGCGATTTGGCGCATGCGTTTTTTCCCCTCGATGGGCCACCAGATGTAATCATGGAATAAGAATGAGCCGAAAATGAACGCGTAAACCAAAGGTGTATGGAACATCAGTTTTTGGAGGCCCTTGAGCGGTCCGAACCAGAATTGTTTGCCGACGCGACTGACGAGATTGTCGGTTTGTTGAAAGTGGAAATTGACCTGGGAGATATCCTCGCCGACAATCTCTATCTCTTCCGGCCGTCCCACACCCAATCCGTGCTCGTGGGCGATGCGGATACAGCAGATATCCATCGGGTCAAAGCCCATCATTTTGGCGGAAACGGCATCGATGGCGACGCTGTCGGAAGAGGCGAGCATGTAGTCTTTGACTACCGGGGTCATGGTCCGCGGTCCGGCGCCGTCGCCGGCTACCGTACCGTCGGTAACGGCAAATATGCCGCTGTGAATTTCTTTCTGAATAGCAAGTAAATCTACCAGCGTTTTATGAATGACGCTGTGGGTGTAATGACGCTTTCGATTGAGTAGTCCGCCAAAAGCGTTTTTCATTGCACCTGTCATGGTGGTGTAAATATGACACTTCATGGTCGGAAGATGAATGATATTCTTGTCAAAGAAGTAATCGGGTATATAAATCCCTTTTGGAAATATCTTATCCAGGACCAGCATTTTGGCTTTAGGTTCGTACCTGATCCATCGCATGTGGTCCGGCTCAAAGTTGTATTTTACCGGGATATCGTTATCGGCCAAGACGTGTGTATATCGATTGAGCCGTTCGCCCTTGGCGGCATTGGTCACCACGGTACGATTTTCCACGCAAACTATTTCATGGTAATCGCGTTTTTTCAGGGCCTTGATAACGCCTTCCAACTGCCATGGTGTGGTATTGGCACTTAAGAAAGGCATGTGCCATGAAATGTTGTCTTTGAGAATAGTGGTCTTATCTTTGGGCAGGGCCTGTTCGATGCCAGCCATTTGAACCAACCGGTCGATATCCTCGATTACGGTTGAGGCTTTGGTTTTGATAACCGCAACTGTTGTGTTAGCCATGATAAATACCTTTTCTATAGGTTTGATATTAGCGTCATGTTTTGCAAAAGTTCAGTTACTGAAACAATTCAAGTTGGCTGCCGTACTTGACCACCAGCAGCGATGCCATAATCCAGATTACAAGATTTATTACAGTGGGCACGTCCCGAATAAGGGTTGCGGTGGGATCGTGCCCTTCTTCCCGATGATAAATGATGTAGATGTAGCGAAACAGACCGTATATGACCATGGGGACAGTAAACAACATATTGTGGGTGCCGAATGTGGCGACTGTGCGAGCGTCCACGGTGTACAGGGCATAGCAGATAATCGTTGCCGCGGTCACCATGGAGATTACCTGGTCTAAAAACGCTACGCTGTAATCCTGCAGAACTTTGCGGGTATTTTCGGCTGCAACATCGACCGAGAGCAGTTCCATGCGTCTTTTGGTAAAGCCCAGGAACATGGAAATCATTATAGTGCACAGAACCAGCCAGTGCGAAGTGGGTACCGAAACGGCAGCGCTGCCGGCCAATATCCGCAGTACAAAGCCGGCCGCGATGGTCATCACATCCAGGATCGCTAAATGTTTAAGGACCAGCGAATAAACAATAGTGATAACTGCATAGAGCAGTACAATCATCGCTACAGTCCGGCTCAGATAGAACGCCATGGCCAAACTTAATATAATCAGCAACATGCTAAGAAGTGCGGCCGGGCCGTCGGTGACGGCGCCGCTGGCGATGGGACGCAGTTTTTTGGTAGGGTGCTGCTGATCTTCACGGCGGTCGCACAAATCGTTTATTATATAGATTGCGCTGGATACCAGAGAAAAACTGACAAAAGCCAATATCGCGGAAACACATTTATCGCCCTGATTGAACTGACGTGAAAACAGCAATGGCGCCAGGACGAAGGTATTCTTTATCCAGTGCTGAGGGCGCATCAGTGTCAGAAACGTTAAGATAGTGTTTCGATCGGCTTTCTGATTTTCTTTATCTGTTATTGACATTGGAAACAAAGTTTTTTAGTAACTGTTCGGGGCTGACAAGCACAAAAACACAAATTTCTGTGCAGTCAAGTTGCCGGCTTTCAGGCTTCAAGTGGTACGGATTGTTTATCTTCGTAACCGTGCGGGTGAGTTTTGTGCCACTGCCAGGCGGTGGCGATAATTTCGTGAAGGTTTTCGTATTTCGGCGTCCATCCTAATTCCCGTCGCAGACGCTCGGAACCAGCTACCAAACGAGCGGCGTCACCCTGACGACGATCCATGAATTTCATCGGGATATTCTGACCGACCACCTCCCCGGCCACGCGGATCACTTCCAGGACTGAATTTCCTGTACCGGTACCGATGTTATATATGCTGCCGGCGGAGTCGGTAACCGCGTCAATGGCCTTGATGTGGGCATCGGCTAAATCGTCAACATGAACATAATCACGAATACAGGTGCCGTCAGTCGTGTCATAATCGTTTCCGAAGACACCGATGAATTCGCGTTGGCCCAGAGGCACCTGGAGAACCAGTGGAATCAAATGAGTTTCCGGTTCGTGGGCCTCGCCGTATTTGCCGTCAGCCCCGGCACCACAGGCATTGAAATAGCGAAGGATGGTATAACCCAGACCGTAAGCAACAGAAAAATCCCCGATCATCCGCTCAATCGTGTATTTGCTGACGGCATACGGACTAGCGGGATATTTGGGACTGTCTTCAGTCAGGGCGCCATGAGCTATCGGAGCGTAAACAGCGGCGGTGCTGGAGAAAAGCATCTTTTTTACACCGACTTCCATCATTGCTTCCAGGAGGGTCAGGGAGTTGGCAATGTTGTTGCGATAATAAATGTCCGGCTTCTCGACCGATTCTCCCACGGCGATGAAGGCGGCGAAGTGCATTACCGCTTCGATCCGATGGGTCAGTAAGGTATGCACCAGCAAGTCACGATCAGCCAAATCGCCTTCTATCAGGCGATCTGCCGGAATGGACTGGCGGTAGCCTTTGCTGAGATTGTCATAAGCGAAAGCGTCATGCCCGCGGGCCAAAAGTTCCCGAACCACGGCACTACCAACATATCCGGCGCCACCGGTAGCCAAAATTCTCATTCACGTAACCTCTTCTAAAATAAGGTCTTTCGTTCAGATTCCACAAATATACACAACCATAGATTTATCATCGGCTCCGGCGCCTCACGCCTTAAAAACACCGTTTAGATAACAGAATCAACGCATCAAAATAGTTTTGACGCTGGCGTCACGTTGGACCAATGTATGGACTATATCGCACTATCGGCTACAATGAAAGGTCCAATTTGAACCGACCAAACCGGGCTTGTGCCCGCTTTACCTCGAACTGCAGAGACCCGAAAACGTAAAAAAAGCAGGTGGCGGGTGAGGGGGATTAGTCGCAGGCTTATAAATTTGCATAACTTGTTGGTATTACACAAGTTGTGTCTGTTTAATTTTGCAGATCGCTTTGGTTTTAGTGATTGTGTAAGCGGTAATGGCCAGGGGCGAAAATGTCTGGCCGGGCGGAGGTGGAGAAAATTTTGCTTAAAAATATGTAAGATTTTTGCTAGAAATACTATCTCTAGTCTGTAGTACTGAATCACTATATATAGGCAGAAGCCTTATTTGACATTAATTACAGGAGTATCGCTTGATGAGTATTGATGTTAATCAAATCGCCGGTCAGGTAGAGGAAAAAAGTGCGTTTATTCGTACGTTGACCAAGCAGATGGAGGAAGTTATCGTAGGACAACGTTATATGCTGGAGCGGTTGCTGCTGGGACTGCTCAGTAACGGGCATGTTTTGATCGAAGGGGTTCCGGGGCTGGCTAAGACGCTGACTGTGACGACCATGGCCCGGGCGGTCAAGGCGAGCTTTCGACGGCTGCAGTTTACGCCGGATTTGCTCCCGGCGGACCTGGTCGGAACACAGATATATCGACCGCAGGAAGCAAAGTTTTACGTTAAAAAAGGACCGATATTTGCCCATATTATTCTGGCCGACGAGATCAACCGTGCGCCGGCAAAGGTGCAAAGTGCGCTGCTGGAGGCGATGCAGGAACACCAGGTGACCATCGGCGACGAGACGTTCGCCCTGCCGGAACCGTTTATGGTGTTGGCTACGCAGAACCCAATCGAACAGGAGGGAACGTATCCGCTGCCGGAAGCGCAGATAGATCGGTTTATGCTGAAGTTGAAAGTCACATATCCGAGCAAAAAGGAGGAGCGTCAGATACTGGATCGAATGGCAAGGACTAATGCAACATTCGATATCGAGCCAGTGATAAGTCCTGAAGAAATTTTGGAAGCACGCAAAGTGGTGGATCAGATTTATATCGATGAGAAAATCAAAGATTACATTGTTGATATAGTCGATGCGACGCGTCAGCCGGACAGCTACGGAATGGAACTTGGTAATATGATCGCTTACGGAGCTTCGCCACGAGCGACAATATATCTTACTGTTGCCGCCAAGGCGTATGCCTTTATCCAGGGCAGAGGATACGTCACGCCGCAGGACGTCAAGTCGATAGGTATGGACGTGTTGCGGCATCGGGTAATCGTAAGCTACGAAGCCGAAGCAGAAGAAAAAACCTCGGAAGATATTGTTCAATATATTTTCGATAACATCCAGGTGCCGTAACGGGGATTTTATCCCCCGACTTTGCGTCGGGGGCTGGTAAGAGGATATGATACCAAAAGAATTGATAAAGCAGATTCGCCGGATACAGATTTATACCAGCCGGCAGGTGAACGCGGTGTTAGCCGGGGAATATGAGAGCACTTTCAAGGGGCGGGGAATGCAGTTCGATGAGGTGCGGGAATATATTCCGGGCGATGACGTGCGCACCATCGACTGGAATGTAACGGCCCGTATGAATAAACCATATATCAAACGATTTGTGGAAGAACGCGAACTGACGGTAATACTGCTGGTGGACCTGAGCGCTTCCGGAGCGTTTGGTACGGCAGAAAAACTCAAAAACGAACTGGCGGCGGAGCTTTGCGCGGTGCTGGCGTTTTCAGCAATCAAGAATAATGACAAGGTCGGCCTGATAACCTTTACCGATCGGATCGAACGGTTTATTCCGCCCAAGAAAGGTACGCCGCATGTACTGCGCGTTATTCGCGAGTTGCTGTACGGGTCGCCGCCACGGCGGAAAACAGATATACCATTGGCGATGGATTATCTGGCTAAGGTCATCAAGAAAAAAGCGACGGTATTTTTGGTGTCCGATTTTATTGCTGCTGATATTCGACATCCGCTGCGCCTGGTGAACAAGCGTCACGATCTGATTGCGGTGGCAATCCGGGACCAGCGGGAAGTGACTCTTCCGGGCGTGGGGCTGATCGAACTGGAAGATGCTGAGACAGGTCAGATGGTGCTGGTCGATACCTCCAGCAGAAAAGTACGCCAGGAATATGAGAACCGCACCACCGGTCGTGACAATCAGTTGCGGGATATGATGCGGTCGGTGGGAGTCGATTGCATCAATATATCCAGCGACAAACCTTATGTGCAGGAGTTGGTGCGGTTCTTCCGTATGCGGGAGAAAAGACGGTAAAAAATCAGAAAGTTTTATAAACGAATTTCATACAGGAGTTGTCCTATGACGGAAGATCTGGATTTTTCGCTGGATCAGCCTAAACATCGCAAGTCACTGGTGGGTGGGCTTGGAATAATCCTGCTGCTGGCGATCCTGGCGGTCGGTGGTGTGAATCTGTGGCTTTTAAGCTCAAAGGGCGGCGGTAAAACGACTACCGATACTATACTATCGGTGGATCAACTAAAGGAACTGGCCGGCCGACTGGCGGCGCGTAATTTTCATGATGCGGCAGCGCAAACATGGCTGGAATATCTGGAAACAGCGCCGCTCAGCAGTGAAGAAAAGGCGAAAGTTCTATACCGCATGGGCGATCTGCTGCTGAAGGCGGAAAAACCCAGAGAAGCGGCAGCGTACTTTTATCGCAGTGAAATGGTCAAGAAGATTCCTGAGCTTGAAAACAAGATCAACGTAAAAATCAAAGAGTGTTTCGAGAAAGCGGGTGAGTTTGCGGCGATGCGTTACGAAATCATGGAACGTACGCAATACCAACCGACCGAAGATACAGCCGAGAAGGTCGTAGCAAGTATCGGTCCGGAAAAAATTACCGCTATCCAACTCGATACGCTACTGGAGGAGCAGGTCGATGCGCAACTGGGTCAACTTGCCGCGATGATGTCACCACAGCAGTTGAAAACCCAAAAAGAAACTATGATGGCCCAACTGAGCAATCCACAAACTCGCATGCAGCTTGTCCAGTCGATAGTAGCACAAGAGGCTCTTTATCGTGAGGCAATGACACGCAAACTGGATGAGGACATCAAGGTCTCAAAAAGAATGCGCCAAATCAATCGGCAATTCTGGGCACAGCAACTGCTGGAAAAGGAAACAGCCGGGAAAATACATATCAGCGAAAGCGACATGCAAACTTATTATCAAGCCAACAAAGCGAAATATATAATACCGGCCCAGGCGCAAATCAGCCATATACAATTGGCTTCTGAACAGGATGCCCGCAAGGCTAAGGAACGATTGGACAATGGCGAAGATTTTGCGAAACTCGCGGATGAGCTTTCGCTTGACGAAACTACCAAAGCAACCGGCGGGGAAATAGCAACTGATATTGTACCAGGAGGAAATATTCCCGGTATCGGCCGGCCGGAGCAACTGGAAGAAAAGATTTTTGCCGCCGGACCGGATACGATATTGGCCGAGCCGGTCAAAGGGGAAAAAGGGTGGCACATAATAAAGGTCCGAACCGCCGCCTCTCAACAGCAGCAGCCTTTTGAACAGGTGAAAGACCAAATATACAAAACTCTGTACAGTCAGAAACTGCAGGATTTCCAACAGAAACTTATCGAAGAACTTATGGATAAATACGACATCGTAATTCATCAAGGCGAGATAATGAACGAGACGCCGGGGCAGATAGACAACGAAAAAAACAAAGAAGAAGAAAAAAAAGAAAACTAGAAATCAGGTAGTAAGAGTTGCATTTACATAAACCACAAAACGTAACGATTGGCCCTGCCATGTATCATGATACCCATTGGGTATGTGTTGACAACAACTTCAGGCGGGCAAAATTTACCGGGGCCAGTATCCGGTTGTTGGCGGTGCTGGCGGCCATGCTGGTGACGCTGTTGTTTGTCGGATTAGGATGCGAAGGAGAAAAGCAGGCTGACAATAAAGCAGATGAGTTTGAAATCGATAAATCGTTCGAGCGCGGGCCTCTGACGGTTCACATAAAAGTGGATAAAGCAAAAATCAGTATAGCTGATACGATTCGTTTGCGGCTGGAAGCGGCAACAGATCAGGGCTACGAGGTGGAAATGCCGGCAGTGGCCGAGTTTCTGGCAGGCGAAAATCACTTTGGAATCCTGGATTACCTGCATCTGCCGGACAAACTGACCGACGAGGGAGGACTGCTGGTTCAGCGGGAGTTTCGACTGGAGCCGTTTGTTTCAGGAACGTATGCGGTACCGGAGCTTAAGTTTGTATTCCGCAAAAAAACCGATAACGTCGGAGTTGCCGGAACTGCCGGGACTGCCGGCGATACCGGAACTGCTGACGATACCGGTCAGGCGCAGGACGAACAGGAAGACAAAGACAAGAATTACGAACTGCTAACGGAAAAAATTCCCATAGAAGTTACCAGCCTGCTGGACGAGGATCGCAGCAATCTAACCATTGCGGATATCAAAAACGTAGCGGTCATGCCGAGCCGATTTCCAACGTGGTGGATATGGGTGGTCGCTACGGTGGTTATTGTGGCCGCTGCGGTGGTTGTTGGTACTGTGCTGCTTAAACGCAGAAAAACCAAACAAGTCAGGATAATGAAAGCGGCTCACGAGCTGGCCTACGAAAGACTGCGAAAGCTGGCCGGCGATGACCTGATTACCGCTGGAAAGGTCAAGGAGTTTTATGAGCGGATCAGCAATATTCTGCGATGGTATATCGAACACCGTTTCCAACTGAAAGCACCGGAACGAACGACAGAAGAGTTTTTACAGGAAATCAAAGGTACGGGTGTTTTGAACGATGAGCAAAAGGAAATGCTGCGCAAATTCCTGGGGCATTGCGATCTGGTGAAGTTTGCGCTATATGGACCGACAAAAACAGAAATACAAGAGACATTCGATCTGACCAAAGGGTTTGTCGAAGCAACTCGTATTACCGACAAACAAGTGGACGTTACCGAACAGGTTTACGCCGACATAGAACAAAGACAATTGAGGATCGCGTAAGTGCAGTTATATTTACCCTGGGTTCTGGTTTTTCTGGCCTTGGTGCCGCTCACGGCGTATCTGATGTGCCGACGCTCAGGACGGGCGCCGTTGCGTTTTTCTTCGCTGCGGGACGTCGGTGCGGTACACCGGTCATGGCGTATCCGGCTGCGCATATTGCTAGTGGTTATGCGTATGGTGTGTATTGCGATGCTGGTGGTGGCGCTGGCACGGCCGCGGCAGGGAAGCACACACCATAAAATATCTACCAAAGGCGTGATATTGGAACTGGTGGTGGATCGTTCCGGCAGTATGCAAAACGAGATGGAATACAGGGATAAGCAGCTTTCCCGGCTGGATGTGGTCAAGCAGGTTTTGTCTGACTTTATCACCGGCGAAGGCGAACTCGAAGGACGGGGCAACGATCTGCTGGGATTGATAACGTTTGCCCGATACGCCGATACGGCTTGTCCGCTGGTACATGCTCATGATGCGCTGCTGGGTTTTCTCGACCAAACCAGAATACCCCAGGACCGTAATGAGGACGGCACCGCCATAGGCGAAGCCATAGCCCTTGCCGCGGCGAGACTGAAAACCGCCGAAGAAGAAATCACCCGTCGAAACGCTATATTAAAGGCAGCGAGCGATACCCAAAACCAACAGGACAATAAACCGGAATTCGAAATACAAAGTAAAGCTATCATTCTGCTTACCGACGGAATAAACAATGCCGGGCAGCGTTCGCCTATGGAAGCTACATCGATGGCCAAGGAATGGGGCATTAAAATTTATACAATCGGTATCGGCGGCGGGCAGGCTCATACACGGGTGCAGGGACCTTTCGGCAATTTCCTGATGCCGACTATAGGGCAGGAACTGGACGAAAGACTGCTCAAAACCATTGCGGAACAAACCGGCGGTTTTTACGGCCGAGCTGATGACGGTGGGACACTGCGGAAATTGTGCGAAAAAATCGATAAGCAGGAAAAAACCGAAATCGAATCGATAGAGTACAGCCGATATGAAGAACGGTTCGGTCCATGGGTGCTGGCGGCTTTGGCGGCGCTGATGCTGGAAATAACAATGAGCTGTACCGTATTTCGAAAAATACCATAGCATAGCAGGTAAAAGATGAGACTGGAAAATTACGAAGCATTGTGGCTGCTTTGGCTGTTGCCGATAATGGCAGCGGTTTACGGATATAGTTTCTACCGTAAACGCCAGTCGCTCAAAGCCTTTGCCGGCAGTGAACTGTTGAATCGAATAAATGTCAGCGTAAGTGTCAAGCGGCAGGTGGTCAAAGCGACGCTGCTGTTGACTGCGGTATTGGCGATTGTTGTCGCACTTACAGGGCCGGGCTGGAATCCTAAGCCGGAAAAAATTCAACGCAAAGGCAGGGATATTGTAGTGCTGCTCGACGTATCGCGGAGTATGTTGGCCGAAGATATTTATCCCAATCGGCTCGCGCGGGCCAAGCTGGAAATAAGCGAACTGCTCGAAGAGTTGCAGGGTGACCGGATCGGTATTATCGCTTTCGCCGGACTGCCCATTGTAAGGTGCCCATTGACAGGGGATTACGCATTTGCGAAACTGGCCCTGGCTGAGTTGACCCCCGATAGCGTCAGCCGGGGTGGAACAAATATCGGCGATGCCATTCGCAAAGCCACTGACGAAGTTTTCGACCAGCAGCAGCGGGATTACAAAGATATTATCCTGATTACCGATGGTGAAGATCATGAAAGCTTTCCAGAAATGGCGGCGGAAAAAGCTGCTCAGGAAGGCATACGCATTTTCGCTATCGGCCTGGGTGACGAAAGCGAAGGTAAACGTATCCCCATAACCGAATCTGACGGCAAAAAAAAGTTTTTGAAATACAAGGGTGAGGAACAATGGTCGAAACTCGACAGTGACACACTCAGAAAAATTGTCTATGCCACTGCCGGTGGAAAATATGTGCCCTGGGGGACTGGTGATTTCAATCTGACGGAGTTTTACCGTCAGACGATAGCTACATCAGAAAAAAAACAGTTAGAGTCAACAACCACACTTAGGTATGATGAGAAGTTCCAGATTTTCATAGCCCTGGCGCTGGGGCTGCTGATGATAGAGGCATTGGTCAGTGATCGCAAAAAAGCTTAACATATTGATTTTGTTCCTGTTGTTGGGATCGCCGCTGATGGATACCGCGCAGGCGGACTCGGAATCGCAAATGATCGAACGCGGTAATCAGCATTACCAACAGGAAAACTACAGCGAAGCGATTAAACAATACGAGCAGATACCCTCGGAAGGACCGGCAGAAGCGGCGCTGTTGTATAATCAGGCAAACTGTTACTATAAACTGGAAGACTACGGCCGGGCGATTGAGCTTTATCAGAATGTCTCGACAAAAAGCAAAGATATGCAACTGATCGGCCGGGCCAAATATAATCTGGGAAACTGCCATTTCCAGCAGGGAATGAAAAAACGCCAGGACAATCTGCAGGAGGCATTCGACGAACTGACCCTGAGTATAAAATATTACCGGGAGATGCTCGACATTACGCCGAACGATGAAGACGCCCGACACAATATCGCAGTGGCACGGTTGATAATGAAGGATATCATGGACCAGATCAAAAAGGAGATGGAAAAACAACAGCAGCAGGAAAAAGAAAAGCAATTAGCCCAAAAAATAAAAGAGCTGCTCAAGCGACAAACAGAAACGCTGCAAAAAACCGTTCAGGCCCACAAGGACACCGGCGATCCGGCTTTACCCGCCGAGGAAAAAAAGAAAACCGCCGATCAACTGGCCGGCGAGCAGGACACACTTGGAAACGACACGACAACTGTGTGGGACGAAGCGCAACAAATGTTGGATCAAATACAAGCCCAGGCTGCCGCAGCACAGGCCCCGCCCGGTCAGCAGACTCCGCCTGGTCAGCAGGCACCTGCCGGTACTCCGCCTGGTCAGCAGGCACCTGCCGGTACTCCGTCAGGCCCTTCGCCAGATCAGATGGCGCAAATGCAGCAGCAGATTATGCAGACAGTCTCCAGCGAATTGAGCGAGGCCGTCGAACATCAGGCAGACGCAACCGAACATTTGAATAACACGCAGATCGACCAGGCAACCGAGCCACAAACAAAGGCCCTCGAAAACCTCAAGCATGCACTGGATGCTTTTCCACCGCAGCAACAGCAGCAGCAGGATAGCGAGCAACAGGAACAGCAGGAGCAACAAGAGCAGAACCAACAGCAACAACAAGAGGCTAACGAACAGGAACAACAACAGAAAGAACAGCCTCAACAACTCGAACAGCAGAAGCCGCCCGATGCAACGGCTCAGGATATCCTGGATCAGGAAAAGGAAAGAAAACAACAGCAAAAAAGAGGAATACAAGGAAAATATGAAGCTGTTGACAAGGATTGGTAATACTTATTTGGCAGTGATGAAGAAAACGCTCGTAATGATATTTTTCACGGCGATTGTTTCGTTGCCGGCGGCAGCGGCGCAGACAATACGGGTCTGGGCCGCGGCCCAAGAAGAAATATACGCAGGCGAACCATTTCAGTATCAGATTGTTATCGAAGGCCACCGAGGGCCGGGAAATGTCGATATCAGCCCCCTGCAGAGGTGGTCGCCGCAGAGCCTGACAGGACAGGATTATTCCAGCACCAGTGTAAGCATAATAAACAACAAGCAAACAGTACATGAGGAAATAAAATATGTAATGCCCTATCGGCTCATTGCCGAGGAGGCGGGACAAATAACACTACCGCCGGTCAAGGTGGAAATCAAAGGGCAAATCTATACGACCAATCCTATTGTAACAAATATCCTCAAACCGAATACTACCGACAAATTGATCCTGGACGTAAAATATTCACAGACCGACTGCTACGTTGGCCAACCGATTACCATGACAGTCACCTGGTACTTTGGCTCCAGCGTATCGGACTATTATTTCAATATTCCCGTTTTGGCCGACAGTGATAATTTTTTTATAGAAGACGCTGAGACTATGCCTGGCGGTGGAGAAATGGTACAGATCAATTTGGCTGGTCAACCGATGATCGCCCGAAAAAAACAGGAGCAGTTCGAAGGCAGCAATTACGTGGCCGTAACGTTCAGCAAGATACTCATACCTCGTCGGGCAGGTGTTATCGAAATAGCTGCGCCGAGCATTACATGCAGCCTGGAGGTACAAAGTCAGCAGAGTCGAAGGCGCAGTTCCTTCGACAGTCCTTTTTTTGGATCTAGCAGCGAATATAAACGTTTCTCCAGCAAAGGCAAAGGAACAAGCTTGAATGTCAAACCGCTGCCACAGCAGGGCCGACCTGAAGATTTTAACGGACTGGTGGGACGTTATACAATAAGCACATCTGCCGAGCCGATGGAAGTTAATGTGGGCGACCCGATTACCTTTACGATCGACATCGCAGGAAAACTTCTCAAACGCATTGAGATGCCGGACCTGCAGGCGATACCGCAGATAGCGGAGAACTTCAAGATTGCCACGGATCAATTGACGCCGACAACTTCAGGAGGAACAAAAACATTCACCCAGACCATCAGGGCCAAGAACGACAAAGTAAAGGAAATACCTGCGATTCCATTTAGTTTTTTTGATGTGGATAAAGGGCGTTACGTTACAGAATACAGTAAAGCGATTCCTTTGGAGGTCGCTCCCACCAGGATTGTCACCGCTCAACAGGCCCAAGGCTGGGACATCAAAAAGCAGACAAGTGAGATCGAAGCTGTGCAACGCGGTATCGCGGCTAATATTTATGAGCAGTCCAGATTGCTGACAAACACGGCATTTTCACCGACTATCGCTTTAGCACAGCCGGGATATATTCTCTTGTGGGTTGGCCCGTTGGCAATGTTTATTATATTGGCGGTTGGTCGGCTGGCACTACAGGACAGCCCCGCCAGGCAGCGGGCCAGGCGCCGCGGCGCCGCAGCGAGCAGGGCGATCACAAAACTGCATCGTCTTGACAGCCAAAGCAGATCGGTCCAGGAAGAAACGGCTGATATTTTACGTCAGTACATAGGAGATCGTTTCGACAAAACGGCTCAATCGCTAACCTCGCGTGACTGTCGGGAGATCCTTAAAGAAAATTGTAAAGACAAAGAGCCGACCGAACAGTTCTGCAGAATATTGGAGCAATGTGAGCACAGCCAATATGCCGGGGCACAGACCGACAACGCCCCGATCAACCCTCGCGAAATCCCCAAACTGATCAAAGCACTGGAGAAAAACCTGAAGTAAAGCTATGAAAACGAATAAGCGGCATATCGCAAGGAATATCATAGTCTTTTTGACGCTGCTGACAGTTCAGCCGGCAACTGGAGAATCGCCATCGAAACAGTCCTTAAGCGGTTTAGCTGACGAGGCGAGTAAGTTATTTCAACAGGCAAACGAACTGGTTCAAAAAGCCCAACAGGCCGACCGGGCAAAGGAACTATATACTCAGGCGATTCTGCGATATCAAAAAATTATTGAGGAAGGAAAAATATCCAACGGACCTTTGTACTACAATATCGGTAATGCCTATCTGCTGAAGGGCGATATCGGCCGAGCGATTTTGAATTATCGACGGGCGGAGTTGTTGGATACCGGCGATACCGACTTGGCCGGGTCTGTCAGTAAAAACCTGGAATATGCCCGCAGTAAACGCCTGGATCAGGTTCCGATCAAGCCAAAAAAACGGGTTCTTCAGACGTTGTTTTTCTGGCATTACGATTTTTCCACAAAAACAAAGTTTCTGATAGCCGGGATATGTTGGACGCTGGCATGGATCACCGCCAGCATTCGAATTTGGCGGCGAAAGGGAAGTTTACTAGTAATGATACTGCCATTGGTAGTAGCGATATCCCTGGCCGGATCGGTCGCCCTTGATGTGCATCACAGTCGCACAAACAGCCAGGGAGTAATCGTTGCCGAGCAGGTTATCGCCAGGCAGGGCGATGGCGGAAACTATCCAGCCAGTTTCACCGAACCGCTGCACAGCGGCACAGAATTTGACCTGCGGGAACAGCGATCACAATGGCTGCGGATCGAACTGAGCAGCGGCGATCAGGGTTGGATACCGGCAGACTCAGCCGAAATAATCAACCCTTTCTGACCGAACTGTGCCTGTTCGATCATTTTGCTGCTTCGATATAACCTTTATCGGACCTGCCATTCACCCCAAACAGACCAGTATGATTGCAAATCACCATTAACCCTTGTGAAGTCAGCGATACTATGATACGATAATAGTGTTGTTGCCGACAGCCCTGAGCTGGTATCTTAATCCTTTGGAAACGAAAAGGTTAGATTTTTGAGTAAGAATAAGGTTGTCATTTTGTTTACGTGTATAGGCAGGCGGGTGAGCCTGTTGCGTGAGTTTCGTCGAGCTTGTTCGCACCTGGGGCTTGAATGCACCATTGCCGGTACTGACACCACAGAAAATTCACCCGCTTTGCAATGCTGCGACCACAAACATATCGTCAAACCTGTATTTCATCGTGATTATGCCCGCCAGATAGTCGAGATTATCCGCAAAGAAAAAGTAGATATATTGGTCCCTACGGTCGATCTGGATCTTCCCATTTTGGCTTGGCATCGCTCAAAGCTGGCTCAAATGGGTTGTACCGCGCTGGTTCCATCGTCCCGTGTAGTACGAATCTGTCAGGACAAACGCCAGACATTTCGTTTCCTCAAAGAACACGGATTCGACACTCCATACACCATGACAGACAGCGTCGCGAAAATATTAAAACGCAGACCACGTAATTATCCCTACTTTCTGAAACCCTGGGACGGCCATGCAAGCCGAAGTAACATGAAAGTACACAATTGGGAGGAACTTGCATTTTATGCCAAACGGATACCCAACTGTATGGTCCAGGAATTCATCAACGGGCAGGAACATACCGTTGATGTATTGACTGACTGTCAGGGCAGGGTCAGATGTGTGGTACCACGATTGAGGATCGAGACTCGTAGTGGAGAAGTAAGTAAAGGCATGACGGCAAAACACCACGCAATCATTGAACAATCCAAACTACTGATCGAAAAGCTCGGGGTCGGACTGGGAGTGACAACAATACAATGTTTTCTGACCGGGCCCGATCAGATAAAATTTATTGAGATAAATCCGCGTTTCGGTGGTGGGGTACCGTTGTCTATAAAGGCCGGAGCGGATTTCCCACGCTGGATATTGCAATTGTGGCTTGGGAAAAAACCTCGTATCGGTCTGTCTGACTGGCAGGACGGTCTGACTATGCTGCGATACGATGAAGCTGTATGGTTTCAGAAGTGACAAACATGTTAGCATTCATTTTTGGTGACAAATATTCGCTGGGAGAGATTGTCCGACATTATTGGCTGATCTTTCCTATTGCCTTTGTGGCAGCCCTCATTGGCACACTGGCTTGTCGTAAGCTGGCCCTGCGCCTGGGCGTGGTAGATTACCCCGACAACAACGTCAAGACCCATGCCAAGCCTACTGCTTACCTGGGCGGCGTAGGTATATTGATCGGGTTGTTGGCCGGATTGACGATCGGATTTTGGATATTATTCCGGCAGCAATCGCATATCCTTGCGAACGTGGAAAGCCAGCCAGGTGGTTATGACGCTAAATTGCAGGATTGGCGCATCTTATTGGGTATTGGTTTGGGAGCGATAATCGCTTGTTCGATAGGCGTACTGGATGACATCTTCGATATCAAACCCTGGCAGAAGCTTTTGGGACAGGCCCTTGCGGCCGCCGCGATTTTTGCGGTGGGAATACGGCCAAACCTCGTTCATCTGCTTGGGTTCATTAATATCGAACTGCCGGAGAGTCTCAGTTATATTCTCGGTGGCCCCATCGTTTTGTTTTTCATCCTCGGCGCTACAAATAGTCTGAATCTGCTGGATGGGCTGGACGGATTATGCGCAGGGGTAACGGCCATTATCACCGGAGCGTTTTTGCTGTTGGCATTGAGCCTGGCAACCTGGTCCCATTCGCCGATCGGCGATCCGATACGCTTGATTGTGTCGCTGGCACTGGTGGGAGGTACGCTGGGTTTTTTCCCACTCAACCGTCATCCAGCCAAAATATTTATGGGAGACGCCGGCAGTATGCTGCTGGGTTTTATCGCCGGAACACTGATGATCCTCTTCACCGAAAGAATAGGACGCTGGTCGGTAGCCGTGATCATTATTTTCGGACTGCCGATTCTCGATACAGCCGTAGCTTTGGCACGACGTTTTATTAACAAACGCCCGCTGTTTGTTTCCGATCGCGGTCATATCTACGACCAACTCATGGATCGCGGATACCCCCTGAAAAAGGCCGTCAAGTTCAGCTATGTCATGGCAACTGTGTACGCCCTGATCGGCTTGATAGCAGCCCAGACAAGATTCTATCAGGCGGTGATTCTGTTTGTGCTGTTGGTGATCTTGTCCGGCTATGTCATCTGGCGCAAAGGCTTTCTTCGAATGCCGCCCATCCCCCAGCCCAAACAATCGCCTCCCAGAGACGGTCAAAGCGATTAAGAATCCTGCTCAGACAAAAATCCCCCGATTCTATACCCATTGCATGTAACTCTTACTACCTGGCATTTTCATTCAGTATGTGTACAGTTAACTTTCGCAGTTTTTTTAACCCAATTTTCATTCAACAGGGCCTGTTACGCAAAAATGGATTTTTATACAGTTTCGATAAATGTTTCGCTAATGTATAAAACTATCGGTCTTGGCTCTAAAGGCCCTGTTCTAACTTTGCGTATAAACAACACACAAGAAAAAGTGCGAAATCGCACGGTATATATCGGGGATTCCACCCTCAAAACGACAAAGGCATCTGTCGGGAATAATTCTTGATCGATCTTAATCGATTTTTCCACTGGCAACAGCAACGGCAATAACTATAATAGGCCAATTATGAAAGCTGATTTTGTAACTGCATCCAGTAAAACCATCATAACCACAAGGCACCAGGCTAGGCCCATCAAACCTGCTCCAGCCCGGTTAAAAGCCATATTCCCGCATTTTCCTCCGCTGTGGCAGGGATCGTCGGGCCCATCGGTTTTCGTAAGAAAAAGCGTTATTTTCTCCATTTTTGCTTTTTATTTTTTGCTGCCTGCCTTTCCCGCCTGCGCCCAGGCCCAATCGAAACCTCAACACAAGGCATTCGCCGGCGAACCGATCCGAATAAAATTTCAAGGTCATTTTGAATCGCGCCCGCAACCGGACGGTACCGACATCCTTACCTGTACCGGCGGCATCTACGCTTATCAACGATGGCTCAAGGAAGATGCTTTTCTGGAGGTCAGAGCGGAAAACGCCGTGCTTTTTTACTCCCAGCAGTCCCTGTTCAAGGAAGCGGCCACTGAGGAAATGGCCTTTGAGCCAGAACCAAATCAGGTACTGGCAATCTATCTCGAAGGTGATGTAACCCTGCAGGTTGACCGTTACGGAATCGCTGCCGATACGAAAATCACTGCAGATCAACTTTATTATGACTTTGTCAACAAAAGCGCCGTAATTTTGGACGCTGTATTGCGTATGCAGTTGCCGGACAGCGATCTGCCACTTTATATCCGTGCCAGCCTGATCCGGCAATGGTCGCAGAACCATTTTACTGCTGAGCATGTCAAGCTTAGCAACGACGAGTTTTATCAACCGCACGTATCACTCGGTGTGGCCAAACTTGACATTGCCGCCGTTCAGAACCAGGCCGACCCTGCCGGCAAGATATCCCAATACCACTACGACATGGAAAACGTAACCGTCAATCTCGAAGATACCCCGATATTCTGGTGGCCTCGGGCGGCCGGGGATACTACCAGACCGGATATTCCTATACAATCCATGCACACCAGTATCAGTTCGGAGTACGGCGTTGGGGTGGAATCGCAATGGAATCTTCCCTGGCTGCTGGGAACCCACGCACCTGACGGTCTTGATTCTACGTTGCGACTGGACGAGTTCAGCAGACGCGGTCCCGCCGCCGGAATCGATCTCGATTACACCGGCGAAAAATATTTCGGCGCCCTCCGAAGTTATCTCCTTAATGACAACGGTCAGGATCGCCTGGGAAAATATCCCAGCCGTAAAGACGTACCCATCGACGACGATTTACGGGGCAGAGCACGCTGGCAGCATCGTCATTATCTCCCGTACGATTGGCAGTGCAATCTCGAAATCAGTTATCTCAGCGACCGTAATTTCCTGGAAAGCTGGCGAGAACGCGAATTCGACACCGAAAAAGAGCAGGAAACCGTCCTCTATTTCAAACAGCAGAAAAACAATTGGGCCTTCGATTTCCTTAACAAATTCCATCTTAACGATTTTGATTATACTATCACGGAAGTGCCCACGCTCGGTCTCCACGGAGCTGGTCAGGATATCTTCGGTGTGCTGACCTATCAGCATGATGGTTACATTTCCAGAATGCAACAGCAGGCCGGATCTCGCGAAGTCGCCGGATTTTTCGGGACCGAACAAAGCAGTATTCTGCCGCAATCCATCGATCAGGACGATTTTGCCTTTGCGATAAGCCGCCACGAACTGAGCCTGCCTTTGCACGTGGGGTCTTTGAATATTTCACCCACGGTAATCGGCACTTATGTCCACGATGAATCGCGATTTGAAGAATTTGCCTTTGACGATCCGCGTTACGACGGTCCGCATCGACAAAACAATTTTGTGCAGGGGGCCGCTGGCTTGCGGCTGAGCACGCAATTATGGCACATCGACAATAACATAAAATCACGTATGTGGGATATAGATCGTATCCGCCACATTATCATTCCGCAGGTCAGTGCCTTTTGGGTCAACTCCGACCTGGCCGAAGCCCAGCAGCACGATGTTTTCAACTTTGCTCTCAGCCAGCGATGGCAGACCAGGCGGGGACCGCAGGGACAAAAACGCAACGCAGATCTCCTTCGTCTGAACACTTCGGTTACGTTAGTCACCAATGATGTCGATGACGCTGTTTTACCCGCCAGATTTTTCTTTTCCAGTCCCGAACCGCAGTTTGATATTCCAGAAATCATTAACCCCGATCTGGCTAATCTGGGACTGGCCCGACGCGAACAGATAAACCAAAACCTTAGCGATCACGCCGATGCCGACTGGACCTGGTCAATTTCCGATACGACCGTGTTTACCGGCGATGTTAATTACAATATTCACAACGCTCTCATCAGTCAGACCGCTGCGGCCATGGCGGTGCAGCGTTCGCCGAGAACACGATACTACTTCGGTCACCGGTTTTTGCACAACGGTGACCCGTTCGTTGAGCAGGACCTAAAAAATGGCATTATGACCTCGTTCCGCCACGGCCATTTCCTGACCGCCGGCGCCAGTTACCAGATCAACCGTAAGTACACAATCGCCATGAACCAGCAATACGACATCGAAAGAGCCGCCGCCGCTTACACTCGCGCCACCATAATTCGCAAATGTTCGCACTGGTACGGAGCTTTCAGCATAGGCTACGACGCCACTCGCGACGGTGTTTCGTTTATGGTCAGCTTTTGGCCGCAGGGGTCTGATCGGTTTGTCCTGGGCTCTCGCCGATTCACACGACTGGCACCATAATAACCACAATCCGCCGTTTGGTGTTCGGTTAAGGGAACCTCTGAAAAATAGGATTAGACCTCGGCGAAGCGGTCGGGCATCTCGCCAAGGCCATGCGGTTATGTCCCGATAACACGCAATACCGTAACCACCTAAAAAATTACTCAAATGGCTGTTTCTTCAGAAAAAAACCAGTTTCCACGACATGTTCGATTATCTAATGTTATACTTGTTTGGAGTACGATTTCGCGTACTGAGCGGAATTTGACAAAATATCGGGTTTGAATATGTCGATCTCCCCTGTGTGCAAGGAGTATCAGGCACTGAAACTGAAAGTCCTATAAAAACATTGGGTACGAGATAACGCTGGAAGTTCCCTTAGGCTTGGCGAGCGTTGTAAGCTGTGTAGTATGTTTGACAAATACGAAGCAACAAAACAATCACGACGGCGAACTCTCATCGCTACCGAAGCGGCAGGACCAGGGCTGATGGCCAGTGGAAGCTGGTAATTTATGTAGAAGTTGGATTTTAAGCAGCTATGGACAAACGTTATCGCAGCGACATCAGACAAAAACTGCAACGGCAAACCCTAAGTGGCGCCGCGGCTGCCACAGTTCTGGGGCGACGCGACAGCATTGTCGATATTGTCAGAATCAGTAGTACACTCAACAACTCCGACCCGGCAATGCGTCAGGAAACCATCAAAAATCTAACCAGGATCGGCGGCAAAGAAGCAGCCATGGCCATCGCCCGATGTTTACGTGACCCTTATCCCAGCGTTCGCTCTGCTGCCTGTGAAGCGCTTGGTAATATGCGGGCTCACGCTGCCAAAGCTCAGCTTTACGATGCCCTCTACGATAGTGACCCGGTTGTCTGCTGCAACGCCGCTGGCGCCTTGGCTGTCATGGGTGACAAAGCCGGCATGCCTCAGATCATAAAAATGCTCTGCACTCCTGGAAAACACCAGTTACAATCGCTGCGCAGCCTCAATGTTATCGCAAAACAGGATTTCCGTATCAACCCCCGTGGCCTCGAAGACGCCATCCGATGGATCAAAGCCAAGAAAAAACACCTCTCCAAACCCTGACGAAACAGCAGTTACGCCCATGCTGAATGAAAATGGCAGGTAGTAAAATTGTATCTACATAGGGTTTGCAGAATAAATCGTAAGTTATTTATTGACAGGCGTTTAGTTTCCGCTTATACTGTGTCAAGTGAACGGGATTATCATAAAATGGATTAAAACCCTTGCACTTGGAGACACGGATGTATC
>Ga0315290_10000051_pt1 | contig 63607 bp, 45 predicted proteins | sample YL17G12_0_MG_FD_203627 | JGI IMG/M metagenome (GOLD analysis project Ga0315290, IMG submission 203627) | Sediment microbial communities from Yellowstone Lake, YNP, Wyoming, USA - YL17G12_0 | ecosystem: Environmental > Aquatic > Freshwater > Lake > Sediment | place: USA: Wyoming | collected... | reverse complement strand
CTTCCAATTCGTCCAGTATTTTGGTATCCATGATAATGCCCTCCATGGCAAATAGGTTTTTTGTCAAATTCACCCATTTTGCCATCCCGGAGGGCAAATTTCTACCTACAAACGTGACATGCACCCATACTGGTTTCAGGGCTAAAAAAACCTTGACAGCAGCACAAAATTGGGTATAATTAAAATGCTTGATTTGTTGCTTCACTAAGAAGTAAGTCCTTCTTTTGCAGGCACTTAAGAAAAACCGCGGTTATAATTGTTTTTACTCCGCCTCATAGAGGCTTTCGATTGTGGCGATTGCCATAGAGGAGAAAAGACGTAAAAGTGGAGAAAAAACAGTCGTTAAATAAGGTGCTTATTGTGATACTGACTGTTCTGGCGGTTGGGCAGGCGGTTTTGGTTGGGCGGGCTGTGAGCGGCCCGTTAAAGTTTTTCATTCCGGCCGGCCAATCCAACATGCAAGCGGTTGCGTTACTGGATGGTGTTCGGATTTATAATTATGCGATTAGCAAGGAAGATATCCAGTCTCTGGCGAATTAATGACGAAACTAAAAACATTTCAACATTCGGAGGTGTGATTATGTACAGAAACAGAAAGACAAAAATGACTTGTGTTTGGGCAGTGCTGTTCTTACTTTGGATGTCTGTTTCCAGTGTCTCTGCGGAGATTATCGATCCTGCCGAACAGGAACCGATAGGACCAACGTATATGGGCGATCTAATTTCACACTGGGCGTTTGATGAGTTGAGTGGTACGGTTGCCAGTGATCGTTGGGGTGATAACAATGGGACGCTTAGAGGTAATCCGACATGGCGGCCGGGTGATGGTAAGATTGGCGGTGCGCTGGAATTTGACGGGGTCGGTGATTATGTGGAAATCGTAGGCTACAAAGGTGTTAGCGGGTGGACTCCTCGAACCGTAACCGCATGGGTAAGGGTCGAATCTGATTCACCGGGTCTATCAATTGTGCGTTGGGGTACGCTGGCAGTCAACGGTGGCCTATGGTCTAATGTAATCAACGCCGACGGCAAACTGCGAGCCGCCGTGTTGGGCGGCAGCGTTGTCGGTGATACGGATATAGGTGATAATACATGGCATCATGTAGCGGTTGTGTTGCCGAACAAAGAGGATGTGAAAGTCGAAGATATACTTCTTTATGTGGATGGCGAGCAGGAAGATACCACAATCACCTACGGCACACAGGCAATCGACACCGGTATCGATATGAATGTTTTGATTTCTTTAGATGGGTCCGTTGGTCTGCTGGATGATGTTCGGATTTATAACTGTGCGTTGAGCGAGGAGGAGATTGGGACGCTTGATATTCCGAGAGTCCAGTTTGTTCAGTCAACATCTTCGGTTATGGAAGGAGACAGCGTGAATATAGACGTTGTCTTGAATATGGCTCTTGGTGCTACCGCTACCGTAAATTATACGACTACGGATAACAATGCGGATTCTGCTGACTATTCGCCTCATCTTGATGCGGGGATTTTGACTTTCAATCCCGGCGTAACTTCTCAGCCTATCAGTTTTACCATAACTGACGATACCTCCGCGGAACTCAAAGAGGCTTTCACTGTTACGCTGTCGAATCCTTCCGGTCCCGGACTTGTTTTAGGGCTCGCCGAACATCGATGCGTGATCCAGGCCAGTGAACAGCCCCTTAAGGTTATATTTGCCGCTGGCCAGTCAAATATGGTCGGTTTCGGCAGCAATGACCAACTGCCCTACATTACAAGCAGCCTTTTGGCTACCGATGTTCAGGGCGATCTGCCTTATCCGTCTATCCTGGCAGAGACACGTCAAGATGTGATAATGGATGTGGAAGCGGATAGCCATAAAGGCATCGGATATCTGGAACCCGGCTGGGGATATTACGGGGGGGCTTTTGGTCCAGAACTTTCATTTGGCCATTTGGCCGGCCCCTGGGTCGATCAGAAAGTGCTTATTTTCAAACGTTGCCAGGGTGGATCAACTCTGAGTTGGCCAGATAACAGCAATGGCTACTGGCTTTCTCCCACGGCGTCGGCTCGTAGAGGCGAGCCTGTAGGAAATCATTACACCAATTTGGTTGACGATTTCAATGCCCGCATTGCAAACCTGGAAGGACTGCCAGGATATGATGGCGGCGGCTATGAGATAGCCGGGTTCCTGTGGCTCCAGGGAGAAAGTGACAGCATGGATATGTTCCGAGTTGAACAATACCAAGAAAATTTGCTGGACCTGATCTCCGACCTGCGAAACGATCTCAATGCTCCCGATATGCCATTTATGATCGCTCGCATTCATGCTGGCCCCCCCAAGTCGCCATGGACCTATGCCTCGCTGATTTGGGAGGCCGAATTATATGCCGATGATAATGTAGTTAATGTTGCTTCGTTTGCAACCAGCGATCTGAACCCCGGGTATCACTATCAAGAAAACGGGCCACTCCCGCAATCGGCTGATTATGTTACCATGGGTGCCAGATTTGCCCATATTACTATGCCATATCTGTCTAACGGATTAGTAGTTTCGATGGACATGGAGGACAATTATGGTTTTTACGGTTCGCCCATGGGTGATCCGGCATTTGTTGGCGATGCGCCACGGAGCAGTAAGGCATTGGAATTTGATGGCGATGATTCAGTTGAATTACAGGATTTCGCCGGTGTTGTGGGCATGAGATCACGAACCTGTGCCACCTGGATCAAGACCTCGGCGGATGGCCAGATTATGAGCTGGGGCGGTGACGGCGCCGGCGAAAAATGGCAGATCAGTATCCAGTCGGGGCATCTGTATGTGGATGTCGGCAGTGGTCACATCGAAAGTTCTGTTAGCATTACCGATGGCGAATGGCATCACGTCGCGGTCGTATCTGAAGTTGTGGAAGTTGGCAGCCCCCTTGCCGGGCAGCAACTTACCGACAATATTAATCTGTATGTGGATACCAAGTTCGATAGCGGCAGTACGTTTGTTTCCCAAAGTATCGCTACAGCCGATGTGGGCAACGTTATGATAGGTGACGGTTTTGTCGGCGTGTTGGATGATGTGAAGATATTTGACATTGCCCTAAACGCTAGTGAGGTTGCCATGCTGGCCGGCGTCCCATTTAGCCCAGTGGACGGCGACCTGGATTTAAATGGTCGTGTCAACCTAGCCGATTTTGCCTACCTTGCAGCACACTGGCTGGAGACTGACTGTGATGTAATCGACAATTTCTGCAGCGGGGCGGACCTTGACCGTATGGGTGATGTTGGACTGGGTGATCTGCTTGTGCTGACAGGTAATTGGCTGGAAGGAGTTCCACGTCCGCTGGCACGTTGGAGACTGGATGAATCGAGTGGCACGGTTGCCAGTGATAGCGTGGGTGGTAATGACGGGACGCTTAACGGCGATCCGACATGGCGGCCGAGTGATGGGAAGATAGGCGGGGCGCTGGAATTTGACGGGAACGGTGATTATGTGGAAGTCGAAGGTTACAAAGGTGTTAGCGGGTCGAAACCTCGAACCGTAACCGCATGGGTAAGGACCGAATCAGACGCATCAAGCCTATCGATTGTGCGTTGGGGTACGCTGGCAATCAACGGCGGCCTATGGTCTAATGTGATCGGCGCCGACGGCAAACTCAAAGCCGCCGTGTTGGGCGGCAGCGTTGTCGGCGTTACAGATATAGATGATGATACATGGCATCATGTAGCGATTGTGTTGCCGGATAAAGAGAATGTGAAAGTCGAAGATATACTGCTTTATGTAGATGGCGAGCAGGAAGATACCACCATCAGCTTTGGCAGCCAGACAATCGACACCGGCGTCGATATGAATGTCTTGATTTCTTTAGACGGTTCCACTGGTCTGCTGGATGATGTTCGGATATACAACTGTGCGCTGAGCACAAAAGAAATTCGAACGCTGGCAGGTTTTCCTCCTGAGTTGGTGGCACATTGGAAGTTGGATGAGTCGAGTGGTACGGTTGCCAATGATAGTTCTGGTAAAGGAAACCACGGGTCGCTTAATGGTGATCCAACGTGGTGGCCGAGTGATGGGAAGATCGGCGGTGCGCTGGAATTTGACGGGGCCGGTGATTATGTGGAAGTCGAAGGTTACAAAGGCGTTAGCGGGTTGAAACCTCGAAGCGTGACCGCATGGGTCAGGACCGAATCAAATGGATCAGGTCTATCGATTGTGCGTTGGGGTACGCTGGCAATCAACGGCGCACTATGGTCTAATGTGATCACCGCCGACGGCAAACTGCGAGCCGCCGTGGTTGGCGGCAGCGTTGTCGGCGTTACAGATATAGATGATGATACATGGCATCACGTGGCGATTGTGTTGCCGGATAAAGAGGATGTGAAAGTCGAAGATATACTGCTTTATGTAGATGGCGAGCAAGAAGATACCACCATCAGCTTTGGCAGCCAGACAATCGACACCGGCGTCGATATGAATGTCTTGATTTCTTTAGACGGTTCCACTGGTCTGCTGGATGATGTTCGGATTTATAATTATGCGCTTAGCGAGGATGAGATTGGGTCGCTGGCTGGTGTGTTGTGACAGTGAGTGAATGATGTAAGAATACATTAGCCATAATGAGTTTTCATATAATACTACAGCGCGAATAATTATAAATCATTGGGTACACATGACCTCAGAGGTTCGCCACATTTACGAACCTTACGAATGATTATGGATGAGGTTTATCATCTCTTCCACATCTAATGCTGTGGAACGAGCCAATTGTCGGCACCGCAAAATGCAAAAAAGTATTTACCGTGTATGTACTCGTGAACACATCAGTCAACGGATAGCGATTGATATGCAACGAGACTCATTTATTGATAACCAGAATTGTACAATAAACACGTTACATCACCATAAGAATAATCCGCATGGGTGGTGAGAGGCCCAGTCGGGGGGACGGGCGGGGTATTTGGTTTTAGGGGTGTTTGGTTTTGCGTTTGAAGATGTAAGTTAAATCGGCTACAATGGTCGGGTTACATACCGGCGCGAGAATTGTTTCCTGTGTATTTGACGGCGGCGTGGAGAGATGCGTTAATGGATCATAAAAAGTCATCAGCAAAACGAAAGCCATTAGCGGAACCGGATGGTGAGCCGGGACTGCCCGATCTGGTAAGGGTGATTGTTTTTGTGATTATGGCGGTGGCGGCGGTGCTGACGGTTTTGACTCCAATTGCCCAGATTTGTGGGATGCGTTTTTCAACATACTCAATCGTCGGTGCGGTGGCGGCGATTGTTGTCACAGCTTTAGTATTGTGGAGTGAGATTTCAAGACGTTTTTTGCGGGTGGTTACGGCGTGTCCGGGGGCGGCAGCGGCGCTGCTGGGGTGCTCTTTGCTGGGCGGACTACTAGCCCTGGCGTCCCACCGGAGCGATCTGGATGACTGCGCCTATATTCCCAATGTTATTTATTATCTGGAGCATCCTGTTGAGCCGATGGGCTTTAAGATTCATTTTATCGATTCCGGCAGCAATGAGCCGTTTATGTCTTATCACCGCTGTGCCATAGCGTTCGAGTATTCTCAGGGCATCGTAAGTCATATAACCGGCATACGTTTTTTAACGGTGTATTACCTATTTGCCCCGGCTCTGTTCGGCTGTATGATTCCGTTGGCGTGGTTTTATGTTATATCACGTTTTTCGTTTCCGTCATGGACGGCGATCACCGGCGCGTTTATCATCTGCATGTCGCTGATCCTGATGGGTGAGCAGCATCGGAGCTTTGGCAATTTTGCCTTTAACAGGATTTTCGAGGGGAAAACGGTGACTTTCGCGGTTGGGTTTCCCATGTTTATTGGTTTGACGATGGATTTTTTTCGGTCCCCGTGCGTGCGCAAGTGGATATATTTGTTGGCCATATCGACAGCGATGGTGGGGTTCACCACGGCGGCGGCGGTGCTGATTCCTTTGCTGGGGTTCGTTCTGGCTATTGCCTGCTGTGTTTCGTATGTTCCCAATATAAAATCCTGTTTTCGCCGTGGGCTGGTTTATTTGTGTTCAATGATATACCCGGTTATATACGCGGCAAGTATTTTCCTGCTGTCGCTGGAGCAACTCGGCAGTGACAAGGCGATCAATGAAGGCTGGCCGATGGATTTTATGGGGCACGCTAAATTTGTTTTTGATGGGCCGGTCGTCTTATCGTTTTTGGTGGTGGGAACCATTTTGGGCGTTGTGCTCGTTGGGAAACGTGACCGTTATTTTCTGGTCGCGTGGATTGTATCGGCAGTGGTGTGTTATCTGAACCCTATCATTTCACCAATTATAATCGAACACGTTACTTCACCGAATATTTACTGGCGAGTGTTTTATCTGCTGCCTTTTCCACTGGTGATTGGTTTGTCAGGTGCGGCGGTGGCGTTACGGCTGGAAACCAAACGCCCGATATGGCGGCGTCTTGCCTTTGCGGTGGTGACAATTTTGCTGCTGGCGGCTCATTGGCCATCGTTTTCGTCGTCGGTGTTCCGCTATGGTAGTTACGTTACCCAATTAGGCGTACCCCGCTATAAAACTTACAATTTGTCCCGTGCCCGCAAAGTGGTAGAGCTGGCTCCGCCACCGGGAGCCATGCTGGCGACGACAGATATCAGCTACCTTTTACCTATGGTAAGCTCGCAATATCCGCAGATATCTTCCCGGCCGGACGCTATCCTCATGTGGATGGAAGAATGTGGTCGCAAAACCGAAGGCATACATCGGTTAATCGCGTCGGATTTTCTGATGGGAAGGGTCAGGGAGAAGAGTTCCGAATCCCTTATCTGGGTTATTCAACATAATCCTCATATTCGTTCGGTTGTCGCCGACCGGCGTATTGCCCAGGGGGGTAATTCTTATCTGTTCAAGTTGATGGGCAAGCTGGGTTTTACACAACACAAGCTTGCCGATGACCTGGTGGTGTTTATTCGGCCCGAGTCAGAAAGGTGAGGTTGCGGCCTTGGCATGGGAGCCATTCAAATTGCACTTGACATTGCCGAGCAAATGGTTTAGAATATCCTATTATGAACTCTGAATTGACAGATGCACTGGTAAATCGCTACAGACTCGCTGAGCCTGTTTATGTGTCGCGGCCGAGGATGCCCAGTTTGGCTGATTACAATCGTTATCTGGAGAAAATCTGGGCTTCTCAATGGCTGACTAATGACGGTCAATTTCACAATGAATTCGAGCGTAAGTTGAAGGGGTATCTGGGTGTTGAGCACTTGAACCTGTTCGTCAACGGTACAATTGCTCTTCTTGTCGCCTTACAGTCGCTGCGAATTAACAGCGGCGAGGTGATTACCACGCCGTTCACATTTCCGGCCACCCCACATGTATTATATTGGAATAATATCCGTCCTGTTTTTTGCGATATAGATAAAAAAACCTTTAACATCGATCCCGCGAAAATCGAGCGGCTTATCAGTCCTGACACTAAAGCTATTTTGGCGGTGCACGTTTATGGTACGCCTTGCGATGTCGAAGCTATCGAAGCAATAGCGCAAAAGCATGGTTTGTATGTAATTTATGATGCGGCGCATGCTTTCGGCGTTCGTATCGGCGAGAAGTCGGTTCTTGAATATGGCGATGTTTCGGCCCTGAGTTTTCATGCTACCAAGCTGTTTACTTCTATCGAAGGCGGAGCGTTGGTTACGAAATCGGATAAACAGCGAAGTCGGATTCAGTTTTTGCGTAATTTTGGGATCGCGGACGAGGAGACGGTAATCGGGCCGGGGATCAACGGCAAGATGAATGAATTTCAGGCGAGTTTCGGGTTGCTGCAACTGGAAACGGTGGAGGAGGAAATCGAGAGTCGGGGTCGTCTGGCCGATTTGTATCGCCGGAGGCTGGGCCGCATTGGAGGTATTTCGTTTCTCGAGGATATGCCGGGAGTAAAGCATAACTACGCTTATTTTCCCATTTTTGTGGATGAGGGCGTTTACGGGATTAATCGGGATCAGTTGTGCGAAGCGATGCGGCAGTGCAATATTTCCCCGCGTAAATATTTTTATCCGCTGTGCAGCGACTATCCGTGTTATTCGGCGCTTCCCTCGGCCCGGCCTGGTGAGTTGCCGGTGGCCCAGCGTGTTTCACGTCAAGTGCTGTGCCTGCCCCTGTACGGCAGGCTGGATACGGCAATAGTTGAAACCGTGTGTACCATAATCGAGCACCTGCATAGTTCGTTATCATAAGGATTTCGTAAAGTACGAGGCAGTGATACCATGGATCAGAATAAGATCGTATCGTCCGATGATGCCAGGGAGTCCTCACCGGAATTTAGTGTTGTTATAACCTGCTATTATGAAGAGAAAAGCATAGAAGAGTTTCATAGTCGTCTGTCCGGGGCGCTCGAATCGCTGAATCGTAGTTATGAAATCGTGTTTGTTAACGATGGCAGCACGGATAAAACATTTGAAAAACTCAAAATGATATTCGATAAAGATGCACATGTGACCACCATTATAGACCTATTTAGAAACGCCGGCCAACTTGGGGCCATGACGGCGGGTATCAACTATGCAAAAGGTGAGCATTTTGTATTTATGGACAGTGATCTTCAATTGGATCCTGAAGAACTTCCGTTACTTATTGCACAATTCGACAAGGGTACTGATATCGTCAGCGGTTGCAGAAAAAAAAGAAAGGATTCTTTTTTCAGAATCATTTCCTCCAAAATCGCAAATCTTGTTGTCAGGAAAGTATCCGGGCACAAGGTAACCGACCTGGGCTGCACATTCAAGGTTTATAACGGCAAACTTATCCGTGCCTTCCAATTGGGTCCATTTAAGAGGTTTCAGACTCCATATATATACTCGAAAGCCCAAACATACGTGGAAATCCCCATAACCCATCATCCCAGAAAGTATGGAAAATCAGGCTGGACGTTCAAGAGGCTGTTCGCTTTCCATATGGACAATCTGGTAGGAATATCCCGACGTCCGTTCCAATTATTGTCCGTGTTCTGCATTATTATTGCGTTCATATTCTTTGCGAGAATCGCATCGGCATGGTTTGTGCCGTTCTCCATGCTGAAAGAAGTTACACATGGTTTGATACTGAACATAATTCTGCTCCATCTGCTGCTTACATTGGCTGTACTTTCGATGGTCGGGGAATACGTCATAAGAAATTTTCTTGCTCTGCAAAAATACCCCGTTTATGTGATCAAGAAGATATATCAGAAAAAGCCCAAAGATTAAACTGTTTTGGAAACTTGTGCAAATGCAAGAAAGAGTTCAAAAAAATTTGGTTGATCTCTATTTGGACAGTGATCTTGGGCTTTGGGCCTTGGAGCAGGTATCTGAATCGCACATATCCCATATTATTACCGGTGACAAGCTCATCGCTGATACTGCCCGCAATCGTCACATCAAGGTAATTGAAGGAGACGTTCATGCGGCGAATTTTGAACCATCTTCAACCGGGTTTTCGATACATTACAAAAGAATTCTCAAACCTACTATTATCTCAAAATATCAGAACATCTATAATCTACATCCCGGATATTTGCCGTGGGGTCGCGGTTATTATCCAATTTTCTGGGCATTATGGGAACAGACTCCTGCCGGAGCAACATTGCATAAGATAACCGAAGGAATCGACCAGGGTCCCATAGTTGCACAAACACAGGTCGAATATACTGCTTACGAAACCGGATGGGATCTTTTCCAACGGGTCAGACAAGCCGAGAAAAACCTGTTTACGAGGTATTTCGAAAAGATTATTGCAGGAGAAGAACTCTCCTGTATACCTCAACCTGCCGGTGGTACATATCACTCCAGAAAGGAATTCTTGGCATTAAAGAATCTCTCGGATTGGAAATCATTTAGCGCCGATAATCTGATTAGACTGACTCGCTATCTGACATTTCCAGATTATTCGGGTTTGGAGATCAAGATAGCAGACGAACATTTCGAAGTACTGCTCCGAGAAATATCCACCCATTAGTAACCTTACTCGGCGTATCCTAATACTACAGCGAGATTTTATGCAATTAACTGCGTTTTTGATACTGATAATGCGGTTTAAAATGTCAAATATCAGCTAAGTCTCGCTGTAGTACTAACCCAACTTTCTCACTTAAGGTGGTAAAAGGCGGTTTATGGTAGCGCCACAGGCGATGGTCTGTACCATAGAACTGTCAATTATTGACTTGATCGCTGTAGATTTTCGGTGGTGACTGGGGCGGCAAAGTCAGGTTTAGTTTTTCCAATATCAATTTATGTTCCAGTTGCGGCGCTTCACGTGATCGAAGAAATTGATTGAGAGTTTGTCCTGTCGCCCTACCCGTTAAGGGTCCAGCCGGAGCGGTACTGCCTGCTCAGGAGATCGTTTCCTTCATCGCTGTTGGTGACGCGACCGCTACTGCCGTCGTACTCGATTTTCTTGCCGACGCGGTAGGCCACAAGCCCCAGGAGCATCTGCTCGATCAGGGTGCCGCCATAATCAAAATCGCATGAGGTCTTGAGATCGCCCTTACATGCATTGGTCCATTCCTTCTGGAAGTGGCCCAGAGGCGCGATAAGCTCGTCTTTGGAACGTGGCTTATAGTAGGTCATATCGGCCTGCTTGCCATAAGGGAGCAGAACCCGGGAATCGAAATCGGCGATGAGGTAACCCTCGTCGCCCTTGAACATTACGCCATGTCCCATTTTGTTCAGGTCAATATACTCTTTTGGCGAGTTTGGCATGGCGCCGCCCTGATACCAACTGACGTTGATTGCGGGGCGCCAGTCGTTGGCGGGATGCTCAAAAGTAGCCTTAAATTCGACGGGTGTGACTTCGGGATTGAATTCGTCGCCCTGGGCCACGGCGGAGGTCGGAAGCCCGGCATCAATGGCATTCCAGGCAAGGTCCATGGTATGGCTGCCCATGTCGCCGATCTGTCCGCTGCCGAAGTCCCAGTACATATTCCATTGCAGGCAATTCGCGCCTGGACCACCGGAGAAGTAGTCGGGATTGTATGGATGGAAGGGCGCCGGCCCAATCCACAGGTCGTAATGAAGGGTTTCCGGAGGCGTGCCTTCGGCGGGCGGGTAGCCGGGTTTGCGAAGCTGACGATTGCCCCAGGCATATACATCACTTAGCCGGCCAATCGCTCCGTCTTTGATCATTTCACGTACGCGGTTGAAGTTCGGAATGGAGTGTCGCTGGGTGCCGACCTGGGTGGCGAGCTTGTTTTTGTTTTTGAGATATGTCGCGCGGACCACACGTACTTCTTCGACGCTGTTGCCCAGCGGCTTTTCGCAGTAAACGTGCAGGCCCCGATTCATGGCCCAGTTGGCGACGAAGGCGTGGGTGTGATCGGTGGTGCAACAGATCACGGCATCCAAGTCCTTTTGGTCGAGGCACTTTCGCCAGTCCACATATTGTTTTGCCTTGGGAAACTTTTCGGCGGCGTGAGCCAGGTGATTCTCGTCCACGTCGCACAGGGCCACGACGTTCTCGCTTGAAATCGTGTCAAAATGTGCGTCTCCCCGGCCCCAGGTGCCGATTAGGGCGACATTTAGCTTGTTGCTGGGCGTGTTGGCGCCGAAAAGCGTGCCGCTGGGTATAATGAGGCATCCGATTCCGGCTGCGGTGGATTTTAGAAACTGACGTCGCTGTGTAATGTCGGTCTTAATCATTGTTTTTCCCTTTATTTAAATAGATCGTTTTAAGTTGGCAAGCACGCCATTAAATTGTTTGCTGTTAAATCGGAGATATTAACAACTGAATCTTTAGATTTCAGGTCGGGGATTGTATCAAAACCATCTTGAACTGTCAAGAACTTTTGTTTTCGTTTTCAATTCGCTATTCAACGAACAAATCCACTCGCCGGGTTATTGGATGGTTTTACTTTTCCCAGCGTGATGGGTCGTTTTCCGGGGTGTTTACGGTGATATCATCCATAACCAGGTGGCCACTGCGGAACAGGAAGCTCAGTATTTTGCGGCGCAGTCTGGTCAACGGTCGGGCAACAATCCGATGGGCCAAGATCAAACGGCTCTTTCGTTGAGATTTCATCATCTGCGAATCGTCCATTAAATGCCTGCACAAACGGCGTTTGTGTTTGAAAAGATGATAAAAATCCTCTCTTTGGAGGGCGTTCAGAATAGAATCAGCCGGTTTTCGTAGCGGCCACGGCGGGCACGAAACGTGATATGATATCTGGAAGTCGATCAGATAAGGCAGATTGTCACGGCCCAATAGTATGTTACCGCGTTTGTTCATGTCAACATAGCCGATGCGGCAGGCATGAATCCGCCTAATAAGGTCTTCCAGGCGGTCAAAGAAATCGTCAGGCAACGAAGGTTCTTCATCCAAACTGCATCCCTCGATATATTCATAAATAAAGCCTATATTGCTGTGGAGAGCCAGGAGACGCGGCACCTGCGATAAATGCTTTAAACGCTTGAGAATGGATATTTCGTGTCGGCAAAGAGCCCGTCCCAGCCAATCGAGAGGCAGGCCCAAAAAATTTCTACGTCGGCCAAGCTTTAAAACAACCTTAGCCGGGGCTTTCTTATTTTCCAAATTAATATTGCTTTTCAGTTCAAAAAGGGCGGTGAGAGCGAAGAAATCATGTTTAAATATTTTCTTCCGTCGGTAGGTCAATCCCCTCACCGTAATTTGGTCGGGCGGCTTATACCTGCCCCAAGCTCGCAGTTGGTCTGTGGCTGTGGTTTTCATAATCTCATTCATGTAGCATAATTACGCCAAAATGCAAGTGAAAGCACATCGCGTCGGGCGAGGTTGTAACATAACCGGCTCAATATACACACAAAACACATACGGGTGCGCGAGGCAAAATCGCTATAATCGATACAACTATAGCCATCCCTGCAACTGGATGCTGACAAGATTTCTGGCGTTGCGTCTGGACAACATCCACAAAATCGACATAACCTATTATTTACACGGCATTTACGGCAAACAGTTCTGTTGCCGATGATGTCTTTGATATACATCTGGCACCAACAGCACAACAGGATCCAAAACAGACAAAGAAAAGCCCCATATTCATAACCACGTGTCACACAAGCAGTTACACAATTTAGCTGAATTTTACTTTTTTTTGCTTGAAGTCGGCATATCCTTTGCTTATAATACTTTCGCTGTGGACTATAGGTGAAAAGAGAGATTCGCTTGTGGTTCTGGAGAGAGCAGGTAGGGTTGAGAGAGAGAGAGGCGGTCGCAAGTCACCCCTTTCAACTGTCATACCTTCTTTGCAGATTGAGTTTTGCAGATGCTGATTGTATATGCCTGTCCGGCTTCGTAAATATGGCATCGGACAAAACCGGATGGGTGTTGGGTGACCAAGCCTGGAAGGGCTGGGGAGAGCCGCCCTTCCGGTCAGTTGCGTGGAGAGAGTAAGAGTAGTTCTTACACTCGGAGTGGGAGAAAAACAAGGAGAGAGAGATTATTATGAAAACTAATGTGATCGACCGCAGCCAAAAGGGCAAGGCCTTTTTATGGGTTGTATTATCGCTGGTAGTTTTTTCGGGTTCAGTTCAGAGAAGCTCCGCCGCAATAATTACCGACACGTGGGACCCGGTCATCAAATGGGATCCGGTCAACAATCACATCACCCGTAATGGGAATCGCCTGGCTCAGGCATTGCCCAGCACAAAGCCTGGCTTGCCGGATACCGGTGAATATAACTGCATCGAGGATATATATCTGAATAACTCCATCGCACACAGCGGCTCAGCCGTCAGTGATAAACCATATCAGCATGTGTACGCCTACAGTCTCTCAACAGAAGAGGCCGTCAAATACGCAACCAGCAATGTGGCAAAAAAGGCAACGCTCATTTTGGACAATGAACAGAGTGGTGTGAGTTACGGAAAATCCTTTCGAATAGATGACCAGCTCAAACTCGATGGGTCGATTTTAGTGGTAAATCCTTTTGTAGTAAAGCGGACGGGAGTGCTGGCGTCCTTCGATGTTTTGATAACCCGTGAATTCGAACGCCAGACGCGCAAAGGACCCGAAACAATAATCAAGAAACTCGCTGAAGGCAAAGTCAAACTCATCGCCAAGAAAAACGGTAAAGTAGAGATCAAGACCTCTGGCAAGATTAAGAAAAGCCTAATCACTTCCATTCAAAACGAAAGTGAGATAGTGTTAAAGGGCGATAGCAAGAAAATCAAAAAGGCCGACATTAAGGAAATATGCAATGGTGGTGACCTTTTCAGGGTCGATTTTGCCAACCTTATTATTCCTTACAAATTCTACACCCGCACGGATGATATTAATACTATCGATGTCCAACTGACCAGCCGCGTAACTATCGACGGTTCCGGTACCGGTGCGGAAGTGTGTTTTTTCCCGTCTGAGCCCATGGTACCCGCGTTTCAGGAACAGGCCCAGGTGCCCGAACCGGCAACATTCATCCTGCTGTTGGCCGGTAGCGGGTTAATCGGATTGAATCGTAAAGGGCGACGGTACAAACGCCGATTATCACATAATAAGGTTTTTTAACTTAGTGTTTTAATTGAGTTAGTGTTTTAATTAAGATTCAGGCAGTTTCAGTGGAGAGAGAGGCAGATATGAAGTTATTAGGTCACGAGAGGAATCGTCTTACCCGGTATGTGTTACCGGTAATGGCGGCGGCAGCGATCATCGCTCTGGCAGTTCCAGGGGGCAGTTACGCGGCGACAAGCACCACTATAGCAACGTTCGCCAATCCCGCTTTGAGTTCAGATACTCCCCTTTTCACGGTCGATTTTGACAACGGAATCATAACCGGCGGCTGGGAAGACTTCAGGACAGGTCTGTATCTGGAAGTACCTATTACCGGCAATCCCTTTCCGGACGCTTTCTTCATTATTCCCGAATCCATTATCTACATGGGTGGTCTTGACGGTGGTGACACCGGTGGCGGCACCATTAAATTTTATGCCGACGGTGTCGATCCCGACCAGACCGAACCTTTGATACAAATAGATTTTGAGTCCGGCTATCTGGCTAAAGATGGCTCAGGTTTGTATGCCAGCAATGTCTTGAGGGCCGATGACGTTGAGATCACCGGTTCGGAAATCACGGGAGTTCTAAGCGGGGAAATTTTCACGTTTAGCTTTGGTAATCATCAGCCGCTGAATGGTAGCTGGGACAACGGCTTCACGGCTACGGCAGCGTTCACCTGTTCGGCTGTCATTCCGGAACCGGCCACCATCGGACTTCTGGCTGTGGGAGCACTGCTGGCTTCAAGAAAAAAACACCGTACAAAAATCTAAACAAACACTCGTAGAATTACGTTATCCAACATAATCCTATCCAAGCCCCGGCGAGATGCCATAATGGCTCTCGAACGGGGTTTACTTTTGCCCCGGCCGCTGTTTTCTGGAACATAGTCCATCTTGACAATCAGGGCGTTATGTTTATAATGTTACTATGATAGAAGGAATGCCCAAAATATATGATCCGAAACAGGTCGAAAAGCAGGCCAGCGAATTATGGCAGCAAAACGACTCATTTCACGCCAAACCGTTCCCACCCGGCGAACATGGTGAGGTTTACTGCATAGTCATTCCGCCTCCCAACGTCACGGCGGCTCTGCACCTGGGGCACGCCCTCAATAATACGCTACAGGACATCCTGATCCGCTGGCGGCGAATGCAGCAGTATAACACGCTTTGGATGCCCGGTACGGACCATGCCGGGATCGCTACGCAGACCGTCGTCGAAAAGCGCATTCTCGCCGAGGAAGGCCGGCGACGAACCGATTTCGAGCGAGAGGAGTTTATCGGACGTGTGCAGGCGTGGAAGGATGAATACGAAGGACGTATCATCGATCAACTGCAAAAAATGGGCTGTTCGTGCGATTGGCAGCGGACACGGTTTACGATGGATCAGGTGTGCGCCAAGGCTGTGCGGGTGAATTTTTTCAATCTGTTCCGGGATGGGCTGATCTACCGCGGCAAACGGCTGGTCAACTGGGATCCGGCTACACAAACAGTCCTGGCCGACGATGAAGTCGAACATGAGACCGTACAGGGCCATTTTTGGTATCTGCAGTACCCGCTGGTTGAGCCGGTCGAGGTCGAAGGGCAAACCATCGAATACGTAACCGTCGCCACCACCCGGCCTGAAACCATGCTCGGCGATACCGCGGTAGCCATGAACCAAGCCGATCCACGGGCCAAATGGCTGCTCGGCAAACAGGTACGTCTGCCGCTGGTCGGGCGGATCATACCGATCATTGCTGATGAGCACGTTGTATTGGCAAACCCTGAAAGTGACGACGAAAAAGCGAAATTTTCGACCGGGTTTCTGAAGGTTACCCCCGCCCACGATCCCGACGACTGGGCCATCGGTCAGAGGCACGATCTGCCGATAATCAACGTCATGGCCCCGGACGGATCGATCAGTGACAAATACGGGTGGGAGGACGCTGCCGGTTCGGATGCCGAGCAATTTCTCGGCATGGACCGCTTCGAGGCGCGTGAAGCAATCGTCGAATGGTTCCGTCAGGAAAATATGCTGGAAGATGTGCGGGAATATGCCCACGAAGTCGGCCACAGCTATCGCAGCCATGTTCCCATCGAACCGTATCTGTCGGATCAGTGGTATATCGCTGTGAAAAAGCCTATACCGCACTTGGCGGAGAAATTCGGGAAAGGCCTTATCGAAGGTACAGATGTGCCGTTAAACTCCCTGGCGGGTTTGGCGCTGAAGCCGCTGCTGGATGGTAGGCTGCGTTTTGTTCCCGACCGCTATGGGAAGACCTATCAGACCTGGCTGGAGAACCTCCGCGACTGGCCCATCAGCCGACAACTGTGGTGGGGACATCGGATACCAGTATGGAATTGCAGCGCAGGTGAAATAACAGATAATCAAATCGACTCAAAGCTGAGCCAATGGCGAGAAGAAAAGCGTATAGAAACTATAGGGAGCCTGGTGCGCGACGAACAAATATATGATGAAAGCGAATCATTACATTTTATTTGTGTTCGTGATCCCGAAGGACTTGACAAAGAAGTTGTCGAATACATAGAAAAAATCGGCTATCAGCACGACGATGATGTGCTGGATACATGGTTCAGTTCTGCGTTGTGGCCGATCAGTACGATGGGCTGGCCGGACGATACGCCGGAGATGAGGACGTATTATCCTGGTAGTGTGCTTTGCACGGCTCGTGAAATTATTACGCTGTGGGTTTCGCGGATGGTGATGATGGGACAGTATTGCGCCGGTGATATCCCATTCAAAGACGTGTTCATTCATGCGATGCTCCAGGACGGCAGTGGTCGCAAGATGTCCAAGAGCCTGGGTAACGGTATCGATCCGCTGGTGGCGATCGACAGCCACGGAGCCGACGCTATGCGTTTCACCCTGGCCAGTATGACCACTCAAACACAGGACGTGCGGATGCCGGTCGAATCGATGAAACTGCCCGATGGGCGAACGGTCAATACATCACCGAAATTTGACCTGGGGCGCAACTTCTGTAACAAGCTGTGGAACGCCTCCCGTTTTGCCCTGACCAATCTTGAGGAAACGCCCACCGGACCATTTGACCCGGCGCTGCTTGCCCTGGAAGACCGCTGGATACTTTCACGCCTGGGCCGGACCATAGAGACAGCAACGAGCCACCTGGAGGAATTCAAGTTCAGCGAATCGATCAATGTTCTGTACAGGTTTTTCTGGAATGAGCTGTGCGACTGGTATCTGGAATTTATCAAACCGCGTATGCGCGATCAATCACAACGCGGAGTCGCTGCGCGAATTTTGGCTTTTGTGATGGATGCGTCTTTGAGGCTGTTGCATCCGTTTGTGCCGTTTATCACCGAAGGGATATACCAACAGCTCAACGCTGTGTGTCCTCGGCGTGATCTGGATGGTTTTGCCGAGTTGGGCGGCTCGGGGGATCTGGTCTCGGCCGCCTGGCCCAAACTCACGCAGGATATGGTAAATGAGCAGATCGAGCGGCAGATGCTGCTGGCCCAAACCGCAATAAGACTTATCCGTGACATTCGTACCGAGCATCAGGCGCCGCCGCGAAAACCACTGGATGTCTCGATAAAAGCGGACGAGCGGGTATCGGAAATTCTCATGGCCCAGCAGCATTTGATCTGTAATATGGCCAATCTGAACACATTCACCGCGGGGCCGGGGACAGTCAAGCCAGCCAACGGGGCCGCCGTTCTTGCCGAGGATATGGAAATATATGTGGATGGCGTAACAGATGTGGAAGCCCAGCGTCGGCGACTGCTCAAACAAGAAGAAGAACTCCTCGGCTGGATCAAAGCGACACAGGCCAAACTGAACAATGAGAATTTTGTGGTGCGAGCCAAGCCCGAGGTCGTTCAGCGCCAGCGCGAACGACTGGAACAACTAAACGAACAATTGGCCACCGTACAAAAAAATCTTAACGATTTGACATAAGGGAAGGGGCGCCCAAATGGATGTTGAAATGGAACTCTCTCAGATTATCATCCAGGAAACATCTGAACAGCAGATTATCGTCCTGAAAGAGCGAAACGGACTGCGGTCTTTTCCCATTGTGATCGGCATTACCGAAGCCCTGGCTATCGATCGACGTCTCAAAGGCATCCAACCGGCACGACCATTAACGCATGACCTGCTATACAACGTCATTACGGAAATGGAAGGCCGACTGGAACGAATCATCATTAACGACCTGCGTAATCATACGTTTTACGCGCAATTGGTAATCTATAAAAATGGTGAATTGATCGAGATCGATTCCCGGCCAAGCGACGCTATCGCATTGGGCGTGGCCAATAACATGCCTGTATTTGTTGCCGAACATGTTCTCAAAGCGGTATGTTGAGTCCACGGACAAGGCTCATCGCGAGCGTGATCGTACGTGGCGCCCTTTGGTAACCGGAGTTTTGCAAAAGTTGGGTTAGTAAATTATATTGCGGGGTACCGCCGTTGCCGTTATGGGGTAGCTGGTTCCATTGTGCTGCACCTTAAAGCGGATTATCACCTTGCCGAGCGTCCCTTCGGAAAAACCGGGATTGTCCGGGACCACAGCGGTAAAAACAGGCTCATCCGCAACGATCGGATCTACATCGTCCACCATAGCATACCAATTGTTCCCACCGTCAATACTCACCTGCAGTTGGCGGGTCGCGGTTTTGTGCCAATAAATCACATCCCGCCCATCGGCATCGACCAGCGAACATTTGTCACCGGTGCCGTCATCATATACGTCGATCACAGGACTATTCGGGTCGTCCCCGCCGTTCCAGGCCGAACGAATTGTGCTGGTCATCTGATAAAGGGAATTACGACAGGAAACACTCGTCGTAGTCATGTCACAGTTGGCCTGGTAGCTTCTGAAAGCGGCATCGAAGGCAACCGCGGTAGCCGTCAACAGCAATGCCGCTATCGACAGGGCAATCAATATTTCAATTATTGACAACCCCGGTCGATACCGAGCCGATAACCTGTGTTTTTGTAATTGTTTGCTTGTTACCATTATATCACTTAACTTTCGCACTATCACCATCGTTTAGTTTTTTACAATTCCACATACGAATCGGCATCCATGCTCAAAATGATCTTGGAACTCATTCCAATCGGCAGATTTCGGTCCGGATCGGGTGAGACAAATATGACTCCATCTTCCTCGGGTACGCCCGCTTCCTGGTTTTCATTGGAATAGCCGATATTGGTGGCCACCTGACCGGCGGCACTGCCCCATTCTTCCGGATCCGGATCAGCCATCGAAATGATCGTGCCGTCCACCTTAACATTACCGCGAATATCGACAATTCCGCCAAGTACGACACCCTTGAGCACACTTTCGCTGCTACTTTCCAAAGTCTGGGTGTTACCAATATTGACGTTGAAGTTCGGCGCCAGGATGGTAGTCTCTTCCATCGTAGTATTATTGAAAGTACTACTGCCGGTAAAATAGAGCACATTCTTTTTCCATGTTTCGGGACCGAATTTGGGCACTTCGCCGGTGATGATCGGGCCGTTAAAGACACAATTTTCAAAACGTACATTGTTAACGCCGATTCCGCCCTTAATATAAAATATTCCTTCGAAGATACAGTTTTTGAAAAGGGCGTTATTCCCCGAAGCGAGCTTCCTGTTGGTAATCGTCTTATTTTCATAAACCGTACGATTAAGCTCGATGCTGGTCCAATTGGCCGGTTTAGTATAGTCGCCGGGGGCGTGTGGAAAATACTCTTTTTGATTGGTGGTATGGCCGGACGAGAGATTTGCCGTCATGTCGTCGTACATACTGGTATCGAAATCACCTGCCTCGGGCCAGTCTATCTCCGGCTGATCGTAGTTGATTTCTTCATAATTACCGGCAACCGCTTCCTGGGAAAAATCTTCTTCGGACAAACTGGTGTTGATGTCGCCGTTGACCGTCGATTCCGCCGCCAGTTCAATCGGATTGGCGATGTTCGAATGCTTCCAGGCCGAGTACACTCCTCGCTCCAGAGTGGAATTGCCGGTAATTATCAGCCGACTGCGGCTGGCCACCGAATAGTCAAGCACACTGGTATCCTTGCTCATCGTATAGCTTACACGTACGTTTCTACTGGTACCGGCCATGTTGCCCGTACTGACAATATCCAGCGTTTTCGGATCACTATTATACTGCCTGACCCTCAGAGAAAAACCGGCACGGTCACCGGAAGAAAAGGCTATCACTGGAATAACCAGTTCGCGGCCTGTCTGTCCGCTGCTACTGAAAGTAACCGGATCAGGAATTGTCTGTCCCACAAGTTCTCCCAGTTCGCCCTGCAGGTACGCAGCCAGATTCTCGAAAGAGTTCACCGCGTCATCACTGCTGACGACGTTCCTGACGGTGCTGTCCGCCCCGTAGATGATATAATCTCTTATCAGGTATTTGGCATACTCCAATCCCGACTCGGCGGCCGCCTGGGCGGCATAGAGATCACGATGATTACGCGACATCTGAACGTTAATGTCGTTCATGGCGGTAAAGGATATCGCCAGTACGGAAAAAAGGGTAACAAATATTACGGCCATTACCGAGCTGAAGCCACCGGCTGAGTAACGTTTAGTCTTCATAAAATCGATCCTTACTCCCTGGGCCAAATTGATTATCTTATGCGTAGCCAACTGATGCGGGTTATTTGCGTCCCGCCACACGATACGGCTGCCGTTAGAATCGCCGCCTCCGGGTCAGGCCCGATATATACTGTCATATCCGCCGGATTGACCGGCTGTACGCTCAAACCCTGTTGAAATCGCTCAAGCCCCGCTACTGGATTGCCATTGGCATCGACGCCGTTATACGTGTTGCCGTTATAACTCATCAAGTTGCCAAAGGCTTCCTGATCGGTCATTGACCGCAATTGCTCAGCCAGAAATATCGACGTTGACAGATCATTACCATAATCGTTGGCTATGGTACCTGCGCAGAAAAGCATCATCAGCGCGACAATCGCCACGCCGACAATTACCACGGAAAGCATCACTTCCGCCAGGGTAAATCCATGGACGCCGATATTACTTTGTTTCTTTTTTATGTGCTTCACAACGCTTCTCTCCCAATAACTGGAAAATGGGAACTATCCACTCATTTACCTATCTACCGGCCTATCCTTTAACCAAAGTTGAAAGCTTAAAGACCGGCAGAATAATACTCATAGCGATAAAACCTACAACCACTCCCATGATAACAATCATCAGCGGTTCGATCATCGCGGTAACGGCACGAATAATGTTTTTCAATTCTTTTTGATAGTAGTCGCTGATATCCCGGAGCACTTCGGACAATTTACCGCTTTCTTCACCGGCGCTGATCATTTGTACGACACTTTTCGGCAGCAGCGCACTGCGTGTGAGCGGATCGGATATTTTTTTGCCCTGTTTAACCGCAACAAAGACCCGATGCCACATTTTTTTGAATACCGTATTGCCGGAAATGTGAGCGGTAATGCTGATCGTATCCAGCATCGGTACTCCGGCGTTAACCAGCTCGCCCATCGTCTGAAGACTTCGCGAAATACACAGGCACCTGGAGAGTTTTTTTATGATCGGCATTGTCAATTTGGCCCGATCCCACCACGCCGAACCCCAATTGGTATTAATCAGCCACAAGGAGGTCCAAATCACCCCGGCCAGTCCGCCGACAATGAGGTACCAGAAATTACAAAAGACATGACTGATCGCCAGAATGACCTTGGTCGGTACCGGCAGTGCCGCTTCTTTACCCTCGAAGATAGCCACAAACTTAGGCAATACGTACGTCAGCATAAACACAATGGTAATGACGGCCATCACGGCAATAATGAGCGGATAGATCATCGCACCGCGGACTTGCCCGCGAGTTTCAATCTGATGCGCCATATATCCGGCTATTCGGTCGAGCATGTGGCCGAACGAACCGGACAACTCTGAAGCACGCACCATGTTGATATATAACGGACTGAAGACCCTGGGATACTTTGCCAGGGCATCTGAAAAACATTTGCCTGCTTCCACGTCATGCCTGACCTGATGGAGAATGTCTCTGAACTTGTCATTTTCGACCTGTTCGACAATACCTTCCAGGGCGGCCCTGATACTAATGCCCGCCCTGATCATCACCGCCAACTGCCGGGTAAAATGCAAAATATCTTTTTGCGAAGGAGCCATTTGAACCCTAAACGATAAAATCGACTCCAACAAAGGACGACTACTCTTCTCGGTCATTTCAAGCAAAGAGAGAATATATCCGCCCTGAGAGCGCAACTGACCAATTGCAACTCTGCTCGACTCAGCAGAGATGAGGCCGGCGCTTACCTGGCCGTTAGTTTGTTTTATCTCATAATGATAATTAGGCATAATATCCCTGTTTTCCTGTCTGCCTTGCCATAGCAAAAACAAATAATTGCCAAGAACACATGATTTCACAAAACCAAATCACACACAATCACTTCTACACATGACACACTCGTTCCAGCTTATCCGGATAGACCGCGTGTGCAATTGCATCTTCGCGTGATATATGATCGTTAAAGTATAACTGTCCGAGACTGTTATCCATGGTCTGCATACCCAAAGAGCGCGACGTCTCGATAATATTTGGGATTTCGAATATACGGTTCTCGCGTATGCAGTTTCTGATGGCCGGGGTACAAATCATAACCTCAACGCCGGGAATCATCCCCGCCTGATCGACGCGTTTGAACAGTGTTTGACTTATCACGGCCTGCAAAGTGTTAGCCAGCATCGAACGTATCTGATTTTGCTGACCGCTTGGATAAATATCGATGATACGTTCTACCGTGTGTGCCGCGCTTATGGTATGCAGGGTACTGAGAACCAGGTGACCTGTTTCGGCCGCGGTGATCGCGGCAGAGGTGGTTTCCAGGTCACGCATCTCACCAACCAAAATCACATCGGGGTCCTGTCGCAGCGCATGCTTCAAGCCGGAGGCAAACGACGGACAGTCACTGCCGATCTCTCGCTGTTCGATGGCGCAGTTATTGCTGGTAAGCACATATTCTATAGGATCTTCCAATGTTACTATGTGCTTACGATATTTCTTGTTCATCGCGTCAATCATACTGGCCATAGTCGTACTCTTGCCAGAACCTGTATCCCCGGTAATCAAAACCAGGCCCCTGGTCAAATCAGTCAGCTTCCGGACCGGCTCCGGCAGATTCAACTTTTCCAAAGCCGGCACACGGTCCTGAATGGTACGAAAGGCAATGGCGACATTGCCGCGCTGAAAGTGGGCGTTAACACGGAAACGGCCCTTACCGGGCACTTCTGTGGAAAAATCTATATCCCGTTTGTCCATGAATTTTTCAAAGCGTTTCTCCGTCAGCATCTCGCGCACCAGCTCAACCGCACCTTCAGCAGTCACCACCGGATGGTCAGTCTCCTTCAGTAGTGTATGGATTCTCAGCAGCGGAGGCGCTCCAACCAGAACATGTATGTCGGAAGCACCACTGTCCAGCGCTATTTCAAGCAACTCTCGCAAATACGTTGCTACATCTGTATATGACACGGCTATCTCCTTTGTCTTAATGGGTCCTACACCGTACTTTCCGTAACTCGCATCACCTCGTCAATCGTTGTAAGACCTGCCTGAACTTTACGAAAACCATCATCCCTCAACGAAACCATTCCTCTTTCCTTGCATATTCTGCGAAGCTCTGTCACCGTGGGGTTCTTGATGATAATGTCACGATACGTATCATCAATCACCAGCAATTCGTACAGCCCTATCCGACCGGAGAACCCGGTATGACGACAATGTTCGCAGCCCGAGCCGCAAGACATATTTTCACTGTTGAAACCGTACATCTCAATAAAACCGACATGCTCGGCTTCCGGCTCGTAAGGACCTTTGCAGTGCGGACATATCTTACGCACCAGGCGCTGAGCCAAAATCGCATTGGTAGAAGCCGCTATCAAATAGGACTCGATTCCTATATTAATCATACGGGTAATACTGCTCGGAGCATCATTGGTATGCAGTGTCGATAAAACCAAATGACCTGTCAGAGACGCCTGTATCGCGATCCTGGCCGTCTCCTCATCACGAATCTCACCTACCATAATTACATCAGGATCCTGACGTAAAAGAGAACGTAACGCCGCTGCGAAAGTCATACCGATTTTCTCGTGAACCTGTATCTGCGTTATACCATCCATCTGATATTCCACCGGGTCTTCCACCGTCGAAATGTTCATACGCTGAATTTCCATAGTCCTAAGCGCCGCATAAAGCGTCGTACTCTTGCCCGAACCGGTCGGACCCGTTACCAGGACAATGCCATGAGGTTGATTCACCTGATGGTTGAGAATCTCAAGACAGTCCGGGTCCATACCCAAATCCAACAGCCTCAATTGATTGCTGCCAACATCCAGAATACGTATAACAACCTTTTCACCATGACAAGCCGGTATAGTAGAAACACGCATGTCAACACGACGCTTGTTCATCACTACGTGAATACGACCGTCCTGGGGAAGACGGCGCTCGGCTATGTCAAGATTGGCCATGATTTTTATACGAGAAACGACAGCCGCGTGCATGTGACGCGGAGGTGACATCAACTCAAAAAGTATGCCGTCAATACGATATCTCACCGTGAGCTTTTTCTCGCCGGTTTCAACATGAATATCGGAAGCCCCGTCCCGTACCGCCCTGAGAATTAGATAATTGACAAACTTGATTATCGGAGAATTAGCCGCCTCCTGTTCCAGGTTGGAAATGTCTTCCTCTTCGGCATCGACCACTTCCACGTCCTCGGCATTGACGTTCTGGATAATATCATCCACCTGGAAATCGGTTTCGGTTGTGTCCTTGTTCAACGAGGCTAATACTTTTTTGATGTCCTCACTGGGACACACCTTCAGCAATAACTCTTTCTTTGTCTTTCGCTGTATCTCGTCCAGGAGAAAAACATTCGTAGGATCGGTCAACGCCACCACGAGCTTGCCTTCCTTGAAACACAACGGGAATACATTATTCGCTTCGATAAAGCTCCTGCCCAAAAGCTCAAAAGCCTGGTAGTCAACCATTTCTTTATCGAAACGTATAAACTCAAGGCCGTACTGCTCGGCTATGCACGCCAGCAAATCGACCTCCAGCACCGCACCCATCTCCAGAAGAACCTGACCTAAACGTTTGCGTGGGGTCCTCGTATGTATCGAACGGGCCTGCTCCATCTGCTGGGTAGTGATATGTCCACGCTCGAATAACCGATCTGCCAATGCCTTAGGAGTATTGACCGACTCTGTCTCATCCGGCTGCCACAAATCGCACAACTCGACGCCAAGAGACAAAGCGCTGCTGTCTTTCTGGTCATATCCCGGTAAACTGGTATTTGCCGGTGGTCTGTTCATCGTTTCACTTTCACTCATATCTTTCTCCAGGGCAACCCACATGCTCAATTACCGATCCGATCATTCGTCCTTACATCTGTAAGACAAATTCAATATCTTCTGCTATCAGAACCACGCTATCCGTGCTAATGGTCTTCACAAGAAATGTATCCGCCACTTCCTGGCCTTCGCCTACGACCTCATTGCTGATTACACATTTCGATCCTGCAACCGTTTGAAGTTTCAACTGATTAAACTTCTTCCGCAGCTCCTTTTCCAGCTCCGCACGAGCCTTGGATGAACCTTGCCCGGCGTCGGCATCAATGATATAACGCGAAAAGGGGTTCTTCTGCAAATCGTCCGCCGCAACCTGCTGATTGGAGGGATAATCGTAGAAGGTCTGAACCATTGTATCTACGTTTTTAAAAAGATCCTTGCTTTTATCGTTCTCGTTCATCTCCACCAGTTTAGCTAAAGCTGTATCGACCTGCGCCTCCGCGGCCTTTTCTTCGACCGTCACTTCCGGAGGCTTCTGATGGCGGCTGAACATAAACACGCCAAACATACCTAATACACACGCGCCCAAAAGCATCATCGCCGTATTGTTACGCGATTTGGCTGACGATACACAGGCGTGATCCGCCGCCACCGCCTCCGCTAATACGTCCTGAGACTCGACATCCCAGTCCTGACCGTCAACATTTTGCTCAATTCCAATTTTTCCTTCTTTATTATCCATTACCGCCTCTCCTGTATCCAAATATAAAAATATTCCTGTTTGTTCCAACCAAATGTCTGTTTTAACCGGGTTGATTGGCCCTGTTATCAAAGAAAATGCTCAGGGTAAAATCAGCTTCCATCGCCCCTTCGTTTTTGAGGTCTTTCTTGAGGTCCATATCCATAATCTTCGTTATACGGGGCAACTTCTCCACACTCAGCAAAAACTGATAATATGCATCAAAATCCCCGTAAACCTCCATCTTGATTGGCTGTTCGTTATAACCGGCAAAAGGCTTGGGCTTGAGAGTTTTAAACAAACGAGTCTCCAGTCTGTGATCGTCCGCTATCTTGGTTACCTGTTCCAAAACCTTATGAATCTGATGATGGTCCGGCAGTTTGCCCTCAAAAAAAGATATCGCTTCAGACAGCCTGTCCACTTCTGCGTTAAGATCCTTAACACCGGACAACGCCTTACTCAGATCTGACATTTTTTTACTCTTCACTTCCAGGTCGGTTTTAAACTTCTCTGTATTCTCTCTGGCAGGCTCAAAAACCCAAAAATACGCACCCACCGGGATCGCCAGCAACAAAACAATAAGCAGTAATTCTCGACATCCGAATTTCATGGCTTTGTTTCCTTTTCTACTTATAGCAGTTTAGTTCTTCCGTTTTCTTATTATGTGTTTAGGCATTACATGCCTCTTATGTGTTTACGACGGGCCGATTCCACATCCATCTTGTCAGCCCTCGCCTCCGGAGTCAGGACCAACTGCAGCTCGAAACGACGCATCAACTCATCTTCGTTTGGAAACTGATGCTCTTCCGTAACCAGCAGATTCACCTGGCTGAACAATACCGACTCATTAAGATTAGCCATAAACTGAGATACTTTTTCATCTGTCGGAGCTATACCGCCAAATTTAATCGTAGTATTCCACTTCTTGGCAACGACGGTTTCTTTCACTTCGGTGGTTTTCTCCTTCTTATTGCGACTGTCCTTCTTACTTTGCGACTGACTCGACTGATCGATCACCTCTTTGCCGGACAGGTTGTATTCGGTCAGAGAAACATCCGCCGGAAGGGCATTGGTTATGATCGCCAGAAGCAGAGAACGGGGCACCGGTTCCATCAACATAGCGCTGATCGAGGCCTTGGTCTCCATTTGTTTCTTCTTATATTCCAGCAATTCCAATTGTCCCAGCGCCTTACCCGCCTGGGTCATCTGTCTGTTTATTTCCGCCGCCTTCTCCTTGACGGCCTTTTGCCGTTGTTCGGTAACGACAAAAGCTCCACCCACTCCACCAACCACCAGAACAAAAAGAAACAAACACACAACATTGGTGCGCCTTTGCGCCTTCTTATCCAGATAATCTTCCGGTAAAAAATTCACTTTATTACTCATAGTACCACCTTACTTATCTTGGCCTTCGGTTTTATGTTATTTCCAACAGCAAAAAATAATCTTCAGTTTTTAACTTTTTATTTCCTGACCATGTCCACCAAGGCACAATCCGAACGCCACCGCCCAATCTGGATTAATCTGTTGATCGTCCAGATCGCTATGACTGCCTGTTCGGCTGGACGCCTCGATGCGTGCCAGAGGATCGCCCAACTGAGCCGGTAAACCCAAACCTTGCGCCAAACGCTGACATAACTGCCGGTCCTTAGCCTTACCACCAACAAAAATCACCTTCTCCACCGGCTGATTGTCAAACATCAAATCATGATAACGAATGCAGCTAAGCACTTCCGTAACCAGATTCTGCAAAACCGGTTGAGCAGTTGATTTCACTGTTGGTTCATTCCCCACGACCTGGCTTTCTTCGCCCTGGCTTTCCTCCTCGATCACCGTTACGCAGGACGACCCTGATTCTTGTAAAGCATTTGTTGACTTTGTTTTCGCGACAAACGACGCGTTTGTGGATACATCGTTCCAGATTTGAGCGCCCAGATTGATGGTACGGCAAAATACCATTTTCGACCCATGCGCCGCTACCACCTTCGTACAACTATGACCTAAATCAACCAGCATCATGGCATGATTCTGCTGATCCGACCGACCATCCAAATGAGAAAAACCATTCACCAAAGCACACGCCTCGACGTTAATGCAATCGATCTCGATCTTTGACTGTTCGACAAGATGCAGATGCTGTTGTACCACATTTCGCGAGGCCGCCATCAGAATAACTTCCTGCTTAGCCTGGTCGTTCTCATAAACCTCACCTACTGTGATATGACGTATTAGTGCTCCGGCAACATCGAATGGCAGTTTCTCCTGGGCTTCCCATCTCAGGGCCTGTTCCAATTGTTTTTCTTCCATCTTGGGTAACCGTAAATGCTGGATCAGCATAGTATGGGCGGGCATACAGCTAACCGCCCTTTTGCCTTTGAACGGTTTGGCTGTCAATAATTCTTTGATATTTGTAATGTACCATTTTTGCAGACCTAACAGGTCGCCTCGGACATCTTTAGGAACCTCCGCTTTCGCCGCTGCTATCAGTTCCAGCTTGCCTGAAACCCTGGCCAACTGAATAATCTTCAAACTAAAGCTGCCCAGATCAATCCCGATAGGGAATACTTTTTTTCGTAATAAATTCAACATTCAACTGCAATTGCCTCGACTACCACTACAAATTTAATACCTATACCGAATAAAATTGCCAAATACCGTGATATCCATTGATATTGGCGTCATACATTGGGTATAGCCCTGGAAAATCATATAGTTACGTTAAGTTCCATTTCCTTTCTTTTATCCCTGGTTATCATCCATTTTTACTGTCCATCACAAGAAACATAAAATACAACCCCCAAACGGTCAAACCACTTGACCGAATTACTTCTATTTATCTATCTTATCTGACCTGCTATTTCCCCTGCAACAGACCCATCACCTCCAACCCCTACAACCGTCCCAAACAACATTACCCCGAAAACCACCCCTGTTCTAACTTCGCGTATAAGCTGTACTACTGGTTCAGCGCGAATTGGACAAACGCATTTAATTGTTTACACCTGTTTTTATCGGATTCACCTTTGGCAAATCAAGGGTTTTAAGCCATAAGGGAGCCTCTAAAAATTGCTTTTGTCACGAGAACGAGCGAAATTTTCGTCGGCGAGGCAGAGGTCAAAAATCGCCGCAGGCGTAGTTTCAACTACGTTGAGGACGATTTTGGGCCGATAACGATGCTGACGGAAATTGCAGCCGTTCGTAGTAAAAATGAATTTTTAGAGGTTCCCTTAAGGGAATCAAGAATACATTTTGAAGGAAGTGGATGGACACTAAGGTCAACCCGGACGGTATTGCGTCATCCCGGCTGACCCCCAACTGATTTAATCTTTCGTGTCAAGATTCTTTTCATCAGGATGCGCTCCTCTGGGCTTTACATGCTTCCCTGGCGGCGGCAAGCCTGGCATCACGTTGAGCATGGATTATTTCAGCTCGGCCCTGGAGTTTGTCTTTCGGGGTTACACTACCACAGTCAGTCAACCATGGCAAAGATGATATTGCGAAGGTCGATCTGCCAAAGGGCGTCGTAGGTTTTAACAAGATGATCCCATTTAGTCTGGCGGGTAGGGATCAGTTTCACCGGATCGTCCAGGTTGCGTCCCTGCTGATCGAGGACTTCCAATACTGCCCGGGCAAGACGAGCGAACTCGGGTTCCCCTTCCACCACCGTCCCTTGTTCCACTGAATGCGTTATTATTATGTTCTGTTCAGAGCCAATCTGCACCTGGCATGCCCCATCCGGCAGGGTGGTCAGATACAAAAGCAGGGGTTCCATTTCCATCTGCTCAGCCAGGGTTATCTGCTGTGGTAATTCAGCCGGCAGAAAGCCTTCCTTCGACCGAAAGTTCGCCGCCAGAAGAAAAAACACAAGCAACAGGAACACCACGTCGATCATCGGCACCATGTGCAGTTGCATCCGTGGCCGTACCTGCCGGCGCAGACGCAATGGACGATGCGCCAATCGCTCATGAGTTTGCAACTTTTCTTTTTCGTGACTCATTTAATGTTTTTCAAAATGCAGCGAGCCATTCCCACAGGCCGACACCACCGACAAATATTACGCACTTTGTCTGTTGCCCCTGCGCCTACCAGCGGTCGGTGCGGAACGGCGAGGCGGGCAGTTTCTCTTTGTTTATCAGGTTGGGCTGAGCTATTTCGTCCCAGCCGAACCGTACCGCCACAGGCTCGCTAACCTGCTCACTGTGAACAACAACCGTATCGCCGTCGATTTCCGCCTGCGCCTTGACAAACTTCTTGTCGGCCCCGGCGAGCTCGAACCAATCCAACTCCTTACCGTCCAGGCTTGTCAGACCGCTGCCGACGTAGTCAAACCGAACGCGAACCTTCTGGCCTTCCACTGTCATCGACTTGTAGATCGGTCCGGAATATACAAGGTCCTTGCGTTGATATGTCTTGGCCAACGCCCAAAGGGCCAAACGTTTACCCACATCCTGTTTGTTGATCGGATGAATATCCTGCAGGTTATCGACCGTATCGGTAATTATCGCCATGCCGGTATTCGCTATCGACATCGCCGCAACCTGCGCCTCCCATAGCCTGGGCAGTCTTTCCGGTTCGTCGGCTCGGCCATAACGGAACGGCGCCAACTGCACATAATAAAACGGGAAATCGTCCTGCCCCCAGACCTTCCGCCAGCCGCCGATCAGGGCCTTCATCTTTTCATAGTACCCCATACCATCACTGGCATTCGCTTCACCCTGATACCAGATCGCGCCGCGAATCGCCAGCGGAACCAACGGATGTATCATACCATTATAAAGCACTGTAGGACAATCCGGCGATCCGTCGGGGCACAGTGGATGCGCCGGCAGAACCGGCGGCAGCGGAATCGTCTGCCCGCGTTTCAAAGCCTGGTTCGATCTCCGTATCCAGTCTTTATACTGACCGAACACCATCTTTATTGTCCTGCCATAATCCGCATCAGCCTTCTTGATCGTTTCCGTTATATCGCCAAGCGTATCAACCAGGGTGAATCCTACCGGTGGAGTCCAGCTTTCGATCTTGGTTCCGCCCCAGCTCGTATTGATCAGCCCGATCGGTACGTCAAGCTCTTTGTGCAGCTCGCGCCCGAAAAAGTAACCTGTCGCTGAAAAATCTCCCCAGTCGCCGCGACCTATCGTATCGGGCTTACATACCTTCCAACTGCTTTGAGTAATGTCGAAAATCGGCTGGCCGGACACCTCCTGACGAACATGGAACAATCGGATTTGCGGATAGTCAGCCTCGGCCCTCTCCTGTTTACCGTTCTTTGCTGCTCCGACGCCCATCTCCATGTTCGATTGACCTGAACATATCCAGACGTCGCCGACCAGAATATTTGTCAACTCGATGCTGTTCTTACCGCTTATCGTAATCTTGTGAGGACCGCCAGCCTCCATCGCCGGCAGCTTCACCATCCATTTCCCGTAATCGTCGGTTTTGGTGGAAACCTGGTGATCCGCCAGTTTGACGGTGACCGACTCGCCCGGATCGGCCCACCCCCAGATCGGCACCGGCATATCACGCTGCAATACCATCTCAGACCCGACCACGCTCGGCAGTCTGACATCCGACAAAACAGGTGATACCCACCCGATCAGTAAACCTAAAATTGCTGCAACTACCAAATGTTTGACTCTGTTCATGTCAGTCCCTTTTTTTAAAAAACTGTTAATGGTTTCTCGCCTCTGACACCTTTATACTCATAACCTTCTTCCCTTTTCTTTCTTACTTGTGCCTTCTCCCGTCTTGTTCGCCGCGGAAGGCCGCCAATTGTACTCTCGTTATTTGCGCACCGGCCAGGGCAATCAGCGCCTGCTGAACGTCACCGTAAGTAAGGTCCTTGTCCGCCCGCAAATGTACCAAAGGGACCGTTTTACGGCCGGCCTCGGCGGCGATCCGCTTGGTCATCTCAGCTATCAGCAGGCCCGGATTCTGTTGATACCGCCAATCAGCCGGATCGAACTGATGTGACCGTACCGCGTAAAGAACCGACCCTGACGAAACATCAGCGTCAGACCCCACCGCCAAATCGCTCGGTTGCTCGTCGGCCAAGGGCTTGGGAAAAACCGAAACCGTAATGGCCCCGGAATCAAGCTGCTCCGTCACAATGGCATTGACGCAGTCATCGGGCACAACGAGTTTGTAATTCTCCTGCACGATAAACTGACAGATCAGCATAAAAAAAATAATCAGCAGAAACACCACATCGATCATAGGAGTCATGTTAAACTGTGGCGTACAGGAAAATCGCAATAAAGGTTTATTTTTTCTCATAGTCCTGTCGTTCTTCGTGAATTAAGAAGCAGTCTTGGCATCCACATCGCGGAGTAATTCTTCAGCGATAACGCTCACTTCTGCGGCCACCGCATCGATGCGGTTACGCAAAAAACCGTAGGTTGCCAGGGCCGGTATCGCCACAACCAGTCCCCACCAGGTCGTAACCAGGGCAACGGATATACCACCCGCCAGATCGGCCGGTTCCGGCTGACCGCCGGCGTTGACGATACCCTGAAACGCATCGATCATCCCCCATACGGTACCAAACAGACCGACCATGGGAGCCACATTACCGATAATATTGAGCCATTCTATTCGGCGCAGCAGCGTGGTAGTATCCTGCTCGATCATTTCGGCCATGGTGTTTTCCATTGCTCCGCGACCGTTTTTCAGTTCCGCCAGTCCAACACATAGGGTTCGTGACAGAAAACTGCCTTCGGTCCGGAGGAACTCTTGAGCCTCGGACAAATCGCCATCGGCAAAAGAGTCATGCACGCGGTTTATCACCGTCGTCGGCAGCAGTTTACCGCGGCGCAGCAACAGAAGATACTGGATGACAAGACCGATCGTAACCACCGAAAGCGGCAAAAGCACCACCCAGACCAGCCAACCGCCGGCGACAAAAAACTTATGCAGGCCGCTAACACTATGTTCAGCGGAGGCCACCCGTTCAGCGGAGGCCACCTGCTCGGCCCATAACGGGCTGGTCGTCACACCAACAAAAATCACAATCACACAACTACACGCTATTAACTTTGCTTGCTTCATTTTGGTAGTTTCCATTATCCTTACCTGGGTTGGTATAGTCAAAAACCTCGATATTCATCCTTGCTGTGAGCCAACTGTTCGTCACTGACAAAGCGATACTGTCCGTTATAGGTCTCGGCCAGATTACGCAAAAATCCTTCATTATCCCGATTGCCGCAGGCGATTACATTAATTACCGCCGGATATTTTCGTTTATCCTGCATCCTTTTGACAGCTTGGAGCACTTGTTGATGGTCATATTCGCCATCGGTCAGCAGATAGATCAGTTGCACCTCACTGCCGTCGAAAGCTTTAGCGGCGAATGCTTCTTGCAGGGCGCCGACCACTCCATGCCACGCGGCGGTACTATCGCTGACGCTGGTCAGTCTGACTTCTTTACTGGCGATAAATGACATAGCTTCTTGGCGGCTGGCGGCGCCAGCCCTCAACATCACTTTGGGGCTGAGCTGTTTAGGATTATCTCCGGCGAAGAAAATTACGTTGAAATACTGAGCCGGCCCGAGCTTGCCGACAGCGCCTTTTAATTCATTTCGGACATAATCGAACGCGATAACCATACTGCCCGAACAGTCCACCACGAAACAGATACGATTAGCACTACCACGCGTGCCGCAGAAACTGCTCTGATAAGTTTGCTTGCCGACGTATCTGCCTTGCGTTTGCCCGGCGTTGGAATAACCTTTCGAGACAACAGCTATACTCTCGGCCAACTGAGATGGCAGCACCGCTTCCTGGGGCACTGTGGTCAGATCCGCGATTTCCGCCGCCGGCTCATCGACAAGTTCCTGTTCGAGTTGTTCGTACCTCATCGGATCCACATCGATCGGATCCACAATCGGCTGCAATATAGCCTCGGGCGACTCTTTAGCCTTATCCAGCGGCCCGGAGGCCGGCCCCCAGCCAACCAGAAATCCAACAATAATCACACCATGGACCAGAAGTGAAATTCCCAAACCAGCCACGCCGGTCTTATTAAGCTCTCCAGCCATCGCACCCCTGGTGGAGACGTACCGCGACGACTGCCTTCCCGGAGCGTTTCTCCAAAAAGCCACATGGCACGCAAAAACTTGGCCGAGCTTTTTTATCATCTGCCTGGAATACTGTGCCTTGCCCCCGGCTGCGAGCCTGGGGTACCATCCTTGGTTACAACTTCTCCGATTGAGCTGCTGTAATCCACTGCAAATCAAGAGATTACAAAAATGCAGTCGAAAAAGCGACGCCCAATTGGCCGCAACAACTGTCTGTCAGAAATGGTTCTGGAAACCGGCAAACTGACTCTTAAATGAGGGCGGTGAGACTCGAACCCACGACCCACGGCTTAAAAGGCCGTTGCTCTACCAACTGAGCTACGCCCCCAGAAGAACTCACTTCTGGCATTTTTGGTCAACAACACCACTATCCATCGATTTCCGCGGCAATGTACCATTCAGCCGCAAGAATGTCAAGAAAATTGAAAAACGCCCCAACAACCCGATTTTCCCGTTGTTTTTTTTGCGAAAAGCAACTGGAAACAGTAAAATATACTGCACCGCTGGCGCCACGCCAGCCAAGGCCAAAAATACCGCCGCCGCGACAACGATATGGCGAAAAAACAAATTCCTGCACAACCAGGTTGAACTTAGCGGGGATGAAGTAATGATTTCTTCTAAAGAATTGATTTATGAGACATTGGCGTTCAGACCGGTACCGCGTGTGCCTTATATGATCGAATTTACAATCCCGGCAATGCAAAAGCTTCTTTCATGTCCCGACGGCAGGGAGCTTTATAGTCGCCTTGATAATGACATAATTGCCTCCAAGGTTATAAAAATCGAATACGGTGTTCGTAACGAGAAAGGCTTATATACGGATGAGTTTGGCGTCGTTTGGGACAGGAGCATCGATCCCGATATAGGTGTCCCGAAATCGACATCGACCCTGGAAAGTTTGTTGCAATATCCCATGCCGGACCCCGCAAACGAAAACCGATATGAGCAACTCGAACAGAACCTCAAAAATCACCCTGAAAAGTTCCATATCATGGCTTTTGACTTCGCCTTGTATGAGCGCGCATGGTCTCTCCGTGGTATGCAAAATCTCTTTATCGACCTTATTGACAGGCCCGATCTCGTTGAAGCACTGCTGGATAAAATATTGTGTTTTAATCTTGCTGTTATGGAAATCGGTTTAGAAAAATATCCCAAAGTTGACGGCGTCTATTTTGGCGATGACTTCGCCGCCCAGACCGGACTGCAAATGGGCGCAAAACTGTGGACGGCGATTATCAAACCGAAACTTAAAAAGCAATATGGTTTTGCCCGCCAGGCCGGGAAAAAAGTCTTTATTCACAGTTGCGGTAAGGTGCAGGAGCTTTTTGACGATTTTATTGAGCTTGGAGTGGATTGTTTTAATCCTTTCCAACCCGAGGTTATGGACGTGCAAAGATGCCTTGACGAATATCATGGCCGATTAGCTTTCCACGGCGGGATAAGCACACAAAAACTACTGCCCTACGCCACTGTCATCGAAGTTGAGGCCCAGGTCGATAAATTGTTAAAAAAAGGACGGGATGGCGGCTACATAATATCACCCGCCCACGCCACACCTGCCGACGCGAAAACCCAGAACATCTGCGCAATGCTGCGTAAAATTCTGGGCCAGCCAACAAACCACTCCCTCTAGCGGCAAAATCCCAACCATACGCCGCCGTCTCGCCGGCAATCAATATACGCCAGGGGTGCCATGCCCCACGCTCGCGTGGGCATGCTTACACCAACGTATAGCCCCCAAAATGCGCAAAATAAAGGCCGGCACAGGGATCTCGTACCCAGTGCCGGCCAGGAGGCTTGTATACTTCCGCAGAAGATTCAGATTCTGCAAAAGCACTTATATTATACCTGATGTACTCGCTTTTGTCAAGTACAAGTAATAATTTTTCTTTCCTATCCTTTTTCCCCCTCTCCAATCCAACGTCCAACCGTCAATTTCCCACTCGTTTCTCACACCAAACATGACGAAAAAAGCACAAAATTATCCCGCAATTCACTTGATACCTTGGGCCTGCCATACTGCAAAATAGTCAAAGCACCACCTTTATCATAGACAAGGCTTCCCGCAGTTATCGCAGAACTTCGCGTCAGCATCGTTCAGTTCTCCACAAATCCCGCAAGGCTTTGACTTCGTAACCGCTGCCCCGCACTCTTTACAGAACTTCGCCGAAACCTCGTTATCCGCGTTGCACTTATGACATCGCAAAACACGCACTTCCATCGCCCCGGCTCCACTCCGAAGCCCCTCATCGATCACAGCGGCAACCTCACCGATCGCCTCCTTGGTACCATCAGCCATATAGTTAAACGCATCCTTACTAACAGGAGCAACCTCGTTCACCACATACCGGCCAATCGCCCCCATATACCCAAACTTGCACATAATCCCGCCAACAGCCAAAAACGGCATACCCAAAGACGCACACCAAAAATAACGAGGCGGCCCAGAACCTACAAACGCGGGAAAAAAACTCACCATCCCGACAATGACAAATATCAAACCGACAATAACACAACAAGGACCAACAACACGAAGAACACTCCTCGTCCCAGTATGCTGAGAACCAATTTCCCTGGACATAACAAAAATACCTCCAAAAGTTGATAAATCGCGATATTCCAAATAATTCTACAGCGCCAAAACAAAAATATCAACGAAACAACCTCAACAATGCCAGGGAAAATTAAAGCCGGCAGACATCCTCTGTAGAAAAGCTCCGACTTCCCTTAATACTTACGATATCGTGTTTGCTCATGTATAGGATTGTACATGAGCAGGACATCCGAATCACCTGAAAAAAAATAACCGGGGTCCATGAAAATAGCAGGTGTAGCCCGGCCAAAAAGTAGCCCCGCCCATGCCCCCTAACAATTGTCACCCCCGCGTTCCCTTTTATGTCATTCTTGCGCAGGCAGGACACGAAGCGAAGCGAAGAGCCGCGATAGCGAATCCATCTTCCGCCCACCCCGTGCCTTCCATCATTCACTCACTGTCACAACACACCCGCCAACTCACCAATCTCCTCCTCGCGAACAATTGTCACCCCCGCGAAAGCGGGGGTCTATCTTCCGCCCACCTCGTACCTTCCATCACCTACTCTTACAACACATCCGCCAGCCAATATTTGGACAAAATCGCAAAATCGTTCAGGTCAACATCATCAATGTGGTTAAAGTCTGACCAGCCGCACCAGTCATTGCCGGCAGAACAAGGAGTTTCCAGCCAGTGTTCGGCAAACAGGAGCAGATCGGCAACATCAATTCTTTCGTCAGCATACAGATCGCAAACAGCCCATGCCGGTATAGTCATCCAGCCCAACCATATATTGTTCCAGTCAATACGGTCACGTCCGTAAGAGGCCACGCCGGTATCACTGGCAGAAATAGTGAACCTAACCGATGGCACCGTCGCATCTGCGTGCATCTCCACCACCGCTACCCGCGCCCATTCCGGTTCGACACAAATACCACCAATCGGCGTCGACCCACCCAATTCGTCGATTTCGCCGGCAATATCATACGAACCGCTCTTGAGCGTATCAAAAATATCGCCATGAGACACACTTACTACGCTGGCCGCCTCACTCGCAAAGCTGATATCCACATACACCGAAGTAAGCCCCGTATTAACATAACCGACATCGCTGGCCCACACTTCCAGATAATATGTGTCTCCACTGCTGATGCTTTCTATAGATTCTGGTAACAATGTGGCTGTATCTGATAATGAAGGAGTATCCACCACTGCAAGTTCAATAGCTACATCAATTGATTCATCCCATGTATTAGTTAGAACAGCGGTTACGTCGCTCAGCGCCATCATCCCCTCGCCGCCGCACGACGGGTTGGGACAAGGTGGATAGAGGATCGTCGGATCACTGGCACTCTTATTCCAACCGGTAGCGAACCAGCTTAGATCTCCCACCCCTACGTAACAGTCACAATTAAAATCGTGCTCCTCACTGCCTGGCGGAACATCTTCAAGCCACGAAACGGCAAATAAGCCCAGATCGCCCGTACCAATGCCGCCACTACCATCCAGGTCGTACGACCGAGCCGGCGGGGCAATCTCTATGTCCAACTCGCCCAGCTCGACAAAAGCCCAATTAATCAAACCATCTCCCACACGCTCCACTCCATTGAAACTGGGCTTAAGGGATATCATGCACGTTGACGCCTCCAGGTCCGCAAGCATGGTAACCCAGCCAATCCGTACCCATTCCGGCTCAATACCACCGCCACTGGGCAGTGCCGACCCGCCAAATTCATCTACGCCGCCGACCTCGACCGTACCGCTCATATCGGTTGTAAAGATCATACCATGGCTTAACTCCGTGGCGCTGGTCTGTTCGCAAAATGACATATCAACGTACACTCTCGCAAGGCCCGTGTTAGTATTGCCAATGTCGCTGGCCCATATCTCAACGTAGTAAGTGCTCCCTCGAACCACAGCCGACATACTATTTGGAAGTGAAGTGCGAACTTCGCTCATACCGTTCGGATTATTCAGAACAACCACCGGCTCAATCCGTACATCAAACTGGCATTCGTCCGGAATCCCATCATCATTCACATCGGTACTCGTTCCATCAGCATCGTTCGGGTCAGGATTGTCATTAATGTCACAATCGTCTGGTATCCCATTGCCGTTGCAATCGTTGTCTTCCAACTCGCAATCATCGGGAATCCCGTTTCCATTGCAATCGTTGTCTTCCAACTCGCACTCGTCGGGAATTCCGTTATTATTACAATCGTTATCCTCTAAATCGCACTCGTCGGGAATTCCGTTGCCATTACAATCGTTATCCTCTAACTCACACTCGTCAGGAATTCCATTGCCATTACAATCGTTATCTTCTAACTCGCACTCGTCGGGGATTCCGTTGCCGTTGCAGTCCAGGCTGGTTCCCTCGGCGATATCGTTCGGGTCAGCAACACCGTTGGCGTTGCAATCTTGATAGAGCATAACAGAGCCTAACAAAACCGACCCCCAGTCGATATCCCCACGTCCCGTTGCCGCAACACGTAGATATTGGTTGGAACTGGGGCCCAGTGATATCGTACATTCCAATACCGCATCTTCAACCATCATCTCTATCCAGCCGATCCGCACCCATTCCGGTTCAATCCCGCCGCCACCGGATAGTGCCGACCCGCCGAAAACCTCGATTCCTCCCGGCTGAATCGTCCCGTCTTCCGTAAAGTCGGAGAAAATCGCCCCATGCACCACCTCCGTTATGCTCATCTGCTCACAGAACGACATGTCAACATAAACACTCGTAAGCCCCGTATTTTCATCACCTATATCACTGGCCCATATCTCAACATAGCACGTGCCTCCTGGTTCCGGCACTTCTGTTATCGACCCCGGCAGCTCCGTGCGTACCTCACTTGTCATCGCCGGATCAACCAACACCGCCACAGGAACTACGCAAACGTCCGGCGGCCCGTAGTAGCTGAGCGTCACATTGTCGAAGCGGAGCCGTGTGCCGGTAAGTCTATCTGGGTCATCAGGGGCCGTGGTATGTGGTGGTGTGGTACCAACGCGAATCGTCATAGGTTGGCCAACGTATGGGGCAATGGCAGCGGCGTCATACGTCCTGGAGATTACCTGCCAAGTGGTCGGGGCAACCGGGGTTACCGAGGAGCTGGGGGTGATTGCTACTCCGCCTGCCCGCAACTCGAATGTCACAGGAGCCGGATCGCCGATCATCATGGCCGAAAGCGTATAGGTGCTGGCGTCTATGATGTTACCCAGAGATTCGGCCGATTCGGCCAGGTTCCCGCTCTGACCACTCCATGCCCCAAAGCAATTAAGGGTACTACTGCGACCATACGGTTCGGTTTCGTCGTCATAACCCCAGGAAAATAGCTGACATTTACCGGTCGTAAAATCGTCAAGTACACCGTCAGGGGGATTGTTTATGTCTCTCCATGCCGGGAGTGTCAGTGGGTTTATCCACCCGGGGCAATCGATCACCGAGCCGGTGGTACCGTCGGCATAATTTGAGATCCCGCCGTCACCTAAGGGCACATTGTCCCCCAAGCCAATTGTATATTGACTCCAATCTGCGGGAAAGTACGCCCTGACTGTATAGTTTGTGCCCGGTTTGTACATGTCAAATCTACCGTTGGGCACAGTAACCGTCTCCGCCTGAACCTGAACCTGTCCGATGGCCAGGGTGAGCATCGCCACAGCCGCTATTGTCAAAACATTTTTTCTACACATAATAGTCATACTCCTTATAAGGGGATACTTTCCAGATGGGTATTTTACCTCTCTTGCTTACTCACTTTCTCAACAACTTCGCGGATCAACATACCTTAAGATCGGATGTAATATACAGCCCTGAACTCATCGCAATACCTGATTATAGCTCCAATTACAATGATTCTCCCACCTCACCTTAAACCCAACCTCCTGTCTCAACCGATATTTCCCAGCTATCTTTGCCCGACTTCACCGCCGGACAACATCCTCCCATTATACACCACCCTCCCCGCCGCGCCTACCCTTATTCTCCAATCTCCTCCGCATTTCCGCATTTCCCCCCACCGGTCCGCCCTCTTTCTCCCCCCCCCAGGACCGCCCAAAACCCAACTCTACATCTTTCCTTCTCTTTTCTTTCTCGTGCCTATTGCCTATTGCCTTCTTTACCATTCTACCCATTTACTCATCTACTCATTCACTCACCCACTTCTGTTAAGAAGTGGGTGCAAACATAGTGCAAAGTAGGTACAAACATAGTGCAAACATAGTACAAACCACATCACTTTCCATCAGAATTCATCCAAATTTCGCCGAATTTCGCACTTTTTTCTTACCCATCTTACCTAATCGTTATAATCGTTACGCGAAAATAAGCACTTACATCAATTCCAACAACGTAAAATAAGCACTTACAGCAATTCCCCACTACGAAAAATAACGACTTACAACAATCCCCCAGACCAAAAACAAGCACTGTAATTGTCATGCCCGACTTGATCGGGCATCCAGTACAACAATTTTCCGCCACCAAAAATAACAACTTATCCACATCTCGGCAGAACCAAAAAAACAAGCGATTACAGTTTTTTTTACAAATTTTAGCCTTGCTTGCCAAGATATGCCGAGGGTGAGCAACTAAGATGGAAATGCCTGTAATTATTGTAACAGCAAGACGTTACGAATTATAACAATTTGCCTCAGGTCCCCCGAAAACCGCTCCGAGTCAAATTATCAACCAAGTTGACGGTTGCGAAACATCGCCACAGCGAACAACAGAGCCGCGCAGACGTAAAAGAAGGCATAGACAGCAGTTTGGCCAACGTAGGCCAACGGTATAGAATCGCCTCTGGTGATAGCGTCGGTGACCACAAATACATCTATAGAAGGCACTAACGCCAAGGCCGCCCAGGCCAAATAGCTGCTTAGACCGGATTGGGCGGCTATTGGCGCGAGCCATTGTTGCATCGCGGCCCCCAGGACAAATATGATAGCGCAGACCGTAAGGGTCATAATCATCCCCAATCGGGTCGCGGCGGCAACCGCTATGGCGGTGAGAATGAGCGTGGCAATGATCATAAGTCCTATTGGCGCCAATAGTTCAGGGTGGAGGTTGTTCCCAGCGGAATTTAACTGCCAATTGGGATCAATGAAATACAGCAGTGCCATGACGACCGTACCGCAGACCGTTGCCAATATGATAGCGGTCGAGCTGAATCGCCAGCGGTAGAAGTAATTACCGGCCAGCCCGACCAGAAATACAAAAAACATGCTTACCAGCCCAAGAATAACTACTACGGTATCGCGTCTATCAGAGGCGGTTTGCAGTACGCCGTGGCGTATCATCATAAGTAGAACAATAGCAAGGAGATACTGAGCCAGCAATACCGCCGCGGCGATACCGATGAATTTACCGATTACGAAAGCGGATCGGCTGACCGTTTTGGTCACGATCGTGAGGATGGTTTTGTTTTCGATTTCCTCGGTAACGACCGTAGCGGCGGCGAAAACGGCCAAAAACAGGCCTGCTACAAGCAAAGTTGACAGTCCGACGTCCTTGAGCAGTTTATTGTCATCGTCGATGGTAAACATAGTCAGGGAAGGACTTAAGATCAACAGGAGAACCGTGGCGGCGATGACTATGCCGTAAATGGGCTGACGTAAGGTTTCAGTGAAGGTATTGGTAATGACCGGCAATAAGCTTCTGACCATCTGTGCTGCTCCTGTGTTAGTATAATGAGTTAATCGTCATATAATCGAGTTTTATTGATGTTTGCACATAAGACTGATAATTGCAACCAAAAATCCGGCATTACGGCTTACGGCCCGTCATTACTTGCGGCGGTATCGCCGAAATCGTATTTGCAAACCATTGGTTTATCGGTTATTTTATACGGTTTGGCATTCATTGCCGATTATGGCTGTGGCGGCGGTGTTGCGCTGATGTCGATTACGGCTGGACCAGTAGCCTGGTTCGCCTGATTATCGGACAAATGTAAGTGTCAGTAGAATCAGAGGGATAGGTAACAACATGAAACAATCACCGAGACGAGCTGAAGTATTATCGCTTATCGCTTTTGTGCTGCAATTATTGTTTTTTGTTTTGATGTTGTTTGTTTCGGCCGGCGCCGGTTCTCTGGCGGTCGCGATTGGTGCGTATCATTTTTTTGGTGGGGCGGGTATTTGGTTGATTCTGCTTTTGCAGTTTCGTCAGCAGCGGCTGGCACAGGAGGAGCGTCTTGATGCCGAGCAGTATCAGAGATTGCGACGTGAAGGTAAGGATACGTCTGTTTTTGAATCTTCTTCGCTGGAAGGCAGTTTTAGTTTGGCGGCCAAGCGTTTGGTATGGCTGGAGAGATATCTGCTGCCTGGGTTTGCGATATTGATTGCCGGATATCTTCTGGTGATTGGCTACTTGTTGGCACAGGCGGTCAAGATAGGTGACTTAGTGGTTTTTGCCGGTCGTGATGTAAGAACGGCATCTTTTCTGGTCGGATTTGCCCTTGTGAGTTTTCTTTTTTCGCGGTATGCGGTTGGTATGAGTCGTCAGCCGGAATGGCGGCCGTTGCGGGCTGGGGGCAGTTACCTTTTGAGCAATGCGTTGGCCAGTTTCGGTTTGGCCATAATTTTTCTGATACCGGATACCTATATCGAAAAGGCTGAGCGGTTCGGGCAATATGTGTTGGTGGGTCTGATGCTTGTCATAGGCGTTGAGATCGTTTTGAACCTTGTTCTCGATGCCTACCGACCGCGAGTCAAGGGTCGTTATCGAAGAGCGGCCTACGAATCACGCTTGTTGGGGCTTTTCAGCGAACCGGGTGGAATATTCCATACCGCGGCCCATGCGATCGATTATCAATTTGGTTTTAAGGTTTCTGAGACGTGGTTTTTCAGATTACTGTCCCGCGCAATCGTTGCGTTGATCTTGATGCAGGGGTTGGCTTTGTATCTGTTGAGTTCGTTTGCCATTGTGCCGCCGGGCGATCTGGGTGTACTGGAGCGTTTCGGCGTGCCGGTCAATATCGACAAGCCTTACGAAAGCGGTCTTCATTTGAAGCTGCCCTGGCCGATGGACAAGATCAGGACTTTTCCAGTAGGTAAATTACAGATAATAGATGTTGGATTTGTAAGGAAAGAACATCAAATCGATAAGAAAACCGGGCGGGAGATTCCGGATCTCACCCCCATTTTATGGACCAAGGAACATTGGAAAGAGGAATATCCTTTTATGGTAGCCGTTGCCGATTCTGGAAGCAGAATTGAAACTGAGGGTGGCGCCGGCGAGAATCCGGATGACGAGTCCGTGGAGCAAAACGATTTCGATATGTTGGTGGTGGCCCTGTCGGTGCATTATCGCATTGTGGATGTGTCTGAGTATGGTTACGGTCAGGACAAATGTCATCTTGATCCGCAAAAGCTGCTTAAGGCTATTTGTCATCAGCAGGCCGTCCACTATTGCGCCAGTTACGACATTGACAGTCTGCTTGGTCCGGGGCGAAACAAAACCGCTCAGGCTTTGAAGAAAAACATTCAGGAGCAGGTGGATCAGTCTGAGATGGGGATAAAGATTGCTTTTGTGGGACTGGAGTCTGTCCATCCGCCTATTCAGGTAGCCGAAGCGTTCGAGAAAGTGGTCGGAGCCCTGCAAGAAAAACAGGCCAAGGTGCTTGAGGCGCAAGGTCAGGCCCAGGGAATTTTGGCCCAGGCCGGCGGTGAAAGCGAAGTTCTGCAATTTAATGCGCAAGGTTATGCGTTCGAGCGAAGCGAGGTGGCCCGTGCTGATGGTGATCGCTTTGCCCATCAAATCGAAGCGTACCAAAAAGGTGGGCAGGTGTATCTTTGGCGGGAGTATCTTTCGGTGATGGATCAGATGCTGCCTGCCATGCGAAAATATGTTATCAATTCGGATAATGTCAACAGTTGGATTTACGAACTCGATCTTAAAGAAAAACTCCAGCCGGATTTGTTCGATCTGGGTCTGGAGGAACCGAAACAGGAGATTGGCAAGTGAAGAAGCATATTAGTGCCATAATTGTTGCTTTGATTATCGTGGGCGTCCTTGTGCTGTACATGGTTACCTTTACCGTTCGCTGGAAGGAGAAGGCGTTGGTGTTAACCTTCGGCAAGATCAGCCGTCAGGAGACTGAGCCGGGTCTCAAGTGGATTTGGCCCTGGCAGTCGGTGGTGGCTTTTGACGGCCGCATTCGTACGCTGGAGCAGCAGACGATCCAAACGCAAACCAGGGACGAGACGAATATTATTTTGACGGTTTACATCAATTGGCAGATTGCCGATCCGACGGTTTTTTATAAGAGTTTTCGCAGTGGCGACGCCCAAAGCGAAGATGTGGTGTTCAAGGCCGAGGAAACTATTCGTAAGTGGATGGCCGATACCGCCAATATTTTTTCAGAATATAATCTCGGCCAATTGGTAACGCTGGATCGTGACAAGTTTATGCTTCCTGCCCTGGAGAAAGGCTCGCCCGATCAGCCCGGAGGTATGCTCGGTCGCATCAGGGAAAAGGCCAACGCCGGAAGCGGTCATGGTATCGAGATTGTCGATTTGGGGATCAAACGGCTGGGCGTGCCCGATTCGGTCAGCGGAAATGTTTTTAATCGTATGATAAAAGACCGTGAAGCGGTGGTCCGAACGCTGTTAGCTCAGGGAGATGCCAAGGCTGACAGTATTGTCGCCGATGCCGACAGCAAAGCCACTATGATCAAAGCCCGTGCTCAGGCCTCGGCCAAAGACATTATGGGCAAGGGGGATGCCGAAGCGGCCCGGCATTATGACAGTTTTCTGGCCAATCCGCAGTTAGCCAATTATTTCCGCAAGCTTGAAACACTGCGCAAGACGCTTAGCGAACGGACCACAATTATTCTCGACAGTAAATCACCGCCCTACGAGTTGTTGCAAAGCGGTGTGAACATCGACGGCAAAGCGGAAGATACCCAAAAGTGACGCCAACATCAATCGTAAAGGTTTTTAAATAAATACATGATAAGAAAACGGGAGAACTAACTCGTTATGAGCATACAAAACAATCCGGAAAAGCAACCGCCTGGTCAACCGGGCAGGATTTCCCCGATTGGGCAGGAAGGCCTCGATCCTGGCGGCCAGGCGTTGGCCGATGCCCTCAAGTGGGTGTTTGTGCTTTTGAAGATTTGCATTGTTTGTGTGATAATGCTGTTTATCGCCAGCGGTGCTTATCGTGTCAAGCCAAACGAACGGGCAGTGGAGTTACGTTTTGGCAAGGTGCAGGGGGTGGCGGTCGGCGCTATTCAAAAGTCCGGATTACATTGGATATGGCCTTATGTAGAGGAGGTGATCAGGATCCCCGCTGATACGGCGGTACGTGAGTTAGCGGTTGATTCTTTTTGGTACGATGAAAAAGCACAACCGGGCCAGACGCTGCAGTTTGTACGTGATGGTTACAGTCTGACCGCTTCGGGCAGTGCCCCTCAAAGTACATTGCCCGGAGTTTCCAGCGATAGCGGCTCGGCCCAAACAGGTTTGGAGTTGGCCCTGACCGACTACAATCTGGTTCACAGCAGATGGGTTGTTCGCTATTTTGTTTCCGACCCGATAGGTTTTGTCGAGCAGCTTTGGGACGGTACGGAAGAAGGATGGTTCCCAGTAAACCACCTTTTACAAAACGTATTGTCCGATTCGGTGATAGTAGTCAGCGCCAACCGTGACATCGATTCGATAGTCTGGCGCAATCCCACGGAATTCAGAGAAGATGTTCAGCGAATAATGACGAAACGTTTAGATTCACTTGGGGTGGGGTTGAAGGTCAGCGGACTAAACCTTGTCAAGAGAGATACGCCGCGTCAGGTTAGGCCTGCTTTTGACGGTGCCACCGCGGCCCGCAGTAATAGAAGCAGCCGGATTAATGACGCCAATGCTAAGGCCAACGATGTAATCAGTAAGGCCGAAGCGGATGCTAAAACGATTGTGACTGAGGCTTATGCCTACCGCGAAATGGTGGTCAAGTCAGCCGAGGCCGACGCTGGTTATCTTGATGATGTGTTGGCTGAGATCAAAAAGGTTGCCGGTGAGAAGTTCCCCGACGATCAGGCCAAACAGCAGGGGGTATTCGACGAACTTCTGGCGGTGACTGTCGATCAGTTATATCAGGAAACGCTGCGGGAGGTAATGGCCGGTGCTGACGAATCTTTCGTGCTTCCGGTCGCCGATGGAAAACCTGTGGAATGGCGAGCCTACCTAAGCCGGGATCCTACGCTGAAAAAAGCCGGCGCCAATAAGGAGAAAAAACAGTAATAACCGTTAGTGCTGTTCCACTACGGAATCAATTGATAGTGATATAGCAATGATATTATACCCAATGGGTATGATAATTCCTGGCAGGGCCAATCGTAAAGGTTTGCGGGATAAGTAAATCATAATAAGAAAACGGAAAAACTCAGTCGTTATGAGTACAAGAGTGAAGCAATATGGCACATAATCATCATAATTTATTGGATCATGAAGTTCACGATCATGCCGGCTGTGATTGTCGGAAGACCCGTTCCCGCACGTTTCGTGTGAGCCTGAGCCTTTTGGCAACCTTACTGGGTGGTATGCTGTTGATTAACAGTCTGATCGCCGAGTACCTGTTGAATGGTAGTAAAGGGCAGGCGGATTTGATGGCCATGGTGGGTGCGATTCTGCTGGCGGCGCCGATTATCTGGCATGCCTTTTATTCGCTGATCAAAGGGCACAGTCACATGGACGAGCTGGTGGCTTTGGCGATCATAGCGGCCTTTGCCGTTAAGGATTATCGTACGGCCGGGGCGGTGGCGTTTTTTATGCTGCTGGCGGAGCTGATCGAAACGCGCACGGCGCTTGGAGCGCGGGCCTCCATCGAATCGCTGATCCGCATCACACCGACCAAGGCTCATTTGCTGGCGGCGGACGGTTCCGAATCGGAGGTTGAGGCGCACCTGCTCGAACCTGGTCAGGTTATCCGCGTTCGTCCCGGCGACAATATTCCAGCCGACGGCAAGGTTGTCGCAGGCCAATCCACCGTCAATCAGGCTACGATTACGGGCGAATCGATTCCGGTGGACAAGGCCCCGAACGATCAGGTTTTTGCGGGCACAACTAATCTGACCGGCGCCATGGATGTCGAAGTGGCTAGCGCCGGTTCTGAGACCACCCTGGGCAAGGTTCAGTCGCTGATCATGCAGGCGGAGCAGACTAAGATTCCGATTATGCGTATAATCGACCGCTATGTACAATGGTACACGCCTGTCATACTTATGGTCGCTGGTCTTATCCTTTACTTTACCGGGCTTACCAATGCCATATCGGCTTTGATTATTGCCTGTCCGTGTGCCCTGATTCTGGCGACTCCGACCGCGATGGTGGCGGCCTTAAGTTGTGCCGCCCGTTTGGGTATTCTGGTTAAGAATGTGGCGGATCTGGAATCGGCCGGCCGACTTAACGCCATCATATTCGACAAGACCGGCACCCTGACTACCGGTCAATTGTCGGTAACCAAGCTGACTCCTGTTGACGGTGTTGATCCTGCCGAGATGTTGAGGGTCGCGGCATCGGCCGAACAGTTCAGCAAGCACCCTGCCGCCCGGGCACTGCAGGAAGTAGCCGGCAAGGCGCGATTGCCATTGACCAAACCGGAAAATTTCAAAGAGACCTCCGGCCGTGGTGTCAGTGCCACAGTTGATGGTAAGGCAGTTGTGATCGGCCGCGAAAGCTGGCTCGAAACGCAAGGCATTGAAATGGCTTCCGTCAGGCAGGAACAAATGACGCCACCCGAAGGACTCAGTCTTCTATACGTGGCCCAGGACGGCAAATGCATCGGCTGGATCGGTATGGAAGACCGTACCCGTTCTGAAGCTCGCAACGCGGTTGCCGATTTGGCGGGTTTGGGTATGAAGCGATTGGTAATGGTTACTGGAGATCGTCTGGCTGTGGCCAGGCGCGTTGCCGCGGAAATGGGCTGTAGCGAAGTCAAGGCCCAGTGCCTGCCCCACGAAAAACTGCACCTGGTCCATCAACTGCAGCGGGAGGGTTATCGCGTGGCTGTTGTCGGTGATGGCGTTAATGACGCTCCGGCCCTGGCCGCCGGTGATCTGGGAGTGGCCATGGGTGCCGCCGGCAGTGATGTTGCCATCAACAGCGCTTCAATTGCCCTGATGAATAACGATCTGAATCGTCTTTCTTTTCTGGTGCAGTTGTCCCGTACCACCCGCCGAGTGGTTATGCAAAATCTCGGGTTTGGTGTGCTGTTTATCATTTTTGGCGTTATTTTCAGTGCACAGGGTTGGCTCCCGCCGGTTGTGGCCGTGCTCCTGCACCTGGTAGGTTCACTGGTCATCGTCTTTAACAGTGCCCGTTTGGTGCGTTTGGGTGAGGACCTGAGCCATTATGAGGCTCCCTCCGAGCAGAGCTCCGGTGACGAAACGGCGGCTTCCGACGAAATGACTGCCCCTCAGGGCAGCGGCGGCATAAGCCCCGCGCCGGCAGTTTAAGGTTAATTATACGGGAAGTGGAAAATAATGGCGGATGAGAAAAAAAACCTGGCGATTCAAACCGCGGGACTGACGAAGATATTTCGTGATTTTTGGGGACACCAACGGGTCGTTGCCGTTGACAACCTTGACCTTGAGATTACCGCTCATGAGGTTTTTGGTTTGTTAGGCCCCAACGGGTCCGGCAAAAGCACCACCATTAAGATGCTGTTGGGACTATTGCATACGACCCGCGGCTGGGCCCGTGTCCTTGGCCAACATCCCGGTGACGTCAAGACCAATGCCCGGATCGGGTATCTGCCGGAAGAATCGTATCTTTATCCTTTTCTCAATGCGCGTGAGACCCTGGATTTTTACGGGCGATTGTTTGGAATAACAAGAACCAGCCGCCGCCAACGTATCGATAGTCTTTTGGAGATGGTCGGACTGGTCAGCGTTTCTCGCCGGCCCATCGGTGAATATTCCAAAGGTATGATCCGCCGAATCGGTTTGGCTCAGGCGCTGATCAACGATCCGGATCTATTGATCCTCGACGAACCGACCGCCGGGCTTGATCCTATCGGCACCCGACAAATCAAGGACCTCATTCGCGAACTCGGCCGACGAGGAAAAACAGTGCTGCTGTGCAGCCATCTGTTGGCCGATGTCGAAGATGTTTGTGACCGTATATGTATTCTTTATGGTGGCAAAACGCAGAAGCAGGGAAGTGTTGACGAAATGCTTTCCCGCCGGAAGTTTACCCAGATTTTAAGTCCGGCCCTGTCGCCTGATACCGTCGCCAAGATCGAAAATATCATCATTGAACAGTATCCTGGTTGTCAAGTTGAGGTAGAAACTCCCCGTGACCGATTGGAGAAAGTTTTTTTGCGTATTGTCTCTGAGGCTCAGGCGTCGCAAATCGAGACTTCCGGCGCTATAATCGGTTCAGGAGTGAGTGATTTTCTTACTGCTTCCGTTTCGCCGGAAGACGAATCCAGGGCCGTTATTGAACAATTGGTCACAGATCGGCAGTCACAGAGCGACCTTCTTGGGCCGAGTGACGAATCTTCTTCAACGCGGGGGCCTTTGGCTGTGGCGCCACTGGAGGAGGAGACCGTCCGGGACGAAGTGCTCGAATCGCTGATCGGCTCTTCCACCACAGAGGTCGCCTCCGGGGATGGGGATTCGGCTGGTCAATGGAAGGGGGATGACGATTTAACCGCGTCGGTTGAGCCTGTCGATATTAAGGATCGCAGTTCAGACGATTTGCTGGTGGATCGTGGTGTTATTGACAACCTGCTTGGCGGTCACCGGGTCGATGGTCACTCAGCCCCATCGGAAGATTCAGCCGACGGCGATTCTCAAGACGATATTCCCCCACCCGGCCGGTAAGAATCTCAGGAAAGGACAGCGATGAGTGGAGTTTGGGCCATAGCGCGAAACCTGGTGAAAGAGGTTTTGCGAATGAGGGTTCTGGTGGTATTCACCATTTTGATAACCTTCTCCTATACCGTTTTTTTTGCGTGGCGGCTGCACCTCGGCACCGGTCAGGCCGATGAAAAAGTACAGACCTTCCTGAGTTGGAGTTTAGGGTTAGCTGCCAATTTCTTTTTGCCCTTGCTGACGATTTTTGTCTCTATTGCCACCATTACCCGTGATATTAAGCGCAAAGAAATATTTACCATTGCCACCAAGCCCGTCAGCCGCGGCCAGTATATGATTGGCAAATTTCTCGGCATGGCGATGCTGAATTTCGCCTGTCTGCTAATCACTTCCGGCGCCATCTACGGTCTGGCCCGTTTCCTGCAATACTGGGAGCCGCAAAACGATTATGAAAAAGCCAAACTGAAAGAGCTGGTTTTTGTCGCCCGCCGTGCCGTCAAGCCACAATTGCCGGATATCAGTGATAAAGTCCATAAAATCGTCGAACAGGAAATAGATCAGGCTGTTCGCAGTGAACCGGAAACATACAAAAACAATCCCCTCCGCCTCAAGTATCTACGGCAGACCTTAACCAGAGATTATGAAAAACGGCTTAGCATGGCCCAGGGCGCGGTCCCTTCGGGCGGCCATATTGTTTGGCATTTTACCGATGTTTTTCCTGTCGATCGCGAAAATGGTTACATTTACATCCGCTACAAACATGACGTTTCGGAGAACCCGTTCGATCTCAATGTTGTTAACGAATGGGGGTTCGGCCCTAAAGATCCGCTTATTTATGGCGGCGACCTTTTACCTCCCCGAAAAGAAGTTATTCGTACCGTGCATGAATTTCCCGTTCCTGTAAGTGCCGTTTCTCCGCAAGGCGATCTTTATGTTTATTATCGCAACCTTACTCCCCAGCGTAATGTAACGGTTCTTCATCCGCCCGACACCGGGATAGAAGCTCTTTATGTTGCCGGCGGTTTCGAAGGCAACTTTATTCGGTCTATTCTGATGATTTATTTGCGGCTGCTTTTTCTGGGGGTCTTTGGCATAGCCATCGGCGCCTGGCTGAGTTTTCCTGTAGCGGTGCTGTTGGTATTGGTGGTGTATGTGACGGGTCTGGCCAGCGAATTCATCAGTGATGCTCTGATTTGGGACGCTGGCAGAACTCTAAGAATAGTGCTCACTCCGATAGTGAACATTTTTCCCAAGTTTGCCACCTACGATCCGGTCCCGCAGATTGAAAAAGGAAAAATGGTCTCCTGGCAACTGCTTTGGGAGTGCTTGTTTTTTATGGTCCTGCTTAAAGGCGGCGCCGTTGCTTTGTTTGGCTATTTGGTGTTCAAGTTCCGCGAGCTGGCCCGGATTATTGTGTAGAGTGGTTTTGCCCCGGCTGGTTGCGGTATTTCAGGTAGTATGCCCGTACTGAACGAAAACGCCAAGTGTAATGATACCTATTGGGATGTAAATGCGCAAAAGTTATTTAACATCACTGTTTCTCGGCTTGCTGGCCGTTGCTTTTTTGGCCGGGGCCGCTTCACGGCTGGAAACCATCCACGACATGCGAAAAGAATACAAGCTCCAAACGGTAAACCCCTTGAAAGATCGTGAAGTTGCTTCTGAGCTACGTCTGCCTTTGGTGGTTCTTTCCACCTTTCGCTCTTTGGCTATCGATTACCTCTGGATCAGGGCCGACAATCTCAAACAAGAGGGACAATATTTTGACGCTCTGCATTTGGCCCGCATGATTTGTGTTCTTCAGCCCAATCTTAGTACGGTCTGGGATTTTCAAGCCTGGAACATGGCTTATAATATTTCTGTAGCTATGCCCACACCTCCCGAGCGCTGGAATTGGATTCGTGCCGGTTATAAACTTCTCCGCGATGAGGGGCTTGTTCACAATCCGCAAGACCCCATGATATATCACTCTCTGGCATGGATTTTCCAGCACAAAATAGGTGGCATCTCCGACGATTTTCATCGCTATTACAAACTGCAACTGGCCCAGGAAATGACCCCTTTACTGATGCCGTTAGACGGTGCTTTTATTAATTCCAACGAAGACATTTCCGCCATGGCCCAGATCACTTCTGATTGGAACGAGCTCAAATCCGACCCGGAAATCGTAAAAATAGTCAATAAGATTAAAGCCGCCGAGCCTAAGTTTACCAGCGACGAGAAGATGTTTGACGGCCTGTTGGATTTCCGAATCAATGGGACCGCATACGCCCCTTCCCTGCATCAGGTCATTGCCGACAATCAACACAATGAGGCATTGAAGAAACTGGACGCGTTTATTCGCGCCCGCATTTTGCGCGGCGAATGGAAGCTCGAACCGCAGCGAATGCTGGAGATCAATAACAAATACGGTCCGGTCGATTACGAAGATGACTCTGTCCATTTGAGTCTGGATTGGCGTTTGCCCTACACTCACGCCCTTTACTGGGGCGTGCGCGGCCTGGAATTCTCAAAGGAGGCACAAAGCTTTAACGAACTCAACCTTCATCGCGTTATTTATCACAGTTTGCAGGACCTTTATCATTACGGCCATTTGCAGATACTGCCGTTTTCTCTTCCGTCCGAATTCGATCGCCAATCAGGCCAGGAAGTACTTGATACCCCCCAGGATATCCAGTTAATGGTCTTTAACAGTGAGGATCTGAGAATGTTTCCCATAGCATATCAGGCAACTTTGGATATTATGAAATTTTATGCTCAGATCGGTGCGAAAGGACCGGGTGGCATAGAGGATGGCTCGGCGAACTTGTGTCGATCTGGTATAGTCAGCCTTTATCTGATCGGACACCGTAAACTGGCATCAAAATATCTTGTCCACCTTCGCGAGCGTTATCCCGATAACGAAGATTACAGTATTCCTCTGGACAACTTTGTCCACGCCCGCATGAAAGAGGCGATTGATGCGATTCATCCTAAAGATGCCAGCGATTATGTCCTTAATCTTCTCCGCGACGCTTATGCCCACTACGCTGTCGGTGACGACGAAAACGCTTCTATTCGGGAAAATCTGGCCGAAAGCGTCCTTGAAGCCCTGCAAAAGGAGCATCCCGACGAGGAAGACAGAATCGCCCGGCTGAAATTACGCCCCTTTGCCGAAATGCGCCTGTTGGCCCTGACGGAATTCCTCACCGATGGGCAGGCCAATCCTGTTGTCAGAGCTTCGCTGTTAAAAAGGCTGGAAATTGACAGGCCCACATTGTATAATCGGGTGATGGTGGAGTTGGAAAAGATAAGCTCCCGCAGCCCCGATTTGTAGGTGCAACCCTGCGTGGTTGCCTTGGGCGTCTCTGATTTTTGGCGGCGATTCTATGTGGTTGCCTTTAGCGCCTCTAAGTATTGGTAAGTTATGTTTGAAATACGCCCCGTTAAACCCGGTGAAATTGATCAGACCCTGGCCGTGCTTTTACACGATGCCAGTCTTGATGTGGCTCAGATTGCCGATAAAGTCGAATCCTTCCGCAGGATAGCTCAACAGGAACACTACGATCTGACCCGCCAAATTGTGGTTTTACGTGACAACAAAATAATTTATACCTGTCTGATGGTCCTCAACGCCGGGCGAACCGCTTTTGTTTTTTCCGCCGATGCCGACGAGAGCGATCCTGGGAAATATGAACATGCCATCCGGGCCCTCCGGCGATTGTGTCAATGGGCCTTCCAGCAAGGCAGCGATCTTCTGGAGGTTTTGGTTGACACGACTGATACCAACAGACGGAGAGTCTGTTTACGATGCGGGTTCAAGCGGCTGACCGATTTGCTGTACCTTTCTCGGCCCTGTTATTTGCCGATCGAAGATTATACTCCGCCGGAAAATGTGAATTGGTTGCCCTACGATCAAAAGCAACATGATTTATTCAAAAAAGCGATTAGCGAATCCTATCAGGGCAGCCTCGACTGTCCGGAGCTGGAAAACCTTCGCGAAATAGAAGATGTTATTTGTTCACACAAAACAGCCGGACGTTTTGACCCTTGTTGGTGGAAGCTGCTTTTGTGGGATAATAACCCGGCAGGCGTACTTTTGCTGGCCCCTTCGCGGACTAATGATTTTATGGAACTGATCTATATGGGCCTTGCTCCTGCTATGCGGGCTAAAGGACTGGGCAAAGTACTACTCAATGAGGCCTTTTCCTGTGCCCGTCAAAGTGGTGTGGAATCGCTGCTCCTGGCCGTGGACCACCGTAATCATCCAGCCTGTCAGCTTTACAAAAATTTTGGTTTTGCCGAGGCTCTACGCCGCACAGTGCTGTACTACTCATCTCACTGGCAGGCCGTCATACGAACAAAAGAGCCCCGTATTATCGAAAAACAGGACCGGCGAAAACCAGCCGCAAGATCCGAGTTGTTAGGCTTTTAAGTAAACTTAAACGCGTTTGCTCTATTCTGCAATTCTTTCCGCTGTGTAACACTATTCATTCGGGTGGTGAGCGCACATCTGTGTTATCTGCTCATCAATATCGGCAATATGGTTTCCACTGGTTATCCACAAAGCCACTTACGTGGTGCATAAGCTGTGGACATAAAAAAATTTTTGTTCGTAACTATTTATATTTTGGCGGGCTTATGTTTGTGGATAAAAAAAACGGATAATTTTGATTGAATAGATTAATTCAGACATTAAATTAGTCATTGTGGTCAAGGTTGTTGGAAACCTTGAAAATGATTTCCTTGGTCCGAAATTTCTATTGGGTGTTGCGGATGTCGGGTTTTGCCGGGAACCCGGCAGAAGGTGGTATGTATGGTTTACCGGGTTCCTGAGCCTGAAAGTGTTTGTGGTGACGGCCGGTGTGCCTTCTGTAAAATATACAAGCCAAGGTAAGAATATGGCGTTTCGCGTTTGATTGGGTAAATGGGTTGATATTTCTATCGGAACTGGTTAGTGAGGGAGACTTACTGTGAACGCTGAGTGCTTGGACATAGTTGATAAAATCGGTGAAGTGATCGCTCAAAAGGTTGGGCAGCAGCGATACAAAATATGGTTCAAAAATTCCACCCGCCTGATAATTGAAGATAGTTACGTCAAAGTGGGTGTACCGAATTTGTTTATCGGCGGATGGATCGAAAATCATTTTTCCGGGCATATCGGCGATGCCGTCGCCGAAGTTACTAATCAGCCTATGAAGGTGATCTTCGTTATCGATCCGGAGTTGTTCGGCTCACAGCACCGCCGGCAGCTCGACTCTCAGGCAGAGTCTGTGTCCAAATCTACCAACCCGCCGGATCGTCAGCGCAACCGGTTGATTCGGCAGCCTACTCAGCAATTGCGATTAAAATTGAGTAATTTTGTGGTCGGCCCCTGTAATAGATTGGCTTACAAAAGTGCCCTGACGGTCGTTGACGAACCTCGGACGCACTTTAATCCGCTTTTTATCCACGGCGGCTGCGGCTTGGGAAAAACTCATTTGCTTCAGGGAATCTGCAATGCTGTTGCTGAAACCCGCCCACAGACCAGGTTTCTGTATGTTTCCGGCGAGGAGTTCACTAATCAGTTTATCCTGGCCCTGAAAACGGGGAAACTGGACATTTTTCGGCATCGGTTTCGTCAGGCCGATTTGCTGATCGTTGACGATGTCCATTTTCTGGCCAGCAAAAAGGCCACCCAGGAAGAATTTTTGCATACCTTCAACACCATCGACACTGCTTCCAGGCAGGTTGTGCTCGCTTCGGACGCACCACCCAAAATGATCGGTCAGCTTTCTGATTCTCTGGTCAATCGTTTTATCTCTGGAATGGTTGTCAAAATCGATACACCAGACTTTGATACCCGCTGTGCAATCCTGCGACAAAGAGCCGGCGAGGTGAACAAGGAGGTTCCCGAGCCGGTTATTGAATATATATCTGAGAATATTCGAGCGAATGTTCGCGAACTGGAGGGCGCCCTGCTCAAATTGATCGCTTACACTTCCTTGAGTAATCAGCCGATCTCCCTTCCATTGGCACGAGAGGCGCTGGAAGATCACATCACACGTACTGACCCCATCGTTCATCTGTCGGATATTGAGGCAGTGGTCGCCACCTTTTTTGGTGTTACCCCTGCTGATGTCCATTCTTCCCGCAAAACCAGAACTATCAGTATGGCTCGTTCGTTCGCGATGTATTTAGCCCGCAAGCATACAACTATGTCCTTCCCGGAGATCGGACGATTCATGGGCAATAAAAACCATGCCACCGTTATTCTCGCCTGCCGAAAAGTCAAAAACCTGCTCAAAAACCAACAGCAGCCCGTTACCTGGCAATCTTCTACCGGCAAGCGCGAAATGAAAATCGAACCGCTACTGCAGAAACTCGAATCCGCAATCAGCAGATGACATGCACAACGGTTTTTTTGTAGCGTTTTCGATGAATCTCACATTATGACACCATTAATTATCAGTATCAGCGGATTGCGAGGCATTGTCGGACGATCGCTCACCCCCAACGTGGCGGTTGAATACGGTATGGCCTTCGGCACTTTCCTGCGCCGTAACAAACAGAGCGACAAGCCCACCAGCGTTTGTATTGGCCGGGATGGTCGCCCTTCCGGAACCATGCTGGCCGCGGCGATAAGCGCCGGTTTGATGGCTACCGGCTGCGAAACCATCGATCTGGGTATTGTAACCACTCCCGGAACAGCCTTGATGACCCGCTATTTGTCCTGTGACGGCGGTCTTGTCATTACCGCTTCACACAACCCCATAGAATGGAACGGCATCAAGCTGCTCCGCTACGACGGTATCGCCTTTCCTGACGATCAGGCCCGATGCATCCAGCAGTTGTATTACGACAAACAGTTTGACCTTCAGGAAGCCCTGGGAGTTGCCCAAGCTTGCGGTAATACCAAAACCCATGCTGTTCATGTTGATACAGTATTGCAACTGTGCGACAAAACCCTGATCGCTTCCAAGCGTTTCAAGGTTGTGCTGGACAGTATTAACGGCGCCGGATGTTATGTTACCGCTAACCTGCTCTCTAAGTTGGGATGCGAACTGATCCATCTGAACAATCGTCCCACCGGCATTTTCGCCCATCCGCCCGAACCAACCGTACAAAACCTCGCTGAGCTTGGTCCGATAATTTCTAAACATTCCGCTGCTATTGGTTTTGCCCAGGATCCCGATGCCGACCGATTGGCCGTTATCGACGAAAATGGCAATTATATCGGCGAAGAATACACCCTTGCCCTGGCGGCCAAGTATATTTTTAGTAAAAAGAAAGGTTCTGCCGCCGCCAACCTGTCCACCTCACGTATGATCGACGATATTGCCGCCGCCGCCGGCTGCTCGGTGATCCGCACCCCCGTAGGCGAAGCTCATGTTGCCGGCGCCATGCAGCAACAAAACTGCGTTATTGGTGGTGAAGGTAACGGTGGGGTCATAGATTTACGCGTAGTGCCCGTACGCGACAGTCTGGTCGGCATTGTCTTGATATTGCAGCTTTTGGCCCAGACCGGCAAAACCGTCAGTCAACTGATCGATGAAATCCCCCGTTATCATATAATTAAGACCAAGTTTCCTTGCCCGCGGGAAAAAACCGCCTCGATCCTGGAGACGGTCAGGCAACATTACACTGATTTGGCAGGCGATGATGTCAAAATCGACACTCGTGACGGCATTCGCGTCGATTTACCTCAGGGGTGGGTCCAATTACGTGCCAGCAACACCGAGCCTGTCATGCGGATCATAGCTGAATCTGCCACAGTGGGTGATTCTCAGCAGCTCATCGACCATATCCAGGCCCTTATAGGACTATAATTATGGCGGGTGTGGCAGTCCGGCCCGTTTCTATCTGCCCACTTGGCATATTTTTCAGGGTGACCATGTCGTCTTAAGTGTACATAACATCTTGTTTTATGAGTAGTTATGGTTGTCGCCGATGTTTTGGCATGGTCTTTGCTACATTTCCACATAAGTACTATTACGTTTGTTCCAACATAGGAGTTAACAAAATGTCAAAAATAATCGGTATAGATTTGGGGACCACCAATTCAGTAGTTGCGATTTTGGAAGGCGCTACGCCCAAGGTGCTGATAAATGCCCAGGGCTCGCGTCTGACCCCTTCAGTGGTGGCTTTTACCGACAAAGGCGAGCGCCTCGTCGGCCAGATTGCCCGACATCAACAGGTGACCAACCCCACCAACACGGTCTATTCGATCAAGCGATTCATGGGACGCCGCCATAACGAGGTGTCTTCCGAGGAAAAAATCGTACCTTATAAGATTGTCGGTGGACCGGAAGAACTCGTCAAGGTTAAGATCAGGGACAAGCAGTACACACCCCCGGAAATATCAGCCATGATCCTTCAGGACCTCAAAAAAACCGCTGAGGATTATCTCGGTGAGAAGGTCGAACGGGCGGTTATTACCATTCCGGCATATTTCAACGATTCCCAGCGCCAGGCCACCAAGGATGCCGGCCAGATCGCCGGACTCAAGGTCGAGAGGATCATCAATGAGCCGACCGCTGCCGCTCTTGCCTATGGGATGGAAAAGAAAGCCAACGAAAAAATCGCCGTTTTTGACTTTGGCGGTGGTACCTTTGACATCTCCATCCTTGATATCGGAGATAACGTTTTCGAAGTGCTCAGCACCAACGGCGATACCCATCTTGGCGGCGACGACATCGATGAAATCCTGATAAATTACATTGCCGACGAATTCAAAAAGACCGACGGAATTAACCTGCGCAAGGATTCCATGGCCCTGCAGCGATTGAAGGAGGCCGTCGAAAAGGCCAAATGCGAACTGAGCAGTTCTCTGGAAGCTACCATCAATTTACCATTTATAACTGCCGATCAATCCGGCCCCAAACACCTCCAGATGACCATCAATCGCAGCACTTTTGAGAAGATTATCGCCGATATTCTTCAGCGGCTCAAGGGCCCATGCGAAAAGGCAATTGCCGACGCCAAACTTAAAGCCAGCGATATAGATGAAGTGGTGCTGGTCGGCGGCTCGATCCGTATCCCAAAGGTACAGGCCCTGGTCAAGGAAATTTTCGGGCGTGAGCCTAACAAGAGCATCAACCCTGATGAGGTGGTTGCTGTCGGCGCCGCCCTACAGGGCGGCGTTCTGGCCGGTGACGTCAAAGACATTCTTTTGCTCGACGTTACCCCTCTGTCACTCGGAGTCGAAACCCTCGGCGGCGTCATGACCAAACTGATCGAACGCAACACCACCATTCCCACATCCAAAAAGGAAATATTCAGCACCGCTGCCGACAGTCAGACCACCGTTGATATTCATATTCTGCAGGGCGAACGGGAATTCGCCGCTGACAATCGCACCCTGGGCCGCTTCCAGTTGGCCGGTATCCCTCCGGCGCCTCGTAGTATGCCCCAGATTGAGGTTTTGTTTGACATCGACGCCAACGGTATTCTCAACGTTTCCGCCAAGGATACCGCCACCGGTAAGGAACAGTCTATCGAGATCAAAGGATCGTCCGGCCTTAGTGAGGACGAAATTGGGCGGATGCAAAAAGACGCCGAGCAGCACGCTGAAGAGGACCGCCGGCGCCGTGAACTGGTCGATCTGAAAAATCAGGCCGATCAGCTTGCCTATAGCACCGAGGGTGTTCTCAAGGAACACGGCGATAAAGTGCCCCCCGAGGAGCGATCCAAAATCGAATCGGCCCTCAACAATCTCAAGGGAATCCTCAAACAGGACGACCCAGAGGCCATCAAACGCGCCATGGAAAACGTCACCGCCGCCAGCCAGGCTATCGGCAAAATTATGTACGAACAGGCCGCCGCTCGGCGGCAGACCGCCGCTCCATCTGGGGAACCACCTGCCTCCGAGGCGACCGAGGCAAAACAGAAAGGCAGCGGCGATGTCATTGATGCCGAGTTCGAAGTCGAAGACTAGTGGAGTCATATAGATCAAAAGCAGTAGTGAAAACAACAAACCGGTTTCCCCTGACCTCCAGCAGGTTTTACTTGCCAGCCGAGGCTTTGCCTGTCAGGTAGCCCGGCTCGCCGCCGACCGCCATTGCACTGACGTTGTAATCATGGAGTTAGCCGATATCTCTCCTGTTGCCAGGCATTTTGTTATCGCTACCGGCACCAGTAATCTCCAGATACGCTCCGTTGCCCGCGAACTCGAACAGTTGGGCAAAGAGTGTGGTTTTTCTGTCTATGGTCACGCCGGCATCCAGCAGGGCCGCTGGGCCGTCGTTGATTTTGTGGACATAGTAGTCCACCTTTTCGACAGCGAATACCGTGCCTTTTACGATCTCGAACTGCTATGGGGAGACGCCCCACGCATCGATTGGCGCCAAAATAAAAACTCATGTTCGGATGATCTGTAACCAATAGGTTAATTTGACCGGGACGTCTTTAGTTCGGGTGTTTCCATGAGAAGATTTCACAATCAGCCGAAAATGAGTCCCCCGGACCGTGACCGGCGATGATGAGAGCACGGGCGCTGCTGGCAGCGGGTGGCAGATAGACGGCAGCAAAATCATCATGGCCGCCTTTCATGGGACCGACGTTTATCAGATCGCCTTTGGGGGCATCATAGACCCAGGCTGAATCGAGAATGACATCAGGACCGCTCCCGGTGCCGGGATCGTCCTCACCACCGCAAATCAGAAAATACCGGCCGCCACGATTGCCATCGCCGGTAAACAAATCAACCGCACACATATCGGAAGTACCCCGCTGAGCCTTGCCGGCGGCAGTAGGGTTAAGGCGTGGACCTTCGGTAAGAATATCGGCGGTGGGATCGTAGAACCATGTCTGGTTGACACAGCGATTAGTGTAAACTTCCTGCCCGCCGGCCAGGAAAACCTTGCCGTTATAAAGCACAACAGCCGTCTGATCGTCGAGCACCTTGGGTAGCCGCGACCTGCAAAGCTCAAAGGTCTCGGTCTTAGGGTCAAATCGCTCGATCCTGGTGGTCCGACCGCCAATGAGCAATACCGCCCCATCGGCCAGGGTAACAACAGCATGGTCGCTGTGCTTGACCTTACTTTTTCCAAGAGTCGCTCGCACAACGAAACTGACGTCTGGGTCTTTTCCCGAGATGGGTTTTGCAGGTTCGACAATTTCAGCCTGTTCTTTTTCCCCGGTAATCAAAACCCGTCCATCAGGCAGCAGGTTCAGGCGGGGATTCTTACGGGCCTCCGCCATGGAAAGCAAAAGGTGAAACTTTTCGGTAGCCGGATCAAATAATTCGATGGAACGCAGCATTTCTCCGTTTTGGCCGATGCCTCCGACTATCAGCACCTTACCGGATGCCAGAACAATAGAATTATGTCCCAGCCGAGCGTAGTTTAATTGCCCTTTGGCGATGCGCCAGGAGAGTTTTTGGTGATCGTAGATGCGGGCCAGAGTGGTTACCAGCGGTATTTTGCCGAACAACTGACCATATCCACCGGTTACCAGAACATCACCGCCGGGAAGTGTTACCGCCGAATGAGCCACCGTAGGGGCCGGCACCTTCGCCGCCGTGGTGAAAGAAAAAGAAGCCGCCTGACCACAGGCAGCCGAAGTCGCCACCAGAACATTAACCGTAAAAACCAACTGGATTACCTGTTTGCCGGACATTGCTTTGCATTCCGTCCTGGCCAGACAGGAGACTGGAACCAAATAGGGGTCTCCCTCCCGGCCAATCAATCAAAAAAGTGTTTTTGATTCCTCCAGGCGTTTGAGTCCATGTTTGACATAGTTTTCGGAAATGTCGATACCAAGGTATTTGCGGCCCAGTGAGGCAGCCACGATAACCGTAGTGCCACTACCGCTGAAAGGGTCGAGAACCAGATGGCCGGGTGAGCTTGCGGTTTCGATGATTCGCGCGAGAAGTTTTTCCGGCATTTGGCAGCCGTGGAATCCGGTTCGCTCCTTAAACGTGCCGCAAACTCGTGGAATGTGCCAGGTATCCTCGTCCGGTGCGAACGCTTCTGGAATTTCCTGTGGCCGAAGTATCCATGTGTCGTCGGGCACTTTACCTTTCGGATGGGCGCGCCTATCGTTATAGGTAGTCTGTCGGGCTGAAGGAACCCGAATGGCCTGATCGTTAAAGATAAAATTATTTTCGCTCTTCACAAAATAGAAAATATGGGTATGCGAACGCGAAAATTTCTTTTTAGTGTTTTGGCCGAACGTATAATACCAGACAATCCAGTTACGCATAATCAGCCCCAGTTCACGCGCGATTACGCGAATCTCGGCGGCATAATCGTCACCGATAGCGATCCAGAACGAACCATGTTCGGCCAATACATCATAACAGGCCTTCATCCAGTTTTTGGACCACGTGACATATTGGTCGTGGTCCATCTCATCGTGATATTGATCGTATTCGTACCCGATGTTGAACGGCGGGTCGGCAAAAACAAGGTCAACAAAAGGCCCCCCGCCGCGTTGCTGCAGTTCGCTACGTAACACTTCGATACAATCGCCCTGAATAATGGTGTTCTCCAATATATCCTGCATAGGACCGTTATAGGGGCAAATGAGTGTGAGAGCAACAATAAATTTCAACAGTCAACCAGTCGTGTGCGAGATTTATTTCTGGTGGCTATGCGGCCTTATGCTTTGATTGCCAATATCTATGGGAGCCTCTAAAAATTGCTTTTGTCACGAGAACGAGCGAAATTTTCGTCAGCGAGGCAGAGGTCAAAAATCGCCGCAGGCGTAGTTTCAACTACGTTGAGGACGATTTTTAGCCGATAA
>Ga0315290_10000048_pt1 | contig 64919 bp, 51 predicted proteins | sample YL17G12_0_MG_FD_203627 | JGI IMG/M metagenome (GOLD analysis project Ga0315290, IMG submission 203627) | Sediment microbial communities from Yellowstone Lake, YNP, Wyoming, USA - YL17G12_0 | ecosystem: Environmental > Aquatic > Freshwater > Lake > Sediment | place: USA: Wyoming | collected... | reverse complement strand
GGCGTCGACGGTGTACACGCGGTCGCGGTCCTTGCCGCCGGGGCCGGCCAGGGCCGTGACCGGCACGGCCTCCCGGCCGATGAGCCGGTAGTTGCCGCCGAAGAGTCTCACGCCGGTGCGCGTCCCCACGGCCAGGCAGGGCTTGCCGTCCTTGCCCCGCAGCATCGCCATGCCGTTGGTCCGGTCGCCGCCGTTGAGGACGGCCAGCGGTTGGCCGTCGGTGAGCTTCACGACGCTGATGAAACCGTCCAGCCGCGCCACGAGCACCTCCGGCTCGCCGTCGGCGTTGAGGTCTTCGGAGAGCGCGGCGACGATGGGCACGCCGCCGGTCTCGTACTTCCAGCCCGCCGGCTTGCCGCCGGGCGCCAGCGACGCTTGCGGCAGCCAGACCAGGCCGGTCTCGATGGCCGCGCAGAAGCCCCTGGCACCGGGGTGATCGATCTGCTTGATCCAACTGAACCCGCCCCGCTCGCCGCCGTCGGTGCCGATCATGCTCTTGCTGGCCAAGTGGACGTACTGGCCTTGCGCGTCGCGGCGCGCGGAATAGAGCGTCAGGCCGTACTTGCTCGTCGTTGCCAGCACCTCCGGCTCGTTGGGATACAGGTTCACCAGCCGGCCGGCGCCCTGCGGCGCTTGCATCCGATAGAACTTGACCGACCCGTCCGGCAACACGCGGAAGACGTTCTCGACCCAGAGCAACACCTCCTTCTTGGCGGGGCCGTCGGGTCCCCACACGGCCATGGCACCCATGGCCCCCACGCCGGCGTGCTGATACGCCTCGATCTGCGCTTCGTTCAGGTCGCCGAGGGGCCGCTCCGACCCGTCGCCGTTGATCTTGCGCAACTGCTCGGTGGTCAGGTAGACGAGCGTCTCGGCCTTGCCGTCCTCCTCCAGGTCGGCAGCCGGGACATCGTGAAATGGCCCACCGACAAAGCCGGCGTCTCCTCGAACGTCACCTTCGGAGCGGCGATCCTGCGCACGTCCTTCCGAAAACCGTCGTCGCTGAGCACGGGGCTGAACGTGAAATCGTTGGGCCGATAATACATCTCGCCGGCGCCGGGCTCGTAGTAGCTCTTCCGCGTGACGATCCCGACCAGCCGCAGGCAATCCACCGCGGTGGGCTCGGGAAACGACAGCGTGATTTCCAGGTTGTCGGTATTGCCCCAAACCCGTCGCGTGCCCTGCTGACCTGCGGCGGGGATGGAAGAAATCGTGCCGTTCTGGATGCGCCGCAGCGGCCTTTCGAGCCGTTGGGCGGCGGGCAGTGCCTGAAATACGCGCCCGACGTCGGCCTCTTCCGCCGGCGGCGCTTGCGGGACGGGCCGGGTTTGGCTCCACAACGAATGGAGTAACGCCTCGGGCTTCGGCAGCGTGTCGGCCGCGGCCAAGGCCGTCGTCTCGCGGCCCGGCTTTCGCACGGCCGATACGCCGCGCAGCCTCACCTCCACCGGCTGCCCGCCCGGGATCTCGACGGCGCCTTCACCGCTCCGGCAGTCCAGGCTCAAGTTCACGGGTTTCCCCGCCCAGAGCAGCTCCTTGACCTCGCCGCCGACGTTGGCCTTAAGGCTTGTCGCACCCGCCAGGTGCAGCCCGCTGCCGTGCACGACGTAGATGGCGGCGTCGGTCTGGAAGCCCTGCAAAGGAATCCGGCCGGCGACGCCGAGCAGTGCGAGGTGGTCTCCGGCGGGGGTCTGGCCCCGGACCAGCATGGCGTCGGCGCTGAGGCGCCTCGCCTCGAACAGGTCGCGGCGTTTCGCGCCGGAGGCATAGAGGAGATTCTGCAAGGTGTCGGACTGGCGGCCGGCGAGTCTGGCCTGCTTGTATTGCTGCAGGACGCAGGGCTGGCCCGAGCCGTCGCTCTCCCAGAGTTCCGAGGTCTGAACCAGCGGCTCGGTGTTTTGGATCCGCAGGGTGTTGCCGCTGGCGGCCGTGGCGGTCCAGACGCCGCTTTCGAGCACGGCCGCCTGCGGCGTGCGCCAGCGGCAGACGAAGGAAAAGTCATCGTCCTGCCGGGCCTCCATGCGGTCCAGCACCACGAAGTAATGCCCCCGCCAGTGCACGATGGTGCGGGTCCAGTCGGCGCCGCCCACCCCGTGCTCCTTCGAGGAGACCATGCTCCACTCGCCGAGGTTCGCCAGGGCCTCTTGCGTGCAGCCCGCCCTGGCCGGGCCGCCCCGGCCGTTGGACACCGAGACGACGTTCCGCCCCCAGCCGGTGTTCTGGGTCGTGTTGGTATAGAGCCAAATGTCGCCCAGGTCCGTGAAGCGGGCGATCGAGTTGTTCTGGATCGGGTGGTCGCGCCGCAGGGACTGGCTCGTGGCGAGGAAGAGATACGGATCCTCGGGCCGGAAGCCGTCGCGGAAGGCGATGCGGTCCACCGCCTTTTCCCGCGGCCCCGGCGGCAGGCGCGTGCCGAAGACCGGGTCGTCCTCCGGCGGGGGCCGGTCGGCCACGGCGTACAGCCGCTCGTCGAACGGCACGGAGCGGACGCCGTAATAGCGCACCGGCTCGGCAACGTTGCCGGCCGCGTCCAGCGGCGAGTGCATGCCGAAAGCGGCCGCCGCCTCGGAACTCTGGGGCAGGTGCCTGCTTCGGACGAGCCAGCGGTACTGCGGGTCGTCGTAGTAGAAGGCGGCGGCGCTGACCAGCGAGCCGCCCAGCCAGGTCGAGGTCATGCCGCCCGGGCCGCTGGTGAATCCGGCCAGGCCCGCGTAACAGCCCCACGACGGCTCGTTGGCCCACGGCACGTTGTCGGTGGTGAGGATGTACATGTCGGCACTGTGCTTGAGCATGCCGTTGCGCACGTTCTCCATCATCCCCTGGTGCAGGAGGCAGTAAAACTGGAGCAGCGTGCACTCGCCCAGGCAGGAGTCTTCGCCGTTGTCGCGGAAGGACGGGATGTACCTGGCGGTGAGCCTGCGTGCATTGTCGTAGCGCCGCTGGATTTCCTTGCGGGTCGTCTCGTCCATGCGGCAATGGTTCTGGACGTAATCCAACTGCAGCAAGGTGGTCAGCAGGCAGGCGAGGATGTGCCGGTCGCCCCAGGTCTTGCCGACGCCGTCTGCGCCGTTGCCGGCGGCCTGATACACGTAGTCGGTCGGGGCGGCGGCGTCCTGGACGATGCAGTTCTCCAGCTCGTTGATCTGCTGCTCGTCGAGCACGCCGGTCTGCATGACGGCCCGGATGGCGCTGAGCGAGGGCGTGGCGCCGTAGTGGTCGTAGTAGCCGTGCGTGCGCCCGCCCACGGCGCGGCAGCCGAGCAGTTGCATGGCGGCAATGGCCCGCTGCATGCCGGGGTCGAGGGTGATCGCACCGGGAGTCTCGCCGGGCCTGTTCCAGGGGTGGCCGCCGAGCACGTGGGCGCAGACGTCGCCCGGAAACCAGGCGCTGCGAGCCGCCTCCCAGCCGGCCTTGATGGGGATTCCTTTGTAAGACTGCATGAATTCCGCCACGCTGCGGCCCATGTCGGCCTTCCACTCCGGGGGCGGCTTCCAGGCGGCGTATCCCGCGGCCCACGTGTCCTTGCCGCCCCCCAGCTCGCGGATCCGTGGCGGCAGCGTGGCGAAGGTCTTCGCCTCCTCGGGCAGTTTCTTCAGCAGTGCGACGAGCATCGCCACCGCGTCGTCGAGGCCGGCCTCGGCCGAAGCCTCCAACAGGAGGTAATTCACCTCCGCCACGAACGGCTCGAACACGGATCGCACGAGGAACCGGTCGCCCCCGGGCCACGAGCGGTTGCTCTGGGCCAGGTACCGCGTCCCCAGGGCGTGCAGGACGCGGTTGTCCTCCGCGCTGCCCAGCACGACGAGCGGCGTCTTGCGGTACGCCTCGACCACCAGCCAGGTCGCGTCGCTGGTCACGGTCCGGTCGTCGGCGATGGCCAGGGTCTGGCCCGACCATGCCCGCACGGCCTCCTGCACGGCCCGCGCGGCCTTGAGCGTCCACGGCGCGCCCTTGCCCGGGACGATGACCGCCCTGGGGCCGTCTCTCGGGCACAGCGGCGTCTCGTAGCGAACGGGCCGCGCCTGGGCGCGATACGCCGGATTGATCGCCATCTCATCCGCCCCGACACCGCTCGCCAGCGCCAGCAAGACCAGGGCCGTCGACGCCGCAGGGGAAACTCGCTTCCAGGGCTCAGCGTCACGCGGTCGTCTCATCAGAGTGATCCTCCTGGATTGCCCCGGGTCGTTCTCGTCACTCGGCCAAGCGCCCTGCGCGTGACGTATCATCGCGTGCAGCACGAACAGCCGCACCCGCTCGCCGGGGAACCTCGCATCTTCTCGAGAAGGAGCATCCCCGCGCAGCCCACCCCGGTTTCGACGCGGATCGCGCCGGCGGGGCAATTGCGCGCGCACGCCCCGCACTCCATGCAGTCGTCGCGGCTGCAAATCCGGGCCCTGCGGTCCTCCATCGCAAACACGGCGTGCGGGCAGACCTCCAGGCACCGGCCGCACCCGACGCACTTGTCCGCGTCGAGCTCCAGAGTCACCACGTTGCGCAGGTACTGCATAGCGTTCTCCTTCCCCCGTTAGAGGCACATCAGCACGGCCCCGGCCAGCGCCAGTGCCGCTTCGGCCGGCACGGCCAGGCGCATCTCCCGGCGCACGCCCGAGAGCGACGTGAACGTCGAGGCCCCGGTAAAGAGCATCGCCAAGAGCGCCGCCGTCGAGGACCAGGCGCACAGTGCCGCCGCGGCCTCGAGTGCCGCAACGGGCCGCACCGCAATCGGCCAAACGGCCAGCACGCAGCCGACCGCCGCCAGGCCCGCCAGCCAGCCCTTCCAGGCGAAGGCTCGTCCGGGAATCCAGGGCAACAGCGCCGGGGTGACCACGGCTCCCGCCAGGATGCCCGCCGCGGCGCCCGCGCCCTGGAGCGCCACCATCGCTCCGACGTCGCCGGCCTGGAAGGCCCACCGAGCCAGCGCCGCCAGCCCGATCACGGCCGCCGCCGCCAGGTAGACCTGCCACGCGCCGATCAGCTCCATCGGCGCGAGCGACAGACGGCCCAGGACGCTGGAGCGGACCCGCCGCATCCGGGCGGTTGCGCGCAGGCCGTTGTCGAGAAACTCGCCGATGTCCCCGATGCGCACCGGGCCGTAGACGACCCGAAAGCCCGTCCGCCGTTGAACCTCGTGGGCGGCGACGCCCGGGGCGCCGAGCTGCGGGACGATCACCTGCTTGTGCCCGACAAGGTCCGCAAGCCTTGCCTCCTCGATGCGATGGACCAGCTCGTCGGTGCCAAAAGTGCCCTTGCCCGCCGCGCACCACACGTTGATCCCCTTCGTGTCCAGCACCAACAGCCAGACGCTTCTTCCCTTCAAGGCCCGGCACACCAGGTCGAAGGTCATCTTGTAGTTGGCGGTCACCAGGACGGGCGACGCGCCGTCCGGATGCCCCGCCGCATACAGCCCCGGCTCGACGGCGTAGCGATATCGCCCGATGCCGAGGCGCATCCGCACGATCCCCAGCCGGTAGCACCAGCTCAGCTCGGAATCGACGGCGCGGGTGCCCCCTTCCCGCGCCCCGGGGATCGCGCGGCCCTCCGAGGGGGGCGCGTCGCTTGAGGCCCCGCCACAACAGGCGCTTTGGCCCGTGCCAAGCGTGGTCGTCATGAATCGCTCCTTTCGTGTTCGTGTTGGCCAGCGGCATCCTGATTGCAGCAGCTCCGCGCCTGCTGCATCGCTTCCACCAGGAGTTCCAAGGACTCCAAGACTTGCTCTCGGCGCGGCGAAGGCAGGGCCGAAAGCACCCGGGCAGCATAGTCGTCCATGGCGCGGTTGATCGCATCGACGAGCCGGCGCCCCTGGGCGGTCAGCGACAATACCGCACGCCGCCGATCGACCTTGCTGGGCGCTCGCTCGAGCAGCTCCTGGCGGACGAGGCCGTCCGCGACACGGCTGGCCGTGCTCAGGTCCACGCCCAGCGCTTGCGCGAGGTGCCCCACACCCAAGGGTCGGCCCGCCTCGCCCTTGGCGGTCTCGACCAGCATGTGGCACTGGGCGAGCGTCACGCCGCAACACCCGCCTTCCGTCTTCTGCAGCAGCAGGATCGTGCGGCTGAGCCTCACCAGCAGATCCCGCAGAGACTCGGAGCTTACGACCATCGCAGCGCCTCCTTTCGTTTATTTGTATCCTGCAACCATTGTACTGTCAAACCACTTTTCTTCGGTATTTTGCGGCCAGACCGCCCGTACGGCGGATATGGCGACCGGCAGAACGGGGGGGCATTGGGAAGACGGATCGCTTGACTGCCCTCCGTCCGAAGGGTCAGAATATCGCCAAGAGGGGTCCTGTGCGATGGCCCCCAGAGGGCAAGTAGCCGGTTGAGCGGTGCCACGTGCCCTCCGCCAAAGCCGGAGGCTGAGGGGTTGGGTGTGGCTATTGATCCTCAGAAAAGCAAAGCAACCGCGACAGATCCGAGCCGGGCCGTGTCGGCCCGGAGAAGCCGGGGCGACACGCCCCGGCTCGGAGAGAGAATGCCGGGTGCCATGGCCACGCTTGCGTGGCCATGTTTCTCGGCCACGCTCGGCATGCCCACGCGAGCGTGGGCATGGCACCCCGCGCACGGCGTCATTTCACGAACCGGTCGAACAGCTCGTGGCTGACCGGGGCTAGCGCCGGGTAGAGCTGCTTGTAGAGGGTGAACCACTCGGCGTAGCGCGGGGCCAGATCGGAGTTGGGGTAATAGGCCCGGCCTGGCCGGTAGACCCGCTGGTACGCGTCGGCTTCGTCGCAATACAGGCCCAGACCCACCCCGGCCACGATCGCCGCGCCCAGCGGGGTGGCCTCCTCGACGTCGGGCACCTCGATCGTCCGGCCGAGCACGTCGGCCTTGGTCTGCATCCAGAAGGGATTTCTGGTGCCGCCGCCCACGCCGATGATCCGCGGGAGGCTGGCCCCCAGGGCCGATTCCATCGCCACGACCACGTCGAGGAACTGGAAGCACAGCCCTTCGATCATGGCGCGGAGCAGGTCGGCGGCGGTGGCGGCGCCGCTCAGGCCCACCAACGCGCCCAGGCTGCGGGGATCGACCACGGGGCAATTCGCGGCCGCCATGTGCGGGAGGAACATCACGCCGTGGGCCCCCGGCGGGGCGGAAGCGGCCAGCGCCATCAGCGGCTCCCAATCGGCCCCCTCCTCAGCCCCCTCCTGCCCGGCCGCCGACTGCCCGGCCGCCGTTGACCCGTACTGCCGCCGGTACCACTCCAGCATCTCCGCGGCGACGTTGCTCCCCCAGATCGTGTGCTTGCCCCGGGCGACGTGGGCCTGGACGGTCATGCCGCTTTGGCGCAGCGCGTCCTTGAGCACCGCCCCTTCGGTTGCCGTCAGCGCGGTTTCCCACGTGCCGGAGACGGCCAGCACGACGCCCGGCCGGAACGCGCCGACCGGCAGCGCGCCGCAGAGGTGGTCGTGCCCGCCGAGGATCACGGGCGTGCCTTCCACCAGGCCCGTCGCCTGGGAGGCCGCGGCGCTCACCTCGCCCAGGGGCGTGCCGCTGGGCAAGGCGTCGCACAGCCAGCGCCGCTCGATCCCCGACAGGCCCAACAGCTCCTCCGACCAGCCCAGCGTGCGCTGGTCGAACAACATGGTGCAGGAGGCCATGCTGTAGTCGGTCGCCCTGCGCCCGCAGAGCTGGAAGTTCACGAAATCCTCGATCAACAGCCACTTGTCGGCCCGGGCCATGATTTTGGGCTCGTGCTCCATCATCCACAGGATGCGCAGGGCCGAGTTGATCGGCCACACCGGGTTGCCGCCGATGGAAAAGGTCTTCTGGGCACCGACGTTTTTTAGCCACCAGGCGTGCTGGGGGCCGGTGCGCGGGTCGTGCCAACTGATCATCGGGTAGAGCCATTGGCCGCGATCGTCGACCGGCAGGCCGTCCATGCCCATGCCGGTCACGGCCACCCCGCGGACCCGCCGGGGGTCGTCCAGGCCGGAAATCGCCTTGCGGATCGCCGCCGCGATGCCCCCCCAGATCTGCTCCGGCTCCCAGACGATCCACTCGGGATGCTCCGCACTGGGGCGATGCTTCTCCGTCGGGCGGCTGCCGGCGGCCTTCACGCGCCCCTCCAGGTCGTACACCACCGCCTTCAGGCTGGTCGAGCCCAGGTCAATGCCCATGAGATAACACATCGAAACACCTCGATCAGGTCACCGGGCCATCAGCTTTCCGCTTTCAGCTTTCACCTCATCAACATCCCCCCGCTCACGTCCACCGTCGCCCCGGTCATGTAGCTGGCCCGGTCCGAGGCGAGAAACACCACCACGTTGGCCACCTCGGAGGTCTGGCCGATCCGGCCCAGGGGGATGCGGGAGAGGTACTTCTCCTGGTTGGCCTGGAGCGTCTGGGCGGTCATCTCGGTGAGCATCATGCCCGGGGCCACGGCGTTGACGGCGATTTGGTGCTTGGCGACCTCCCGGGCCAGGGAGATCGTGAAGGAGACGATGCCCCCCTTGCTGGCGTCGTAGGGGGCGTGGCCGGTGGTCGAGCCGCGAAACGCCGCCTGGCTCGAGATGCTGACGATCCGCCCGGGCCGGCCCGCCGCGATCAACTGCCGCACCATCTCCCGCGAGGTGAGAAACGTGCCGGTCAGGTTGACCTGGAGCGTTTCGGTCCACTCTTGGGCGGTCATGTCCTTGACCTCCCGGGTGGGGCAGACGGCGGCGTTGTTGACCAGCACGTCCAGGCGCGAGAAACGCTCGGCAATCCGGCGGAACATCGCCTCGACGTCCGACTCCCGGGACACGTCGGCCTCGAGGGCCATGGCTTCCACGCCGCAGCCCGAGCGGATCTCCTCCGCCAGGGCCTCCGCCTCCGTGGGATTGCCATAGTGATTGACCACGACGAGGGCCCCCTCGGCCGCCAGGCCCAGGCAAATCGCCTTGCCCAGGCCGCGCCAGGCGCCGGTGACCAGGGCCACTTTGTCCTTGAGGTGTAAGTCCATGGCTTTGGAGAGTCTGAAGAATCCTGGTGGGACTTCGTCCCACCCTACGTCTGCTGACGAATCTGTAGGGTGGGACGGAGTCCCACCAAAGGGCGCCCACCCGCTCCGCCTGGCGGATTGTAACCTCTCGCCCGATAAGCCTGCAAGGATCCGGAGGACTGATCGGGGCGGCTGGGTGGCTGGGGCATCGCTTCGCTCTGCCCCTGTCACCCTGTCACCCTGTCACCCCGTCACCGTGTCACTCTGCCCCTGCCACCCTGCCGGCGCGGGTGCCCCGATGGTACACTGCCGTTGTCGTCTTCGGATCTTCCTCCCCTGCCCAGGAGAACCCGTCATGAGCCGCCCACGACAATCGACCTTCTGGAGTGCCATCCGCCGCGTTGGGGCCTGGGCCCTGGCGCTCGCGTGCCTTCTGCTGGCGAGCCTCCCGGCCGACGCCCGGGGGGCCACGGTCCAGAAGCGCTATTACGCCCGGCAGGCCGTACACGACCAAAACGGGGTGATCGCCCCCTGGTACACGGGCCCCAACGGCCAGTGCGATTTCCGCGTGCGCGTCGCCGCGGAGACGCTCAAGCGCTACCCCTGGACCACGGCCCAGAACGCCGCGGCCGCGCTGCCCCACTACGTGTTCAACGGCCACTGGAAGATCGCCGCCGACGGCGCGATCACGCCCGTACCGATCAACGACTGGGACAACGGCGACCTGGGCCAGCGAGCGGCCTACGTTCTGTCGGCCCTGGTCGACTACTACCGCTACTCCGGCGACGCGGCCGCGATTGCCCACGTGACCTACCAGGCCGACGCCCTCCTGGACCACTGCCTCACGCCGGCCGATCACCCCTGGCCGAAGTTCCTCATCAGCGTCCCGGTCAAGGGCAAGCCCTACGGGAAGGCCAATCCCCAGGGCATGATCCAACTGGACATCGTGGCCGAGGTGGGGATTGCGCTGCTAAGGGCCTACCAGGTCACCGGCAACGAGCGGTGGCTTGAGGCCGCCAAGCACTGGGGCGACCTGATGGCCGCCAAGCGGAGCCGGAAGCCCGGGGCGGCTCCCTGGGGCCGCTACGCCAATCCGGAGTCGGCACCCTGGAAGGACGACAAGCAGACCGGCGGCGTGGTCTTTCTGCTCTACTTCTTCGACGAGCTGATCCGGCTGGGGCACAAGGGGCCGGCCGGCGAGATCGTCCAGGCCCGGGACGCCGGCCGGGCCTACCTCCGCGACGTGCTCCTGCCCCTCTGGACCGTCAACGACACCTGGGGCCGAAACTACTGGGACTGGGCCGACCCGGTCCAGGCCGAAAACGTCACCGAGTTCGTCTGCCGCTACATGATGGACGACAAGGACTTCTTCCCCAACTGGCGCACCGACGTGCGCAACGTGCTGACGTTGTTCCTCAACCGGACCAGCGTTTGCCCCAAGTCGGCCGGCGAGGTCTACAGCGGGGCCTGGGCGTTCCCCGAGTCGAGCGGCTGCTGCGAACGGTCGCTCTGGTACGGGCCGATGGAGCTGGCCCCGGTCTACGGGCAGTACGCCCACGAGACCAACAGCCCCTGGGCCCGGGAGATCGCCCGGCGCATGACGATCCTCTGCACCTACGACGGGCATGAGACGGGCGTCTCCGAGGACAACATCGACGGCGGGTTCGTCGTCAACGCCGACTGGTTCAAGATCGCCCACCCCATGGCCCTGAAGCACGTGCTCGGGGCCATCGCCTGGCAGCCGGAGTACTTCGCCCCGGCGAGGGAGAGCCACATCGTGCGGAGCACGGCGGTGGTGACCAACGTCGTCTACGTGCCCGGGCTGGTCGACTATACCACCTTCGACGCGCCGGCCAGCACCATGGAGAGCCTGCGATTGTCGTTTCTGCCGAGTGTCGTCAGAGCACCGTTCGACAACCAACTTGCGGTGCGCAGCGATCTGAAGCAGAACGGCTACACCGTAAAGCCGCTCGCTGGCGGGGACTTCCTGGTTACGATTCGACATGACGGTGCGCGGCGAGTTGTTATTAGCGGTGTGGCCGAGCAGCCGTTGTCCCCCAGTCCGGTCGCGTTTGGCGGCAAGTGGTCGAAGGGTCCTGAGCTCGCCCGTAGTGGCGAGGAGGCCGGCGCTTGGATGGAGCACAGATTCGCCGGTAACCAGGTGCGCATTAACGGGGACTTCGGCCCGGATGGCGGCTTGGCCGACGTCTATCTCGACGGCGTGAAGCAGCGTGCGGGAATCGACTGTTGGAATCCGAAGCCGCGCAAGGCCCAAGTGCTCTACTACCGCAATGGCTTGGCCAACGGCGAGCACGTCATCAAGCTGGTTGTCGTGGGAAAGGGAAATCCTTACTCGAACGGCGCGAAGGTGTTTCTTGGTGGCGTCTTCTGGTCGACAGCGACCACTGCGAGCGGCTCCGGCGAAGGGGGCGGGCCGACCGACGCCCAACGCATGGTCTTCGGCTATCCGGGGCGAGAAGATATCAAGGACTCGGCCGGAAACCTCTGGCGCCCGGCAACGGAGTTCATCACCCGGCTGGCGACGATGGCCGACAGCGTGGCCGCCACCTGGTGGACCACGCCGGCCTCGGGCCCGATCGAAGGCACCAAGGACCCGGACCTGTATCGCTACGGCGTCCACGCCAAGGATTTCACCGTGAACGTCACGGTGGGCCCGGGCACGTACCACGTGCGTCTGAAGTTCGCCGCTACCCGCGGGCTGGACCCCAGAACCAACTGCGTTACGGTCCAGATCAACGGCCGGGAGGTGGTGCGGAAGATGGACGTCGCGGCCACGGCGGGCGGGCCGAACCGGGCAATCGACCTGGTCTTCAATGACATCTCCCCCCGCAACGGCGTCATCGACCTCCGCTTCCTCGGCGGCGATCCGGACAAGAAGATCGTCGGCGAGGCGTTTGTCCAGGCGATCGAGGTCGGACCCGGACCCGGGGGACCCGGCGCCCAGCCGAAGACCGTGCCGTGAGCCCCGGGGTGACGGGGTGACGGGGTGACGGGGTGACGGGGTGAAACCCGCCACACTCCTTCGCCCCACGCCCGCACTGGCTGACAAGCAGCCAGTGCCACCGGGCGCTACGCCGGCTCCTTGTGCAGCTCAGCCCACCGGGCCCGGAGCCAATCGATCATCTCCGGGATATCCCGATTCCCCGGCTCCCGCTCGGCGGCGTCGCGGAGGTCCTTGAGGCAATAGCCATCGAGCGACTCCTCATCCTTCACCAGACCAATCGCCCGCTCGTACTGCCCTCGGGCCTCTTCGCGACGTCCGAGGAGCAGGAGAAACAGCCCATGATTCGCATGCCACACCTCGTCATCGGGCTTCAGTGCGCACGCCCTCTGCGTCAAGTCCAGAGCGGCGGTCAAGTCGCGCCGTCTCTCGTAGACGAACCAGGCGTAGTCTCCCAGACTAGAGGCATCTTGCGGATCTACCTCGATCGCGCGACGGTAGTATTGTTCGGCTTCCTCAAACCGCTCGCGCTCGTGAAGGAACACCGCATAGTTGCCGAGGCTGTTGGCATGCTTGGGATCCGCGTCCAAGGCTCGGCGAAAGTACCCTTCGGCCTCCTCAAACCGCCTGCGCTCCGCGAGGAACAAGGCATAGTTGCCGAGGCTGTTGGCATGCTTGGGATCCGCCTCCACCGCCCGGCGATAGTACTCTTCGGCCTCCTCAAACCGTCCGCGCTTCTTAAGGAACAAGGCGCAGTTGCCGAGGAGGTGCGCGTTCCCCGGTTCCTCCTGGACAGCTCGCCTGAAGTACGGTTCGGGGGATACTGCCGAGCCGGAGGTATCCAGCAGGATGGCGTAAAGGTTCAGGACCGCTGCCGGCGCATTGGGCACGTCGGCGATTGCCCCCAGTGACCTTAGGCGGGTTTCCCAATCCGTAGCAGGTTCGCCGCGCAGGATCTCGTGGAAACGTCGCTGGAGGTTGTCGGGGTCCGTCGGGTTTCGTTCCTGAATGGCCCGTGCCAGGGACACATAGGTAAGAGAAAGGGGCTCCTCGGGGAAATCGGCGATGAAACTGCCGTCCGAAAGGGCCAACTGGGGATGGTAGGGGATCTGTGCGAATTCGGCGAAATCGCCGGGCTCCACCTTCATGGCCTCGGCGAATACCTTGCGGGCGTTCTCCAGTCGCGAGCGCTTGAGGTCCTGCTCGCCGGTGGGGACCGGGGAGGCGACGAAGAGAACACTCTTGGCGAAGTCGCTGCGGGCCGCGCTCAGCTTGCCCAGCACGATCGCAGTGCCTTCGACGTTCTGACGGTTCAGCCCGAACACGATCACCACCAGGTCGGCCAGGTGAACCGTGCAGATCCCGCCGACCTCGGTCAGGCCGGTGCGGGAATCGACAAACACGTAGTCCGGCTTGTAGCCCTCCTCGATCTTCACGCGCAAGGCGTCGATCACGTACGAGCGGGTCTGGGTCTGATAGAGCTGGCCGAGGCGCAGGGCCGTCAGGTCGTAGTGGCCGGGCATGCCCAGCCATCCGCCCGTCGGGAGGATGTGGATCGCCCCGGACTTGCGACGCTCTTTCTTTTCCTTCAGCCGCACCGAGAGCCGGGTTTCGTAGGCCAGCGAGCGGAGGTCGGGCAGGGGTTGGTCGTCCAGGCCCGCGCGGAGGAACCCGAACAGGCCCTCGCGCACCGCCGGCTCCTGGCCTTCGGCGGGCTGGAAATCGTCCATCAGCGACAGGCCCGGGGCCTCCAGGTCGAAGTCGACCAGGAACACGCTCCGGCCGGCCCGGGCCAGGTAGAACGCCGCGTTGGCCAGGGCCATGGTCCGCCCCACGCCGCCGCGAAAGGAATAGAAGGTGACGACGAACATGGCCGCGCTCAACCTCCCAGCCCGCCGATGCCCGCAGGCAGCCGGTTGCCATTGCCGCCCCTTGCCGTGCCGATAAGTGCAAGGGCCGGCGACCCGCACATGGGCTCGTGGCGCTTGACGGCCTCCTCGAGCTTGCCGGCCTTCTGGAGCACGTCGATGGCCGAGCCCGGCGGACCGTGCAGCTCGGAGGCGTCGGGCCGGTAACGCTCCCGCCCGTGCGTGCCCAGGAGTGACCAGATCTCGCTGAAGTGCTCCGGAGCGAGATGGTCCCGGGCGCAGTCGGGCCAGTTGGCCTCCGGGTAGGTATCGACCAGGAGCATGATCTCCTCGGCGAAACCGCCGATCTCGGGATGCCGGCCGTAGGCATCGCGGATCGCCGCCAAATGGACGCAGGCATTCTCCCAGCCCGAGTGGCGCAGGCCGACGATGCCCGCGGTCACCAGGGCCGGGTCATCGCGCAGGAGCAGCCCGAGCCAGAAGCCCTCGTCCACCGGCCGGCCTTGATTGACCGCGTAGCCCAGGAGGTACTGGGTGTAGAGGTCCGCCCGTTGGCCGGCGAGCGCTTGGCGGAGCGGCTCCTCGAAACGCCGCAGGGCAAGCAGGCCGGGCTGCACGCCGCCGAGCTCGACCGTCTCCAACAGGGCCGCGAGATTGAACAGCAAGAGCGGGCGCCCCGCGTCCCCGGCTTTCTCCAGGTGGCTGGCCTCGTCGAGCAAGAGCGAATTGATCGCTCCGGCGAGCTTCTCCAGCAAGGGCGAAGCCTGCGGTGCCAGGGCCTGGATGGCCCGGATGTACGGCTCCTCGGGCCCGGCCTGGTCCGGCGGGCCCTCGGCCCCGATGAGCGGACTGGACACGTCCAGGGCCCGCACGAGGTGAGCGGCGAGCTCGGCCACCGAGGAGTTCTCGATCAAGTTGATGATTTGTTCGCTGGTCATGGGCCCGGGCTTGCCAGACGCTTGTCTCGATAGTCCGTGGGTGGATCGGTCTTCAGCGGCCCGACCGCGGAGTAGGCCGCGATCTGGTTGGCCGGAAAGCCCTCGTGGATCACCTCCCGTTGCGAGCGCTCGCCGGTCTTGAGGTGCTGCGTATAGCCCGGCTCGGGCGCCGCCGAGAGATGGGCGGAGAGATGGGGACGGAACGCGGCTGCAACCGGACACCAGCCCGGGTCGAGGACCGTGGGGCGGTAGCACGCCCCAGCCGGGATCTTCGAGGCGTCGTAGGCCAAGAGCACCAAATGGCTCCCGGCGGGGAATCGCTCCTGGTCGTCCAGCCCGAGGCGGTCGCGAACGTCGTCGGCGTCCGCCTTTTCCGGTTCGGCGCCAAACGCGTCGGCCGACGTGGCAAAGGTGCACCTGGCGCCGCTGACGTTGGCTCTTAGCCTATCGACGCCCGGGCGCAGTGCACCGAGCCTCGCGCGGGCGAGCTTCGGGCCGATGCCGGTTGCATGCACCCGACGGGTTACACGCCCCGTGCCAAACACGTTGTACTTCATAAAGGACACCAAGGGGACCACGCGCCCGAAACGCCCGAAGGGCATCCCCGCAATCCGGTTCTTCTGGTTGGCGGACGACGAGAAGGTGTATCCCTGCTTCTCCAGTTGACTCAGCGCGTCGGCGTACAACCCTCCTGCCTCGTCGGGGCTGGTCGTCTCGGGCCGGCTTTCGACGTGAGCACAGAGCGCCTGGCGGTGCTCGTCGGAGACGTTCCGATCCTCCAGCAGGTTCCGATGCACCAGGGCACCTCGCCCCGACGCGCTCTCGGCACCCACCAAATTATTCAGCCAAACGGCAAGTTTGCCACCGGTGGGAGGAAGATTTCCAAACATACCCGCACTCGCCCCGAAGCAGGCCCCCGGCCGACACTCCGCAATCGTCAGCGGCTAACGGCCTTAACCTCTTTATTGGAAACGAGTTACACCTTTCCCTTCAACCCGGGTGGCTAGAGCCACCTTTCAAGCGCCATCCTACATGTATTCGATGAGGATTGCCACCCCGCCCGCGCGGTCATTCCCGCCGACACGGACCGCCAGTGTTCTGTGGCTAGGCGAAGCAAGCTTCGGGTCGAAGGAGACCTTCGGCAGTTGGGTTCCCAAGGTGGACCTTGGGAACCAGTGAAAGCCAGTGCCACCCGGCGCTACGCCTGCCGGGACTCCAGAAATGGCCCCTTCGGGTGGATTGTGGCTACTCTGAAGTGGTGATTCCGGGGAGTTTGGGCAAGCCATGAGCGGCGGGGCTTGCTATAATGGGAGGCCTTCCGGAGGTGGAGCAGGTCGGTTTGACCGGGGAGCGGTACTTCCCCGGGCGGGGTGAGTGGTGCCATGCTGTCTGGAGTGCACTTCGTTTGTTTTGCCGCCAGCTACGGGGTGGCCCTGGCCCTGGAGGTCTCCCGGCTGTTCTTCCGCAGCGGGGTGCGGGGGGCCGTCATGCTGGGGTTCGCCGGGGCGGGGCTGCTGGCCCATACCATATTTCTGGCCGATCAGGTCGTCGATTTCTATCGGACCGCCAGCCCCACGGCGTCGCCCCTGGCGAGCAGCCAGGACTGGTACCTGGTGGCGGCGTGGCTCCTGGTGGTGGTCTACCTGTACCTGACGTATTTTCACCCGAAGGTGTCGTTTGGCGTGTTCATTCTGCCGCTGGTGCTGGGCTTGATCGGGGTGGCCCGCTACGTGGCTGACCCCAAGCCGTTTCCCCGGGAGCCGGCCTCCCGGGTATGGGGGGTGATCCACGGGACGTCGATCCTCCTGGCCAGCGTGGCCTTGTTGGTGGGTTTCGTGGCGGGAATGATGTACCTGTGGCAGGCCCGGCGCCTGAAGCACAAGGTGCCGGCGCAGAAGGGGCTGCGACTGCCGAGCCTGGAATGGCTCCAGCGGGCCAACGGCCGGGCGGTCACGATCGCCCTGGTCACGGTGGGGATCGGAATCCTCTCGGGGATGGTCCTCAACGCGATCAACCGGGGGCGCGACGCCGGCTTCGTCCCTTGGAACGACCCGGTCATCCTCAGCACCATGGCGATGTTCGGCTGGCTGGTGGTCTCCAGCGGGCTGAGCCTGGTCTACCGGCCGGCGAGGGAAGGGCGGAGGGTGGCCTACCTGACCGTGGTGAGCTTCGTTTTTCTGGCGATCGCACTGACCTTCGTTCTGTTCCGCGACACGCAGCACGGGGGCGTGCGGCCGGCTTTGCCGGCGGCGCAGGGGGAGCGGGCATGAACCTGCGCATGGTCGGGTGCAGCCATCACGACGCGCCGATCGCCCTGCGCGAGCGCCTGGCGTTCAGCCCCGAGCAGGCCCGGGAGGCCCTGGAGCGGTTTGGCCGCGAGTTCCCCGACGTCGAGGCCGTGCTGGTGTCGACCTGCAACCGCGTGGAGCTGTACACGGCCTCGGAGAGCGCCGCGTGCCCGGGCGTCGAGCAGGTCTGCCGGTTTCTCGGCGATTTTCACGGGCTGGAGCCGAAGGCGATCGCCGCGCCCCTGCGCGAGCGGTGCGACGAGGACGCGGTGCGTCACTTGTTCACCGTGGCATCGAGCCTCGACAGCATGGTGGTCGGCGAGCCGCAGATCCTCTCCCAGGTCAAGCAGGCCTACGAGCTGGCCTCGCAGGGCCATTCCGTCGGGCCGCTGGTGCACGCGATGTTCCAGGCGGCGGTGAAGGTCGCTCGGCGCGTGGCGGGCGAGACGTCGATCCACCAGCGCCGGGTGAGCATCCCCAGCGTGGCCGTGTGCGAATTCGCCCAGCAGATCTTCGATCGGTTCGACGACAAGAAGACGCTGGTGATCGGCGCCGGCGAGATGGCCGAGGAGACGCTGCGTTACCTCCGGGAGCACGGGGCCCGCGACGTGACGGTAATCAACCGCAGCCCGGATCGCGGGGCGGAGCTGGCGGCGCGGTGGAAGGGCCGGGCGGTGCCCTGGGAGCAGCTTCTGCCGGCGCTGGCCGGCGCGGACCTCGTGGTCAGCACGACCGGGGCGGAAGAGCCGATCGTGACGCTGGCCGGGTTCCTTTCGGTCGAGGCGTCGCGTGGGGGCGGCCCGCTGTTCGTGCTCGACCTGGCCGTTCCTCGGGATTTCGACCCGGCGATTGCCGAGCGGCCCGGGGTGTACCTCTACTGCCTGGACGACCTGCGGCAGACGTGCGAGCTGAACCGGGCGGAGCGCGACCGGGAGCTGCCGGCCGCCCGGCGGATCGTCGAGCAGGAGGCCGGCCGGTTCATGGCCGACCTGCGTCACCGCGCGACCGGCCCGATCATCCGGCAGCTTCGGCGCGACTGGGAGAAACTCAAGGAGGACGAGCTGCGACGGCTTCTGAACAAGCTGCCGGCCCTCGACGAGCGCGGCCAGGCCGAGATCCGGGAATCGTTCGACCGGCTGATCAACAAGCTGCTGCACCCGCCGCTGGAGTCGCTGCGCGATGAAGCCCGGCACGGAATCCCCAGGGCGCTGATGGATGCCCTGGCACGGCTGTTCCAGCTTAAGGACTGAGCCGGCTACCCGAGCTCCCAGGCCGGGTTGTCCCCGAGGTGGACGTTGGTCACCTGGAGCCAGCAGACGGGATCGGTTTCCTGCCTGGAGGCGAAGGGCCTCGTGAGCCCGACGCCCAGGATAACGGCTTCGCCCTGACGGATCCGCCGGGCGACGCCCTCCACGACGTCACGTCTCGGGGTGAAATGATCGTCGCCGTACAGGCGGATGTCCGTCACCGCCGCGTTGACGGCCATTCCCGCATCGCTAAAGGCGATGCGAACCTCCGGTTTGCCCGAGCGGCCGGCAGCGAGGTATTGCAGGGAGGGTGCGTGCTGGGGGCGAAGGCATCCGAGCGACGCTTCTCCCTTGCCGGGATGGACGGCCCGGGATTGCCCCCCGACGCACACCAGGCCGTCGCCGAAGATCGCGCGGAGGGTGTTTTTGCACTGGCCCTGAAGGAGGTTCCAGAATTCGGCTGCGGGGAGAGCGCCTCGCGGTCTGAGTCGCGAGGGGACGATGACGCAGTCCTCGACGTGCGGCTCGTCGGGACGCGGCCGGACGGCGCCGAGCTCGACGATCCGGGCCACGTCGAAGGGTCCGCCATAGCGCACGAGGAGATCGACGGGCAACGGTCCCTGGGCCAGAACCGGCCGGACGTGCTTGCCGGTGTCCACGTCGACGCCGGCGACGCAGAGGTACCCTGCCTTGATGCGCGTCAGATGGTTGACGACGATCTTCATGTCCGCCCGTCAAAGATGAATGACCTTCACGTCGCCCCATTTCCCGGCGAGGTACTCCGCGGCGAGCCTGCGATGGCAGCGGTCTGCGGTGGGCTCGCTGCACAGGAGCACGGCCGGGACGTCGAACGCCCGCCTGTCGATCGCTTGGTGGACGTTGCGCCGCTCGATCAGGGCCCGGTACTCGGTCTCGTACTGCTCCCAGGAAATGCGCTTCTTCTTGTATCCTTCGAGGATCTCGGGCGAGGGGGCCAAGAGCGGCTCGTGGCGATAGTCGGCCCCGCATATCTCCCGGAGGAAGAACTCCAGATCGTCGCGCTTGGTGAACCCTGCCAGGTGGGAGGTGTTCTTCAGCCGCACGTCGATCAATCGACGGATTCCGGCTCGGCGCAAGAGACCGAAGAACTCGGCGGCGCTTTTCCTGGTGAAACCGATCGTGTAGATTTCCACCCCGGCGGCTCCTCCAACTCGAAGAGGGTTTTTTGACCTCCGGTCCTGGCGTGCTCCTCGGCTCGAGCGAGTTCCTCCTCGGTCTGAGCGCCGCCGTCGCCGCGGAGGTGCAGCACGGTCACACCGCGCTCTGCCAGGACCCTGCCGATCAGCAGCCGGCGGTGACAGTGCGTAGGGTCTTCCTCACCGCACAGGATCGCGGCGCGGCGTTGCCCGGCTTCGAAAGCCAGACGATCGATTCCCTCCTCGAACGCCGGTGAGGCGGCAAGCCGATCGTAAAGAACGTACCCATCGTCGTCGTAGAACTCGTCTCCCGCCGGTCTGCCGCCCAGCACGTTTCCGAGGTAAAGGTACTCGATCCCCGGGCCGCCCAGCGCGGCCTGGAGCGACTCGCGATTGAAGTGGACGGCGTAGCGGCAGTAGGGGCTGCTGCGGACGTCGACGAGAAGGCCGATTCCGTGCGAGCAGACCAAGTCGAGGAAGGCCTCCAGGGCCAGATTCGAATGGCCGATGGTGAAAACCGTCACTCCCAATCCTCGCCTTCCTCTTCCTCATCCTCCTCCCAGTCTTCGTCGTCCTCGTCGTCCCAGTCCTCGTCGTCTTCGTCGTCCCAGTCTTCATCGTCCTCGTCGGCTTCGCCCTCGTCTTCGGCTTCGTCCTCGGCTTCGTCCTCGGCTTCGTCCTCGGCTTCGTCCTCGGCTTCGTCCTCGACGTCTTCTTCGTCGTCTTCGTCGTCTTCGTCGTCTTCGTCGTCTTCGACCTCCTCCCACTCGTCCTCTTCGAGGTCGTCGTCTTCGTCCTCTTCGAGGTCGTCGTCTTCGTCCTCTTCGAGGTCGTCGTCTTCGTCGTCGACATCGTCGTCGTCGAGGCCGTCGCCCGCGTCGAAGGCGTCGTCCTGGGGCCTACGGGTCAGTCGCTCGAGTTCCTCCTCGATCATCGTGGCAGTGCCTGGGGGCCCAAGCTCCTCCCTGGCGACCATCGCGTCAATGGCGGTTTTCACGTGTGCATTTCCTCCCATGCCTAGGGGACAATTGGGTTGTTTCGACTGTTCGCGATCGGATTCGTTCGCCGCGGCCCCGGCCGCAGCCTCGCTCTGCGCGGCCGGCGGTGCCCTGCGGCACAGCTCCGGCCGTGGCAAGTCCTCCCCGTGACGCAATCCAAAGACCTGAAGAAACTGCCGCGTCGTCCCGTAAAGAAACGGACGCCCCAGCTCTTCCGATCTCCCGACGATCCTCACCAGGTCGCGTTCCATCAACTGCCGCAGGATCTCGCCGCACTGCACGCCCCGAATGGCTTCGATCTCCGCACGCAGCACCGGCTGGCGGTAGGCCACCACCGCCAAGGTCTCCATGGCAGGGGCGGAAAGGCGAACCTCCCCCTGCGATCCATAGAGACGCCTCAGCCACGGGGCGAATCCCGCACGTGTCATCAACTGGAATCCACCCGCAACCTCCACCGCGCGAAACGCACACCCTTCCTGATCGTACAGGCCGTTCAGCGCTCGAACCAGTGTACGCGCCTCCGTCCCGTCAGCCAAGCCGGCCAATCGGGCCAATTTGCGACTTCCCATGGGCTCCCGGGCAAGCAGCAACACGGCCTCCAGTTTGGCCGCTGGCTCAGACCGGACAGAGCCCCCCTTCGTGGCGCTCTCGTGCCTCCTCGGACGAAGCCCTGATCGACGTAAAATACCCCATCCGACAGGACCAGCCCCCATCCACGGTGGAGTACGCCTGCCGACGTAACCTCCCCATGCAGCCGCCCGAAACAGTTGGCCGGTTCCATCTCTCAAACCATACATCGGCAAGCTCGACTCACTGCCAGACTATACCGGTCGGCAAACCGTTGACAAGCCCGTTTTTTCGGGCCAGGGTCGTGGGATCCCCCTTTGGGAGAAGCGCGCGCTGACGGCACAGCCCCTCAGCGAGTGGCCTTTCGCGCATCGAGCCAGCTCTCTACGGAGGCGAGCACCTTCGAGACGGCCTGGATCGGCTGAGGGTCGGTGGCCTCAAAATGCCTGGCCCAGCCTGTGGTTGGGTCGGCGGCCACCCTGCACTGGAAGCGGAACCGCCGGCCTTCCTGGCCCCAAGTCTCAAGCCGATAATAGGTTGCCCCCATTTCACGCAGGCGCTGCTCCATGGCCGCCAACCGCTTGTTCGATCCTGAGATTCCGCATACTTTTCCTGGGGGGAAGGCCGGCCACGGGCCATCGACTGCCGCTCCCGGCGAGTCAGGGTGTGCCGTCCACCGAGATGGCTCGAAAGCGCCCCCGTTTGCTACCGGGCTGGAAACCGCCAGCTTCAAAGGACGTGTTCCCGATTCCGCCGCCGATTCCCTGGCTGCCGTAGCGCTGCTGGCCCACCCGCGCTCAAGGAGGCTCGCGGCGCCGTCCAGCCAAGAGGTGCCGAACATGGCCACCATGGGGAGGGCAACCAGGCAGCTTATCATGGCAAGCGCGCGACACGCCATGAATGCAGACGGGGAAGACTGCACGGGCAAGGGCGCCTCCTTTCGCCTTAGCCCCCCCAGGGGAGGGGTTCAGCCGGTGCGATAGCGATGGCTTCGTCCTGAAGGGCCCCATGATAGCCGGCACGGCTGTCCGCTGGCAATGCCAATCCTGCCTGGCGCTTCGACCAGCGGCAACGCGCACCTCGATCGCATGGCGGCCGGGTTTTGCCGTAGCATCGATTGACCGATTCCCGTATGATTGCACCGCTTTACCCGCATTCCTCCCCGGCCGGGTTACGGGCGAAGCAAGGCCACGATCAGAAGAACGATGCCGAGAAACCCGAGGAGAATCCACCACAACGGGCGGCCCGACCAGACGCTGGTGTCGGCTGGAACGTACTGGCCGCAGGCGGGACACTGGACGGCGTCGTCATAGATTTCGGCGCCACACAGCGGGCAAGGAGCGGTTTCGGACTCCTGGGAGTCGAATGCGTCGTCGGGATCCTCGGGGTCGTCCCACGGATCGTCGGGTCCGTTGAACTGGAGATCGTCGCGCGGCATAGCACCACCCTTTGGGCATACATGCGCTGCCCGCGGGCATCGAGGCACCCGCGGGACCGATTCGTCAAGGAGGACGAAGATGGATTCTATCAAAACGGCGATCGTCGTCACCGTGTTGCTGGTGGTTGGCTACGCGGTGTACCAAGCCATCCAGAACAACCCGGGCTCCAGCCCGGCCCCCGAGGGTGCCGACGGGTTCCCCGCCTCGGCGGACGTGAAGCCACCTGGGCAGGGCGGCCCGGCGGACAAGAAGGCGTCGGCCCAGACGCGGGGCAAGCAGAACGGCAGCAGCGCGGCCGATCCCGGGCGGGCCCTGCCAGGCCGGGTGCGCGACGGATCGGGCGATGACGCGGCCGATCGCGCCGCCCGGAGCGGTCCGTTTGCCGAGCGCCGCGGCGAGCGGGACTCGGAGGGGTTGGGCGCAGCCCCACGACGGCCTTCCTCGTTGGGCCTCCCGGCGCGGGACGCTTCCGGGTCCGCCGACGACGACGTGCGCCGCGCGTCGTACGAGGTCCGCCAGCGGTTCCGCGACATGATGGCCGAGGCCCGGCGGCGCCTCGATCAGGGGGCCTTGGCCGAAGTCCACCTCCAGCTCAGCCGCGTCTACGGCGAGACCGGCCTGTCGGCCGAGGAGTCGCGCGAGTTGCTGGACCTGCTGGACCAATTGGCCGCCACGGTCATCTACTCGCGCCAGCACGTTCTCGATACGCCGTACACGGTCCGATCCGGAGAGACCCTCCAGCAAATCGCCCAACGCCTGAGCATTCCCTGGCAACTGCTGGCCAAGATCAACGGCGTGCGCGACCCGGAGCGGCTTGAGCCCGGCCGGCAACTGAAGGTCCTGCGCGGCCCGTTCGACGCAGTCGTCGACCTGGAGCGGTACGAGCTGGTGCTCATGCTGGGCGGGTACTACGCGGGACGATTCCCCATCGGCATCGGGCGCGACGCGCCGCGGCTGGACGGCAAGTTCGTCGTCAAGGAGAAGACGGCCCGGAGTTCCGCGCCGGACGCCAGCCCGGCCGCCAGCCCGGGGGCTCGCAGCGATCCCGCGGGCAAGTACTGGATCGGGCTGACCGACCAGATCGGCATCCACGGGACCAGCGACCTGAGGAGCCTCCGCCGCGCCGACGGCCGGGGCGTGATCTTCCTCGGCGAGCGCGACGTGGAAGACGTCTTCGACATTCTCACCGCCGATTCCGAGCAGTCGGCCGGCTCCCAGGTGACCATCCGGCGGTAGAACGCCCTTGTGCAGCGCCCGGGAGGCGCTCCGCCGCAAGGCGAATCAAGGCGGCGCTTTCGCGCGAGTGTGGGAAAGCCGGCGGCGGCGAATCCCCCAGACCGCCATGCCGACTGGCACGGCGATCAGGGCACTCACGCCGACAATCGCAGGCCAGCTCCAGGGACGCGGCTCAAGAGGCACGGCGCCCGGGCGTTGGGGGGCGTCGGGTGGGTCATCGCTCAGGCCGCCTTCTTTCTCGACCGCCTTCATCACGGCCTCCACCTCGGCCGGGTCCTCCAGGATTCCATCCGCGAGTTGGCGAAGCTCCGTGGCCGCGTGCGGCGGGCGCCGATAGACGTCGACGATCTGACCCACCAACACCTTGCGGGCGTGGTACAGTTGCTTCTCGTAGAAGGCCCGGTCTCTGATCGCCGCGATCTCCTCCAGTCTTCGCTTCCATGCGTCCGGAGCGCGCCTCGCTTCGTCTGACTCTTGGCGAAGGACCTTCGTCGCTGCCAGGGGAGGATCGGGCGGCTTGTCGGGGACGTGGTACTTCTGCGCCTCCTTCAGGCCCTGAAGATACACAAGGGCCGCTGCCCTGCGCCGATCTGGAAACGGCTGGTCTGGGTCCACGAACCGCAAGGCGTCTCCCCAGTAGTTGTACAGGTGCAGCCGCCGAACGGGATCCAAGCGGCATGCGAGCGCCTTCTGCGAGTATTCAACGACCTTCTCGGCGCGCTCCTTGACGTTGATCCCGCCCTGCCCATACGTGTGGGCGACCTGATAATACACGCGGCCCTGGGCCTCGGGATCCGGATGCTTGCTGAGGGCCTGCCGCGCCCGGTCTTCCACCAGCCCAAAAGGGGTATCCTTTCCCTTGCGGAGTCTCTCCATGGCCTGGAGATCCTGCCCGACCGCCCAGGCCTTCTCGGGGGCTCCCAGCGCTCCTTCCTTCAAGACAATGATTGTTGGAAAACGGTTGTCCTTGGGCGGGGTTTCGGAGGCGCTTGCGTCTCCGCTCTTGGACTCACCCGCGTTGACGCGGCGGACCGCCCCAGCAAGCGACCAAAGCGCACAACCCGCCACAAGAAGTATCGTCGAGAATCGCATGGCGATGATCCTCCAAGGAATGAGGGAAGACGCAGACTGCTACTCCCCCTCGTCTTGGTAGGGGCCTCCTGGGGTGTGGGTCTCCGCGTTCCCGTTCCCTTGCCAGCCAACCTTCGACTTGTAGTCTTCACCGGAGAACGACCGAATGGTAAAAGACGTCCCTTCTGGGGCCCCGAGAAGATCCGGGCCCGATCCGTTCGCGCCCCAGCACATCCTGAGAAACCGTCCCGAACCAGATAGCGCTGAGCATACCGGAGTCTATAAAAGAAAGCAAGCAAATCACGCAACCGATAACGAAAAGGGCTTCGACAGAGCGCAAGAGTCCCCTAAGATCGCCCCCCAAGAGAGCGAAAGTCCTGTTTGTGGATCCTGGAGATTCGCCTGCCTCGACACGTCCGCGGCCAACGACGCCAACTGGGCCGCGGAGCGGGGGCTCGCAGCGATCCAGCGGACAAATGCTGGATCGGGCTGACCGACCAGATCGGCATCCACGGGACCAGCGACCTGAGGAGCCTCCGCCGCGCCGATGGCCGGGGCGTGATCTTCCTCGGCGAGCGCGACGTGGAAGATGTCTTCGACATCCTCTCGGCCGATTCCGAGCAGTCGGCCGGCTCCCAGGTGACCATCCGGCGGTAGAACGCCTCCGTTCACCTCCCCGCACGGGGTAAGCGTTCGCACCCCGTGTAGGTAGAAGTCGAATCATCTACCCTCCGGCGATTACCGGGAATACTTCTGGGGACGCCCGTGCGCCGCCGACTATCAGGTCGCACGGGTGGCGAAGGCGCGTGGCCTGGACGTGGAAACGGTGCGGCAACTGGTCGCACGGCATACGGAGAGCAGAACCTTGGGCCTCCTGGGCGAACCGAGGGTCAATGTAGTAGAATTGATTCTCGACCTGGACAGCGATCGGCGCCAAAAATAGGATGACCTCCAAGGAGTCGTTGCCATGAATAGCATTCACGCCATCTATGAGAACGGCGTATTCCGTCCCGTCGGACACGTCGATTTGCCAGACCCATGTGAGGTCGAGTTCGAGCCGAGGCTAGTTCGAGCCGCCGCCACGAGTCAGGGTTTGGACGAGGTTTATGCGGTTTTGGCGGAGCGCTATGCTTCCGGTGACTCGGATGTCGCCGCTCGGCACGACGAGCATCAGCCATGAGCGCTGTGTTTCTCGACACGGTCGGTCTGCTCGCCCTATGGGACGCCAGCGACCAGTGGCATGCGGCAGCCGAGGCCACGTTTGCCAATCTCGGCCGCGAGAAGGCTTCGTTGACGACCACTTCGTTCGTCCTCTTGGAGTGTGCCAACGCGGCCGCTCGGCGTCCATACCGCCAGGCGGTCGAACGGCTGCGAGGGCGAATGGAATCCAATAACATTGCTGGTGTTTCCCACGGACGACGACTGGCGTCAGGCGTGGACAGCCTATCGCCAAGGCGACTCGGGCCACCCCGGCATTGTCGATCACGTATCCTTTGTCGTGATGCGCCGGCTCGGCATCACGAGAGTTTTCACCAACGACCGCCATTTCCAGGCAGCGGGGTTTGAGACGCTGTTCTAGAGAGAATTGCAGGCGACATGGCGGAACTATCGTTCACATGACGGGTGCATGGGGTTCATGATTCACGAAGCTGGCCCCGCTGCGCGATGTCAGCACTGCCTTCAACGCCGCGACAGACGAGGCGTTGGGAAAGGATAGGGCGCTCAAGTGAGTCGAGATGCAGGACGCTGGCGTCTGATTGGCATTGATCCTGCACCCAAGAAACCCGCTCTTGTCTACGACGGCGACGTTTTCCGTTCAATCGAGCCGCGCAACCTTCGCAATCACATCATTGATACCGCGCGAGGGTGTTCTTCGTTGCTCATTGCCTGGGATGCACCACTTAGCTTCGACAGTACCGAGCCCTTCTATGATTTCTATGATCGTTTGGTAGACAAGGCAGCGCGTTCATGGATAAAGAAGCAAGTCGCGGAAAAACGCTTTTCAAAGAAGGCAATCAGCGTGCGTGCTTTTGCGGGGTTGCCCCATTGGGCGATTTCTTGCTTTACACTCGGCCTGCCATTCGGAGAACGACCGGACAGCCTCGAGTTATTGGGGCACGTTCCGACTCAAGAGCAGACTGGTGTTTTCGCAGTTGAGGTTCACCCCGCTGTTGCCATGGGTGCCCAATGGATCTCACTGCAACTCAATGATCCATTTCCGTGCTACAAGAGCAATCCAACCGCATGTGCTGAAATCGCAGAGCGCTTGAGCTTTCCAGAGGACGCGGGGAAGAATGACGACACCCTTGATGCTTACGCGGCATATTGGTTGGGCCAACTCTTTCTCTCAGGCGAGGCATCTTGGCTGGGCGACCCTGACAGGGGCGGCTACATCATGCCTGATTGTGTCGCATCCCATGAACTTCACAACATGTTGGCGGCTGATAAGTAGCTGTACGGCTACATCGAGCCGCATTCCCGACCGGGAGCAACGGTCGCAGACGCTTCGGCTGGACATCGAGACGGCAAAGATCAAGGGGTCGGGCGGGTAGGCCCCCTGTCGGTCGTCCCGGGGGCATGGTATAAGGGCGGGTAGTCGTTCCCACTCCGCCCTCGGGAGACCCGCCCGTGTACGACCGCCAAGCCCTGGCCGACCTGATCCGTCAGAAGGCCCTCAAGTTCGGCAACTTCATCCTCGCCTCGGGGAAGAAGGCCACCTACTATCTGGACTGCAAACAGGTGACGCTCGACCCGCGCGGCGCCCAGTTGGTCGGGGAGGGGATCCTGGACCTGCTGGCGGCCTTGGGTCCGCTGCCCAAGGCGGTCGGAGGGATGGCCATCGGCGCCGACCCGATCACCGCCGCCGTGGTCACCATGTCGGCCGTGCGCGGCACCCCCATCTCGGGCTTCATGATCCGCAAGGACCCCAAGGGGCACGGGACCAACCAGTACGTCGAGGGCCCGGTGCAGCCCGGGCAGGAGGTGGTCATCGTCGAGGACGTGGTGACGACCGGCGGGTCGTCGCTGGCGGCCATCGAGCGGGCCGAGGGCTTTGGGCTGAAGGTGACCCGGGTGATCGGCATCATCGACCGCATGGAGGGGGGGGCCCAGGCGTTTGCCCAGCGCGGCTATCCCCTGGCCAGCCTATTGACCATCTGCGACTTCGGGATCGAGCCCCCCACACCGTGACCCGGGCAGCTCCCCGACTAGGACTCGAACTGGTTTCCGCAAGTGGCATACCTGACAAGGGGTTAAGAAAATCAGCCGACCCAAGTGGCGCAGAATCCGGCGCACTCGGCGCCGAAATCGGCCCGATCGACGCCCGTCTAGCCGAGGTGGTCCGGCGATGGCCAACACTGCCTGAAGCGATCCGCCAGGGCATTGCGGCCCCGTTCAAGCGGTGCGGTCCAGGGGCAGCCAGCGGGGGCGACAGGCGTAACGGCTGATCCTGGGGATCCTGAGGGGATGTGCGGCAAAAGGGAAGGAGCACCTGCACACCTTGGGAAATCAACACCCGCAACGAACAACATGCTTCCGCAATCAGACGGCTGCCGGAAAGACGAGGGACGGTTAGCGCCAGTCTACGGATTCCCGTGTTATCACCCACGTGTCGCCAAGCAGGCCATCGGCGTTGCGGTTCTCGACAATTCCCATCTTCACGTCCATGAGCAGGGAGGACCATCCCTGCCAGTAGACGAAGAAGGTCGCCCTCGGGTACTCCTCGCGGATGCTGCGGATGACGCTCAGATTGTCGAAATTGCCGCGGGGATGTGCACTAAGCCAGAACGCGGGGCCCACCTCGCTGAACCCAAACGGCTTTCCCAGAGCGACGAGCGACTGGTAGCCTTTCCTCGCGGTGGCATCCGCCAGTGAGTTGCCGTAGAAGTCCAGGCCGACGACGTCGACATACTGATCGCCCGGGTAGTAGTGGGTCGCAGGCTTGACTCCCGGGGACGGCGCGTTCGGGGCGTACACCCAGAGGAGATTGTCAAGCTTTCTTTCGACGGTGAGATACTCAAACGTGTACTTCCAGAGTGCTGCAAACTCCCGTGGCGACGCCCATCCCTCATGTTTGCCCGCGGTCCACCAGAAAAAGTCTCCATTCATTTCATGCAGGGGCCGCCAAAGTACGACGACTCCGGCATCGCGCAGCTCCGAGAGCCCATCCGCCACGGCGTGGAGGACCGCGGCCCACCTTCTGTTAGGCTCGGTTCCAGTCCGGATAACGTCCGCGTAACTGAACTCTCCCAGGCTCCTATCTCGAAGCCCCCTCCCCGTCCATGGATTCCGGGGTGACATGCTGATGGTGATGAGACCTCCCTCCCGCCAGTGCCGGATGAGAATCTTGTTTGCCTCCGCGATCTTAGCCGGGGCAATCTCCTCCCACCCGTAGCACATTCCCAGAATGGCCGGGCACTTGCCCGTCTTCTTTCTGAGATCCTCGAAGTACTTGGCATAACCGGCCGCCACACTCTGATTCGCATGTCCGACGTTCTGCCCGCAGAGTACACGAGACTCCTTGCGCTGCGGCAGGCCGTGGAGATATCGGAGCACGCGCACGGCATCCTCGCTGGCATGCCGATTCGCGGGTGAAACCGAGGGCTGGGCCTCCCCGCCACGGCAATCCCAGGCGACACAAACGCACAGCCCCGCGAGTGTCGCGGTGAAGTTCGAGTAGCCGGTCCTCTTGTTGTCCGTTGGATCCATGACGACGGTCGGAAGAGGTACACGGGCGACTACTGTCCCAGACATGCCACGGAGCCGTCCTCCAGGCAGACGATCGCGCGGCCGGGCGCCAAACAGACGCCGTGATGCACGGGCGCCGCGGGCAACAGGGTCTCGGCGCCGGGTCTTCCATCCTCTTTGCCCAGCAGCGTGATGAAGCCCTGCATTTTCTGAGGGTTGCTGTCCCAGACGCGCCCGGCGGCCACGAGGGAGTTCGCGGCCAACGCCATCGCTTCGATTTGGCGCCGCTCAGGGCAGGTCCACGTCCAGGCGAAGTTGCGATTCTTCGGGTCGGCCTGATCGGCTGCGGCGCGGTCGATGGCGAATACCTTGCGTCCCGGGCCGAAGCCGAAGTACGTCGCGTCATTCCAGACCACAACGTCCGCCGTCAGCCTGCCGACCGGGAACTTGCCGCCGCGACGCGTGCCCAGCCACGTCCAGGTGCCGTCGATCAGGCCGTCCAGATTCTGGTCCGGGTTCTCTGTGCGGTTGGCAGCCTGCATCGTTCCGTTCGCGGGATCGAAAGTCCACCGCTGCATGGCGACCGCGTTGTCGCGCCACACCAGCACGTCACAACGGCGTCCGGGTGTTGCCAAAGCCCTCGTCGCCCAGCGCGTCGCGCCGGTGGCGGGATCGAAGGCCAGCACCGCGCAGCCGCCGTCCATTTCGGTGGAACGCCCCGCGATGACGTAGCCGACCTTCCCGACGACGAGCGGCGAACCGACGACCGGCCACACCGACTCGACCTGACCGAACGCGACCACACGCCGGTCTTCCGGGGCGACTCGCGTGCGCCAAACCAGTTTGCCGGTGTCATGGGCGAACGCGTACAGATAGCCGTCGTGACTGCCCGTCAGGCACAGCCCGCCCTGAATGGTCGGCGGACTGTCGATCCGCGAGCCCGTCGCCGCGCGCCATGTTTCGCGACCCGTCTTCAGATCCAGCGCGACCACTTCGCCTTCGCAACAGGCCGCCACGTAGACCTTGTTGTGGGCAACCACCGGCGCGCTCAGCCTTGGCGCCAGTGCGTCATGCCAGACCGCCGCCAGCGGCGTGGCCTTGTCGGGAAGCGTAGAGACCCGCCACTGGATTGGTAGTGCCGCCGGCGCAACGGACGTGCAGGCGCCGGAACGATCCGCGTTGCCGCGCAAGGTGGGCCACTCGCCTGCCGCGCCGGCGGCAGAATTCGCCGGTGGAACCGGGGCCGCCGTTCCCGCCGACTCGACCTGACGCGGAGCATGGAACGCCCCCTCCGCCGGCAAGCTGGCGTGGCCCAGCGCCACGAATCCAGGCACTTGCGCCGGCGCGCAGCGGCACCAGTTCTGTGCGATGTACATTTTCCCGTCCGTCGCTGCCGCACCCTGCACGCACGAGCCGCGCACACCGCCGGAGCGGTACCGCTGCCCGGTTTTCACATCCGTCCAGTCGCCGCCCCGCGGCGTGCCGCCCACCTGGCCCAGCAGCACCGGCGGCACGCACATCCCCGAGGTGATCGAAATCGGACTTTCGCCCAGAATCTTGCCGGAACCCGGCTCAAATCGCTTCGAGCCAAACCAGATCTCGTCACCGACCAGCAGCGCCATCGGGCCGCCATCGCTCGGGGCTGCCCATCGCTTCTTTCCGTCGCTCAGCGAGAGGACCATGATCTGTTTGCAGCCCACGCCCGCACCCACCGAACCCGTCTTGTGACGGCCGACGACCACCGAGTCTTTCCCCACGCACATCAGGAACAGGTCCGCATTGCCGGCCAGGTCCGCGTGCGTCGTCCGCCAACGGAGTTCGCCCGTTTGCAACTTGCGTGCCACGATCGCCTGCTCCTTGACCGGATAGACGCCTTGTGTCAGGTAAACCACCGTGTCGTCCGTCCCCAGAACCTGCTGCGCAGCGACGGGGTCCTTCCAGAGCAACCTGGCCGTGGCCGCCTCGAAGGCCTCCACCGCGCCCCGGCCGGTGCCGCCGAAGCGGATATCCCAAAGGGCATTCTCGGGTTTGCTTGCGGGATCCCACATCGCCTTGCGCCCGACGGTCTCCCAACCGGCCGCGACCGCAATGCCGCGCATCAAGACCAGCCGGTTCGTGGGAAACGCAACCGGGAAGGTACGCGCTATCTCACCGTCCGCCGCATTCACGGCGACCAAGCCCCTTTGCTTTGCCGCCAGCACGACCTTGCCGTCGGTGGCCAGCGGCAGCGTGTTGAGCGTGTTCAGATCGGAGCTTGGGTCCTCGTTGCCAAGAGGGATTTTCCAGAGCGGCAGCCCGCTGGCCGAACTGCGCGCCGTCAACCACTGCTGCTTGGCCTGATGGTTGTAAGGGTTCGTCAACAGGTTTTCCGATTCGGTCATGCTGATGCTGAAGACGCGACCGCTGGCGGCAACGTAGGAACGCACGGAGGCCCAGTGAACGATGTTCAGGGGAAGGCCGTCCTGCCAGCGCACCCCGACGGGAAAGACCACGGGCTCGGCGGCGACGCGGTTCCCCTCCGGCCCGCCCATCGGGTGCGTCCAGGGCCGCGCCGAGCGAAACGGCTTGACCGTCTTCTTCCACCGGCCGCCGGACTTCTCCAGCAGCACGCCGCCGGGCGCCAGAACGCGGTCCAACTCCGCCGCGTCGATTGTGGCCGCTCGCAACGCGGCGGCGTTTTCGACGACCATCAGGTCCGCCAGATCGGAGACGTAAGGAAGCGATCCGCCGCGAAGCTTCTCGACCTGTGCCTGGCCCTGCACGCCCCGGTTCCGGATCGACGTTCGCACGCGATCCCAGGCGGCGTCGTCAATCGCCAGGCCGTGGACCAGCATCCCGCTGGAAGCCGCCAGGTCGGCCGTCAGGCCTTCGCCGCCCGCCTGACCGCAGCCGACGTGCAGACACAAGCCCTTGTGAACGCCGGCCTGGTCGAGCAGCGCCGTAACGCTCTCCGCCGCCGACGCGGAAACGGCCCATTGCGCAACAAAGAGCGAGAAGGCAACCAAGCGAGAAACGGTTCGCACGTGAAGAATCTCCCGACGAACAACACTGCCGCGTCCAACCCTTGCAGGTCCGCCCGGGACGGCTCCCTTGGGGATCTTTCTGCAGATTCCAAAGCTCCGCCGCCGGACGGGCACGGCCTGACGGGCCCATTGTATCCTCCGAACTTGGGCGGCACCAGTTGAGCCTTCGGAAACGCTCGCTTGCGTTCCTCATGGGCGGCGTCCAGCCCGCGGCGTTCGCGATTCCGCGTGGGAATGGTTTGTGTGCGTCGGTCCCATCGACCGACACATCGATGCGGCTCGGCCGCGGGCAAGTCAGAAATCGTTCGGGCCTGTTGAAAAAGTCTCGCCGCTGAGAGGGCAGATTTCGGTATGGAGCTACGGTTGTTCGCTGGTATAGGCCACCAAGAGCATGCGGAAGTAGACTTCCGGATCGATCGAAGGACGCCCCAGGCCGGTGGCGTAGCACGAGGCGGTGAGATCTCGGACGAAGGATATCTCCAAGACTCCATGGACTTTCCGGAGAAAGTGATCGTCTGCTACGAAGGACTCCAAGTCGATGGCCCTCCTGGCCTGCGGATCAAAGACATGCGTTCCCTGCATGTGTCGGGCCCTGGAGAAAGGCGGAAGCCGGGCAAGAAGGGAAGTGTCTCCAAGCACCCTCACAAGCCTTCCAGGTCAAGAGCAACCACGGCCCACGAAAGCCGACTTTTTCAACAGGCCCGAACGTTTGATGAAACACGTAGTTTGATAGCCTAAAGCAATACCTGTCCCCAGCCATGTTCGGTTGCCAAGGCTCCGAGCCGTGGACGATGAAGTGGGAAAGCCGGAAAGTGTGGGTTGCCTTCTTGGGCGCCCCCGGAGTCCGTGACGGTCAGCAAGACCGAAACACTCCCGTCCAGTTGCGTCAGGATAAGCGTGGTTATAGAATGAGCAGAGTCAACCACGCGTTTGGGCGACCTGGGGAACCCCGCGTTGTGATTCAGACAGGCTGACGGTCGGGACGTGGGAATCTGGGGGAAGAACGCCAGGCACTACTCTGGACCAATTACATGAAGAGATCCTTGGTTGTCGTCGTTATCTTGGCAGCGGCCCTAGCCGGGGCGGTCGAAGCCCGATCGCCGGTGCGCCCTTTTGAAAGCGATGCCGATCCGGCCCCGCAATGCCGGATCGACGAGCTGGTTTGGGGCCGCTTGAAGCAGCTAGCCATTCCATCGGCGAAAGTGTGCTCCGACGGGGTCTTCGTGCGCCGGGTCTATCTGGACGTTCTCGGCACGCTGCCCACGGCGGAAGAGGCGCAGCGCTTCCTGAAGGACAGCGACCCCGACAAGCGGCGCAAACTCATCGACCGCCTGTTGGAGCGGGAGGAGCTCGTCGACTACTGGACGATGAAGTGGTGCGATCTCTTGCGGGTCAAGTCGGAATTTCCCATCAATCTGTGGCCCAATGCAGTGCAAGCCTACCACCGCTGGATTCGGATGTCCGTGAAGGAGAACATGCCGTACGACCGGTTCGTCCGGGAGATGCTCACCGCGAGCGGCAGCAACTTCCGCACGCCGCAGGTGAACTTCTATCGCGCGGTCCAGATCAGGGAGCCGACGGCCATTGCCCAGGCCGTGGCCCTCAGCTTCATGGGGGTGCGGCCCGCAAGCTGGCCCGAGGAGCGCTGGTCGGGGATGGCGGCCTTCTTCTCGGAGATCGCCTACAAGCCCACCACCGAATGGAAGGAGGAGATTGTCCTATTCGATCTCGACAAGGCAGCGACGGAGGCGGCCGCCAAGACGCTCAAGGCGGCAGCGTTTCCCGATGGAACTCCGGCCAGGTTGTCGCCGGGCCGGGACCCGCGCGAGGCCTTTGCCGATTGGCTGATTACGCCCACCAACCCCTGGTTCACCCGCCACATCGCCAACCGCGTCTGGTTTTGGCTTCTGGGCCGTGGGATCATCGCCCCGGCGGACGACATCCGGCCGGACAACCCGCCCAGCAATCCCGAGCTGCTCGCCTTCCTGGAGCAAGAGCTGGTTGCGTCCCGATATGACCTGAAGCATCTTTACCGGCTGATCCTGAACTCGACGACGTATCAGCTTTCCCACGTCGCCGGCACGAAGGATTCGCAGGGCGAGGCCAATTTCGCGTGTTATCCCTTGCGCCGATTGGAGGCGGAGGTGCTGATCGACGCCCTGTGCCAGATCACCGGCACGACGGAGCAGTATTCCAGCATCATCCCGGAGCCCTACACCTTCATGCCCGAAGATCAGCGCGCGGTCGCCCTGGCCGACGCCAGCATCACCAGCCCGTTTCTGGAGAAGTTCGGCCGTTCGTCGCGCGACACCGGGCTGGAGTCGGACCGCAACAACCGGCCCACGGCGTCGCAGCGGCTGCACCTGTTGAATTCCAGCCACGTCCGGCGGAAGATCGAGACGAGCCCCAAGCTTCAGCCCCTGCTGCGCTCCAGCGGCCGGGGGAGAGAGGAGGCCGTCACCGAGTTGTACCTGACGATTCTCTCGCGCTACCCGACGGAAGAAGAGTTGCAGACCCTGGCAGCGTATTCCAGGACTGGCAGCGGGCGTGGGACGGTGTTGCGGGACCTCGCCTGGGCCCTGGTCAATAGCCCGGAGTTCTCCTACCGGCATTGAGAGCGTATGAAAGGGATGGTGGAGGTATGAGCAAGAGACACAATTGCCGGGACGGACGGCGGAGTGGGCATTCAGCGGGCCGGATTGCCGGCGTGCCCGACGGGCCGATCTCGCGGCGCGAAGCGATGTGCCGCGGACTGGCCGGCGCGGCCGGGCTGCTGCTGACCTGCGACGCGAGCGGCGCCCCTCCGTCCCCCGCGCAGCCACCGAAGGCCAAGGCCCGCTCAGTCATCCAGATCTGGCTGGCCGGCGGCCCGTCGCACCTGGACACCTTCGATCCGAAGCCGGACGCGGGCAACGACTACTGCGGTCCGCTGATGAAGCCGATCGCGACCAACGTGGACGGCATCCGTATCGGCGAGCTGCTGCCCACCTTGGCGAAGCAGGCCGACAAGTTCTCCATCCTCCGCAGCATGACGCACGGCAACAACGGCCACGAGACGGCGGCCTACCTGACGCAGACGGGCCGGCAGCCCGGTGAACGGCTGGTCTATCCCTGCGCGGGCGCGGTGGTCTCGCTGTTTCGGGGCTATGACGCCGGATACAAGGGGATGATTCCGCCCTATGTCGTGCTCACCCAGTCGCAGGGACGGTTCTCCGAGGCCGGGTTCCTGGGGCCGCGGTACCAACCGTTCGCCACCGGGGGCGATCCGACCCAGCAGCGGTTCGCGGTGGAAGGCGTCGTCTCCCAAGGCGTCTCCGACCAACAGCAAAAGGACCGGCGCGACTTGCTCCACAACCTCGACACGCTGGGCCACACCGCAAAAGGCAACGCGGCGCTTGCGGCCTTCTATCAGTCCGAGGAGCAGGCGTACGACATGATCCTGGGCGACGGCGCCAAGGTGTTCGATCTCTCCCAGGAGAAGGCCGATCTGCGAAGCCGCTACGGCCACAGGCCGTGGAGCGAGACGGCGCTGACGACGTTCGGCCAGGCCTGTCTGGCGGCCCGACGCCTGGTCGAGCGCGGCGTCCCTTACATCACCATCAACTTCGGAGGCTGGGATACCCACAGCGACCATTTCCGGACCATGCAGCAGAGGCTGCCGGAGCTGGACCAGGGTCTGGCGACGTTGTTGGCGGACCTGGCGGACCGCGGCCTGTTGGACACCACGGTCATCTGGTGCTGCGGCGAATTCGGCCGCACGCCCAAGATCGACTGGCAACCCCCCTGGAACGGCGGACGCAACCACTACGGCAAGGTCTTCTCCGCCGTGGTCGCCGGCGGCGGGTTCAAGGGGGGACGCGCGGTGGGTTCGTCGGATGCGAAGGGCGAAGAGGTCAAGGACCGCCCCGTCTACCCCTGCGACCTCATCGGCAGCATCTACCAGTTGCTGGGGATTGACCCCGACGGGAAGCTGCCCAACCCGATGGGCCTGGCGCTCAGCGTCACTCCCGGCAAGACGGACGGCGTTCCCATGGCCGGACGCCTCAAAGAGATTATGTGAGAGGTATGGAGAGGAGTATGAACAAAGTTCGACTTTCGGCCCTGGGGGTTGCCCTCCTGTTCGCGCCCTTCTCCGCCCGGGCGCAAGAGAATCTTGCACACATCGGCTACGCTTACCCGGCCGGCGGCCGGCAGGGGACCACGTTTCAGGTCACCCTGGGCGGCCAATTCCTCAACGACATCAGCCGGGTCTACTTCTCCGGCACCGGCGCCGAAGCCAAGGTGCTCGACAAGGTCAAACCGATCACCGAGGACCGGGTCCGAGAGCTGCGGCAGAAGATCACCGAGCTGAGCAAAGGCAAACCGGACGCCGCCGCCCGCAGGCAAATTGCCGAAATCAACAGGACGCTCTCCCGCTGCAATGCCGCGGAGATGAGAAGGCAGACCCATCCCGCGATCAGCGAAACCATCGCCCTGGAGGTCACGATCCGTGCGGACGCGGAGCCGGGCCGGCGGGAGATGCGAGTGGATACGGCGCGGGGCACCTCGAATCCGCTCGGGTTTTACGTGGGCCGCTTGAGCGAGTTCCACGAGCAGGAGCCGGAGCTTGACCTTGAACCGCAACCCTGGAACAGCCCGGTCCGCTTTCCGGCCCCGGTCACCACCGACGTCACCCTGCCCGCCGTCGTCAACGGGCAGATCATACCCCGCGAGCCGGACGTGATCCGCTACGACGTCGCGCGATTCACGCCCGGCGATGCCGACCGCTACCGCTTCCAGGCCCGAAAGGGCCAGCGCTTGGTGGTTGCCGCAGCGGCGCGGGAATTGATCCCGTACCTGGCCGACGCCGTCCCCGGCTGGTTCCAGGCCACGCTGAGGCTTTGCGACGCCAAGGGGAAGGAGCTGGCCTACGACGACGACTATCGTTTCCATCCCGATCCGGTCCTCTTCTTCAAGGTCCCCGAAGACGGGCAGTACGTCGTCGAGATCAAGGACGCGATCTACCGCGGCCGCCCGGACTTCGTGTACCGCATCGCCATCGGCGAACTTCCCTTCATCACCAGCATCTTCCCGCTGGGCGGCCGGGCCGGCGAGCAAACCGCCGTCGCGCTCGCGGGCTGGAACCTGCCCGGGGACAAGCTCTCCATGGATGCCAAGGACAAGGCGCCGGGAATCTATCCCCTTTCCGTGCCCAAGGGCGATAGGACTTCCAACACCGTCCCCTTCGCCGTCGACACGCTGCCCGAATGCCTCGAGAAGGAGCCGAACGACTCGCCGCAGACCGCACAACGCGTCACGCTTCCGGTGATCGTCAACGGCCGGATCGACCGCCCGGGCGGCTGGGACGCGTTCCATTTCGAGGGCCGCACCGGCCAGCGGATCATCGCGGAAGTCTACGCGCGGCGGCTCGATTCGCCTCTGGACAGCGTGCTGGAGCTGACCGATGCCGCCGGCAAGCGGCTGGCCTTCAACGACGACCACGAAGACAAGGCCGACGCCCTGAGCACGCACTATGCCGATTCGCTGATCGACTTCACTCTGCCCGCCGACGGCACCTACTTCCTGCGTCTGGGGGACGCCCAGCATCAGGGCGGCGCGGAGTATGCCTACCGCCTGCGGATCAGTCCGCCGCGGCCCGATTTCGAACTGCGCGTGGTGCCGTCGTGCATCAATTGCGTCTCCTGGCGGTTCACGCCTATCACCGTCGTCGCGCTGCGCAGGGACGGTTTTCCCGGCGAGATCGCGCTTCGCTTCAAGGACGCCCCGGAGGGGCTTTCCATGGGCGGCGGCCTGGTGCCTGCCGGCCAGGACCGCGTGCGCGTGACGCTGGCGGTCCCGCCGTGGCTGCCGGCGGAGCCGGTCCACCTTCGCCTGGAAGGCCGGGCCACGATCGCGGGCAAGGAGGTGGTGCGCACGGCGGTTCCCGCCGACGACATGATGCAGGCATTCGCCTATAAGCATCTGGTCCCCGCCGAGGACCTGACGCTCGTGCTGGGAGGCAGACCCAAACTGGCCGGTCCGCCGAAGATTCCCCCCGCGGGACGCCGGGACTTCCAGGGTCCGATGACGCTTCTCGGCGAGAGGCCGGTGAAAATCCCCGCCGGCGGGACCGCTGAAGTGCAAATCCGCATGCCCGGCGCCGGCGCCGGGGGCGAGGTCCAGATCGAATTGAGCGATCCGCCGGAGGGGATCGTCATTGACAAGGTGTCCCGGATTGACCGGGGCGTGGCGGTCGTGCTGCGCGGCGATCCCGCGAAGGCCAAGCCGGGGCTCAGCGGCAACCTGATCGCCAATGCGTTTCAAAACAGGAGCGAAACCACCAAAGACGGAAAAACCCGGGAGTTCCGCTCACTGCTGGGCCCGTTGCCGGCCATACCCTTCGAAGTCGTCAGGCCCTAGCCGCGGCGCGCTGGTCCGGTAGGTGCGGCTTGAGCGCCATCAAGGAGACGCTGGGCAACCGGGCCGAGATGGCTCGAGGAAGTGAAGGTTTGCCTAGACAGACTCACCCACATCATGCACCTCGGGGCCGGGGACAAGCGCAAGGACAAGTTCCACGTCCGGCTGGGCGAGTTGCTGGGTGATCTCTCGCAGAAAGGGTATCGATTTGTCCGCATGGATGAGCTTCTCGGGAAGTAGATGGCTGACCATCCCCGTCGTGTGGGCGCTCTGTTGCGGCGCTGCGAACTGGACCGGCGCGGGCGAGGTTTTTCTTCGTGCCAGCCAGGTCGGCTACCGCGCGGGTGAACCCAAGATCGCGGTGGCCTTCGCCCGGCATGTCCAGATCGACTTTTCTGCGCTGCGCCAGCCCGGCCGGTTCCGTCTCGCCGTCGGGCAGTACCGTTCGATTCCTTTCCGCGCCGGCGACTATGCCACCAATGAGCCGACGATGGACGGAACGGCTTCAGCGATCCTCATGTTTGCCCTTGGGGGGAGATAACCGACGAAGGCCCTGTCGGGTGGAGGCCTGCTTCTCTTTGCCTGGGCTGGGGTGCTGCAGGGTGGGTTCGAGCAGATATGGGTTTTCGGAAAGTAGTGGTGCCGATGGTCGTTGGCTGAGGCCGAATTCTCATTTTCCCATAGGTTCCCTCGGACATCCCGAATATCGACCCTGTGGGAAACGCTCCTCAGGGGGGTGCCTCCTGGCCGTGGTTCCCGGTCGGGCCGCCGGGCCGGATGAGGCTGTAGCTGCCCAGCCTGGAGGACCTTTACCGGGGCAGGACTTTCACCTGCTGGAACAACGGACCTTTCGCGGCGCACCTGGACCAGCAGACCCGGCAGTCGGATCGCATCGGCCGCCAAGTCGTTGAGCCCTGCGAGAAGTCGGTGGACGCTGCCGCGACCGCAACGCCCGTGCCAACCTGGACGGGGTTACTGCCGCCGCTGGCTCCGTCGGGCGCCGCACCGGGGCTTTGGGTCTGCGGCTGCTGGGCGACCAGCACGGGCGACGAAGCCTTATACCCGGGCGTCCGGGCGTTGGCCATGTTGTTGGCGACCAGGGCGACGACCGTTTCGGCCGCGGCCATGCCCGAGAACGCCGTCTGTAGCACCGATGAAAGGCGAGGGTTTATTTGTTGCCGGCAGTTGCCTGGTGAGGGCCTATTGTCCTTGCTGCGGCTTCGTCCACAATGACGGACTGCACGCCGAGCACGTCGGCAATCTTCTGGATGGTCTTGGCGTGATGGCCGATCCCGAGGGCGAAATGGTGATCGGGCCCTCCTTGATCTTGAACTCGACGCTCGCCCCCTGCCCGGGCTTGCCGTGGTACTTCAGGAGGCTCCGGAGCACCGGCCTTCCGTTGGCGATGTTGAGGTGGTGCGGCCCGTCGTGCCCGACGAGTACGAACCCCTCCTTGAAGTCGATCGGGTGGAACTCGGCGATCTCGGCCTCGGCGGCCGGGTCGTCGTCGAGCGTCCTCAGGATCATCGGGGGCGGACGCTTGCCCATGCGCATCGCCACCCCCGTGAACTCCAGGACCGAGCAGAAATCGTCGTTGGCCAGTTGCATGCGCGTGGTGGCCTACACCGAAAACGCCCACATCGGCCAAAGCGGGCTGAAGTCTGCGGAGGTGCATGGCTGGGACTCCATCGAGGCCAAATGACGTTTCGTGGGCTGCGGAAACGGACCTCCCGCGGCGGTGTTCCATCCTACCATCCCCCGCGCATTGACACTGCCCGCCCCGCACCGACATTGGCCGCGGTGGCCGGGAGCGATCTGCGACAGACTGAGGCCGCACCGCCCGACCAGCCTTCGGTGGGTGCCCGCCTGGCCCGGCCTTCATGGGGCCGGAGTCGGTCAAGACCATTGCCCACGCGATCCGTGAGGCAAAGCGGGTGGGAATCGAATTGGGGCTGGTCACTTCCAGCAGTTGGAACGCCGGGGGTACGTGGGTGGCGCCGGAGCACGCCGGCATGGGTTTGTATTGCTCGCGCCAGACGGTCCGCGGCCCGCTGCGGTTCGACGAGCAACTCCCGCTGCCCGAGGTTCCCAGGAACGCGGTGAACCTCACCAGCCGGCTCGCCGACGACGGGCGCCTGGCGTGGGCCGTCCCGCCAGGGCCATGGACTATCCTGCGCTTTGGGTGCAGCAACAACGGGCAGGGGTTGGCAGTCCCCAGCCCGAACTCCCGGGGGTTGGCCATCGACCACTTCAGCGCCGAAGCCACGCGCATGCACTTCAACTACTTCATCGAGAAGCTCCGGCAGGAGCTTGGGCCGCTTGAGCGGACCGCGCTCAGCACGTTGTACCTGTGCAGCTACGAGCTTCGCGGGGCGGTCTGGACGCCGACCTTCCTGGATGAGTTCCGGCGACGCCGCGGCTACGACATGACGCCGTACCTGCCGGCGCTGTTCGGGGCGACGTTCAAGAAGCCCGAACTGACCGAGCGATTCGACTACGACGTGACCAATGCCGAGGTAATCCTCACCCGCATGGTCGCGCGGGACGGGCGCATCGTGCTGCCCGATGGCATGAGCTACCAACTGCTCGTCCTGCCGGACCGGGACGACGTCGACCTGGAAGTGCTCCAGAAGCTGGAGCGGCTGGTGGGAGACGCCCGCGCCACGGACGGCAAGCGTTACTGCCGCACGAACATCGACGGATCGCTCACAGGCAAGGTGCGGTGGAAGGACACACCGCTTTGGGAATCCGGCCTGCTCGGCCCGGTGCGAATCTTCTCGCCCTGACGCGCCGTCCTCCATCGCTCCGATTCAGCCCAAGCCGCCTTGGCCTCAGATCGCAGATTGCGGCAGACCGGTCCATGGGGCGGAAGGCAGTGTTGCACCCTTGCGCACACCCGGGGGCCGGGAATACACGCGGCCTTTGTCGTCGCGGAGCCGACACAAGGTGCACGATTGGACAAAGCGGCTTCGCCGGGGAGGGACGTGCGGCGAGGGCTAGGCTGGTAAGGGGCGTGGGGAGGGAGAGTCTGGGGCTGGTTGACTGGCTGGGAGAGGGTTTTGCAGGATCATGGCGCGCCGTGTCCGCGGAAATCGCGTCTTGAGTTGGCTGAGGGCGACCACACGGCCAGGGGCGGCCTGATCGTCACGCGCACCAGTCACTCACCCGGCCGTGAGCCCTTCAGCGAAACCGCAGCCCCCGCGTCACGGGGTGGGGGCATGCGTGTTTGGCTTCCTTGCGTTTGCCGCTTGGGATGGTGGCGCATCGTGGCCCCTTGTGGCAGGAAGCGCGGCAATCGCAGCACTTTGCGTGGCGGTCGCCGTCTCCTATTCGCGGTCCGCAATGGTCAGACCAGAGGATCACGTTTCGGGTTGAGCGAGACGACGGTCGTGTGGTGGCAACGTCGCTCGACGCCGGCGGCATGGAAAAGGATCCCGAAACGATCTACCGAATGATCGTGTCGGCGCTGGCAGGTGAGCTTGGCACGCAGACGCTTCACGGAACGCAGCAGGGTGCTGAACTGACAGGGTCGACCGGCGGCGACACGTCGACTGCACCATGCCCGCACTGCGGGCAAATCAACTCGATTCACACTCGCGTCTGTCCGCGATGCGAACGCCCCATTGCCGGTTGCGAATCCGAGGGCACTTAGTCATTCGGCGGAGAAAGCGGCCAGTTCACTATTGTCTGAGTGCCCTCTCACCCCATGGCATTTGCCACATGGCATTCACCATGGCATTGCAGCATTGTCCCATGCCATTCTGGGGAGGACACGGTGAGATGCCGGCGCACTCGACGGGCATCGAGAGTGTCTGTAAAAGGCGTGGCGAGGCAGTCCTCCATTCGATTTCACATCATGGATCGCCGGCCACGCTACTGGGACGATTCTACCCGGTTTGAGGAAAGCTCCCCGACTAGGACTCGAACCTAGGACAAAGCGGTTAACAGCCGCTTGCTCTACCAACTGAGCTATCGGGGAGTATTAGCGCGATTCTAGCTCGCAGGGCACGTCGTGGCAAGGACGCCCGTCTGGAGGGGTGGGCTAGGTAGGCTCGGAGCGGGTTTTCTCCATCAGGACCGAGTTACCCGGCGGGGCAAACTCGACGCGGGACATGAAACTCCGCATGAGCATGATCCCCCGCCCACAAGGGGATTCGAGGTTCTCCGGGGCGGTGGGATCCGGGACCGACGATGGGTCAAAACCGCTGCCTTCGTCCGTAATCACGATCGCAAGGCGATCGGGGAACAACTGGCACGCGATGTGGACCTGCTTGGAGCTGTCCGAACGGTTGCCGTGCTTGATGGCGTTGACCAGCGCCTCCTCGATGGCCAACTGGACACCGAACACGTCGCGCTGGGGCCAGTGGTTCCGACCGAGTTGCGCGAGGATCTGCTCTTGGATGTCCGCCCCCGCCCCGAGACGGCTGGGGATCCCACAATCGCACTGCCAGATCGCCTGCTGTTCCGACATGGCCGTGGGTCTTGGGCCACTACAGTGGGGAATGGTGCTCCCTCATAAGGCGGCTAGTGCGTCAGCCTCGTCGCGGTTGATGACGAACAAGCGATCCAATCGGGTGATCTTGAAGACCTCGTAGATCTCCGGCCGGATGCCGCACAGGACCAGCGAGCCGTTGTGGGCCTTGACCTTCTTGTCCAAAGTGAGGAGCTTGCCTAGGGCCGCACTGGACAGGAAATCGACCGAGCCGAAGTTCAGCACGAGCTTGCGGCGGTCTTCTACCTCGACCAACTGGAAGAGCTCCTGGCCCAACTCCTGGATCATGAGGTCATCAATGATCTTGCGGTTGCGGAAATGGACCACCGCAACGTCATCGACTTGATTGACTTGAACGTATCGGTACGCCATTGCTGGACTCCTCTCGCTTGGCACGCACCAGCCCATGTCCCATGATATGCCCACCAGAATGGGCGTCAAGGAGTGCCCAGCGAGATTCCCTCGCCACGGCAAAGCACGAGGAAGCCCGCTGCCGGGCACGGGGCCAGGAGCCCTGAGATTACTGAATCTCGCCCCCTGAAGGAGTGGCTCCGAGCATCTTTCCAGCCCCAGGCTAGGCCGGTCTGGCCATGGTCCAGCTATGGAGGATGAACACGGTGCCAAGCGACATGAGGAACCACCCGAGCCAATCCGGCGGGCTGATCGTCATGGAGGGCATGGGCGGCTGAGCTCCCACGAGGGCTTCCACCGAGTTGCCGGCCGTGGCCACCGGATGTTTGCCCTGCTCGGCGAGTATCTTGGTGGCCTGGGGCGTCAGCACGAAGGAGTCGGTCAGGTAGAACTGAAGCCCCAAAAGCAGGAGCACCAGGCCCGCGCAGAAGACCTGATTTCGGGTAATATCCATACGTGCGACTCCATGGCGATCCGCGGAGGATCGGGCCAGGCGGATCGACGCGCAACCGGCCGGGCCTTAATGCCTTCATCCCTTTCATCGAGCCGCCGGGAGCCGCGACTTCAGGCCCGGCTTGCTCCCCGGGGGAAATCGGACACCCAAGGCCCCCCCTTCCATCACGACCGGGCGAATCCGTGCGAGCGTCATGGCGGTCACGCGTCCAGGCTGACGGACGTATCGAGGTGCGCGGATTTTCGCGATCCGCTGCCCATCGGCGTCCTATGCTTGTACGGAACTCCCTTGCTGCAAGGACTTACCGATGACCAAGCGCGTACTTGTCGTAGACGACTCCTTGCTGATGCGGCGGATGATCGCCGACATTCTCCGCAGCACCGGGTGGGAGGTGGTGGCCGAAGCGACCAACGGCGAAGAGGCGGTGGCACTGTACGGGCAGTTTCGCCCCGACGCGGTCACTCTGGACATCGTCATGCCGGGCACCAACGGCATGTTCGCCCTGGACCGCATTCTCCAGGCCGACCCCTGGGCGAAGATCGTCGTGATTAGCGCCCTGAACCAGACGAAGCTCATCTCCGAGGCCATCCGCAAAGGGGCCCACGATTTCATCGCCAAGCCATTCCTGCCGGAACAGGTCCAGGAGACCTTGAACCGGTCGCTGGAGGAAGCCTCGCTGGCGTAGCGCCCCACGCAAGAGTGGTTTTGGGACCCTCGCGGCGGGTTGTCCCGCATTCCTCACCACGGTGTGCCACGGCGCCGCTGCAAGGCCAGCAGTGCCGGGGGCCTTCGCACGAGCACTGCTTCTGCCAAGCAGGCAGGTGGCGTTCCCGCCCCCGCCCGAGTATCCTGGCGGGTGTCTGCCCATGGAGCACTCGAGAGTACCTGAGATGACGGAACCAAAGCCGGGGTGGAGAATCCCCACGCGCAACTTTCTGCGAATGTGCCGTCGCAACCTGTTCCGCCGGAAAGTCGCCGACAGCAGCGGGGCGGAGCTCACCGGTTCCGGCCTGTTGACTCGATCCCTGGTGCTGCGTCGGCTGCTGCGGCGCGAGGTCTTCGCCGAGGACGAGAAGCACGTCGGGCTGCTCCTGCCCCCCTCCGTGCCGGCCGTGGTGGTCAACGCCAGCGTGCTCTTGGACCGACGCGTTCCGATCAACCTCAACTACACCGTCTCCTCCGACGTGATGAACCTCTGCATCGCGCGAGCCGGCATCCGCCACGTGCTCACCAGCCGGAAGGTCATGGAGCGGTTCGAGAACCTCAAGATCGACGCTGAGCTGGTCTACCTCGACGACCTCAAGGAGAAGGTAACCTTGAGCGACAAGGCGATCGCGGTGGCGCAGACCTGGCTCCTGCCGGCCGTGGCGCTGGAGCGGCTCCTGGGCCTTCACCAGGTCGATCCCGACGACCTGATGACGGTGATCTTCACCTCCGGGTCCACCGGCGATCCCAAGGGGGCGATGCTCACCCACCGCAACGTCGGCACGAACGTGGAAGGGTTCAATCAGGCCCTCCACCTAGGCAGCCAGGACGTGCTGATCGGAATCCTCCCGTTCTTTCACTCCTTCGGATACACGGTGGCGATGTGGGCCGCCCTGATGCTCGAGCCCAAGGTGATCTACCATTATAGTCCGCTGGAGTATCGCCAGGTCGGCGCGCTGAGCCGGAAACACCGCGCCACGATGCTCGTGGCGGCGCCGACCTTCCTGCGGACCTACCTGCGGGGCTGCTCGAGGGAGGACTTTGCCAGCCTGAACCTCGTCGTCACCGGGGCCGAGAAGCTGCCGAAGGAGCTGACCGACGCGTTCGAGGAGAAGTTCGGCGTGCGGCCGGTGGAAGGGTACGGGACGACCGAGCTGTCGCCGGCGGTTGCGGTCAACGTCCCCCCGGAGCGTGCCCTGCCCGGCTCGCCTCACGGGGTGAAGGAGGGAACGGTCGGGCGGCCCATTCCCGGAGTGGCCGCCAAGGTGGTCGACCTCGACACCGGCCTGGACCTGGGACCCGACAAGTCGGGAATGCTCCTGGTCAAGGGCCCCAACGTGATGCGCGGCTACCTCGGGCAGCCGGAGTTGACGGCCGAGGTCATCCGCGACGGCTGGTACGTCACCGGCGACGTCGCCGAGATCGACCCCGAGGGATTCATCCGCATCACGGGCAGGGAAAGCCGGTTCTCCAAGATCGGCGGGGAGATGGTCCCCCACATCCGCATCGAGGAGGCCCTGACCCGCCTCCTCAACCCCGACGAGGACAAGGTCTCCCTGGCGGTCACGGCCGTGCCCGATCCGCGCAAAGGGGAGCGGCTGGTCGTGCTCTACACCACGCTGGGCAAGCCGATCGACCAGGTGTGCCGGGAACTGGCCGACCAGGGGCTCCCGCCACTCTGGATCCCCTCGCCCGACGGCTTCTGCCAGGTCGACGAAATCCCGATTCTCGGGACCGGCAAGGTCGATCTCCGCCGGCTTAAGGACTTGGCGCGGCAGAAGTGCTCGACGCCCTGACCGATCGTGCGTCGGCGGGCGCCGGCAGCCGAGCGACCTTGGGCTGGCCGGCTTCCTTGCCGGCTTCCTTGCCGGCTTCCTTGCCTGCTTCGACGCTCGGCACGGACGCCGCGCTGCGGGCGGGCGTCGAGCCGGATCGCCCCGCGGCGGCCGCCTTCTGCGACACCTGCTCCGACAACTGGGCGAACTGGCGCCGCACCTCCGGCTGCACCTTGGTCAGCTTCTTCGCCAGACGCTGCATCCCCTCGTTGTTCACTTCGGCCGTGCGCGAGAGGCTCCCGAGGAACCCCGCCGCCTGGACGAAGTTGTTGTCGGCCACCTTTCCCACCACCGGCTGGAACGTCTTGGTGAGGAATTCTATCCCCCCGGGCTCGATGTTCATGAACGAGTCCAGGCGGCTGGTGACGAAATACCGCCCTTCCGGCTCCTGAACGTACCCGCTCTTCAGAACGATCAGTCCCCGGGCCCGAATCGTCTGAGGGAACATGCTCCCCTGGTAGGCCCCGTCGACGTAGATCACGTTTGTGTCGTGGCTGCGGTACAGGAACTGGAGGTGGCCGGTCGTGCCGATCTCGTCGGTCACCTGGTAGACCCCCGGCGAGGTCTGCCTCACCGTGAGCTTGCCAACCCCGAGAATCTCCCAGATGTTCACCACGACGTCGGGATGCTGCACCAGGAAGAGGTAGAACTCCGGATCGCACGGGACGGCGCGGATGGGCAGGCGGCGAAACACGCTCGTGTTGGCCAGCACCCAGGTCGCCTTGGCACGCGCGTCGGTGCTCAGGCGGCTCATGGGGATCGATTGGATCGCGCTGTCGCGCGCCGCGCGGCTGGTGTCGCCGAGGTTGGGGTCGTGAAGCCCTGCCTGGACGACCTCGTGGGCCCCCACGGGCACAGCCAACGGCCACACCCCCAAGAAGAGGCCAATCCACGCGCCCACCCAAGCCGGGGGCCTCCGGACGGATCGCCCTCCCACTTGACGGCGGAATAACATTTTCCCGATGTACCCCATTCTTCCCATTTCGGCTTGTCCCGCCCTTCGGCAGGATGTCCCTCTCCAGCCCCTCAGCGCAGATGCCGATGCCCCTGATTATTCGGCTCCCTGGGTATACCAAGCCCAGTGAAATCCCCTTGTTGCGCCCCCGCCGCTTCTGCTCTTGTTGGCGTCCGAGGAATCAAGGAGAATGCCCGCCCTTTGGAGATCCACAGAACGGATTGAGCCTGGCCGGCGGATCGTGACCATGGCATCAGGGAAACATCGTCGGCGCCCCGGCAAACTGCTCCTGCTGACCGCAGTAAGTGCGGGTGTGGTGGCGGGGTGGGTGGCGATCGCCCGGCATCCGCTGTCCAACCTGGTTGCCCGGCGACTTGGCGACGAGCTTCAAACGGCGCCCGACGGCCAGATAGAGTGGCGCGTGCGTCAGATCGCTCGAATGGGGGAGTCGGGTATTCCCATCTTGGTTGCCGCGCTTGGGTCGGAACGCAACGGCGTGGCCGATGCAGCGAGGGAGACAATCTGGGATGAGATCGGGCAATGGGAAAGGCTGCCCGCTCGCGACGCCCTCCCCCGGGTGGTCGCCTTGGCGCAGGCCCTGGGGTGTGCTGCGGAGCAGTTCGACCCTGGCGCGCGGGCCGACGCAGCTTGCCTGGCCACCCGACTCCTCCAATGGCCTTTGGGTCAACCCAGCAGCGCCTCGCGCCGGATGGTCGCGGCCTGCGAGTCCGTGCTCCGCCAAGCGGCCGCGGACGGGCCGGCCTCGGTCCCCCGCGTGGCGCCGTGGGAGGGTCGTGCGGCGTTGGACCACCCAGCCGTCGCTGCGATCGTGCCGAGTCCCGCAGTCGCCGCGGATGGCCGGTCCACGGCCGCGCCTGTCGATGCCCGGCAACGGCCGGTTCCCGGGAAAGTCGCTGCGGTGCCCGAGCAGGCGGCCGAAGCGGCTGGCCTTCGCTCGCCGGCCAATCCGCTTCGATCGCCGGAGGTGCCGCTGCCCGGCCATGAGTCGCCCGAGCCGCCGGCGAAGGCGGAGTCAGCCGGGCGGGGCAGTCCGCAGGATCGCGACGGGAATACCGTTGACCCCAACGAATCGGCGCCGATGGCCGCCAATCGGCCGATGCGGCTCGCTTCGGCGGGCCGGGCGGGACGCCCCGAGTCCTCGCCGGCTGGCGAGGCTCGATCGGAGGGCGGGCCGGCGCCGACGGATACGCTCAAGCTGATCCGGCAGCTCCATGCGACGGACCCCAGCCAGCGGGCGCATGCCCGCTCGGCGTTGGCGGCCCGCGGCCTCAAGCCCGCCGAGCTGGAGGTTGCCGAGCGGCTGTTCGACCCCGATCCGGCCGTGCGCCGGCAGCTTGCCCGAAGCCTGCCAAGCATCCCGGGAATCGACGCGGCGCCTTGGCTCGTACACATGGCGCGTGACCAGGACGCGGAAGTCCGGCGGACCGCCGCCGCACTGCTCGTCACGACGGGCGATCCCGCGCTGCTGGAGGAGCTTCGCCGCATGGCGCGCGAGGACCCCGACGCGGGAATCCGCGAGCAATTGGAGCGTCTTGACGACCCTCGGATGGGCCGTGGCACGCCGGGCTCGCCGGGCTCGCCCATGCGCTAGGCGGTTTTCGGCGACGGGTGGCACGGGCATCTTGCCCGTGCTTCGCGGCGCAGCACTGGCGAGACGCCAGTGCCACCTAGCCGCCCCGACGATGCGCTAGGCGGTTCGCGGCGCGCTTGGCTCCGGCCCAAGCCGCAGCACGTCGTACAGCCGCGGATCGGCCAGGCCCTCGAGGACCAGCGAGGCGGCGCTGAAGTCCTGGCCCTTGCTGTGCTCCCCCGGGACGGCCACCGCGATCGCGCCGGCGGACGCGGCCGCGCGGCAGCCGGTCTGGCTGTCCTCCAAAACCACCATCTGCTCCGGCGCCAGGCCGAACCGCGCGGCCGCCTCGAGGTAGATCTCGGGGTGAGGCTTGCCGTGCCGGATGTCTTCCGCGGTCAGCGTGAACTGGAATCGCGGCTCCAGCTTGAATCGCGAGAGGATAGCGCCCAGGAGCCGCCGCGTGCTGCTGGTGCAGATGGCCTTCGGAATTTCCGCGGCCTCCAGCGCGTCGAGGAGTTCCAGGAGCCCGGGCATGGGCTCGAGCCGGTCGTCGAGAAGGCCGATGAAGATCTCCTCCGACTCGGCCGCCATGGCTTCCCACCGGTCGTCCAGGGCGTGCCAGCGGATCATCGTCTCGAAGCAGAACCGGGGCGGACGGCCCATCACGGCGTCGCTCAGCTCGCGGGTGTACTGCCGTCCGCGCCGGCGCATCAGCTCCACGCCGACGTCGTAGTAGACGTCCTCCGTGTTGAACATCAGGCCGTCCATGTCGAAAACCACGGCACGCGGAGCGTTCTCGGCAAGCTGCTGCATCGTCCTCCTGCCATCGACAGCCAAGGGTACCCGTCGGCTCCCGCCGACGGCTGCTTCCACACACGAAGAGACCACGCTCCGGAGGATACCACGCCGCAGGCCCGGCCGCCAGGGGCGGGCCGCGACGCGCCGAGCACCGACTCCCCGGGACTTGCACGCCGCCCGGGTTTCTGCCATGCTGCACGGCCGCCGGCGGTGCGCCAGCCCCCCGGTTCCCAACGACCATCCCTTCTCCCCCTGCGAAAGGTCGCCTCCGTGAGACGGGCCAGATCGATCTTCGTCCCGACGGCGCTTTGGCTCCTGGCCTTCTGCCGCGCGGGTGCGGCCGCCGAGGACTGGCGCCAGTTGAAGTTCGACGCGCTCCACTCGGGCAACGTCCCGGGCCGAAGCGTCACCCTGCCGCTGGGGCTCGTCGCCGCCGTGCCCCTGACCGACGCCGTCTTCACCGCCCCCGCAGTGGCCGACGGCCGGGTCTACGTGGTCGACGGCTCGGGCGTGGTCTGGGCATTCGCGGCCGACACCCTCCGGACGATCTGGCGCTTCGACACCCGCGGCGGCAAGGCCAACTGCAACAACGTCTCCTCGCCCGCCGTCGCCGGACGCTACCTGCACCTGGGCACCATGGCCGGCACCTACTACGTGCTGGACGCCGCCACGGGAAAGCCGGTCCGGGAGATCGCCTGCGGCGAGCCGATCTTCAGCGCGCCGGTGGTCGGCGACGACCGGGTGTACTTCGCCACGCTCGGCTCCAGGGTCTACGCCCTAAAGCACGACGGCACCCCCTGCTGGACCTGGGACTTCGTCGCCGAGCGACTGAAGTTCACCGGCGACCGCTGGAGCGGCCAGCAGTGGCACAAGCAGAAGGGCCAGGGCACCTGGCGCGAGCAGTTCTGCTGCTCCCGAGACGTCGCCCTTGGCGGCAAGATGCTCGTCCTCCCCGCCGGCGGCCTCGTCGTCTGGCTCGAGGACACCGGCACGCAGCCGGCCTATCGCGGCGCCTACTTCGGCCGCCGCGAGAGCCCGGCCACCCTCGGGCTGAGCCTCGATCCAGCCGGAACCGTCTATCGCCAGTGGACCCAGCGCGACAACAACGGCCGGGTCGAAATCCTCCGGCTCCGCGGTGAGAAGGTCGAGGACGGCTTTGTCCGCGGCACCGAGACCGGCTACGACGGCCCGGGCCTGCTGAGCTTCTCGTCGGTGAGCGTCCGCAACGGCGACGTCTACCGCTGCCGGCCCGAGGAAGGTTTTGGGCTCTGCCGGCACTCGTCCGACGGAAAGACCTCGCCCCTGGGCGGGTACCCCGCGATCGCCTCGCCCATCCTGCTCGGCAACCAGGCGGTCTACGGCGGGCTGGACGGCCGGCTGTACGTCGCCCCCCTGGCCGGCGGACCCGCGTGGTCCTTCCCAACCCCGTTCGGCAAGGCCATCTCCGCTCCCGTGGCCGTCTGCGACGGCCGGGTCTACTTCGGCGGCGAAGACGGATATCTCTACGCCCTCGGGCCCGGCGGCAAGGCCCCGCCACCCACCAACGACCTCAAGCTGGACTCGATCCGCAGCCCGATGGCCGGCCCGTGGGCCGATGCCCGCTACGACTGGTTCACCAGCTTCGGCAACCAGGCCAACACCAACGCCACCCGCCAGGACCTGAAGCCGCCGCTGAAACTCCGCTGGGTCCGCCGCTACGAAGGGACCGCCAAGCACTTCTCGGTCTGCGGCGGCGGACGCCTCTACACCCACACCGCCGAAGGCCAGGTCTTCGCCGTCGAGCAAGAGACCGGCCGGCTGTTGTGGCGGCAATACTTTCCCGGGGTCCACGTCTCGTACACCTCGCCGCTTTACTGGGAGGGACGCCTCTACGTGCCGCAAGCCGGGCTCGAGAAGTGCCGGCTCCGCTGCCTCGACGCCGCCACCGGCAAGCTCCTTTGGGAAGCCCCGTTTAGCGGCTCGCCGAGCTGGAACCGCCAGCTCCCGCCCATCGTCTACAAGAACCTCGTCATCTACCCCTTCTCCACCGGCCGGTACACGCCCCAGACCTGGCTCTTCGAGCATCAGAGCACGTTCGGCTTTCCCGCCGACCAGAAGCCGCTGGTCCGGGCCTGGGACGCCCGGACCGGCCGGGAGGTCTGGACCCGGGACTTCTCCGAGCACGGCTCCGGCGGCGACGACGCCGGCATGTGCCTGATGGACGACACCCTCTACTACTCCTGCTACTTCGGCAACAAGCCGGTCCCCGGCGTGACCGCGGCGTTGGACCCGACGACCGGCCGGGTCAAGTGGCTCTCGACCAAGCACTCGGTCCACGCCGGCTGCACGGTGACGGGCCGGGACGGCCGGCTTTACCTCGGCGGGTACAACCCGGTCGAAGGCAAACTCAACCGCGTCTGGTGCCTCGACGCCCGCGACGGCTCGCTCGTGTGGAAGTCGGACCCGGTCCTGGGGGCAATCCACGCCGTCACCGTCACCGACAAGTTCCTGGTGACCCACGCCCAGTACCAGAACGCCTACGTCCTGGACAAGCAGAGCGGCAAGATCCTCGACACCCTGGCCAAGGGCTACCGCTGCACGCGGTTCACCTACTGCGATCCCTACCTGGTGGGCCCGAACTTCGAGCTGATCGACCTCTCGGGCCAGCCGAAGCTGGTCTCCTCCGGGCCGGTGCTCGACGTGCTGATGTGCATCGGGGCAATCGTCTCCAACGGCCGGCTGTTCCTCACGGCCAACGGCTCCGGACTCCAGGCCTCGATGGCCTACGGCGACGAGGCCGCCCCGTAGGGTGGGACGAAGTCCCACCAATACCCTGCCCGACGGCGAGGCAAGAGGAAGCGAATCGAAAGAACGAGCGGCGAAGGAATGTCGAGACGACAGGTGTTTCTTACGGCGATCATTGCCGGTCTTGCATGGAGCGGAGCCGGACTCAAGCGGCAGACGGCGATCGGCAAGGGCCCGCAGCAGAATACGAATGCCGTGAACTACGGGCGGCCGTTTGAGCCTCCTACACGTCCGGCATTCATCCCCTTGCCGCCCGGACAAATTGAACCCGCGGGCTGGCTCCGCGATTGGGCATTAACGGCGCGGGACGGATACACCGGGCACATGGAGGAGGTCGACCCCGCCTTTCGTCAGGCCTGGGCTGCGGACTACAGGATGACTGGCGACCGGCTGTCCTACTGGGACCGAGGCGCGTGGCCCTATGAGGGCGGCGGGTACTGGCTGGATGGCATGATCCGCCTGGGTTACGCCCTGCATGACGACTCTCTTCTGAACAAGGCGAAAGCGCGGCTTGACGTCGTCGTCAACAACATGAATGAAAACGGCATCCTGTTCATGTGGTGGCTCGACAAGAACAATCCGGCGGACGTGGAAGCGGCGGGAAAGCAGGCGGGCGGAGAAGCGCAGGCGTGGCCCATCTGGGCGAATGGCCTCATGGGACGCGCGTTGACCGCCTATTATGCCGGCTCGGGAGACCATCGCGTTCTGCGCGCCTTGGAGATGGCGTACGGCGGTGACCGCTGCTGGTCGCGGAAAGGATGGGCGCTGTCGAATCTCTGGCCGGCCTTTGAAGCCTACACGTGGACTGGAAACCGAAACATAGGGGAAGCACTAACGGAGCTGTTTGCAGACAACGCCATCAAGACCCCCGAAAAGAGCGTCCCCCTGTACGAATCGTGGTACAACAGGATGCCTGACGAAAGACTCCCATGGTTCAGACAGCCCGATCATGGAGTGCACTTCAACGAAAGCACGATTCCCTGGGCCCTCGGCTATCTGTGGACGGGCAAACCCGAGTACCTCCAAGCGCCTTGCCGCTGGTATGAGATCATCGAGCGGGGCGACAACGGCATGCAGCCGCACGGCGTGCCGGTGTGCGACGAGAACTCCGGCCCCACCGGCTCCTTGCGGGGGACGGAAACCTGCAACGTGGCCGGCTACATGTGGAGTCAAATCACGTTGTTGAGAGTCGGCGGGCAAGGGCGGATGGCGGACAGAGTGGAGCGGGCGTTCTTCAACGCCGCTCCGGCGGTCGTGTCGCGCGACTTCAAGACGCACGTCTATCATCAGACCCCCAACCGAATCACGCGAAACCTGCCCGACGGGCACGCGTTTCTCTATCGCACGACGCACGGGCCCTTGTGCTGTACCGCTGCGCTGAACCGCTTTGTGCCCAATTACGTGACGCACCTGTGGATGGCGACCTACGACAACGGATTGGCTGCCACGCACTACGGTCCCTGCAAGGTATCCGCCCTGGTTGCCGATCGTGTGCCGGTGGAACTGGAATGCCGGACCGACTATCCCTTCAACGATTTCATTGACATTGCCGTCAAGCCCGCCCGCAATGCGACCTTTCCGCTCTCCTTTCGCATTCCAGGGTGGTGCACGAATCCCGAAATCACCTTGAATGGCTCTCTTCACCGAGCAGCGGCCGGCGCCAACGGATTCGTGCGCATCGAACGGCTTTGGAGGCGGGGCGACACGGTCCACCTGCACTTTCCCATGACGGTCCGCGTGAGAACGGGTCATGACAACAACGCGGCCGACACGCCCTGTGCAACAGTCTCCTATGGGCCGCTGTTGTTCGCCTTGGCGATTCCGGACACGGTCGATGCGAACACCGTTGACGACGCCTTCAAATGGAATTACGCCCTGGACTTGCAGGGTGACAAGCCGGGTTACGGTATTACGGTCGAACGCCGGCCGATGCCCGAGAAATGGGCCTGGCAGCTCGATGCGCCGCTGAGACTTCACGTTCGCGCACGGAGTTTCGATTGGAGACCCGTGGCACGCAAGGCGTTGCCCACCGAGCCCGTTGCGCGAGATGAGGCATCGCCCTTTCAGCCCGAAAGGGTCTTGACTCACTTGCCCGCAAAACCGGTCTCGGCAACAGCGATACCCGAGGAAATCCGCCTGGTTCCCTACGGCTGCACCAAGTTTCGTGTTTCGATGTTTCCAATCACCGATCGGCCAGCAGCCGTAGTGCCCGCAAGACGAGGGCCATGATGAACGCGGCCAGCACGAGGATCGGCACCAGGAGGACAAACCCCAGGTAGGCGGCGATGTACACCAGCCCCCGGGCCACCCCGGCCTCCATCGAGCCGGCCGGCGGGGCCGTGCCGGAGAGGAAGCCCGTGTACTGGCGCCAGCCGAGGAAATGGACCGCCAGGTAGAACAGGGCGAAGGCCGCGGCGATCCGCAGCAGGCCGCCGGGCGAGGCCATCCGGCCCGGCAAGAGCAGTCGACGCAACAGACCTCGCCGGGCGCTCATCGGCTGCGGCCCTCCTGAACCTTCTGCCAGGCCGGCCACTCGCGGGCAAAGCCGAAACCGCAGATGTCCCGGCGCAGCTCCCGCCGCGCGGCCTCGTACTGCGCGCGGGCGAACTCCGGGTCGATCACCTGGAGCATGTGGGAGGCCATCCAGATGGTCGATCCCTCGGGCCCGTCCAGGGGATGCCCCTCGTGGGTGAAACTGGAGACCAGCAGGCCCGTCTCGGAATGCACGAGTTTCTCCCGGGCCGCAGCGAGCCACTTCCGGAAGAACTCGCCGTGGTCGGTGCCGTCGAGGTGGTCGCCGACGCGGATCGCGGCCAGGGCCACGGTCTGGTCGAACGTCCAGCACTCGTCGGGATAGCTCTCGGCGGAGAGGACGGGCCCGGCCTGCATCCGCTGGACCAGCACGTCAATCCGCCGCCGCAGCGGTTCGCGGTACGGCGGCGGACGAAACCAGAGATGAACGGCAGGCAGCCAGAGGACGGCCGCGACGGCGAGCGCGATCATGACCAGCAGCACCCGCCCCAGCAGGCCCGGCGGGGAGGCCCGCCCGTGTTGCGGCAAGACCGGGTCGATCCCTCGGCCGCGATCGGCACCTGTCAGGACAGCCTTCACGATCATGGTCGTTCTCCCGCGAGGCGCCCTACGCGGCCTCGATGGGCGGTGCAAGCTCAACAGGGTCGATCCTACCGCGCGCGGCGAAGGTCTGTTCTGGAGAGGGGGGGCAGTATGGCCGGAGGGTCGATCCTACCGCGCGCGGCGAAGGTCTTCAACGAACGAGCCCAACCCGTTGGGGGGGCCGTCCTGCGCGCGGCCGGGAAATACGAAGACCTTCGTTGACGTCGACGAAACGATTCGCACAATCAAGGCGTCTTTGCCTAGGGGGCACGCATCCCGTGGCCGCTCGCCGGCCGCTGCCCCGTCTGACGAACGCGCGCGGATCCGCAAGTTGCTCGACGAGATGGAGAGGAGACGCCCATGAACGCGATGGGGGGGTGGTTATCCGGACCGCTGGTGGCCATGGCCTGCACCCTGGTCGCCGTGGCCGAGGCGGCGCATGCGGGCCAGGCCGAATGGCCCCCCGTGACCGGCGAGGGGCTCCAGTGCCGCCTTCGCGCGGACAAGCCGGCCTGGCGCCTCGGCGAGACGCCCACCTTCCAGGCCGACGTGCGCAACGCGGGCGTACGCGAGCTGTCGATCTGTCGAACCCAGGTCGTTGCCGAGTTGGAGCTCAACGGCGTTTGGTGCCGCTACGCCTCGGCGTTCTCAGCCCTCTCATCGACGTTCCCTCCCGGCAAGCAGTACGACGGCATCTCCATCTCGTTGAGCAACCACTGGTGGCTCAAAGGCAGCAACACGCCGCTTGTTCTGGCTCGGGGCAAGTACACGCTTCGCGCGGCATTCACCGCGCAGGACCGGAGCGAGGGGGCCGACAAGGCCCCGCTGCGGTTCGTGAGCAACCCGGTGACCTTCACCCTCGGCGATGCCCCGGCCGAGCCCTCGGCAGCCCTGCCGCTGACGCTCCAGATCGAGGCCCGGGTGGTCGGGCCCGACGGCAAGCCGGTCCCCCGGAGCGAGGTCTCGTTCTGGCGGGCCGCGGACCCAACCGCCGTGAAGGAGCCGTCCCGGACTCCGCCGTCTCCGCGGCCGGATCCTCCGCGCACGTGGGTGGACCCCGCGACGGGGAGAACCTGGGAGTGGCTCCATCACCTGTACCGGGTGGAGCAGGTCGCCACGATGCCCGGCCTGAGCCCGGGGGACTACCGCGTGACTGCCTGCGTCGATTCGGCAACGAGCTACACCCCTAACGAGCCCGTGGTCGGCGCCAGCGGCGTGATCCACCTGGACGGGAGCAAGCCGAAGCCCGTCGAGGTCGTGCGCCTGGACTCGGGCCCTTCGCTGACCGTCGACGTGCTCGACGCGGTCACGGGCAAGCCGATCCCGTACGCCCGCCTCCGGTTGTTCCGCCCCGACGGTCTGCCGGTGGTTTCGTGGTCCGGCCGGTGGTTCGTGTACGCCCGCAACGGCCGGCTGACGTATCCGCATCTCGTCCCGGGCCGATACACCTTGTACGTCGAGCGCAGGGCCCAGCACTTCGGCGACGTGAACTACGCGGACGTGCCCGAGCTGGTCCCGATCGACGTGGCCGCGGGCCTCAACCCGGAGGCGGCCGTTCGGCTCAAGCCCGCCCCCTTCGATTCGCGGGAGAACGAGCGGCGCTGGCCCTGGGTGGCCGCGGGCAAGGTGACCGACGCGCAAGGCAAGCCCCTGGAAGGCGTGACGATCGCCGCCGTGTCCGGCGGCTCGGACAAGGTGGGCGAAGCCCGCTCCGGCAAGGACGGCTCCTACTCCGTTCGCTTTACCGGCTCGGGCTACACTTACGACTCCGGCGCGCAGCGGTGGAGGACCAGCGTTCAGGACGTGCAGATCTTCCCCTCGATGCCCGGCCTGTGCGAGCGCGACCTGGGGCGCCACGGCAACGTGACGATCGCCGAACAGACGCCGCCGCGCTATGCCCTCGGCAACAAGAGGGCCGAGGAGTTTCTCTTGCCGGCGCAGGTGCGGCGGATCGATTTCGTGATGGTCTTGGCCCTCACGCTCCAGGGGCAACTGCTGGATGAGGCGGGGAACCCGCTGGCCAATGCGCAGGTTTTCCTGGCCAGCGACACGCTTCCCCGCTCCGCACAGCCTCGCTCGAGCGTGCCCAGCGACTCCCAGGGGCGTTTCCAGTTCGACGGTCTTGCCGTCGGGTTTGCTTGCTGGATCACGGCCTTCGGCGACAGGGACCGGTCGTGGGGGTTCCTGAGAAGCCCCTCGTTCACCCTGTCCACGCCCGGACTGTATCGCGTGAAGATCCGTAGGGTTGCAGGCACCGGGCAAGCGGGGCGGCTGGAACTGGTCAGCCTGACGGATCCGCAGGGAGCCGAGATCCGCGACAGGGTCATCAGGCCCGTGGAGCCGTGATTCGTGAGCAGCGTGTAGGGTGGGACGAAGTCCCACCATCGATCTGCACTTCGTCGCACGCTTCAACAGTCGCTCGAAGCGGCGCATGCCGCGGAACTCGAAGCCTTTAATGTGAATACCCCAGCATGCCAGGTGGTGCCGCAAGACGGCCTTGTGGGTGCGCAAGGCGGCTCGGGCACCGGCCTTGAGCCGGCGCAACAGCCTGGCCTCGCGCAACGGCCTTTGGACCTGCTCCAGGAGTCGGCGGACCCTGCGGACCAGCCCCTCGCAGCGGCCGAGGTACAGCGACCGCTGCCGGCCGGCGTGGCGGAAGGCCAGGCGGTAGTACGGCCCCAGGCGCCGGCCTTGGTACTGGCGCCAGCCGGCGACCAGGGTCCCCTGCCGGGCGAAGACCCCTGCGTGGCGGCGCACGAAGGCCAAGACCCGGCTGGCCGGGTCTGAGCGGTTTTGGTCAACGGGACGCGATTTTTCCGACTTCGAGGTCCGCGCTGGGGGTTTGATCCGGCCCACTGGGGCCGGGGCGGGCGGAGGTCCGGCCTTCGGCCGCGCCCTCCGCGGTCCTCGTCCCCGCCCAGCTACCTTACCCATGGCTTTCTCCCTTCGCGCCGTGGCCAGCGCAACCTCGCTCCGGCATGATAGCCGCGGCAGGTGCGCGATTTCCAGCCGAGAAAATGGCCACCTGAAGGATTATTGGTGGGACTTCGTCCCACCCTACGACTACCGCAACCACCCTACCGCCACTTCATCGCCCGAGCTTGCGGCTGGCCCAATCGGTGCCGGCGCTCAGGAGCACGCGGCCGGCGGAGAGCGTCTGCTGCCACAGCCGCTGCCAGTAGTCGGCCTCGCGCGACTGGCGCAGGCAGCGGAGGTACTTCACTCGCTGGGCCTCGGGCATGGCGTTGAGGATGGCCGGGGCTAGCCCTTCCTCCACGTTGTACAGCCGCTCGGGCTTCAGGCAGACCGGCACGACCACCTGGTCCGGGGCCAGGGCCAGCGCCTCCGCGACGGTCTGCACGGCGTCGCGGATCTGCTCGGCCTTCTGGCAGGACGGATGGGCCAGGTCGTAGGGTGGATTCCACTCGGCCAGCGGGCGAAGCTCGTCGACGTGGGTCAGGGCCACGACCACAGGCGGCGGCAGCCGATCGGGCTGCTTGAGGAAGAAGGCCCGAAGTCCGTCCAACAGCGTCCGGTCGGCCGCCCGGGACGCCATGGTCGCCGAGCACACCACCAGCACGAGGTCGCAGCCCGGCACGTGGTCCTTGACGGCCGCGAAGGGATCGGCCGGACCTTCGGCGGCGTCGTAGCCGGCCGTGTCCAGGAGGATCGCCCGGGGAATGCCGTCCCTTTCCAAGACGTAGGGCTCGACCCCCTTGGTCCGCGGCACGACGTCCACGGCGGCCCGGAGCTGGCCGAACAGCGCGTTGATCAGGCTCGACTTGCCCGACTTCACCTGGCCGAGCACCAGGACCCGCAGCGGCTCTTCGGCCAGGCGCTCCTGGGCGGCATGGTCGCGGGCCACGTCGCGCTCGGAGCCCGGCGATTGGAACTGGGCGAAGGCCGGGTGGTCGAGGACCTGCCGGCCGCTGTACAGCTCGATGGCGTACCAGCCCGCCTTGCGCACGAAGAAGCCCACGGCCCATTGGCGGAGGTCCTCGGTGGAGGTGCTCCAGAGGCCGTCGCTGGTGGTGTCGCGGACCGCGCTGATCGCGGCGGAGACCGGGTTGAAACCGACCGACACCAGCCGATAGAAGATGTTGAACTGCCGGACCCAATCGGCCAGGCGCGTGAGCCGGGTGAGGTCGCCGATGGTGAGGACGTGGGCCCCCGGCACGTTCTCGGCAAAGACCTCGCGCAGGTCCCGGGCCACCCGCTCCACCGTGCCGAGCACGTCCGGGACCGGCATCTCCCAGGCCGGCTCGTCGACCTTGGGGTGATAGTGCCGGGCCACGGCGTTCATGACCTCGAAGACCACTTTCCAGATGGCCTCGGGCTTATTCAGGGGGAGGTCTTCGTGCTGCACGCGCCGGGCGATGGCCTCGACGTCGTCCCAGGCCTGCCGGGCCAGCGGCGGCCAGCCGGGATCCGGAGAGACGTCGCCGAACAGTCGCGCGACGCCTGCTTCGCCTGCCGCGGCCCTGCGCCGGGCGGCGCTTCGGGCGCGGAGCCACCGCATCACCGGCCAGGAGGCCAGGGTCAGGCCCACCCCGACCGCCACCCACCAGAGCAAAAGCCCCCGCTCGTACAGCCAGATCGACCCGGCCACGATCAGCAAGACGTAGGGCGCCGCCACCAGACCGAAAAGCAGCAGCCAGGAGGTCTTGAGGTGCTTCATGGGCGGGCTTCCTTGCCGCGGGCCAGGTGCTCGAGGTAGCCGCTGAGTCGGAGGCGCCCCTCGCGGTACTGCTCCTTGTAGAGCTTGCGGAGGAAGGCGGCGTCGGGCACGTCGCCGTCGCGCACGCGGCTGAAATAGACGCACAGCGTGCAGCCCAAAGCATAGGTGCTCGCCGCGGCAAACAGGGCCGAGACGGCGGACCCGAGGCCGGGGACCACTTTCAACAGCTCCCGGCCGCCAAGCCGGGCCACCAGCCCGATCCCCAGCGTGCCGACCACCTCGGTCATCCGCTGCACCGACATCTCCTGCCCGTAGATCGAGGCCACGGCGTGGAACATCTTCACCTGGATGGCCACGAACAGCGGGATGTCGACAAACGGGACGGGCAATCCCCCCGCCGCTCCCGCCGCCAAGGCGTGCCAGATCACTTGGGGATGGGCCGTCTGGAAGTAGATGTCGCGCAAGGGGCCCCGTGCCTCGCGGGTCTCCTGGAGCATGCCGCGCAGGCCCAGCGGAACCGCCTCCTCGATCGCTTCCCAGAGGGCATCCAGGCCGTAGTGCTCCGGGTCGAAGCCGTCCTCGGGCATGGTGAAATCGACCGGCACGAACCGGGCCCGGTAGCCCGCGAACCACTCCCGCTGACTGGCCAGCGATCGGGCCAGGTCCTGCGGCACGCTCGGCGGCAGCGGGTCCTCGGCGTAGGGATAGGGCACGACGTGGCGAGCCCCGAGCGACGGATACCCCTCGTGAAGCGACGTCTGCACCACGATCAGCGGCCAGCTCGGGTGGCTGCGCACGATCAGGGCCAGCGGCTCAATCACGCACTGCTGGGCGTGATCCATCGCCTTGACGACCACGATCAGGCAGTGGGCCTGGTTCTCCAGCACCCGGACGTCTTCCGCCGGATCGTAGTCGACCTCGCCCAAGCCCCGGGTATCGAGAAAGTTCAGGAAGCGGCCGTGCTCGTCGGGAAAGGGGTAGAGCTGCGACCGGAGCGTGCAAGGGCGGAACCCGCCTCCGATCTCCGCCCGCGTGCTCCCGGTCAACGCCCGGACCAACGACGTCTTGCCCGACTGGGCCTTGCCCAACAGCCAGAAGACCGGCGCCGGCAGGCGCTGCCGCACCTTCTGGAGATACTCCTCCAGCCGGTCGTCACTGACCTTGGGAGCCCGAAAATCCTCCCAGAGGTCGTGGAGCAGTTGCCGTGCCGATGTCATGGTCGTGTTGCCCAGGATGGAGCCAAGCGTTGCCATTGTATCCCCCACTGCGGGAGCGGGGTAGAGAAGCCTGGAAACCGTGTTTCCGGGGGGCAACACCCGCTAATCGCCGGACGACTTCGGCCGCTTCACCTCCTCCAGACCTCCCCTGAGCAGCAGGCCGTCGAGCTCCACCCACCGGACCCACAGTTCTCTCAAGTCCCTCAGGTGCTCCAGATTGACCTGGAAGTAGGTGCGCTGGGCGGTCAGCACGCTGACGTACTCCGATTCCCCCACGCGGTAACCGGCGCGGACCAGGTCGAGTGCCTCCTTGGCGTGGGGCAGGAGGGTGCTGGCGTAGACTTCCACGCGACGTCGGGAGGTGCCGTATTGTGCGAAGGTGCCGGCCAGGCGGTCGTACAGGCTCAGCTCGATGCGCCGCACCTCCTGGCGTGCGGCGGCCAGATCGGCTTGGGCTCGGAGGATCCTCCCCTGGTTCCGCTCAAAAAGGGGCAGAGGAAGGCTGACTTCCACGTCGGCCACGGTGTAGCGGCTCGCCGAGTCGTGCTTCACCGCGGTCCCAACCCCGAGATTCGGCACACGCATTGCCCACTGGCGAGCCAGCTCGCACTGGGCCCGCTCGACCCCCGCCCGGGCCTGCGCGAGTTCCGGACTCTCAGACCAGAGCCGGTGGAGCGCCTGTTGCCAATCCACGGCGGGCAGGTCCTTCTGGATCTGGCCGACCAGCGGGACCGGCTCCATGTCCGGACGCCCCAGCACGGCGACCAGACGTCGCCAGGCCGCCCCAAGGGCATTGCGGGCCTCGACCAGCTTGAGCCTGGCCGTCTCGGCCTCGATCCGCGCTTGGAGCACGTCCCCCCGGCTGACCTCCTCGGCGCCCCGGAGCTTCTCGGCCGTGGTGACTCCCTCGTCTCCGATCCGCACCAACTGGTCGTTGACGTCCACCATCCTCTGGGCCAGGAGGGCCTCGTAGTAGGCCGCCCGTACGTCGTTCAGCACGCGGCGCTCTTGTATCTGCTGCGCGTAACGGGCCTGCGCCACCTCGTGGCTGGCCACGGCCCGCCCCAAGCGGAGCTTACCGCCGGTGATGATCTGTTGTGTGACGAAGCCGCCCTGGAGCCCTGCCCGCCCCTCGTTGCCGATCTCGTCGGCGAGATAACCCACCGTCGGGTTGGGATACAGACCGGCCTGGAGATACGTCCCCGAAGCGGCTTGAACCGCCATGTCGGCCTGGACCAGCGTGGGATTGGATTCCAGGGCGATCCGCTCCAGGTCCTCCAGGCTCAGCGCACCGGGCGAGCCCGACTCCTGAGCCGACACAAGGCGGGACTGCCCCGTGGCGGCTTGCGCGGGCATGGCCTCGGGCAATGGGGCTGGCGGCCACGCCTCTTCCGGTCCCCCACGCGCGAGTGGAACATCCCCCCTCGACTTACCGTCTCCTGGGGCAACGTGGGGCCGGAACTCACCCGCCAGCCCCAGCCCCCCCAGTATGGCGGCAAGCGCCAGAACCAGCCAGACAGTACCACGGAAAGATAGCATCCCAACACCCCGCCACCATTTCATTGGCTTCATTGGCTTGATCGGGTATTCCGGCTGCGCCGATTGAGACGGATTCTCCGATCCTGCCGATAAGGAGGCAGGGCAACGTCCCTCTAAGGGGAGCAATATCCCCCAATGGATATACTCCCGTGGCCCTCTCAACGGCAAGCCGCTGATCGAAGTGGCTTCCTCGCCCTTCGGGTCACCCGGGGAGGCCCTCAGCGGCCGGAAGAGGGGCTATCGCCGTGAGACGACGCCTCCTCCGGGGGCCGCACCCGGCGGAACGCCCAGTACAGCAGCACGTCATAGGAGATCTTCAGGCCGGCACCAACGACCAGCGGAATGCCCAGCGCAACGCCCTGCATGAGCAGTCCGGCAAACGACGGGCCGGCGGCCCAGGCCCCCAGGCGGACCACGTGCGTCACGCCCGAGGCGACCGTTCGCTCTTCCGGCCGGACGACCGCCATGACGTAGGACTGGCGCGTGGGCACGTCCATCTCCACCAGCCCTTCCCGCAGCAGGAACAACAGGGCTGCCACGGGGAAATTCGGCGCGAAGGCCACGGTGACCAGCAACAGGCTGGACGGGACGTGGGTGAAGACCATCGTGTTGACCAGGCCGATCCGTTTGGCCAGCCAGGCCGCGCCGAGGTGCGACAGCGCGTTGGCCACCCGGGCCAGGAAGAACAAGACCGCCACGACGCCCTCGGTCGCCTCGAACCGCTTGAAGAAGAAATACGACAGGAGCGTGGTGGTGAGGAACCCACCGCCCAGGCCGTCCAGGGCGAACAAGGCCGAGATCCTGGCCAACAGCCTTTTCGACTGCCTGGAGACTGGCGGCAGGGCGCGGCCCGCCGGCACGTCGACCGCCGCCGACAACCGGGCGTAGAGCAGGGCGTTCATGGCCATGAGCATCGCGTAGAGGCCGATCGCCAGGCGATCGGCGGTGGTCTCGGAGATTGGCGTCCAGACGGCCAGAAGCGACGGCAGGCCCGCCAGCAGCGAGCCCAGCGCGTGGCCCGCGTCCTGGAAGACGTTGTAGACGGCGAAGGTCTGCGTGCGGCGGTCGTCGCTGGCGGTTGCCGGGAGAATCGCTTGCTCGACGATCAAGGCCGCGCCCCGGTCCCGGCCCATGCCGTTGAGCATGCCCAGGAACGAGGCCGCCATCATCACCAGGCGGTGGGAAGCGACGCAGACCGCCAGGGCTCCCAGGGCACTCAACAGGGCCAGCTCCAGGAGCATGCGCCGCCGGCCGCGGCGATCGGCCAGCAGGGTGGCCGCCAGCGACGCCGCCGCGGCTCCCCACAGCCCCGCGCTGACCACGTAGCCGATCTGCTCGACGGAGAACTCCAGCCGCGCCAGATAGATCGCCAGGAGCACCGCGACCATCGCCGTGCCCAGGGCGCGGAGAAAGGCGGCAGCATAGAGGATCCGGCGGTCCGACACGCGGCGATTTCCTCGCAACGGGCGTCAAAGCCCGGGGGTTGCAGCCCCCGGGCGTGTGGGGTATTCTATCCTCGAAGCGCTTCGG
>Ga0315290_10000045_pt1 | contig 67522 bp, 43 predicted proteins | sample YL17G12_0_MG_FD_203627 | JGI IMG/M metagenome (GOLD analysis project Ga0315290, IMG submission 203627) | Sediment microbial communities from Yellowstone Lake, YNP, Wyoming, USA - YL17G12_0 | ecosystem: Environmental > Aquatic > Freshwater > Lake > Sediment | place: USA: Wyoming | collected... | reverse complement strand
GCCAGCATGTCCGGCACCTCGCCCGGCGCAATGTAGACGTACGCCACGAGCACGTCGCCCGCCGCGATCGGCAGCTTCGTCGGCGCGTCGAGGAAGAAGACCTGCGTCCGGGGGTTCCCGTCGGTCGGGTGTACCAGCCCCTTTGCCCCGCTCGCCTTGTAGGTCGGGTTCCAGTACCACGCGCCCCCGAACGACCTGGTGCCGGCCGGCAGCCCGTCCTCCACGAAGACCACCTCGCTCGCATCGAGCTTCGGCAGCGGCGGGACCGGCGGAATGCTCGGCACCACCCGGAACGGCACGGAGCGGTACGTCCGCAGCGAGGTCCGGTCCAGCAGGAACGCATCGGCGGCGTAGGTCCCGACGGCCAGCGGCTCCTTCGGCGTCCAATCGTACTGGTAGGCGAACGTGTTGGGCGAGGTGCGGAGATCCGCGTAGTGATACATCACCCACCCGTAGGCCAGCCCGAGGAAGGCCGGGCCGCTCCCCGGATCGGACCCCGTGACGCGGAACGGGACCGGCGTGCCCACCTTGACCAGCGGGATCTCGAGGTCCAGGACCGGATCGGCCCGGTCGGAGTACGAGGTCTCGGACCGGAAGAAGGCGCTGTTGTGGAAGATCAGGGCGTTGCCCGCGTTGATCGTCGGCCCCTCGGCGGCGATGAAATGGTTGCGAAACCCGTAGAACCCGAAGCTCATGAACTCCCGGCCGTCGGGGGCGTGCGAGGCCCCCAACGCATGGCCCAGCTCGTGGGCCGTGCCCCCGAGACGCGCTGAGGCGATCGCCCCGGTCTTCCAGTCCTTGGCCGGGTCAGGCGGATTAGTGGGAATACTCTCATCTCGAAAAATCGCCGTCTGCCCCTCCACCGTGGTCGCCAGGTATCGCAGGAAGTCCAGCTCGAAGGTGCCAGGCACGTTGGCGTCCGCGTCGCCGACGTAGGCCGTGCCGCCCCGGGTGTTCGCATCCGCGTTGCGTCCCCCGGTCCACGGCGCGTTTCGCGCCATGATGGCCACGAGGTCCTTTTCCCGGCTGAAGGACTCGTACAGCTCGGTCTGGTAGTCGTGCGTCTTCTGGTAATAGGCCAGGTCGTGGCGGCCGCGGTAGAGGTCGATCCGGGGCATGCCGCCGGCCTCCTGCTCGAGGTTGAATCCACGCTTGGAAAACCCGTTCCTGGCCATCTGCTCGGCGCAAAACCGCTGGATCAGGACCCAGGCCGTCTGGAGCTTGGGCTTCCACAGGGGGTCGGTGGGCGTCTCGTCGCTGGCGACGAAATAGACCGGCCGGACGTAGTAGCCCTGGGCCCGGCCGGGGAAGGGGTCCGCGGCCTCGCCGCCCGGTCCGCCCGCCACGAGCAAAATCGCCCCCACGAGCGCGCCCGCGCCGAGCCTCCGGAAGTCCCTCGATGCCGTGTTTTCCATGTTGGCTCCCGTAGGGTGAACCTTGGGTTTTTGATCAGCAAAACCCCGTTCTTCCAATTCTCGTCTCCGCCGGGTGGTTTGGCCCGGCTCCCGTCGGTGGGTGAGCCGCGCGGCGCACTCGGCGCAGACCGCGACCACGCAGCGACAGACCCGAATTGTAGCCCAACCGGTGGCCCAGTTTCCATGGGAAACTCGCACGATCGTAGGGAAGGCGGTCCGGGCAACGGCCACCACGAAGGACACGAAGAGCACGAAGGACGGGAAGCGTGCTGCCTCGTTTCGTCAGGCCGCCAAACTCCCTCTTCGTGCTCTTCGTGTCCTTCGTGGTTTGTTTCTTGCGACGTGTCACTGGCCCGAGTGGCCGGGGCGCCAGGTCAGCTTGAGTCGGCCGCCGAACCGCTCTGCCAGCTCCTCGTACCGCCGCCGCACCTCCGCCTCCGATAACGAGAGTACCTCGGCCGCCTCAGCGACCCGCGCTTGGTCGATGGGCTTCATCAAGTCGCTATGAGATACCCAGGTGCCGAAGCCTCGCGACACAAGCCCCAGGTCGATTCCGTCCCATGCGTCCGTCAACCCCTCAACCGCGGCCTCACGCAGGGCTCCATGGTCGTGGTCGAGGAACGGGAGTACACGCGCTTCACGCAAACGGCCGAGGGCCCGAGCCACGGAACGTCGGAGATTCGCGAACGGATGGTTCAACCATGCGGCAATCGCATCCGACGCCCGGCAGTCGCCCGCGGCACTCGCAATGAGGACAAGCCAAGAAATCGCCATGACATCGCGATTCGTATCTCGGATGATTTCGATGATGGGATCAAGGTCCGCTGGGGTTGGCCGCCAGGCGCGGTCTGGGCGCCGCATATCCCGCGCGTCCGCGAGCCATCCCAGTGCCCAGGCGGCGGCGTGGGCAGCCGGGGCAGTCTTGCGCAGCAATTGAAAGAGTCCCTCGATCAGCCCTGGCACCAACGGCACCCGCCCCTCGAAGGCAAGTTGCATGACCTCCAGCGCAGCGGCGATGGCTTCCGCCTCGTCTTCCGAGGCTAAGGCTCGGACCCGCTCGCCTAGCCATTGCGCCAATCCCGCGGGCTCAGCCGGTGCCGCCGCGGCACCTACCATTCCCCAAAGGCCGCCAGCGTTCCGCCGGTGCTCCGAGTCCCTCGCGCAGAACTGGTGGACTAGAGCGGCGCGGAGGCCAACTGCCCATTCGGACGAGCCGACCTCGATGGCGGCTCGATCGAGGGACGTGCTGACCCATCCATGGCCGTCTCTGTCTGACACGTGGCCGGCGAGCTGTTGCAGGACTTCCCGTGCCGTTGCGTCGGTGACGTTCGGCTCGTCGGCCAGGCACAGCGCGGCCATCACCGCGCGGGCACGGGCGGTGCCGGGCTTTTCGCGCGGGCGCGGACGCAGGATCGCCAGGAGAACATCGTCCACGTCGTCGTCCCCGCAGCAGGTCACGCACAGCCGAAGGGCCTCGCGCCAGTTCTCCGTGACGACCGCCTCGCCCGCGACCTGCTGTGTCTGGCCGGGCAAGGGGGCGACGTGCTCGGCCACGCTCAACTTCTTCTTCCGGCCCTTGCCGCGGGGGAAGCGGCTGTAGGCCAGCGCCCGGCCGGCGAGGTACTCTTGGAAGGTGAGGTGGCGGAACTCGTAGACCGGGGTCTCGATCCCCTCGTGCCTCACGCGCCCGGCCTCGATGAGGATGCCGGTCCGCCGCTCCAGGAGGCTCAAGAACTCTTCCGGCTCGTGCTGCCTGAGCGGACGCAGGGCCGGGTACTCGGTACGCATCTGCTCCCACAGGGCCACGATCTCGTCGTGGCGGAGGCGCTGCACGCCCCGGCGGCACATCTCGTAGGCAAGGTATTCGAGCTGGTAGAAGGCCTCGCGCTGGTCGATCGGCTCGTCGACCTCCGCCCGCCAGTTCAACAGCACCTGGACCGCCTCCTGGTAGAGCTCGGCCCGGCGCTGGGGGAGCCGGCCGATCTTGCGCTTGACCAGGGCCATGGTCGTCAGCAGCATGGGGTTGGCGGTGAGCCGCTCGATGCGGTCGCTGCTGTGGACGTCGCGGATGAGCTCCCTTTCGGCCGCGGCCACGCGCTCGGGGACCTCGGTGAGCCGGCACCAGCGGCGGGCAAAGTCGTCCTTGTCCTCCCGGGAGAACTCGGCCACGGTGACGTGCTCGAAGCCCCGTTCTTGGCCGCCCGTGCGCCCCAGCCGGTAGCCCAGCTCCCGATAGCCCACGATCCGCGAGGTGACCACCATGGGTGCCTCGGGATAGGCGGCCTGGAGGCGCTCGATCTGCTGGCAGAACCGCATCCGGGCCGCGGGCTGGGTGATCTCGTCCAGGCCGTCGACCAGGAGCATGGCCTCGCCCCGGGCGAGCTTTTCGCGCAAGACCGGCTGGAGCGCGGCCGACTCGTCCGGCCCGAGCTCGGTGGCCCGGAAGGTCCGCTCCAGCAGGGCATCCAACCCGCCTGCAAAACTCTCGGGGTCCTGGTCCCGGCAGCGGATGAGGATCGGGAGCCAATCGGCCTCGGGGAGGGTGTCCACGTCGGGGATCTCGCGCCAGGCGGGGTCCTGTTTGAGGCGCAGCAGGTACGCGGTGGCGATCCAGCGCAGGAGCGTGGTCTTGCCCGAGCCGGGGTCGCCCAGCACGACCAGGCGCCGGGCCTCGGCCAGCCGATGGCCGGCGGGGACCCGCTCGCGACGGTCCTCGGGCGGTGCCTGGCGTGCGCGCACGGCGTCGCGCCGGGCCTCGAGCTGGTGGAGCTGCTCCTCGCCGATGGGCCCGTCGCCGGCGAACTCGACGCTGACCCGCAGGGGGACGTAGAGCCGCCGCAGCTCGAGCTGCCGGGCCGCGACGTGGCGGTCCTGCTCGGGCAGGTTGGCCAGGTCGACGATGTCGCAGGAGTCCAGGGCGAGCGTGCGGTAGCGGTCCAGGGCGGCCCGACGCTGCTCTTCAGTGAACCGCTCGAAGATGGCATGGTCCAGGTCGCGGAGCCGGCGGGACATCTGCCGGAGGTGCTGGCCGTGGACGGCAAGCTGGGCGATCATCGCCTCGCCCATTTCCCGGCCCTCGCGACGCCCCCGCAGCAAGTCCCCGTGCAGCTCGTCCATCCGTTCCAGGACGGTGGAGATGCCGAGCTGCAAGCGCCAATGGGCCAGGACCGGATCGGCGAAGACGGCCTTCTCGACCAGCTCGAAGTACCGCTGGCGGAGCTGCTCGACGTGCCCGGGCTCGGCCTGGAGCACCGCGCCCATGCGCCGGAGGATCTTTTCCTGCTGCTCCGCTTTTTCCCGGCCGTCGAACTCCGTGAGCCAGTGGGCCAGGTCGTCCTGGAAGGTCTCGTCGGTCAAGAGCAGGAACAAGGGCCGCTCGCGCTTGGTAAGGTCCAACTCGTCCAGGGCCTGGGCGACCCGGATGCCGGCCAAGCGGAGGTGCTTGCGGAGCGAGTCGAGATCTTGGATCGCCCGGACCCGGGCCGTGTCGTTGGCGAGGTGCTCCTGGATACGCCTGGCCCGGGCGTCGCCGATGGCGTCGGTCCGGAGCCCGGCGGCGAGATTCATCAGGTACGCGAGCAACTGACCGAGCAGGAATTCCATCGCGTTGCCTTTCGCAGGCAGGCCCACGGCCCTGTAAGGGCGACATAAGGCATTGGCGCCGCCGGGGTTATCACGCCCTTTCAGGGCTGACGATGCTCGTTGGGCCTCCGTACCCAGGGCGTTGCCCTGGGCTGTCGTATTGGAGCCTTTCAGGCTCAAGAGCCGTTCGCCGCTGTTCTGTTATACCGCCCCCGCCATTTGCAGGGAACGGGGGCCCCGGGTGGAAGAGGAGCCTCCCATGGAGGGCAGGCCGCCGGCGGAATGCCGCAACTGCTTGACAGGCGCCGAGCGCGGGGTTATGGATAGGGGTCTGACGGGAGCCGCACGGTAACCCGGATGAGATAACCAGTTCACGCTTGGAACCCGAGATTGAATAGGAAAACCCGATGTCAACACGCCAACTATCTCCCCCAGATCGCGCAAGCACGAGACCCGAAGGCAGACCGGGCCGGGCGGCCAAGGCGGCGGCCCTGAGCCGGCGGCAGTTCCTCAAGGGCGCGGCCGTGGCCGGCGGCGTGGCGGCGGTGCCGTGGGCGGTGCCGGCCTCGGTGCTGGGCCGCGACGGCGCGGTGCCGCCCAGCGAAAAGATCATCTTGGGCGGCATCGGCATCGGCGGGCGAGGCTCCGGCGTGCTCCAGTGGATGCTCCCCGAGAAGGACGTGCAGTTCGTGGCCGACTGCGACGCGAAGAAGGCGCAGCGCGAGCGGGTCAAGCAGCTCGTCGACAACCACTACGGCAACAACGACTGCGTCATCTATAGCGACATGCGGGAGTTCCTCGCCACGCGGACCGACATCGACGCCCTGTTGATCACCACCGGCGACCGCTGGCACGCCACGGCCTCGGTCATGGCCATGCGGGCCGGGAAGGACGTCTATTCGGAGAAGCCCTCGGCCATGACGATCGCCGAAGGCCGGGCCGTGGTCGACACGGCCAAGCGCTACGGCCGGATCTACCAGACCGGCGTTCAGCGCCTGAGCGAGGCGAATTTCACCTTTGCCAACGAGCTGTTGCGATTGGGCCGGCTGGGCAAGGTCCACACGGTCCGGGCCCACATCGCCCCCTGGGACGCAGCCGAGATGAAGACCGAATGGCTCCCCGCCGAGCCCGAGCCGCCCAAGGACGAGGTGGACTGGGACGAGTGGCTCGGCCCGTGCCCGTGGCGGCCGTTCAACCGGACGTACATCGGCGGGGGGTGGCGCGGCCACTACGATTTCCACACGAGCTGCATCGGCGAGTGGGGGGCACACACCTTTGGCCAGTGCCAGGTGGCGATCGGCGCCACGGACACGGCGGCCATCGAGTACCAGTACGTCAACAACCCCACCGGCGACGGCATGGTGACCCGGTTTGCCAACGGGATCCAGATGGTCCTGCACCGCGAGGGCTGGACCGGGACGGCGGGCGGGTGGAAGGGGTCGTGCGGCGTGTGCTACGAGGGGACGGAGGGCTGGGTGTCGATTGCCGACGGCTACTCGCGGCCGGAGGTCTCCCGGCCGGCGCTCTTGGCCGATTTCTCGAAGCTGGTGCGCGACTACATGGCCCGCACCGGGCGGCCCATGAGCCACGTGCGGAACCTGTTCGACTCCATCAAGTCGCGTCGGCCGACGGTGGCCAATCCGGAGATGATGCACTACTCGATGTCGACGGTGCACGCGGCGAACATCTGCATGTGGCTGAAGCGAGACATGAAGTACGACCCGGTGAAGGAGGAGTTCGCGGGCGACGCGGAGGCCAACCGGCTCCGCTCCCGGGCGATGCGCGAGCCGTGGATCATTTAGCGAGCAATCCAGATAGGGAAGGAAATACACTATGTCGACGTCACGAAAGATGAGCATCGTTTTGGCCGTCGCGGTGCTGCTGGCCGGCGGCGTGCCGCTTCTCGGGCAGAGCATTCCGCCTCCGGGGCAGGAATCGGTGAACAAGCTGGTCGCGGTCTTGAAGTCGGATGCGTCGCAGCACGAGAAGGCCGAGGCCTGCCGTCAACTGGGGGTCGTGGGGACGAAGGAGGCGGTGCCGGTGCTGGCCGGACTATTGGGCGACGAAAAGCTCGCCCACATGGCCCGCTACGCCCTGGAGCCGATTCCCGACCCGGCCGTGGACGAGGCCCTCCGGGCCGCATTGGGTACGCTCAAGGGCCGGCCGCTGGTCGGGGTGATCGGCAGCCTGGGGGTGCGTCGCGACGCCAACGCGATCGAGCCGCTGGCCGGGATGCTCAAGGACTCCGACGCCGAAGTGGCCCAGGCCGCGGCCAGGGCGTTGGGCAAGATCGGCACGGCGGCCGCGGCCAAGGCGATCGAAGGGGCACTCGCCGGCACGCCGGCGGGCAATCGGCTGGCGTTTTGCGAAGGCCTGTTCCGCGCCGCGGAATCGCTGGCGGCCAAGGGCCAGCGGGCCGAGGCGATCGCGATCTACGATCGGCTGCGGGGCCTGGAGCAAGCCCCGCACCAGGTTCGCGCCGGGGCCCTGCGCGGGGCGATCCTTGCCCGCGGGGACGAGGGCTTGGGGCTCTTGAAGCAGGGCCTCCAGAGCGAGGACTACGTGCTGTTCGCCGCCGCCGTGCGCACGGCCCAGGAGATGACCGTCAAGGGAGTGGCCGAGGCGTTGACGGCGGAGCTGGGCCAATTGCCCGCCGACCGTCAGATCGTGGTGATCCAGACGCTCGCCCGGCGTGCCGATGCGGCGGCCCTGCCGGCGATCGACGCCGCGGCCAAGAGCGGCCCGAAGCCGGTCCGGCTGGCGGCCATCCGGGCCGTGCCCGCACTGCCCACGGCCGGGGCCGTGCTCCTCGAGCTGCTCGTGGATCCCGACGCCGAGATCGCCCAGGCCGCGCAGGAGAGCCTCGCGGCCGTGGCCGGCGTCCAGGTCGACGCGGCGGTGCTGAAGATGCTCGCCGGCGCCCAGCCCAAGCAGCGGCTGGCGGCGTTGGAGCTGATCGGGCAGCGGCGCATGACCCAAGCGGTTCCCGAGGTGGTCAACGCGCTGGGCGACGCCGACGCGGGGGTCCGCCAGTCGGCGCTGCGGCGGTTGGGTGAGCTGAGCGGGCCGGAGCAGTTGCCGGGCCTGGTCGATCTGCTCATGGCGGCGAAATCGCCGCAGGACCTCAACGCGGCGGAGCAGGCCGTCGGCGCGGTCGCGGCGAAGGCGGAAAATCCGCAGTCGTGCACCGAGAAGCTCGTGGCCCGCATGGCCGGCGCCCCGGTTGCGCAGAAGACCGCCCTGCTGCGAGTGCTCGGCTCGCTCGGGGGAGCCGGTGCCCTGGAGGCGGTGCGCGGCTCGGTGAAGGACCCCAATGCCGAGGTCCGCGCCGCGGCCATCCGCACGCTCAGCGCGTGGAAGACCGCCGAGGCGCTGCCGGACCTGCTCGCCCTGGCGCAAAAAGCCGACGATCCGGCGGGCAAGCGGCTCGCCCTGCGCGGTTACCTGGGCTGGGCGGCCAAGGCCAACGTGCCCGCCGACCAGCGCCTGGCGATCTGCCGACAGGCTGCCGAGATCGTTCAATCGCCCGAGGAGAAGAAGCTGCTCGTGGCCGCCCTGGGCAACGTGGCCTCGGCCGATTCCCTCCCGCTCATCGTGCCGTACCTGGACGACGAGGCCACCCGCGAGGAGGCCGGCACCGCCGTGGTCTCGGTGGCGGAGCGACTGTTGAAAGGGAAGAACGCGGGTCGGGTGGCGTCGAAGCTGATCGAGCCGCTCGAAAAGGTGGCGAAACTCGCCGGCGGCGATGAGCTGAAGCAGCGGGCCAACGCGGCCATCGAGCTGGCGAAGCGCAAACCCCGCGCGAAAAAGAAAGCCTAGCGGGTGACGGGGTGACGGGGTGACGGGGTGACGGGGTGACGGGGTGACGGGGTGACGGGGTGACGGGGTGACGCGGTGCGACTCGCCGCGCACCCGTTGTCCGTCCGCGGGTGCCCAAGCACCTGGACGGAAAGCTGCCCGTGGCAGCCGGCAAAGCACTATCCGCGTAAGGAAGGAGATCCGTGCGATGAGAACGGCGCTCCCGGCGATCGCGCTCGCCTTGGCCGCAACGGTCCCTGCTCGCTGCGCCGCCGACCCGGGCAAATCGCTCGCGGGGAAGCGGCCCAACGTCATCCTCATCATGACCGACGACCAGGGCTACGGGGAGATGAGCTGTCACGGCAACCCGATCCTCCACACGCCCAACCTCGACCGGCTGCACCGGGAGGGCGTGCGCCTGAGGGATTTTCACGTCAGTCCGACCTGCGCCCCGACGCGCTCGTCGCTCATGACCGGGCGGCACGAGTTCCGCTCCGGCGTGACCCACACCATCCTCGAGCGGGAGCGGATGAGCCTCCGGGCGACGACCATGGCCCAGGTGCTCAAGTCGGCCGGCTACGCCACGGGCATCTTCGGCAAGTGGCACCTGGGCGACGAGGCCCCGTACCAGCCCGATCGCCGAGGGTTCGACGAGGTCTTCATCCACGGCGCCGGCGGCATCGGCCAGACGTATCCGGGCAGCGGCGGCGACGCCCCGGGCAACCGCTACTTCGATCCGGCCGTGCTGCACAACGGCCGCTTCGAGAAGACCCAGGGCTTTTGCACCGACGTGTTCTTCGCCCAGGCCGTGCGCTGGATCGACGGGAAGCGCACGGGCGACGCCCCCTTCTTCGCCTACATCACCCCGAACGCGCCGCACGGCCCTTACGTCTGCCCCGAAAAGTACGCCCGAGCGTTCGAGGGGAAGGGGCTCGACCAGGACTCGATCGCCTACTACGGCATGATCGCCAACATCGACGAGAACGTCGGCCGGCTCCTGGAGAAGCTCCGCGAGTGGGACCTCGAGCGCCGCACCCTGGTGATCTTCATGACCGACAACGGCCACGCCATCGGCAGGCTCTACAACGCCGGCATGCGGGGGATGAAGTGTACACCCTACCAAGGCGGCACGCGGGTGGCGTCGTTCTGGCGCTGGCCCGGCGTGCTTTCGGCGGGCGTCGACGTCGACCGGCTCACCGCCCACGTCGATCTCTTCCCCACCCTGGCCGAGCTGGCCGGGGCCAAGATCCCCGAAGGCCTGAAGCTCGACGGGCGGAGCCTCGTGCCCCTGCTGACGGACCCCAAGGCCCCCTGGCCCGATCGGACGCTGTTCGTCCATGTCGGGCGCTGGGCCCGGGGAAAGGCCGCCGAATCGAAGTACGCCCAATGCGCCGTGCGCACCGCCCGCTTCCGCCTGGTGAACAATCGGGAGCTTTTCGATGTTCTGAAGGACCCGGGCGAGACCACCAACGTCATCGACCGGCATCCGGAAGCCGTCGCCGGAATGCGCGCGGCCTACGACCGCTGGTGGGCCGAGGTCCTCCCCGCGCTGGAAAACGAGGACGCCGTGGGCCCGAAGGTCAATCCCTTCAAGGCGCTCTACTGGCAGCAGTTCGGCGGCGGGCCGGACGAGAGGCTCTTGCAGCAGATGGACCCCACGAGGCCGCGGCCCGAGCCGGCCAAGAAGGCCAAGAAACCCGTCAAGAAGGCGGCCAAGGGCGCGAAGAAAGCGTAGGTAATGCTCCAGCCTGGCGCGGCGTAGCCGACAGCCGGAGTCTTGGGGATGGACGACCACAAGTCGCAATAGGATCAGTCGAGTAGGAGAGGGGCAGCGAAGCTGCCGCCTCTCCCCTCATCAAACCGGACGGGCGGGTTTCCCGCATCCGGCTTACCCGAGAACCATCAGCGTGAGGCATACGCAGGGCGCTCGAGGGCTGTGGGGAGTTGCAGCCCGTGACGCTGCAAGTGGGCACACAGAGTCTCGTTCGCCGGCGGGCGGTAGCGGCGTTGGCTGCGGCGTCGTAGGTGTCGCCACAGCCGCATCCGCAGATAACCATCGAGTCGATAGAACACGCGGTGCGGATGTCCATGGCGAAAGTACGCACACCAGCCCCGCAACGTCTGGTTGAGCCGCACGAGCAAGCTCGGCAACGGCATCCAGCCCCATTGCGGCCCGGTCTGTTCACGGACTTTCTCCCGAAGGCGTTGCTCGGCCTTCCGCGACGGCTCCACCCGCAAGTAGCGGCGGTTCCGGCCAAACAGGTCCTGCTCGTACCGGAACGTGAAGCCGAGGAAGTTCAAGCTCGCCTCGGGTTGGTGCATCTTCACCACGCGGGTCTTCTCGCGGTTGATCGTCAGGCCGCCCAAACCGCACCTCGAACCAGTGCAGGTAAACGTTCGCCAACAGGGGAGAGATCACTCCGCCCTGCGGCGTGCCCTGCCGGCTGCGGTGCACGGTCTTGCGGCCCCGATCGTCGGTTTCCACGATCTTCGCCTCCAGCCACAGGCGAATCAGGCGCAAGACCTGCCGGTCTGCCACCCGCATCGCCACCGCCTTCAGCAACGGATCGTGGGGAATCGTGTCGAAGGCTTCGGGATGTAGACGCGTTTGACCGCCTGCGGCCGATAGGTCTTGGTGCGCAATTCTTCCTACAGGGTTTGCAGGAAGCCGTCGACACCTTCGGGCGCGTCGAGGACGTCCCGACAGGACACCCCGTCGACGCCCGGGGCGCCGTCGTTCTTGAGCACCAGCGACCACGCCGCTCGCAGCACGTCGAGCCGGTAGACTCGGTCGTACAAGGCGTAAAACCGGAATCGCGGCTCCTGCTCGGCCCGGCGTCGGTTATGCCTTCCCGCCGTCGGTTGCCCGGGTCTCGCCCGAGGCCCAGGCTGCCGGGACAGGTCTCTCAGGTTCCCGTCGGGTCCGTCCACGCCCGCCGCCCCCTCTCACCCCGGAGAGCCCGACCGCTGCTTCTGCTCGTTGCTTCACGGTCGGCATCAGGCTTCACCACTTTCGGGAGGCTGGCCGCTCTCACGTCTGTCACGAGGCCGAAACGGGTTCACGCTTGCGCATTGCGGCTGACGTGGCCGTCTTGCCGGGCTTCGCCCGGAGGGTCGCCCCATCGGGCGCCGGTTTGACTTCACGGTGAACGAGCAAGTGCCATGACCAGTACCTTTCAACTGATTAGACCCAACAAGCTTGACCTGACGCACCGAAAGGGCGAAAGAAGAAGAGGAAGAAGAGGGGACTGGCGGCGGCGCGGCGACCGCCGCGCATCGCCCGGCGTTGTTCTGATTTCGCGATTTCGTACTTTCGCGTTTTCGTGATCCTCTTGCGACTTGTGATCGTCCATCCCCAAGATTCTGGTTGTCGGCTACGCCCGCTGGGCTAGAGCATAACCTACGAACTTACGCCGACCGCCAGATCGAAGTGACCGACTTCCACCGCGTCAAGGCCATCTCCTCCCGCGGCGGCCACGACACCTTCCACCTCGAGGCCGTCGACTTCCTCTTCCTCCTCCAGGGCCCCTGGTTCTACAGTTGAGAGAACCGGGTTGGCCGCCGGGCGCGGCTCACCAGACCTTCCACTTCTCCCGGAACGGCCGAAGGAGCATCTTGGCGGCCGCGGGGTCGCCCACGACCTGCTCCCGCTCGGGGTCCCAGTGGATCGGCCGGCCCGCCAGCGCCGCGACCGCGGCAAGCTGGCAGATCGCATCGCAGCGGATCGCCATCTCCACGGGACAGATGGTCTCCTGACGCGACTTGACGCAGTCGATGAAATTGCGGTTGTGCTCGGGCGAGACCATGAGCTGCTCGTCGCTCGGCTTGAACTTCTCCTTCCATAGCGCCTGGTTGCTCGCGCAGAAACCTTCGGCGTCGCTGATCCAGCCCTCGGTTCCGTGGAAGGTCACGCCGTCGGAAGGGTGCCAATTGCGCAGGTACTGCATGGCGACCGGCCCGGCCGTGCGGAAGTCCATCAGTCGCAGTTTCACTCCGTTGGCGTATTCGCACGTTACGTCCCACCGCTCGAGGGTGCGAAAGATCCCTTCCTTCGGCACGCTACCGGTCCCGACGTAGCGGACCGGGCTGGTATGGTCGGTCTTGTTGCCCCATTGAGCGAGCCCCAGCTCGTGGATCGCGCAGCCGGCGATGTAGCCGAGCGAGGTCTCCGGGCAGTGGTATCCGCCCCAGCAGGTGGCGCGGTCTACGGTATAGGGAGCCATGGGCGAGGGCCCTTGCCAGGCATCGAAGTCGAGGTCTGCCGGCACGGGCACCTCCGCCGTCGACCCGTAGGGCTTGCCGTGGAATTGCTCCACGTCGTTCGACACGTCGCGCGACCACACGTCGATCCGCTGGAGCTGCCCGATGTATCCGTTGCGGACCAGTTGCACCATCTGGCGGTGGCGTCCCATCGAGCGGTACTGCGTGCCGAACTGGAACACCCGTTTTTGCCGGCGAACCGTCTCGCGCAATAGGCCGGTGAGCCCGAAATCGAGTCCCAGCGGTTTCTGGCAGTAGACGTCTTTGCCGGCCTTGGCCGCCGCCACGGACATCGGCCTGTGCCAGTTGTCGTGGGCGGCGATGACCACGGCGTCGACGTCCGCTCGTCCCAGGATCTCCCGGAAATCGGCGTGCGGCCTGGCGATGCCGCTTCCGCCGTACTGCTTGTCCAATCGGGCTGCGGCCGCCTCGCGGCGGCTCTTGTAGGCGTCGGCCACGGCCACGATCCGCACGTCGGCCATGTCGCCGAGGTGGCCCATGTGGTAGTTGGCGATGTTGCCGCAGCCGATCAGCCCGACGTTGACGCGATTGCCCGGCGCGTCGGCGCCGAACACGGGCGTGGTCAGAATGCTCGGCACGGACAACGCGGCGCCCGCGGCGGCGATGCGGTTCAGGAACTTGCGGCGCGAAACGGTCGGCTTCTCGCTCATGTTTGTCTCCTCCTGTCAGAGTTGAATCGCAATCCCATGTTAACACAGTGGCTCGCGACATTCCAGTTGCCACGCTCCCGCCGGGACCCGACAATGGGGGGAGGATCGGCCCGTGCGACAACGCACGAGGGGCGCCGGCCCAGCGAGGCCGTCGGTCCATGGTAGTGGGAGCACAAGGAGAATGCCGTGAGCCTGACCGAGGACACCCTGAAACGACACAAGGCTTTCTGGAGCCGCGAGGAGACGGATCGGCCCGTGTGGGGAATCAACATCGGGTTCTTCGCCCATGAGATGTTCCCCCGGGTCATGGCGAGACTGGGGACGGGGCGGGTGAGCCCGGAGGACGTTCCGGTCGAGGAGTTCCTCAACGACTGCGACGACCGCTATGCCGCCCAGCAGGACTTCGGCGATTATCCCTGCACTTGTGCGCCGTTTGACGGCGTTCCCTGGCTGGAGGCCGTGGCCGGCTGTCCCGTCATGGCCTCGCCCAGCAGTCTCTGGGCCGAGCCTTGTCTGCACGATTGGGCGAGCTGGCCATGGGATCGCCCCGTGTTGGAGAACCCGTGGGCGCGGAAGCTGCTGGAACTCATGCAGGCCCTGCGGGAGCACTCTCGGGGAAGGTTCCAGGTTTCACCGACGCTCATGCGCGGTCCTGCGGACATCCTGGCCGCGATGCGCGGGGCAACGCAGTTCCCTTTGGATCTCCTGGATACTCCGGACCTGGTGGTGCCCGCGCTGGAGCGGTGTGCCGATATCTGGAGGCAATTGGCGCAGGCCCAGTTGGATGCGATTCCACCGTCGGGGCAGGGCTACATCGCTCTGGATGCCGCGCTTCGCATCTGGGCGCCGGACCGGCTCCTCTGGCTTCAGGAGGACGCGATGTCGCTGCTCTCGCCGGCGCTCTACCGCAAGTACGTTTGGCCGCTGGACGCGCGGCTTTCCGCGACGTTTCCCTGCATCGCCTTTCACCTGCACGGGTCGGTCCTGTGGGCGATTGACGACGTGATTCGGCTTCCCGGCGTCGACGTCGTCGAGCTGAACCTGGAGGCGGCGATGTGCGACGTGGAGGGGACGTTCTCCGGCTGGCGAAAGATTCAGCAACACAAGCCGCTCGTCATCTGGCGCATGTACGGCGATGATTTCCCCTCCTGGCTGGCAAGGGTCGCGCGCGAGCTTCCCGCCAAAGGGCTGGCGATCCAGGTCAGCGTGCGCGACCCGGAACAGGCAAGGAGGGTGCAAGAGGAGTTCCTTAGATATGAGAATCACTGGAACTAAACGATCCTGCATCCGTCCTTGTTCTGCCCGGTCGCGAGAATCTCGTCCAGGTCCTGGGGCCAGAGCATCTCGCGCCGGCCTTGCGGGTTCCGAAAGCTCATGCCGAGCGCGTAGCCGAAGCCGTAGCTGTTGTACAGCGCGATGGCACGCTGGTTGTTCCGGACGGTGCGACATCGCAGGATCGCGTAATACAACATCATCTTGGCGGCGTTCTGGCCGGCTTGGGCGGGACTCATCCCCTCCCACTCCTTGGGCACGCCGCTGGAGTAAAGGACCTCACCCAGCTTCTCCATGAACCAGAACGTCATCTCGTAGGCGGCGGCGTCCAGTGCCTCCTTGGACCAGCGCAGGGTGACCCGCCACTGCAGCGGCCCAACGCGCTCCACCGAGTCCGCGTCACTAGGCGGGACGCCCGGGTCCACGTGAAGGAGTTTCCTGCCGTCCTTCCGTTCGAAGTGGAACGTGCGCGGCAGGTTCCAGTCCGCCGGCAACACGGTGATCCGCACGGCCGGTCGACCGCCTTTGCAGCCGACCGTGATCTGGTCGGGACCATAAGCGACCTTGCCCACGCGCAGACCGCGCCGGGCGCGGGCGAGGTGTCGGTCCAACTGCCGGCCCAGCCGCTCTGGTGGCAGGAAATAGGACTTCACCTCGGCGACGCCGGCAAGGACCACCGACGGAGTTGCCTTGGGCGACCGCCGTTCTACCAGGATGTGAAGATCGGCGGCCTTGGCAAAACCCTCGCCTTCGCGCGGCGCCGCCCAGACCGCGTCGCCGACGTAGAGCCGGGCCTCGCGCGGCAGGCGCTTCTGGGCCTGCAGTTCCCGAAGGATGTGAAGACAAGGCGCTGTGGCAAGCATCTCCGTGAGCGCACCTTTGAAGCAATTGACCATGTGCGAAAAGATGAACGCGATGGTATCCGCAGTTTCCTGGTCCGAAAGCCGTTGATGACGCAACTTCGTCGGGACCTTGCCTTGGCGCTCGTAAGGACCTTTCGACAGAAAGTCCCGAAATAGTTTTCCCCTAGGTTGCGATTCGATGCTGCGGATAGCCGCTGCGAGTGATTCGCGGAAGATGGCCAAGGGTTGGGTAGCATTCGGGAAACCGGCCCCACCCGCCACTGCGGTTTCAAGCGACGACTTCACGTCACTTCCCAAGGTGCCGCCAACCAGTTGGAAACCGACTGTACTGGCCAGTGACATCGCTCGCTCGTGTTCAGCCGCATACTCCAGCCTTCGTGGTGTCGCTCGGAGCAGTCGGTAGCACGCACGGCAGTGGGCCGTTTTGCCGGCGCGCGGACGGCGAGAAACGAGAATCTTGACCCCACATCGCCCGCAATTCTCGATGAACCTGTCGTTTGCGACGATGGATTTGAACTCCTCGAAAGTCAGGGCTCTCACATTGCTGGGATGACTCAGATACTCGGCTGCTCCGCTTTGGACACCGATCTCTGAGATGAGATATCCCCTGTCTGCGCCGATGTCTTCGACTACGGTGTTCAGCGAGAAGACCTTCTCCTGAGGAATTGGACGCCTCCAAAACTTGCATTCCACAATAACCCTGAAGACAAAACCGTTGCTTCTCAATTCGGCCAAGACGTCCACGCGGACTGTGCCGATTCGCGTGCCGTGGACTGGTTGGTTCACACGCGCCACGCAGCCGGGAATCAGGTTGAGAATCTCGGCCACCTGATCCTGAAAATGTCGCCAGTCAGAATCGTGGGTTCCCGATGCCATACGCTTTACGGGTCGGTAGGAAAGGCGCGGTGCAGTAGGGGCTGGAAAAGGTGCTCGGCCTGTCGCAACGCCAACGCCCGCTCCGCGGCATCCTTGCCGCGGGAAAAGCGGTTGGCTCATTATAGCCCAGCGTAGGGGGATCGCAAGCCGCCCCCCGAGCGTCATTGCTGTGGGGCGAAGCGGATGGGGAGGGATTCGAACCCCCGCTCAAGCGGTGCGTCCGAGCAGCCGGCGGGGGCGACCAGCGTAACGGCTGATACTGGGGATCCTGACGGGATGGTGCTACGCCCCGAGGCCGGCAGGAACGGTGGCGACCCTGGAAGCGATCAAGCGCGCCGGCCAGGCCGGACCCGCCTCAGGCCGCGGCGGCGTTTCGCCTCAGGATAGTGTGGTAAATCAGCCCGACGAACAGCAGATCGGTCTTCTGGAGCGATCCGTCATCCCCGACGGCCCAGTCGTTGCCGCAAAAGCCTACCCTGTTGATCTCCGCCAACACCCGGCCGGCCTGCACCACCTGGTAGCCGGTGTTGAACCAGCCGGCCGAGACCAGCCGGGCCGGTCCGTTGCTCAGCCGCATGTCCCAGGCGCTTGTGAACAGGCCGCTCCGGTCCGCCTCGGCCGGGATCCGCCCGTCCGCGGTATCGGTGAGTGTGAACCGGCTCCCCAGCCAACCTGCCTTCTCCAGGCCGAGTTGGTGACGCCCGGTCAAGTGGATGTCTACGCACTCGCTGAACCACCGGCCGCGATACTCGCCCCAAGGGCGTCCGTCAAGCTTCAGGACGTAAAGGTCCGACCGGTCTCGCCCCCCGTGTCCCAGGCGACGGGTTTCTGGGGTTCTCCGGGGTGCGCCGGAAAACGTGTGCCGGATTGCTCAGATCGGGGTGGCTAGACGATCCTCTTGGACACCTGCGAGACGGCCGCCGTCAGGCTACGCTGCCGGGCTGGCCAGAACTCCCCGGAGAGTCCTGCGGCTGGACGTTCGTAACTGTCCCGCGGCACGCCAACCGGTCGATGGACTTGACGACCAGGGACGGCACCCAAAGTGCGTCGTCATCCACTCCAGGACGTCCCCGAGCACCACTTCCGGCTGCGAGAACAGCAGGTAGTGGTCGTCTTCGTCGTACACCTTCAGCCGGACGTCGAAGCCCAGACGTTTCAGGAATCCCGCCGTTCCTTCCACGAGGCTCCGCGGGATCCGCTGGTCACGACCACCGTGCAGAAAAAGGATCTTCCGGTCTTGGTTTCGCGTCGAGAACTCCTTCGTCGAGAACAACTCATCCTCGGTAATCGGGGAGAGGTAGATGAGCCCCTTGAAGAGCCCTGGTGCCTGGATCGCTGCCCGGGTAACGCCCATCGCTCCGTTGGAGTATCCCATGAGAAAGACCCTTTCGGGGTCTATCGGAAGCGTTGCCAGTGCCTCCCGAGCGACCTCGACGACGAACTCCGCGCCTCCCGGGCCGTCCCAGTTGCCCATCCCAAAGGTCGGGGCGATCACGGCGCATTGCGTCTGCTGCGACAGCACCCAAAGACAGGATTTCGTGTTTCCTCCCATCCCGTGCAGAAAGATCAGGCAGGGAAGTTTCTCGCCGCCGGTGGTCTCCGGCAGGAAGAGGTAGTAGTGACCCGTGCGGAACTCCATGCGGAGCAGTTCGCGGTAGCCCATGCCGATTACCGAACCGAGGGCGTGAAAGTCCGCGTCCGCGTCCATCGCCTCGTAGATCGGCAGCACGAGTGAGCGCAATCTCGTCGCTTCGGGAGCGTTCACCTGCCGTAAACGAAGCAGGTTGACGCCGACCGCGATCTGGTCGATCTCGGGGATGACGTTCCAAGGCGAGTACCCGGGAAATGTCCCCTCCCCGTGCAGAAAGCAGTTCCGCACCCGTCCGTCGCCTGTTTTGCCGTTTGGGGCAACCAGCATGGGAACGAGGTACAAAAGCAGGCCGATCGGGAGCGACGCCGCATAGAAGCGCCGGCGTGTTCGCTTGAACCAGGCTCGGTTCCAGCAGCCGACCGAGCAGAACAGGATGCCTCCGAGAAGGACGGCACTCAGCCCGACGCTCCTTCCCCGCAGCGTCGTGCCGAGGACGAGCAAGAGTAGTCCACCCAGAATCAGGCTGACGATCGGCACGCCCGCCAGGATTCGCAGCAAACTCACGAGGATCTTCTTCAAGAGCGACATGGGGTGGATGGCACTGGAACCGGCGTCGGTCAAATTCCGGGCGACCTGTTTCATCCGCAGTTCCTTGGGACGCTTACGGAGGTCCGGATCGGACATTGAGGATCAGCGTGCCGGAGCCCGGATTCTCGAACGGCCCGGGCGTGGGACGTTCGCTGCGGCGCTTGCCGAAGAAGTCGGTCGCGACCGTCAGCGGCGAGCCGTCGGCGTTCTCGTAGGCGACGCCGGGGATCTTCGCCTTGCCGAGCCGCGCGGTCGTAACCAGCGCGGTTGGGGCTTGCGTCAGCTCGGGCCCCAGCGCGACGTGCAGGCGGAAGTGTTTGCCGTCGCGGACCAGCTTCACGTCGGGATGAACCGCCGGCTGCACGACGGCGTCGGTCTCCTTGGCGTACGGCCGGGCCCCGAAGTAGTAGACGTTGCCGCCGGTTTGCAGCGGGTATTCGCGCAAGTCATACATCCACAGCCCGTAGCCGGTGGTCCACACGGGCTCCTTGCTCGCCTGTGGGATCGGGCCGCCGGCCGGCACGCCGCGGCCCAGGAAGATATTGTTGTAGAAGCGGTCGTCGCCGCCCTTGATGCGAGCCAGCCCGGCCATGGTCGTGGAATGGGCCGGATGGTAGGGCGTTTCACGATTCGGCTCAGGCGACGTGACGATGTGCCCGGCGAACAGGTTGTGGACGTAGGCCCCGCCCTCCGACATGTCCAAAAGGCTCGTTGCCGACAGAAACAGGTTGTTGTCGGCGACAAACGGCCCGTGGTCGACCTCCACGAACAGGTCCTGCCCGAGGTTGTGGTGGAAGAGGTTGCGAGACACGCGAGTGCCCTGCGCCATCCAGTCGAGCCACAGGCCCAGGCACGTGCGGTAGATGTGGTTGTCTTCGATCACCGTGTCGATGGCGGCGTGGAACTTGATGCCGGCCATTTCCGCGCCGGAGAACAGCCGCCGGACGTGGACGTCATGGATCGTGTTGCCGGTCACGACGCTGAACGCCGGGCCGAGGCTGCCGACGATGCCCGCCTGCTCGCAATGCGAGACGACGTTGTTGCGGACGACGTGGTGACCGACGGTCTCCCGGTTCCAGCCGCGGGCCAGGCCGCGCTCGATCGTCTTCACGTAGCCTTCGGCGGTGTTGGCCGAGGTGTTGTCGAACCGATCGCCGTGCTTGCCCAGCGCGATGCCGGAGCAGATCGAGTGGCTCACCACGTTGTTCTCGATGATCCAGCCTTTGCTCCAATGGGTGCCGACCAGGCCGATCTGCTCGGCGGTGGGCGGGGCCCAGGGCGTGGCGGCGTGCCGCAGCGCGAAGCCACGCAGCGTAAGGTAGTTGCGGCCCGGCTGGTCGGGATAGAACACCGTGCGGCGGACGTTGATCTCCACGCACCGCTCGTTGGGGTTCACGCCCGGAAACTGCGCCCAGATCGTCGTATTGGCCGCATCGACCCGACCGTACCACAGGTTCGTGCTCCAGGATCGCTCGTTCACGGGATCCGCCGGCTTCGAGCCCGCCGGCGCCAACACGTCGTCGAGGGTGGCCGCCTCGGTCAGCCACAGTCCCTCCAGGTAGACCGCGCCGGTGTGGTGCTCGCGGCCCCGCGGATCGAACCAGTCGCCGCGGATCAGATCGCTATAGGGGTTGAATGCGCCGAACATCGTGTTGGGCAGCGTCGCCTTCCACACGTCGCCCCGGTCCTTCACCCAGCCCTTGACGATCTCGGAGCCTTTGATTTCAACCTTCTCGCCCGGCGCCGCCTGGTAGACGATCCGCTGCGCGTCCGACGTGCCGCCGCGCGGCGGGTTGACGCGCTCGCGGTACGTGCCGGCATGCACGGTCACGACGTCGCCCGGCTGCGCCAAGCCGGCCGCTCGCTGGATCGTCCGCAGCGGCGAAGCGGCGGTTCCGGGGTTCGCGTCGTTGCCGTTTTGTGCGACGTGCAACTCGGCGGCCGACGCGGTCGTGTGCAACGCCGGCAAAAGGGTCCACAGCAAAGTGAGCGTCAAGAACCAGCGCTCGCAGGAGGTGTTCATCGTCGTGCTCCTCGAAGATGCCAAGGCGGGCGGAGTGGAAGGAAGAGGTCGCCGCGTGGACTGATTCTACCTGCCGACCACGCCCTGTCAATGGCGGGGGGGCGACCGGCGTCCGGGCTACAAAGATGGCCACTACCCCCTCACCTCACCGCCCCACAAAACCACCCACCAGAAGGACAGGCGAGGTGCGCGAGAAACTTACCCTTGCAACGGGTACTCAGCGCTTTGATTTCCGAGATGGCGATCTCGGAGTCGTTCGGCGAGGAATTCAGGCGCAGCGTGGAGTGGTGGGGCGCGCGTCGGGAAAGCAACATATCTTGACACACGGGGCCACTCCGCTAACTTGAGGGGGATCGCGGATCATCCGTTCTTCCGTCAGCCGAAGGCCGTGCGGGAGGCGAGCGCCATCCTGGCCGAGGCCTCGGCGGCTCGGAGGTAGGTCCGTCGTGGAAGACGAGATGATGCGGGCCGGAGTGGCTTCGGCGCAAACCATCGGAGGATTCCGTAATGATGCGATTCTTCCTGGGGATCCTGGTTGCCGGTTGCACGATCGTCTGCCGCGGAGCTCTCGTCCGGGCCGCCGACTGGCCGACGTGGCGGTACGACGCCGCACGGAGCGCCGCCTCGCCGGATGAGATCGCACCCCACCCGGTGCTCCTCTGGTCGCGGAAACTTCCGCCGGTGCGTCAAGCCTGGCCACGGGAATACGAGCAACGCATCAACTTTGACGCCTCCTATGAGCCGGTGGTCATGGATAAGCTGCTCTTTCTGGGCTCGCCCAACGACGGAAGCATCACGGCCTACGACACCGAGACCGGCGCGGAGAGATGGAAATTCTACACGGAGGGGCCGGTCCGCTGCGCGCCCGCCTGCTGGAAAGGCAGGATCTACGCCGGATCGGATGACGGCTATCTCTACTGTCTCGACGCGCACTGCGGCGCCGTGGTCTGGAAGTTTCGCGGCGCCCCTGCCGACCGTCCGGACCGGCGGCAGTTGGGCAACGAACACCTGGTCTCCTTCTGGCCGGTGCGCGGCGGGCCGGTCCTCGCCGACGGCGTCGTCTATTTCGGCGCGGGCATCTGGCCGGTTTTCGGCGTCTTCGTGCACGCCTTGGACGCCGAAACGGGAAAGGTGAAATGGACCAATGCCAACCTGAACTACGTCGGCCCCGTGCGCATCGACCACGACCAGTTTGCCGAGGTCGGCATGTCTCCGCAGGGATACTTCGTCGCGCTTCCGGACAGAATCCTGATGCCGAATAGCCGCGCGTTGCCGGCCGGGCTGGATCGGGCTACGGGCAAGCTCACCTACTATATGCAGGGTTGCCGCCACGGCGACAGCCGCGTGGCGGCCCACGGTCAATACGCCTTTGTGGGCAAGGAAGGCGTGTTGAATCTGGGCGATCTTCGCGAGGTCGGCAGCCGATGGGTCGGCAGAGGCAACAACAAGCCGGTCGGATACAGGGGCCCCCTCTTGCGCGCGGAGGATCTCGCGGCTCTCCCCAGGGTATTCCCGCACTGGGGCTACAACGCGGACTGGGACTTGTACGAGTGTCCCGGCTTTCAATACAAGCTGGCGGACGGCTGCGACGCTTCATCGGCCTTCGAGAGCCAAATCGCGTACGGATCAGCCAAGGGCGTGTTCTACGCGTACAACCTGGCGGCGAGCCAGGTGAGCCCCGTCGCGACAACGATGTTCGGCAAGACGATCCGCCCGCTGAACTGGCGGCCCGAGGTCGTGTGGCAGTTCAAGACGCCTTACGTGGGGCAGTCCAGCGGAACCGTGATCAAGGCCGGAAAACGCCAGTACGGGTATGCGGGCAAGAAGCTGCTGGCTCTGGAGAACCTGCGGAAGGAGCCGCGCCTGGCGTGGGAGCAGGAGCTTGCGGGGACGCCGACCAGTCTTGTCGCCGCCGACAACAAGCTCTTTGCCGCAACGGCCGAAGGCGGAATCTACTGCTTCGGTCACCCGGGCGAAGCGTCCACCGGCCCCAGGACCTACGCCAGCGAGCCCGTGCCGCTGGGGTCCAAGACGGACGCCTGGCCCGACAAGGTCCGGAAGATCATGAAAGCCTCCGGCGTCGAATCGGGCTATTGTCTGGTGTTGGGTGTGACGGACGGGAGGCTGATTGAGGAACTCCTGAAGCAGACCGAGTTGCTCGTCCTTGGCGTGGATCGAGACGCGAAGAAGATCAAGCTTCTGCGGCGGCACTTCGATGCGGCCGGCTTCCTGGGCTCGCGGGTGGAGCTTTTTGCCGGCGAGCCGCTGGCGTTCGGCTTTCCGCCCTACCTTGCGAGCCTGATCGTTTCGGAAGATCAAGAGGCAGCGGGTTTCTCGACCCCGCGTGACGCCGCGAAGCTGCTCAGCGCGCTGCGCCCGTACGGCGGCACGCTGTGCCTGGAAATGCCGCAGGAGTCGCACCCTGCCTTGCTGGAATGGAGGAAGGCGGCGGCGTGGGCCAAGGCCGTCGTCAAACGCGACGGCGGCTGGTCGCTGTTGGTCCGGGAAGGCGCATTGCCGGGGGCGGCGTACTGGACCCACGAGGCCGCCGACGCGGCGTGTACCTTCACGTCGCAGGACGACCTGGTCAAAGCGCCGTTGGGTATTCTTTGGTACGGCGACGGGAACGGGTGGGCGTCCTGGAAGGACTATAACCATGCCGTCAAGCCGCAGGTCAGCGGCGGCCGGGTGGTTGCGATCGCGGGCGGGATGCTGGTCGCCTACGACGCCTACACCGGGCGCCTGCTTTGGAGAAAGGAGGTCAAGGCCTTCCGCGATCACGCGCGTTTTGCCACGATGGACGACGGAATCTATCTTGTCGCGGACGGGAAGTGCATGGTCTCCCAGCCCGCGACGGGCAAGACGCTTCATACCTTTACCTTCAACACCGCGGGAGCGATCACCGCCAAGGACCTGCGCGTCGGCGACGATACAATCGTCGTGGCATGCACCAGTGTCACCGAGAAAGACGTGCAGCACCCCACCTACGAGAACCATGGCTATTTCGATAGCCGGATGCTGATCTGCCTGGACCGCAAGACCGGGGCCGAGCTCTGGCGCACCACGGCGAAGCATCGCTTCCATAACCTTGGCCTGGCCATGGGCGGCGGATTGTTCTTCTCGACCGATTCCATCCCCAGCACGGTGCTTCAGCCCGTCCTGGAAAGCGCGCCGGCCACGGAACGCCGCTCCACGATCCGGGCGTTTGACTTACGCACGGGGGCGCAGGTCTGGTCGCAGAGAATCGCGTATGCCCAGGACGTCCTCAGGTGGGGCGGCGAGTTCCTGCAATGCTCCGCGGAGAACGGGGTCCTGTTGGTCGGCCGAAAACCCCATCCCATCGGCCTCGGGGCGGTTATCAGCGGCTTGGACGCCAAGACCGGGAGAATCCTATGGGAAAAGAAGAAGATCGGCCAGGCGCCGGTGATTCTGCACGGCACGACGTTCATCAGCGGCGACGCCGCCGACCACGGCGGGAACGCCACGGTCCATGACGTTCTCACGGGCGAGAAGACCGGGGATTTCCCGTTCAGGGTCGATGGGTGCAATTACATCATTGGCAGCAGACATCTGATGATGGCCCGCAACGCCACCGTGGCGTATGCAGATATCGAACAGAAGAAGAACTACAGTCTGCGCAATATCCGGTCAGGGTGCAGCAACAGCCTGCCCGCCGCCGACGGCTTGCTCAACGCGCCCAACTACGCGTTTGGCTGCATCTGCAACTATCCGGTCCAGACCTCGTTCGCCATGGTGTACATGCCCGAGGTCGCCGCCTGGTCCGGCGACGCGCCCGTCACGGTGATTCCGGCGGCGGCGCCGTAGGGTCCCTATCTGCCTGTGCAACGTGAAAAGGCGGCGATTTCCAGCGGGCATCGTTCACGCCCGGCGATGGGCCGGTCCAGCGGCCGGCAGAGCGGCCGAGGAGGCATCCAACTTATCCATGCTCGACCTTCGAGGCACTCAAGCTACCGACGCGGGCGTCAAGAAGCTCCAGCAGGCATTGCCGAACTGCAAGAGTCGCCGCTGACCGCTGCCGGGATCGCCAAACCGTGCCGAGAAACGGTCGCGCCGAGCCATTCGGTATAGGTGAACAGGTGTCCTTCGGCCTTTCGGGGGATCGACGTGTTTCATTTGCCCAACCGTTTTTGACACGTTGTTCGGCGTCGCTACAATGGAGGACTGGTGAGTCGGCCGGGTGGCGAGAACCGTAAAGTTGCCCATCGACGTGCGAGGGAGAATTCCCCCGATGAATCGAACACGAGGACACACTCTCGCAGCCTTCATCCTTGCCTTGCTATGGGCCCAGCTCGTGCGGTCGGGCGCTGCCCGGGAAAAGCCCGCGGAGGCTTTCGCCCGGTACCAGGGGTGGCGGCATTCAGGTTCCCTCTGCATCTTGACCACGCCCGAGGGCGCGAATCTGCCGGCCACAGCCTCGGAGGATGGATTCCCGTTGCTGGTGCGGTTGGATAAAGACTGGTTCGATTTCAGCCAGGCGAACGTCCATGGCGAAGACGTTCGTTTTTCCACGAGCACCGGCACACCGCTGGCCTACCAGGTGGAGCAGTGGGATGCGGCCAAGGGCACCGCCGGCATCTGGGTTCGACTACCCACGATCCAAGGCAACGAGCGTCGGGAGATCAAACTGTACTGGGGCAAGGCCGATGCCTCCTCCGAATCCAACGGTGCCGCAGTGTTCGGCGCCGACAACGGCTATGCCGGCGTTCTGCACCTGGACGAGACGCTCAACGATGAGGTCGGCACGGTCAAGCCGGTGGATACCGGCACGACCGTGGTCGCAGGAGTCATCGGCAAAGGCCGACGTTTTGTGCCGGGCAAGGGAATCAACGGCGGCGACCATATCACGAACTATCCCTACAGCGACATGCCTTTCACCTCCGAAGCCTGGTTTCGAGCGGAAGCAGCAGGCGCATCGGCCTTGGGTTGGGGGCGGTATGCCACACGGTACAACGGCAATACCGGGGACGGCAATGAAGTGGTGATCAACATCGGATCCCCGCCGAGCTTTTCGTGGGCGTCCGACGGTCCAGGCGGTGTGGCGGCGGCCGCCACGCCGCTTATGGGCCGGTGGTATCACGTGGCCGCGACCTATTCCAATGGGACCAGCCGGATCTTTGTGAATGGCAAGCTCGAGGGAAGCAACTATCACAAGGCGGCGATGTCGGTGATGAATGACATTGGCATGACCGTTGGCGGCCTGCGGGGCAGCTTCCAGTTTGCCGGCGACATCGACGAAGTTCGCGTCTCGCGGGTCGCCCGGTCTGCGGACTGGATCAAGCTGGAGTATGAGAACCAGAAGGCCCGGCAAACCTTGGTCGGACCTCTCGTCCAGCCAGGCAATGCCTTCTCGGTCTCGCCGGCGGAAATCAAGGTTGCGGAGGGCAAGCGTGTGACCGTCACCGCTCGGGCCGGGGGTGCCCAGAAGGTCTATTGGGTTATCCAACGAGATGGCACGGAGACCGTCGCCGCGGTCGATCAGTTCTCCTATACCCTCGACGCCGGACGCGTCGTTGGCGATACGTCGTTCGTCCTGCAATTCAAGGCCGTGTGTGCCAAGGAGACGAAGACGCACAGTATTCCCGTAACCATCAAGGAAGCGATTCCCGAGCCGGTGTTCCGTCTGATCGCTCCGGCGACCTGGAACGGACGCGACACGATCGAAGTCGTGCCGGCGATCGGCAATCTCGCGGCGATGCAGGCGACAGGGGCTGGACGATTGGCCTGCCATTGGACCGTGTCCGGCGGCGCCGTGATCAAGGAAGTCGCTGCCGACAAACTGATCCTCAAGCGGTCGCAATGCAGCGGCAAGATCACCATCAGGCTGGCGCTCCATAACGGCGGCGCGGACTTTGCCGCCATGACGTCGATCCTGGTGACCGAGCCGAAGACGCATCCCTGGGTCCAGCGCACGCCGGAGAAGGACGAGAAACCTGAGGACAACCAGTTCTACGCGCGCGACGACAAGAACGAGGGCACGCTCTATTACAACGGTACCCTGGACCGGACAGCGGACTCCGTGTTCCTCAAGATCTATGCCGGCGGCAAGATCTTTGCCAACGAAAGCCGTGAGCTCGCCGCGGACAAGGCGTATGCGTTCACGGTCAAGCTCAAGCCCGGGTTGATCAAGTACAACGTGGAGTTCGGCGCCAAGGCCGGAGGCGCCGAAACGGTGCTGAGGACCGTACACAACGTCGTTTGCGGCGACGCCTACCTTATTGACGGGCAGTCGAATGCCGAAGCCACCGGCCCCAATAACGGCCCGGAGGAAGACCCGGTCGCGCCCATCAACGACTGGATCCGCAGCTATGGCAATCAGCATGACGGAACGACCCGCGGGGGGTGGGGCAACGCGGTCCGAACCCATATCTGGGGAAAACCCGATTATGGATGTCATCAAATCGGGGCGTGGGGCATGGTGCTGGCCAGGAACCTGGTCGAGAAGTACCGGATTCCCATTTGCATCATCAATGGCGCCTATGGCGGCACCCCGATTTGGCATCACCAGCCGAATCCGGCGAATCACGATGACGCGAGCGGTGCTTTCTACGAAAACCCTTACAAGATTTACGGCAGCCTGCTGACGCGCGTGACGGCGGCCAGACTGACCCACGGCATCCGCGGCGTCCTCTGGCATCAGGGCGAAAACGACAGTGGCGCGGGGGCGCCCACGGACGACTGGAATTACAGATCGTATCAGCAATACTTCGTCGATACGTCGGCGGCCTGGAAACACGATTATCCGAACATTCAGCACTACTACGTCTTCCAGGTGTGGCCGTTGCCCTGCAACATGGGCCCCAAAGACGACCAACTGCGCGAGGCGCAGCGGACCCTGCCGCGGCTCTATTCCAACATGCGGATCATGTCCACGCTCGGCGTCGTCAGCAAGGCGACCGGCCGCGGCACGTGTCATTATGATCTGGAAGGCTATGCGCAAATGGCGCGGCTGATGAGCCCGCTGGTGGAGCAGGACCATTACGGCCTGGTCCCAAAACAGGCGATCACCGCGCCCAACCTTCAGCGCGCCTGGTTCACGAGTGCCGCGAGGGATGAAATCGCGCTGGACTTCGGGCAACCCATGACCTGGAAGGACGAGACAAGAAGGAACATTTATCTCGATGGCGCGGCGGCACCGATCGGCTCGGGCTCAGTCTCGGGGAACGTCGTCACGCTTAAGTTGACGGCGCCTTCCAGTGCAAAAGCCATCGCCTATCTTTCCGGCAAGGACTGGGACGGGAAACCCACGCATCTGATCTACGGCGCCAACGGCATCGCCGCGCTGACGTTCTGCGATGTCCCGATCCATCGACTTCGTGGACCTGAAACGCCACCCAGGTAAGGAAATGCCCATGTTCCGATTCGTCACCGCTTTGCTTGTGTCGCTCCTGACCACGGCGCCCGTTGCCCAGGCAGCCGAATCGTCCGGACCAGGCCGGCGCCCGAACATCATCCTCATCCTGTCCGACGACGTTGGTTTGGGCGATATTGGCTGTTACGGCGGACCGTTCAAGACGCCGCACATCGACGCGCTGGCCCGAGGCGGCACCCGCTTCGAAACCTGCTACTCCACCCCCTTGTGCGGACCGTCGCGATGTCAGCTCCTCACGGGCCGCTATCCCTTCCGCACCGGCCTGATCAACAACCAGAGCCGCAACGCCATTGAGCCGGGCCGGGAAGTCATGATCCCGACCGTCATGAAGAAGGCCGGCTACGCCACCGCCAGCGTCGGCAAGTGGGGGCAGATGTCCTTCGGGCCGGGCGAGTGGGGCTTCGACGAGTACCTCGTCTTCAAAGGCAGCGGCAAGTACTGGGCAAGCCAATCGGCCCCTTACACCGTCAACGGCAAGCAGAAGCAGTTGGCCAAGGGGGAGTACCTGCCCGACACGATGCATGAATTCCTGGCGGACTTCCTCCGGCGGCACAAGGAGCAGCCGTTCTTCGTTTACTATCCGATGTCGCACATCCACGGCCCGATTCTGCGTACACCGGACAGCAAGCCAGGCGCGGACCCGGACCGGCTGTATGCCGACAACATCGAGTACATGGACAAGCTGGTGGGCAAGCTGGCCGGTGAGCTCGACCGCCTGGACTTGCGGAAGAAGACGCTGGTGCTCTTCACCGGCGACAACGGCACGGCCGCCTTCGGGGCTGAAACGGCAACGGTCCATGGGAAGACGGTCAGCGGCAAGAAGGCGACCATGCTCGAAGGCGGGAGCCGGGTGCCTCTGGTGGTGAACTGGCCCGGAGTCACGCCCGCAGGCAGAGTGAATCACGACCTGACCGACTTCAGTGACTTCTTTGCCACGTTGGTCGAGCTGGCCGGGGCGAAGGTGCCTGAGGGTGTAACGCTCGACAGCCACAGCTTCGCCGCGCAGATCAAGGGCGAGAAGGGCACGCCGCGGGAGCGGGTGTACGTCGAGCTGAACGGGAAGTCCTACGTTCGCGATGCCCGTTTCAAGTTGACCAACGGCGGCGAGCTGTACGATCTGTCCGAGGCGCCCTTTAAGGAGGTCCTCGTCGCCAAGGACACGGCCGGCGGCGCGGCGATCGCGGCCCGCAGGCGGTTGCAGAGCGTCCTCGATCAGCATCCCACCGCGCCCGGCAAGGCCGACCCCAAGGCAGCGGCAAAGAAGGCAAAGCGGGCGGCGAGAAAGGCGAAAGCGGCCGCAGGCGACTCGCCATGAGCGTTTGCCCGCTCACGGATACCGCAAGCTGAAGGATGGCTTCCTCGGCCGCAAGGAGTTCATCAACATGGGAAGGAAATCGAAATGAAACTGCCCCAAAACGCCATCGCGCTGGCGGCCTTGCTGCTGAGTGCGTTGGGCACGCTGCACGCCGCTGCCGACGTCAAGAGTGATTTTGTCAACCCGCCGCTGAAGTTCAGGGCCCGGCCGCTCTGGTTTTGGAACAACACGAACGTGACCGCTGCCGAAGTCGAGTCGCAATTGCAGGGCAATCGCGATCAGAGCGGGTATGGCGGTCTGGCCCCGCTGCCATTCGGGGCAAAGTTCACGCCCAAGTACCTCAGTGAGGAGTACTTCGCCCTGTATGGCGTGGCGGTGGCGAAAGCCAGGCAATTGGGGATGTTTCTCACCCTTTATGACGAATTCGGCTTTCCCAGCGGGAGCTGCGGCGCCAACAGCGGCGACGGCATCCCCCGCTTCAAGAACAGGTATCCCGAGGCCACCCTGAGACGGCTCGACAAACACGAAGATGCCGTCACGGGCCCTGCACCCTATTCCAAGCCGATTCCCCCCGGCAAGCTCATGAGCATCGTGGCCATGAACACGGCCACCAAAGAAAGAGTGGACCTTACCGCCAAGGCGAGTGGCAGCTCCGTTTCCTGGAACGTTCCCGAGGGTTCCTGGAGAATCATGACGTTTGTGTGCGTCCTGGACGGCGACCCGAACGTCGATTACCTCGAGCCCGAGAGCGTCGCCAAGTTCATCGGCATGGTCTATCAGCCCTATTATGACAGGTTCTCGAAGGACTTTGGCGCAACGATCGCCGGGGCCTTCTATGATGAACCCACCCTGTATCGCGGAGAAGGGCGCACGTGGACCGACAAGTTCAATGAGAAGTTCAATGCCGTTTACGGGTTCAGCCCAACACCCTATTACCCCGCCCTGTGGTACGACATCGGGCCGGAGACTCAGGCGGCCAGGAATAGTCTCTTTGGCTTCCGGACCGAGCTCTATGCGTCCGGCTACGTGAAGACCGTCCAGGATTGGTGCACCGCGCACGGCCGGATTCCGCTGCTCGGGCACCAGGACCAGGAAAACGTAAAGAACCCGGTGGGTGTCTCCGGGGACCTCATGAAATGCTACAAGTATCAGGATGTCCCGGGCATCGACAAAATCGGCTGGGACAACGATCCCGAAGCCTATTACAAGATCGTCAGCTCGGCGGCCTACAACTGGGACAAGGCCCAGGCCATGACCGAGACGTACGGCGCCATGGGCAATTTGAGCTGGGATCGGCTCTACGCGATCGTGATGGAACAATATGCCAAGGGCATCAACAACATCATTCCGCATGGTGTCTGGTACAATCTCACCAACGTCACCTATTTGCCCGAGCTTTCCTATCGCAATCCCCGCTACGCGAACAGGCTGGCCGACTACAACACCTATATCGGGCGGCTCAACGTCCTGTTGCAGGATACCGGGCGGCACGTGGCCGATATCGCGGTGCTCTATCCGATCGCCACCCTGCAGGCGGGGTACCGTTTTGACGGCCCGTTGAGTAACTATTCCGGCGGCGTGAGCGTCCCGGAGGCGGATTACGTTTATCTCGGAGAGCTCCTGGCCACGAAGGTGTGCCGCGATTTCACCTTTCTCCACCCCGAAGTCCTGGATGAACGGTGCTCGATTCAGGGCAATCGCCTGACGCTGAACAACAAAACCAACCGCGAAGAATACCAAGTGCTGATCCTGCCCGGGCATCGCACTGTCCGCTGGAGCAACTTGAAGAAGATCAAACAGTTCTACGACAACGGCGGCCGGGTGATTGCCACCGGACAGTTGCCGTCCAAGTCGGCGGAGTTTGGCCACGATGGCGACGTGGTAAGAACGATTCAGGCGATGTTCCCCAAGGTCCGGCAGCAGATCATCGCCACCGCGTCCAGCGAGTGGCGCGAGTCCGGCGCCTACGAGGCGGCCAAAGCCGTCGACGGCTCACCCGACACCCGCTGGACACCGGCGGATGAGCAAACGAAGGACTGGTGGCTCGAAGTGGACTTCGGAACCGATCAAGCGTTCAATTCGACCCTGATCCAAGAGGCCGGCAAACGGGTCACTTCCTACAGCATCCAGTACTGCAGCGGCAACGCCTGGATCACCTGCGCTGCCGGCGGCACGGTCGGCGCCAACAAGGTGGACAAGTTCAGCACCGTCAGCGCCTCGCGGATTCGGCTTGCCATTGGCAGCGTCTCTTCGGGCACGCCGTCAATCGCCGAGTTTGAAACCCGTTTGGATGACGGCCCCAATCTGGCCCACAGCGACTCACTGATCGTGCAGCACGGCAAGAATGGCTCGTCCGCAATCTACCTGAATTCCCCCAACGAAACCAACCTGCGCCAAGCACTGGACAAGGCCCTCAAGCCGTATGACGTGGAAATCGGCGGTAACCAGAAGCTGAGATACATCCACAGGGTGAATGGCAAAACGCACGTCTACTTCTTCGCGAATATCGGCGACACGGCCGCAGATGCCGTGGTCCGGCTGCGAGGGAAGATCCGACCTGAAGCATGGGACCCGCACACCGGCCGGATCTCGGCTCCCGAATGCTCGCAAGCCCTCGAAGACGGCCAGCCGGTCACCCAAGTCAGGCTGACACTGAGTCCCGTTCATTCCGTATTCATCATTGGGGAATAGTACCTCGCTTGGCGAGCTTGATGGTACGCAGGTTCATCACCGCGCCGCGGGGCATCTTCGTTGCCTTGACGGTAACCACGGCGGGGCCAGCCTCCGCGATCTTCAGCTTGCCGAGCGAGACGGTCTTGAAGGACCTCCAACTGCCGGTCGACTCGACGTGGCCCGCGACTTTCTGGTCGCCGGCGACGATTTCGAACTCGCTGCCCGCCGCGCCCGGCTCACAGGCATAGGTCAGCGCGACGTTGAACTCGCCGGCCGGTGCGTCGACGTTCCAGAAGACCTTCGTGCCGGCCTCGGTCCAGAAGCCGATGTTCGGGACTCCGCCATACTCTTCGAGCCTGGCCGAGCCGTCGATCTCGGCCTGGGAGGCGGCAAGCAGCAGCGAGCCGTCGGCCGCGGGCCGCACGCGATGCACCAGCGGCTGCGCGGGCTCGTCGAGCTGCAGCACGATCACGCTGGCGATCTTGTCCGGCGCTTCGGCCGGCACGGCGATCGTCAGTCCGTTTTCGCCCGAGGTCACCTGCAAAGCCCGGCCGGCTGCAGCCAGCAGCGCGGCCTTGCCCGGCTTGTTGGCCAGCGGCACGACAAGCTTGCCGTCCTTGGGCCAATCGAAGACGTGCAGGTAGATCTTTCCCGCTTTCTGCGTGGCACGGCCCCACGGCAGGCCGCGTTTGAAGGGGCCGGCCGACGAGCCGTAGATCGACTCGCCATGGACCTTCAGCCACGCACCGACGGCCTGCAGCCGCTCGACGCTGGGCTGCGGGATGAGCCCTTCGCTGGTCGGCCCGACGTTGAGAAGGTAGTTGCCGCCCTTGCTGGCAATGTCGATCAGGTTGCGGATCAGCGTTGCGGCCGGCTTCCAGTCGTTGTCATACGACTTGTAGCCCCACGTGTCGTTGATCGTCATGCAGGTTTCCCAATCGCGGCCCGGGTAGCCCGTGGCGGGAATGAACTGCTCGGGCGTTTCCGTGTCGCCGTCGACTCCGTTGCCCAGGCGGTTGTTGGAAATGATGCGAGGTTGGAGCTTCAGGAGGCCGGCCAGCTCGTGCACTTCCTGGCGGCTCATGCCGGCCGGGGTGTCCCACCAGAGCACGGCCACGTCGCCGTAGTTGGTGAGGATCTCGCGGACTTGCGGGATGGCGATCTCGCGGAGGTACTTGTGGAAATCGCCGTCTTGGGCCTTGTCCCAATGCCCCTCCTTGCGCCCACCGGTCGGGTAGGCGAAGCCGCCGGGGTGGTGCCAGTCCTGGGCCTGCGAGTAGTAGAAGCCCAGCTTGATGTCCTGCTTCTTGCAGGCGGCCGCCAGCTCCTTGAGCGGATCGCGCTTGAAAGGCGCGGCGTCGACAATGTTGTAGGGGCTGGCCTTCGAATGGAACATGGCGAAGCCATCGTGGTGCTTCGACGTGATGACGATGTACTTCATGCCGGCGTTCTTGGCAAGCGACACCCACGCGTCGGCATTGAACTTCACGGGGTTGAACTGCTTGGCATACGCGGCGTATTCGGCGACGGGGATCTCGCCGTCGTTCATGATCCATTCGCCGATACCGCCGATTCGCTTGCCCTGGTAGGTCCCCGCCGGCACGCTATACAGGCCCCAGTGGATGAACATGCCGAAGCGGGCCTCGCGCCACCACTTCATGCGGGCGTCTCGCGCGGCCTTGCTCTCAGCCGGCTGAGTCTCGGCGGCGGGAAGCGTGCTGGCCGAAAGCACCAGGGCCGCCAGCATGGCCACGAGAACAAAACGCGATGAACGACTCATGTCTGTTTCTCCCAGTGGACGTAGAAGAACGGGGTGTGATTTGACGGCTCTACCGGCAACGCGCAGGCATGGGCAAAAGCCGGGCCGGTGTTTCTGATTTGGACTCCGCTCGGACACGCTCCGAGCAGTAGTCCCCCCATGTTAGCACGGTGATGCGTGACTTTCCAGCGGGCGCGCCGATTCCGCGTCCACAATTCAGCCCCTCGGGCGGCTGTTTGAGTACCTGTCTCGGGCAATTCGGGAAATGTTTTCCGGGATATTTCGGGACAGAAGAACCGGGCTGGATCGTTGCCCCCTGCTTCCTTCGAGTGGCAGCCCCGTGTCAGGCAGCGCCTGGTTTGCACCGTCCTCGGCATGTCGTACAATAGCCGCACGCCTTCCCAACCTCCAACAGTGAGAAGTCCGACATGAAATATCGGGTTCTGGGTCGAACTGGGGTGCGCGTTTCGGAGATCGGCGTCGGTGCATGGGCATTGGGCGGTGGCTGGGGGGCACAATCGGAAGCCGATTCATTGGCTGCGTTGCACAGCGCGATCGACCGTGGCGTGAATCTGATCGACACGGCTGCTGGCTACGGTAACGGCCGCAGCGAGCAGATCATCGGCGAAGTGCTCAAGCAGCGACCGGAACGGATCTTTGTCGCCACCAAGACGCCGCCGGCGGCCGGACCGTGGCCTCCCTCGCCTTATTGCCGAATGGAGGACCGATACCCGGAGAGTTACCTCCGAACGAACGTCGACCAACGACGGAAATTGCTGGGGGTTGATTGCCTTGATCTGCTGCAATTGCACACCTGGACGCGGGCATGGAACGCGAATCCCCGTCCGCTCGACACACTGAAGCGCCTTCAGGCGGAAGGAAAGGTCCGCTTCATCGGCATGTCCACGCCCGAGCAGGACCAGAACTGCGTGATCGACCTCATGCGCCGCGGCTATCTGGATGTTGTCCAGGTGATCTACAACATCTTCGAGCAGGAACCCGCGGCCGAACTCCTGCCGGTCGCACAGGAGTGCAACGTCGGCGTCATTGTCCGCGTGGCATTCGACGAGGGGGCATTAACCGGCAAGTACCGCCGCGGGCGGCAATTCCCCCCGGACGACTTCCGCAGCAAGTACTTTGAGGGCGACCGGATGGATCGCGTGGTCGCGCGTGTGAAGCGGATTGAAGCCGCGATGGCCGATCTTCTGCCGGCCGGCGCGTACACTCTAGCCGACGTAGCACTGCGATTCGTCCTCGCCCATTCGGCGGTGAGCACCGTCATTCCAGGTATGCGCAATGCCGCCCAGGCCGAAGCCAACACGGAGGTCTCCGATCTCGATCCGCTACCCGAGACCGTCATCGAACGGCTTCACGATCACGCCTGGCGCCGTGGAGTGTGGTATGGCGGCAAGTAGATGGCGGTAACCGCTTCTCGAAGGTGTCCGGCGTCGAAACCGCCTGAGAGACCCAATTTTGGATCGGAAATCGGCTCGCCGACTGGAAGGCCGCGAGCCGCTTTGTTAGCATGGGAAGACGGTTGCTGCTCGGAGCGTATCCGAGCGGAGCCTCTATGGGGAATTCCGGATAACGAACCGCAATGCGAGCACACTTGTCGCACAGGAAAGTATAATGAACTGCCAATGGATCAAGTCAAGGCTATCGCTTCTGATTGTTGTGTTGCTGATGGGTGCGCAGCTTTGTATGGCCGAACCACCGGCGCTTCACGTCGATGGTAACAAACTGCGGGACGGCAATGGACGTCCGGTCCGCCTCCAAGGGGTCAATATCCCCAGCCTGGACTGGAGTAACACGGGCGAACATCTGACACAGTCCGTGGACACCGCTCTGAAGGACTGGAAGGCCACACTGATCCGCCTGCCACTGTCCCAGGACCGCTGGTTCGGCAAGGCTGGAGGGACACCTGCTGGCGACGATGGCACGGCGTACCGCAAGGTCGTGGATCGTGTCGTCCGCCAGATCGCCTCCCGTAACGGCTATGTCCTGCTCGATCTGCACTGGTCGAACGGCGGTCGTTGGGGCCAGAACATTGGCCAGCATTCCATGCCCGACGACAACAGCCTGCTGTTCTGGAAGGACCTCGCACCCCGTTATGCCAACAACACCGCGATACTATTTGACCTTTACAATGAGCCGCACGACGTCACCTGGGACGTGTGGCAGCACGGTGGGGAGATAGACGAATCCAACGGGGACCCGTCGCGAGGTCTTCACCTCCAGTACCACTCGCCTGGAATGCAGGCTTTGCTGCATGCCGTACGTTCAACCGGCGCCAAGAACGTTGTTGTTGCGAACGGTATTGACTGGGGCTACGACCTGAGCGGTATCGTGAATGGCCACGCTCTCAGTGACCCCAAAGGCAACGGTATTCTGTATGGCACACATATCTACCCATGGAAGAAGGATTGGGATACCCATGTCACCCCGGCCATCGCAAAGTACGCCGTCTTCGTTGGTGAAGTTGGCACAAAACCCTGGAAATCCGGCGACCCACCTCATGAAAACGTGTATACCACGACCTGGGCACCGCAGGTGATCTCCTACATCAATCAGCACCAATTGAGCTGGACGGCCTGGAGCTTCCACCCCAGCGCCTCTCCCTGTTTGCTTACCGGCTGGGATTACAAGCCGACCGAATACTGGGGAGCCTATGTCAAGGCTGCTCTGGAGCAATCGAGATAGCTCGAGACTCCCGGTCGCAAATAGTCTGGGACTTGGCACCTGAGCATGGCCATCGTCGGGCTCGGACTCGCCTGGCGGCGAAAGAAACGTCTAGGGTAGTCCCTCCTTGCCCTACCTGAAACCGGCCGGTTCGTCGCTCGTGCCCTTGGCCGGCATCCCGAAATAGATACCCGCTCGATAAGCCGGCGGCGGCGTGGCCCGCTTCCACGGACGTGTCGCCCGGGCGCCGCTGCCATTCGGCCGGCGTTCCGGCACGGTATCCAGACACGGAGGCGGAGGGCGCACGCATGATGCCAGCCGAGATCACGATCGACTGCGGGCCGACCAACGGCCAGCCGACCAGGCGGCCCGGGAGACACGGCCCAAGAATGCGGACAACCCCCGGAAACCAGGGATATTCAAGCGGATGGGGAGGGATTCGAACCCCCGCTGGACTTGCGCCCAGAGCAGTTTTCAAGACTGCCGCCTTAGACCACTCGGCCACCCATCCTAATCGAATCGGATCTCGAGGACCTCGTACTTCACCGTTCCCATGGGGACCTGGATCTCGGCGACCTGGCCGACCTTCTTGCCGATCAGACCTTGGGCCAGGGGGCTGCTCACGAGGATCTTGCCGGCGGCGTAGTCCTCTTCCCCGGCCCCGACCAGGGTGAACTCCTCCTCGTCGCCCAGGGCGAGGTCCTTCACGCGGACCGTGCCGCCGAACCCAACCACGTCTTTGGGCCCTTGCGAGGGGTCGAGCAGCATGGCGCGAGAGAGCTTCTCCCGCATGGCGTTGATTCGCGCCTGGAGCATGGCCAGACTCTCCTTCGCGCCGTGGTACTCGGCGTTCTCGCTCAGGTCCCCTTCGGCCCGGGCCTTGGCCAGACCTTCGAGGATCTTGTTCTTCTCCACGTGCTCCAGGTGGTCCACCTCCGCTCTCAGCTTGTCGTAGCCGGCGCGGGTCATGGGAATGCGATCGGACATCGCGTCTCCTCGGGGGAATCGTGCGGACGCGGCTTTAGGACCGCCGCCCTGTCCAGCGTAGCACGGGAGGAAAGGCAAATCAAGGTCTCTGCGGGGCGGGCGTGTAGGGCGTTGGGTGGCACGGGCCGCTCGTCGGCCAGAGCACGCACGCCTTCGGCTTGCGGCTAAACGACCCGTCGGGCGGGGTGGCACGGGCATCTTGCCCGTGCTTCCAGCGCAGCACTGGCGAGACGCCAGTGCCACCCCCCTAGTACGTCAGGCCTGCGCGGACCAGGACGGTGTCGTCCGGCTCGACGTCGGGACTTAAGCTGCCGTACTCGAGCTTTCGGCCGAAGACGTAGCCTGCCTCGATCCGGGCGGTGAGCCCGCCGATCCGCTTCCGTTCAGCTCCGAAGAGGATGCGGTAATCGTGATAGGCGATGGTGTCGTCGGAGCCGTTGGCGCGGCGGATGGCCCAGGCGCCGCCGCCGAACTCGCCGACCACGTAGAGCCAATCCTCCAGGTCGTCGCGCCGGCCGGCCGACCAGTAGACCCGCCGTGCGATCCGCGGCCGCGGGGTGACGAGCTCGAAGCGGGTGTCCTCGTTGGGCGTCCAGATCACCCCGCCCAGCGGAAGGAACTCGACGTCCTTGCGGTCGAGGTAGGCCAGGCCGAGCATGAGCCGGAACGTGGGCGTGCAGGTGAGTATTCCCGCCCCATGGCCGCTGATTCGCAGGGCGTCGCGGGAGCCCTGCTGGAAGTCGCTGTACCAGCCGGGGGTGACCCCCAGGTCGAGCTTCAGCCGGGGCGAGAGGCGCGGCAGCCAGCGGAACTCGACGTAGGCGTCGTAGACCTCGCCCGGCAGGTCCGCTCGGATCGGCTTGTCGAAGAAGTGGACGCCGAACCCGGGAGTGACCGCCAGCGGCCACGTGCGCGTGGGGCAGGGAAACCCGAAGACGCTCCAGAGTTCCAGGTCGACGAGGCCGAAGTCGTCGGCGCCGGACCCGGTGGCCAGCCACGTCGACAGGAAGCTCACCTTCTGAAACACGCCCGGCCGGCCGCCGCGGGGCGTGTCGGGGTCGAGGTCCGAGGCGTCGGGGGCGGCGGCCAAGGCCGCATCGAGCCCGGCGCTGGCCGGCAGACGAAACCCCGGCGAGGCCAACGCGGCCCGCGGGGCCCACGGCTCCGAAGAACCCCAGGACTCGGTCGCACGGAACGGCTCGGTGGGGGCGAGCGGCTCGACCGGGGGCAGGCCCGCCCGATCGACCGCGCCCTGCTCCCACGGAAGCACCTCGGGCCAGATCGCCCCGCCGGTCCCCGGGAATGGCTCCTCGCCGGCCACCTGGCGCACGACGGGTCTTTCCCAGGGCCCCGTCCCGTCGGTCGGCTCCGGAGGCGGCGGCGGAAGCCGTTGCACCTGGGCCAGCCCCGGCGCCGTGGCGAGCCACCACGCCAGGGCCGCCAGCCCCAGGGCCAACCAGGGGAAGGACACTGCCGGACGGGGCCCGCGCCAAGGCCAACCCTCTCGCTCTCGGCGCGATGTCCCCATCAGTAGGCTATCCCTCCGCCCAGAAACACGGTGTCGCTGGGCTTGAAGCGACTCATGGGCTCCGGGATCGCCGGATTGTCTTCGGCGAAGTAGAGCAGCTCCCGGTTGAAGGCCAGGCCGACCTCGAAAAACCCGCGCCAGCCGGGGTTGCGGCGGAAATCGACCCCCAAGGCCACTCGCAGGTCGTTGTAGTCGACCGAGTCGAGGAGCCCCCGGCGGGGGCCGGTGCCTCGCTTGACCGTCCACGCCCCACCACCGTACTCGCCCCGGAGGTAATACCACCATTCGGTCTGGCCTACCAGGGTGATCCGCTTGGCCAGCTTCGGGTACGGGAAGATGATGTCGAACCGGGTGTCCGTATTGGGGGTCCAGACCACGCCGCCGGCCGGAAGCAGCTTGACGTGGTTCCGGTTCAGGTAGATGGCCCCCGCCTTGACCTGGAAGCTGGGCGAGAAGGCCATCGACACGAGCCCCCGCCCCTGAATGCGGAGGCTCTCGGTCGCCACCTTGGAGAAATCGGAGTACACGCCGACGCGGGCCCCCAGCTCGGCGCTGAGCCGGGCGGCCAACTGCGGATTCCACGCCGCGTCCAGGTACGCATCGAAGGTCTGGCCGGGCATGTCGACCGGGGACGTGGGCGTCGTCACCGGACCGTCCCACAGCCGCATGGCAAACCCGGGCGTCACCAACAACGGCGTCTGCTGGTTGTAGAGAAACGGAAACGCGAAGGTGACGCTGGTCTCCGTCTCGTTGACGCCCAACCCCTCGCTGCCACTATCGGCCAGCCAATGATGGTCCAGCCGGATCTCACGCATCAACTTGATCATCGGCGAAGTGCTGCCAAACGGGTTGCCCCACGGCAGATAGGGGTCCGCGGGAAGCAGGGGCGACGGCCCGACGTCCGGCGTCGCGTAGGGGTCCCAGGACGGCGGGGGCTGAATGGTCCCCTGGAACGCGGCCCCTGCGCCCGGCGAGAGCACCGACGGAGAGCCCAGAGCCAGGGAGGGAGGCGCAAGCGGCGGGCCCACCACGGTGCCCGGTGGCGCTGCGCCGGGCGTGATGATGCTGGGCGTTACGCCGGGTGTCCCGATAGGCGCATTGGCCGGCCCGGGCAGCGCCGGCGACGCCGGAACGGTCCCCACTGTCCCCACTTCCGGGGGAATCGGCGTAGGAAAGGGGATGCGCTGGGCCAAGGCCGACCCCGGTTGGATCGCCCCCAGCGCGAGCCACAACACGCCCGCAACACCTGCGATTCTGGCCACAGGACGCGCCCGACCGGGTAGAAGAGATTAGGACCTGCTTCAGCGGCGATGTGAATATCAGGGCCCGCCCCCGCAGTCAAGATCGGTTCCCCTGACGGTCAGAAACGCGGGTTAGGCCGTGGGCACGACGGCAGGTCCCTGTGGTGCGAAATAGAGGGGAATAGGGAAAGAGGGAGCTTCGGGCGATCCGGGCAATAGCCGGCGAAACTCGTGCACCGCCTCGCTCGCCCCAGTCTTCACCGGCCAGCTCCCCTGCGTCTGGTAGTCGATCGAGGGCAAGCCCTCGGGCGAGGCGGCCAAGCCGTCCTCATCCCAGACAAACCGGGCCTCGGTCAGCAGCCATTGGGTTTGGAGCTCGGCGCCGGGCGTCAGGATGAGCCAGGAGTGCGGCAACACCCGGTAGACCAGGCTGCCGGGACGAAACGTGTGCTGAAGGAACTCGTCGATGACGTTGGACAGGCCGGGCGGGACGGGCGGGGCGAGCCGGGCGGCGATCAACGTGACCCAGGGGTCGTCCTGGTCCGATTTGGCCATGGCGCGGAGGTATCGAGCCGCCAGCTCCGCGGGGTTGGCCTCCGGGACCCCAAAGGCGAACGTGCTCCCCTTGCCCGGCTCGCTTTGGACCTCGATTTCCGCCAGGTTCAGCGATGCCAGCTCCCTGGCGACGCTCAGCCCAAGGCCGAGTCCCTTGGCGGCGCGGCGGCCGGGCCGGTCGGCCTCCTGAAACGGCTCGAAGACCTGCGAGATCTGCTCTTGCGACAGGCCCGGCCCCTGGTCGGTGACGCCGACGAGCACTTCGCCTTCCTCAAGGTTGTGCCGAGCCCAAAGCTCCACTTCGCTCCCCTCGGGCGAGAACTTGATCGCGTTGGCGGCCAGGTTGACGATCACGCGGCCGATCTTGTCCGGGTCGCAGAAGACCTCGGGCAGGCCCTCGTCGAGCGACACGCGCAAGGCGATTTTCTTGACCGCGGCCTTGCGCAGGAGCATGCCGTGGACCGGCTGGACGAGGTCGGCGACCGTCACCACCCTCCGCCACGCCCCGAGCAGACCGGCCTCGAGCCGGCTGGCGTCGAGCAGGTCGGACACCATGGTGGCCAGGTCGTCGGCCCGGTCGTGCACGACGTCGAGCAGCTCCCGCTGGCGAGGATTGACCTCCCCGACCAGCCCCTCGCCCAGGACGGTGGCAAACTCCTTGATCACCGTCAGCGGAGTGCGAAACTCGTGCGACAGGTGGTCGATGAATTGATGGGCCTTGGGGTGCATTGCGGGGCGAGCTTTCGGGGCGGGATTGCGATGTCAGGTGGGCGATCTACGTGGGAAATCTACGTTACGATTTGCCCGGCCGCAAAGCGGGTCGCTGACGCCGCCTTCACCGGACTGCTACAATGGAAATCCTGCACCACCAGCCCGTAAGATAGGACCGATGCACACCTACCGACTGGCCATTCTTGCAGCCCTTCTTCTGGGCCCCGTTTGGGGATGCGGGCCCGGCGCGCCGCCGGCTGCCACGGGCGAACTCCTGGTCGGTGTGACGATCCCCCCCCACGCCTGGCTGGTGCGTCAGATTGGGGGAGACCGGGTTCAAGTGGTGACGACAGTGAGGCCGGGCGATAGCGCTGAGCTTTACCAACCCACCGACGCCCAGATCAGCCGGCTGGCCGATGCCCGCGTCTACTTCCGCACGGGCATGCCCTTGGAGAGCGGCCGTGGCTTCCGCTCGGGGCTGTCGCGCGACACGCTCCGCGTGGTGGACCTCCGGGAGGGGGTGCGACTGCACGACCTGGCCCAACACGCCGCCCATTCGCACGAGGGGGCTGTGCCGGGGGATGGCCATGAAGCCCCCAGCCCGACCAACACGAGCGACGCTGACGGGGGAAAAGACCCCCACATCTGGCTCAGTCCTCGACTCTTGAAGGTCCAGGCCCAGACCGTGGCCAACACCCTGGCCGAGCTCGATCCTTCCTCCAAGCCGTACTACCTGCGAAACCTGGCGGCCGTGCACGACCGGCTCGACGCGCTGGACCAAAGCCTGCGCACGACCCTGGCGCCCCTTCGGGGAAGGGCGTTTTTGGTGTTCCATCCGGCGTGGGCCTATTTTGCCGAGGAATACGGATTGCGCGAGATCGCCATCGAGAGCGAGGGGAAGGAGCCCAGCGATCGGGAGCTGACCGAGCTTCAGCGCCTGGCCCGCGATGAAAAGATCCGGGTAGTCTTCGTGCAGCAGACCGCCACGCGCGCAGCCAGGGCGATGGCCCAGGCGATCGGTGCCCGGACCGAGATCCTGGACGATCTGGCCGAGGACGTGCCGGCCTCGCTGGAGCGGACGGCCCGGCTGTTGGTCGAGTCGTGCGGGGAGGAGAGCGGGGAGGAGAAAGGGGGGGAGAAAGGGCCATGAGCGAAGACCGGGCGGTTGTCGAGCTGCGCGAGGTGACGTTCGGCTATCCGCCGGAGGGGACGCTCCAGCCCGTGCTCGAGGACGTCTCGTTGCGGATCGAGCCGCGGGAGTTCCTGGGCATCATCGGTCCGAACGGGGGCGGGAAGACGACGCTGCTGAAGATCGTCCTGGGGCTGCTGCAGGCGCAGAGCGGCTCGGTGGAAGTCTTCGGCCGCCCGCCGGCGGAGGCCCGGGGCCGGGTGGGCTACGTGCCCCAGCACGCCCGGATCGATCTGGCCGTCCCGGCCGACGTGCTCGACGTGGTCCTGACCGGGCGCCTGGGGCGCTCGAGCTGGGGCTTCCGCTACCGCCGGCAGGACGTCGAGGCCGCCCTCCAGGCCCTGGCCCAGACGGAGATGACCCAGTTCGCCCGGCGGCCGGTGGGCACGCTGTCCGGCGGTCAGCGTCAGCGGGTGCTGATCGCCCGGGCCCTGGCGGCCGACGCCGAGCTGCTCCTGATGGACGAGCCCACCGCGGGCGTCGATCCCCACATGGAGCGGGGCCTGACCGACCTGTTGCACCGCCTGAACGAGCGCCTGCCCATCGTGGTCGTCAGCCACGACGTGTCGTTTGTCTCCGCGCACCTGAAGCGCGTGGCGTGCCTGAACCGCCGGCTGACCTGCCACGCGGCCGCCGAGATCTCCTGGGAGGGGATTGCCCACCTCTATCACGAGGAGATCCGGCCCGTGCTCCACGCCGACCGGTGCCCCCTTTCCGATCCCGGCTGCCAGCAGGGATGCACGCCGGGCGAGCCGGAGGGAGGTGCCGGGCCATGATGGAGTTCTTCGCCGATCTTCCCCGAAATTCGCTTTTGGTCTGCGGGCTGCTGGCCGGGCTGCTGGCGTCGCTGGCCTGCGGCCTGATCGGGCCGTACGTGGTCACGCGGCGGATCGTGTTCCTCAGCGGGGCGATTGCCCACATGGCCGTCGGCGGCATCGGGGCGGCGGTCTTCCTGCGGGAGCTGTTTCCCGGCGCGTTTCCCGACCCGCCCGTCCTGGCAGCGGCCACCGTCGCCGCCCTGGTGTCCGCCGTGATCCTCGGGCTGGTCCACCACCACGCCGCCGATCGCATGGATACCCTCATCGGGGCCCTTTGGGCGGTCGGCATGGCCGTGGGCATCCTGTTGATCAAGTACTGCCGCGGCTACCAGATCGACCTGATGAGCTACCTGTTCGGCAACATCGCGCTGGTGGGCTGGAGCGAGGTGCGGCTGATCCTCGGGCTGAACGTCGTCATCGGCGCGACCGTGCTGGCGTACCACAAGCGGTTCCTGGCCATCTGCCTGGACCAGGAGCAGGCGGAGCTCCAGGGAATCAGCGTGCTGGGCACGAACCTCGTCCTGCTGTGCCTGGTGGCGCTGACGGTCATCTGCCTGACCCAGGTGGTCGGGCTGATCCTGGTGATCGCGCTGTTGAGCCTTCCGGCGGCGACCGCGGCGCACCACGTCCGGCGCATGGGCCCGCTGCTGGTGGTCTCGACGCTGCTGTGCGCGGTGCTGACCACGGTGCCGCGGATCGCCGTGTACGGCACGCGGATCGACCCCGCCTCGGCCATCGTCCTGTGCGCCGGCGGCGTGTACCTCCTTTCCGCGGTGGCCCGCCGCTCCTTCGGCCGCTTCCGCCGACCCTGAACCAGGTTGCGTGATTCCAGGAGGAGTATCGCGGCAATGGCGGGCATCAGCATTCTCAACGACGTCATCGGTCCGGTGATGCGCGGGCCCTCCAGCTCGCACACCGCCGCCTCGTACCACCTGGCGGCCGCAATGCGGTCGCTGCTGGGGGAGGAGCCCGCGGAGGCCCGGTTCACGTTCGATCCGGGCGGGTCCTACGCGCCGTGCTATCGACAGCAGGGGAGCGACCTGGCCTTCGCCGCCGGCTTGCTGGGCTGGTCGATCACGGATCCCCGTTTCCCGCACGCCCTCGAGCTTGCCGCGGCCCAGGGCTGCTCCATCGGTTTTGCCGCCGAGGCCCTGCTCGGGGCCGACCATCCGAACACGGTGCGGGCACGGTTGAAGGGTCGAAGCGGGGCGGGCCTGACCGTCCTCGGGCGATCGATCGGCGGGGGCGCCGTCGAGATCACCTCGCTGGAAGGATGGCCGGTGCTGTGGAACGCCAAGAGCTACCTCGTGGCCGTCGAGGCGGCCGGGCCTGTTGATCCGGAGCTCGCCCGGCTGCTTTGCGCCGACGCCCCGGGCACGGCGGAACCCGCCTGGCAGACGCTACCGGGCAAGCGATTTGCCTGGATCGAGCGGCCCACCCCGCTTCCCGCCCAGGTCCGTGCCCAGCTCGCGGCGAACCCCACGGTAAAGCGCCTCTGGCAGGGAGACCCGGTCTTCTTCGTCCATCAAGGCGCCCCCTTGTTTCGCAGTGCGGCGGAGATGATCGCCCTGGCCCGGGCCGAGGGCCTGGGCGCCGGCCAGGTGGCCCTGCGGCACGAGTCCCAGCTCCTCGGCCTGCCCGAGGGCGAGATCGTGGCCGAGATGATTCGCCGCTTCGAGGTGATGCTCCGGGCGGTGCGCGAGGGGCTGGGGCCGGACCCGCCCTCCATGCAGTTGCTCCGCCCCACGGCCGCGCGGATCTTCGCTTCTGAGGCGGCGGGCCGGCTGGCGTTGGGTGGGATCCTCACCCGGGCCGCAGCCCGGGCCATGGCCGCCATGCACGTCAACTGCGGGATGGGCGTGGTCTGCGCCGCCCCGACCGCCGGCTCGGCCGGGGTCCTGCCCGGCGTCCTGGTGACCCTCCACGAGGAGAAGGGCGCAAGCCGGGAACAGATCGCCCGTGCCCTCTTCGCCGCCGGCGCCGTGGGGGTCGTCGTGGCCGAGCGGGCGACCTTCGCCGCCGAGGTGGCCGGCTGCCAGGTCGAGATCGGTGCCGCCGGGGCCATGGCCGCCGCGGCCGTCGCCGAATCGGCCGGCGCTACGGCCGAGCAGGCCGCCCATGCGGCGGCCATCTCCTTCCAGAACACCATGGGCTCGGTCTGCGACCTGGTCCAGGGCATCGTCGAGATCCCCTGCCACACCCGCAACGCCGCCGCGGCCGCCTCCGCCTTCGTCTGCGCCGACCTGATCCTCGGCGGCTACGAAAACCCCATCGGCCTGGACGAGACGATCGACGCGGTCTACGCCGTGGGCAAGATGCTCCCCTTGGAGCTTCGGGTGACCGCCCTTGGCGGACTGGCCGCAACCCCTTCGGCCCAGGCACTTACGAGGAATCCTCGGTAGGACGGGTTGGCAACCCGTCCCCTCTAAACGGGTTTGCACGATTCCTGCAGCGCGTTCTGAGCCCTCACGGAGAGGCTCAGGGGAACAAAGTAGGACTCCGGGTAGAGGTAGTCCTCGCCTGACTCGTCGACGATCCGCAGATAGCCCTCCCGTGCCGCTTTCCTGTCGGGCAAGAGCTGATAGACCTTCCTCAGCTCCAGGTCGTCGCACTCGTCGTTCCTGACGCAGACGACGAATCTCTTTGCTTGTGTCCGGCGCACGGCAGTCATTCCACGAACCTCTTGATTTCTATTCTCACCTTGCCCTTGCCATGGGCCTCATACCAGTGTACCTCGGCCCGGCGAACTCGGCCATCCTCAAGGCAAACTGCGAGCGGACGGAATGTCAGGACTGAAGGGGAGGGGGAGAAAGAGGACGCAGCTCTTTTCCGCTTCACCGCAGTCTGTAGGGAACGCGCTGCTGTGGCGTTCCCTTGGAGCGCGGAACGCCACAGAGGGCGTTCCCTACAGACGATCCTCCTGGGATCACGCACGCTCATTTGGGGACAGATTCACAATCCGTCCTACGGCGGTGGGCTCCAGTTACTCTTGCTGCGCTGCCTGCTTGGGCTGCCTGGCCAGGCGAGGCGCCGGCTCGCCTTGCGCCGGCTTGAGCACGCGGTCGGTCTGGGAGATGATCCGCGGCGCGTAGAGCGAGGCGGCCTTGGAGCCGCTTCGGGTGGAGGACGACGGGCGACGCGCTTCCGTGGTGGGATTGCCGCAGTTGGCGCAGCCCCGCCCAACGCCTCGGGCGGGGGCTTCCGGCATCACCTCTCCGTCGACGGAGCCCTGGGCCGCCTTGCCGCGGCCCGTGTAGTTGCCGCACTGGTCGCAGGGATCGGAGCAGTCGGGCGGGTCGCCGTACCAATCACCCCAGTACCGCTCCCCGCACCCGGAAGAGGGGAACGTGCAGCGGTAGAACAGGCCGAATACCCACGTCAACGGGCCGCAGTGCCGACCGCGGTGGCAGCACTCGGCCTCGCAGGGATCTTCGCAGGGCTCGGCGCAGGAATCGCACGTCTCGCGGGGCACCCGGCGGCCCAGGGCGGGCCGCGGGCGAGGTCCGCCGCAGGTCTCCCCGCATTCCCTGCAATCCCCGCCGACGCCTTGTGGCGGGCCGTTGGTCATGTCGCACAGCGAATTCGGGCCGAACGGCTCGTACAACAGCGCGCGACCCACTCCACACCCGCTGGCCGCCAAAAGACTCAAGGCAACGCCGAGGAAGATCGCCTGCGTTCTCATCCCAAGTTCCTTGTCCAACTACGTCGACAGCACGGGATCGTAAAAGGGAGCCGATAGACTCTCGACACCTCTTATCGGCCGCACGACCGGAAAAATCGAGAAAATCGTTAGAACCGAAAGAGTTGTTGTGGTCGGCAAAGCCAGGTGAAACTGCCGATCTTTCCACAAGGCTGCCAGATGGCGAAGAGAGGTCGCGGTGGGAGGAGCGAATGCCACGCGATCAGGGGGATCGCTACCGACCACTCAGGTTGATCGCGTGGGTGGCACGGGCATCTTGCCCGTGCTTCGCGCCGCTGCACTGGCGAGACGCCAGTGCCACCCAGCCGCTGCACTGGCGAGACGCCAATCACCGCGTGTCCGGCAGCCGATCCACGGAGCGCGAGACGCTGGCCGGGTTGGAGGCCGGCTTCGGGTTGGAGGCCGGCTTCGGGCTGGCCGGCGGCTCGGCCGGGTCCGACGGCCGGAAGACCCGCTGGTCGTAGACCCGCAAGGCGTGCAGGGCGTGCCCGACCGAGGCGATCTCCCGCGGCGTGCTCGCCGTCGCGTTCCAGCCCGAGTACGAGTCGGCCAGCAACCCCGTCACGCAGGTCACCGACTTGAGCAGCTTCGGGTCGTCGAGGCGATCGTCGGAAAGCGACGAGACCAGCCACTCGAGAATGCGGCCGGTGGCACGGAGCTTCTCCGAGGCGTCGCGCCCGGTCCCTTGGAAGGCGAAGAACTGGGGATGCCAGCTCCCGTCGGGGTTCTGGAGGCGAAAGGCGTGCTGGTGGAAGTCGGCGACGTACTTCTGGGCCTGGGCGAAAGCCCCCTCGATGGGCCTGGCGGCGCGGTGCCTCCGCTCCAGCGCGAAGCTCAGTCCCATGAGCTGATCGGTGACGTCGGCACCGTCGTTGGCGGGGGGTCTCGCAAGCTCTTCCTGCACCAGCCGGTCCACGCTCCACGTCTGGCCGGCGGCGTCCTTCCAGGTCTCGTCGTTGCGGACGTAGAAGGCCAGTCCGATGAGTTTGTGGGCCAGCGGGCCGCCGGGCCGGCAGGTGGTCTTCTCCGATTCGACCAGGTCGGCGACCGAGCCGCGGAACTTGCCCGAGCGGACTTCGTAGCTGACAGGGACGCCGGACTGGGCCAGGACGGCGAGCATCTGGGCGGGCTGCTCCTGGAGGCCGTACCCCACCCGCGCCATCACCCGTTGGTCATCGCCGGCCACCAGCAATTCGTAACCGGCGCACGAATAGCCGTAGCACAGACAGCCGATGGCGTTCATGGGGTTGCCGGCGGCGTTGGTGTAGCGGACCTCGGCGTCGCAGCCGAAGGCGAGCGAGAAGGCGAGGACTTCGGCCGGGGTGTTCTCGCCGGTGTTGACCTGCTGGTGGAAGTAGTGGTCCAGGGTGCGTCGCACGCGGTCGCGCAGGGCGGCGGCCGCCGGGCTGAGCCGGGGTCGCTTCGCCTGGGGGCCTTTCGCGGCTTCGCCCTTCGACGGGCCGTCGGCCGGCTTGGCGGCGTCGGCGTCCGGCGGGGCGGCATCGCCGGCCGGGTCCCCGACCGGCTTGGCGGCCTCGGCCGGCTTGGTGGGTTTCTCCTTCGCGCCGGCCTCGGCTCGTGCCCAAGGCACGGAAGCGACCACGGCCAGCCAACCCAGCATCACCGAACCGAGGACCAGAGACCTTGCTGCCAAACGCATCGAGAAACCTCCTCCGTGTGTTGGAGCCGCGATCAGCGGTTGGCGCGGGTGCGGGCGGCGGCCTTGCCGTCGGCCTTGCCCGATTTGGCGCCTTCCTGGGCGGCGGCCTTGTCGTCGGCTTTGCCCGACTTGGCGCCTTCCTGGGAGGCGGCCTCCTCCGGCAGCGGGCGGTCGATCAGGAATCCACCCGCCGTCCCGCGCTGATTGTAGGTATCGTCCTGGGCCCCGCAGCCGTAGGAATCCTTGCCGCCGTAGTCGATCAGGAAGCTGAAATTCCCGCCGCACTGCGGCACGGGATGATAGGAGATGCTCGAGGACGCGTAGCCCTGGTCGTAGCCGACGTACGTGTCGTTGCCGGTGTAGTCGAACAGCACGCCGAGGCTGGCCTGGGCCCCGTTGCCCTGGTTGCCTCCGCCGCTGGCCTCGTAGCGGTCGTTGCCGGCGAAGTCGCAGAGCACGCCGACCGCGGCGTCCCAGCCGAAGCCCAGGCCCATGATCGAGCCGCCGTAGACGTCGTCCCCCTGGTCGTCGAACAGGAAGCCCAGGGCGTAGTGGCAGCCGAAGCCGTTGCTGAACCGCTGGAACATGGCTTCGGTGCGGGGTCCGCCGCCGTAGGCTTTCTGGGTGCCGCCCAGCCGGCGGTCGTTGCCGGCGAAATCGCGGGCCATTCCCACGCCCAGCCAGTAGCCGCCGCCGTGCGAGATGTAGTCGAACTCGTAGACGTCGTCGCCGCCGCCGTCGAGGATCACGCCGATCCCGCCGTTGGCCACCTGGCGGATCCCCGCGCCCACGCCTTGGCCCCAGCCTTCGTAGCCGGGGGTTTCCGGGTAGGAGTCGTAGTACAGCCCGCCGCAGTAATAGTGGTCGGCGCCGTCCAGATCGTCCAGGACGCCGAAGCCCAAGGGGGCGCCGAAGCCCTGGGCCCACATGGCCGCGTGGTAGCGGTCGCGGCCGGCGCGATCGACCAGGATGCCCAGCCCGCCCAGCGCATGCCCCTGCACGCGCCGCAGGCCGAAGTACTGATCGTTGCCGGCAAAGTCCACCAGGATGCCCACCCCGCACAGCGCCGAGCCCTGCGCCACGTCCTGCGCCCGGTAGACGTCGTCCCCGGCCACGTCGACCAGCATCGAGATGCCCATCACCGCGCCGCCCTGGATCCCCGGCTGGCTCCCTTCGTAGCGATCGTTGCCCTCGAGGTCGAGAAGGATCAGCACCGGCCGGCGGAAGTTGACGGCTCCCTCCCGGTACACGTCGTCCCCGCCCAGGTCAATCACCACGCTGACCGCGGGCATCTTCTCCAGGTCGTAGGTGTTCTTCCCCTTGCCGCCGATGACGATCGTGCCCGACGGAGTGACGATCTGCCGGACAACCGTGCCGGTCACCCCCGCAACCTTGACGCTCCCCTCGTCGGGCAGGGCCGCCAGTTGCTTCAACAGGGCCGGGTCGGCCAGCGGGGCCAGGGCCTCGGCGGCGGTGAACAGCGCGCCGCGATCCATCTTCTCCATCAGGTCGCACAGCCGGCGGCCCGTGTACCGGTCATCCAGGGTGTGCCCGTTGCGGCATGACGCGGCTAGCGTGGGATAGAGGTTGGCCGTCAGCTCGCCGAGCTCGCTGCGGCTCAAGGGCGCCAGCGCGGCCGCGTAGCCGGCCTGGGCCCCGGTCAGGGCCTGCTTGACCGCCTCCAGGGCCTCCTCGGGCGAGGCCGGCGAGACGATCGGCCGCGGCTCCCGCGGTCCGGCGTCCATCTTGGGCCGGGCCATTGCCACCGCCCGGGCGAGCCCCTTGTGGTCGCCCCGCAGCGCCTGGTGCAACTGGCGGGTGAACAGCTCGGCCTCGGTGGCGGCGTGGGTCGGGTTGCGCAGCAGGTGATCGTACCAGCTCAGCCGGCAGTTCCCCGTGACCTCCGAGGTCCGCAGGTCGCCCGCCGTGCTGTCCAGCTTGGCGGCCACGTAGCCGCGGAACTGCCTGAAGGTGCCTTCGATTCCCCGGGTCTTCAGCCCCGATTCGATCTCCTGCTGCAACAGCGGCATCAGGGCCGAAGCCAGCGGGTTGCCCACCCCCGGAACCGACACGGAAGCAGGCTCCTTGTCGGCCGCCACCGAGGCGCCGGCCACCCAGGCCACGCAGCTCGCCATGCACGCCGACGCCAGCCAACCCCAGCCAGACCGATTCCGCTGTCCCCGATGTTGCATCGCGTGTCTCCCTGGGAAAGGGCCATGGCATGCCAGCGCTTCGTCCATCCATCCGACTCGCCGGTGAACGGTCGCTGGAGAATCGCTACTGCGCAAGTGCATATCCCTAGCCCCACCCGGCTTGCCACTCCCTTCGACCGATTTTCCCCCCGTTCTTGAGTCTCAATCTTCCTCGTCACTGGCCCCACTTTTGCCAACACGAACCGCGGTCATGTGGGCAAGAAGGCTAGAATGCCCAAACTGGACAGTTTGGCAAGTCCAACCCTCACCTCAACCCTCTCCCAGAGGGAGAGGAGGGCTGGGACAGCGCCTCAGCGCGGACTCTTGCCAGGGAGCGACTTCTTCAAGGCCGCCACGGTCACCTCCTGGCGGTTGTGCTGGAGCTGCCGGGCCTCGACCCAGTTGAACCCCCAGCGACGAATTCGGTCCAGATACTCGGGCAGGTCGTCGGCCAGCTTCCACTCGAAGAGCTTCAGGGTCAGCAGCATCCCGCGCACGTTGACCTCGGCATGGGTGACGATGTCCGCCACGACGTCCAACGTGTAGTTGGGGGCGACGTTCATGTCGGCGGTCAGCCAGCGGACCTTGCGGAACTCGCGGCGGCGGACCCCAGAGGCCCGGCGGCGCAGGTGGGTGAAATGGGGATGGGCGAGCACCAGGGGGTGCATTTCCGCCGGGTCGATGCCGAGCACGCGCACGCCGCGGGCGAGCAGGGCCTGGCTCGCCCCGCCCGGGGAACTGCCGATCTCCGCACACCGCGCCCTCGCCCGGATCGGCAGCTCCGACCACCGCAGGGCCTCCTCCATCTTCAGCCACGCGCGGCTGACGGCATCGTCGGGCAGCTCCAGGGGCATCATCCCGCCCGGCCAGCGCGAGGCAACGTGGCCCGCCCGATGGTATCCCACCCACCACTCGTCCGGCTCGACCAGGACGCAGTCGAGAACCATGTCCCCCGGCGCGGCGGGTCGGCGCGGGTCGGCGGCGTGCGCGGCGAGGCGCTGCGGGCGCGGGCAGGCATGGTGCAGGCGCTGGGCGATCTCGACCGCGTCCGCCGTGATCGAGGGCTCGAACTCGCGCTCGCCCGGCGGGGCTATGTCGCGCGCCCAGACGTGCAGCCGATCGACCGGCCGATCCTGCCACGCCTGCCACGTCTGCCGGACCATGCCCTCGGGGTCCGTGCCGGTCACCTTGCCCAGCGAGAACCCGTAGGCCCGCGCAAACGCCGAGTGCAGGTGGAAATCGTCCGGCACCAGGTGACCCGGCGGAAGCTTGAGCGTCAGGAACCCGGGGCGCGAGTAGGCCAATCGGAAGGCCGGCCACAGCCGGGCCAATTCCCCCTTGACCGCCGCCTCGGCGCCCACCTGGCAGGTCACGAACACGAATTGCGGCCGGGGAGCAGAAGCTCCTGACACGTTTTCCTCCTCAGTGAGAAATGCGGGCTAAATGAGCGTGCGTGATCCCAGGAGGATCGTCTGTAGGGAACGCCCTCTGTACCACTAACCCCTGATTTCTTGTCTTCCTGCGCAAGATATTGTCAATTTGGGTCATTTGGAGTTCATCCGGCTCAACAGTGCGCAGGCCGAAAGATGTGCCACTCGAAGTGGAGGGTGCCGATCGCACGATGCGTTTTTTGAGGCATGGCAGGGCAAATGAATGATGCTGGTGACGCTCCGTGGTGGCTTCGGCCACCAGGGCGTTCATGGAAAACCCATTCAGTTGCCCTGCCATGCCTCAAAAAACGCATCCCCCGATTGCCAATCATCGCCGATTTCGCCCACAGTCTCTGCCAAGGACTGTCACTGTGCGAGCCTGCGCACTGTTGAGTCGGATGAGCCTCATTTGGTTGCGGCCGAAGGCCGCGATGGGGCGTTCCCTACAGACTATCGCGCCCTCCTGGAATCGTGCAAACCTGTCTAGCCCTCCCGGCTCGTCCCCATGGCGGGGAGAGTCAAGAAAAACGTGGTCCCCCGACCGGCCTCCGATTCCACCCAGATTCGACCGCCGTGGCGCTGGACGATCTTCCTGGAGATCGCCAGCCCGATGCCCGTGCCCGACCCTTCGGTTCCGCCACGGACCCTCTGGAACTGGAACAGCTTCTCGAAGTGCCGGGCCTCGATGCCGATCCCGTTGTCTGCAACCGACACGCGCCACATTTCGGCTTCAGGCTGGGCGCACAGAGTCACCACGGGGGAAACATCCCGGCGGAACTTGATCGCGTTGCCGACCAGGTTCTGGAACAATTGGACCAGTTGCGTGCGGCTCCCCCGGACGCACGGCAGCCCGCCGCCCCCGACCTCGGCTTGATTCTCGCGAATGGCGTGGTCGAGGTTCTTCTGGACCTCCGACAGCACGTCGTCAAGGCGGACCGCCTGGAAGGGCTCCTGGCTGCGCCCCACGCGGGAGTAGATCAGCAGGTTCTCGACCAGGCGCCCCATCCGAGTGACGGCGTCCTGGATGTGGGTGAGGTACTCCCGGGCATTGGGTTCCAGACGGCCGCGGTACTCCTCCAGGAGCATCTGCGAGAACCCGGAGATGGCGAACAGCGGCGAGCGGAGATCGTGGGCCACGGCGGAGACGAACTCGTCGAGGTCGCGGTAGGCGCGGGCCAACTCCTCGCTCGGCTGGGCAGACTCGCCGGACATGGCACTCAATCGGGTTGCCTGGGAGAAAGGGCCTGTCAGACCGATGGTCCCAGGCCCCAGTCTGCCATTTCCAGGGGAGGCTGTCCAGCCGATCCCTCGCCGCTCCGCTCCTCTGCGGCGCAACGTGTTGGGGGGTAGATAGTTAGGTATGCCGTGCCAACTCACGTCGGGCCCGTGCGCGGCGCATCGGGCGCGCCGGCGTCCTCACCCGCATTTCTCACCGCGGTGTGCCACTGCTTGTCGCAAGGCAAGCACTGCAAGGCGCTTCGGACAAGCACTGCTTCTGCGAGAGGGTGTCCGGGAATTCATTGCGGCCGGTCGGCACAAGGAGGCACCGGTTTTCTCTAGCCCAGGCGTTTACGCCTGGGACGCGATGAGGCGTAATCCCCCAACTCCTCCCGACCCCCTTAAGGGGGTTGAGAGAAAGGGAGTTCTTTGGACCGCCAGGTTCCCAGGCGTGAACGCCTGGGCTAGAGAAAATGCGCTTTGCCTTTGGGAAACTCAATGGCAATTCCCGGACACCCTCTCTGCGGCGCCGTGGCACACTGTCATCTGCTCCTCGGCGTGGTGAGAAACGCGTCCGCGCCCTTTTCCCGGTTGACCCGCCGGCTACAATAACCGGGGTTCTCCCTTACCGACTGAGCCCTGGTATCGAAGAGAAACTCGCACCCGGTGGGACCCGGCGGACAATGGACGGACCTCCCTTCCCGCAATGGCTCGACCGGGCTCGGCCCGCGGCCGCAGTCTTCCTGGTCGCGCTGCCGCTGTACGTCGTTGCCGTGGCGTACTACGGGGGCTCCCCTCGCACGACCGACGTCGGCTATGCACCCGAGCAGCCGGTCGCGTACAGCCACGCCCTGCACGCAGGCCAGTTGGGCCTGGACTGCCGCTATTGCCACGTCAACGTGGAGGACTCCGCCCATGCCATGGTCCCCCCCACGCAGACGTGCATGAACTGCCACGCACGCATCCTCCCCGACGGCACGAAGCTGGCCGCCGTACGTGAGAGTGCCCAGAAGGGAACGTCGATCCGCTGGGTCCGGGTGCACGACCTGCCCGACTACGTCTACTTCGATCACCGTGCCCACGTGTCCCGGGGCGTCGGCTGTGCAAGCTGCCACGGCCGGGTCGACCGGATGGAGCGGGTCGAGCAGGTCGAGCGCCTGAGCATGGGCTGGTGCCTGGAGTGCCATCGCAACCCCGCGCCGCACCTGCGCCCGCTGGAGCTCATCACGGCCATGGACTGGCAGGCCGACGAGCCCGGGCTGGGCGAGCGGCTCCAACGGCTAAACAACGTCCTTCCTTCGACCGATTGCTCGACATGCCATCGCTAGACGACTTCGACGAATCGTTGCCGAGCCACGACGGGCTGTCGCGCCGGCGCTGGCTGCAACTGATGGGCGCCTCGCTGGCCCTGGCCGGGGCCCAGGGATGCCGCTGGGAGAAGGCCGACCTCGTGCCGTTCGCCTCCCAGCCGGCCAATCGCGTCCCCGGCCAGACGCTCCGCTTCGCCACCGCCATGGACCTGGGCGGCAGCGCCTTGGGGCTGTTGGTCACCTCGGTCGACGGGCGCCCGATCAAGATCGAAGGGAACCCCAAGCACCCGGCGAGCCGGGGCGCGACCGACGTGTTTGCCCAGGCGTCGATCCTCGAGCTGTACGATCCGGACCGGAGCCGGACGGTGTGGGAGCGGGCGGACCCGGCCCGGGAGCCCGGCTCCGTGGAAACCAGTCGCACGTGGGACGATTTTGCCCGCTTTGCCCGGCCTCACTTTGCCGCGCTGGGGGCCCGCGGCGGCCAGGGGCTGCGGGTTCTGGCCGGGGCATCGAGCTCGCCGACGCTCGCCGCGCTTCGGGCCCGGCTGCTCGAGGCACTCCCCAAGGCGAAGTGGTACGAATACGAGCCGATCTCTTACGACAACGAGCGGGAGGGCACGCGGCGGGTGTTCGGCAAGCCGTATCGCGTGCACCTGGCCCTGGACCGGGCCCGGGTGATCGTCTGCCTCGACGCCGATCCGCTGGGTTTCCACCCCGAGGCGGTCAGGAATGCCCGCGACTTCGCCCAAGGCCGCGAGGTGGTCGACGGCCGGATGAGCCGGCTCTACTCGATCGAGAGCTGCTGGTCGATCACCGGCAGCGTGGCCGACCACCGCCTGCCGCTCCGCTCGGACCAGGTGGCCTGGTTCGCCAAGACCCTGGCCATGAAGCTGGCCGGAGTGAGGGGAGCCGCGGCTCCGCCCCCGGGCGGGAGGTCGGACGAAGTGATGCGGTTCCTCCGCGCCGTGGTTGCCGACCTGAGGCAGCATGGCGGCCAGGCGCTCTTCGTCGCCGGCCCGCGCCAGCCGCCCGACGCGCACGCGCTGGTACACGAGCTGAACGTCCGGCAGGGGCGCGTCGGGGAGACGATTCACTTCACGGACGACCCCGAGCCGGGCCGCCTGGCGCACGGCGAGGCCATCGCGCGCCTGGCCGAGGAGATGGGCGCCGGCGAGGTGGAGACCCTGGTGGTGCTGGCCGCCAACCCCGTCTACGACGCCCCGGCCGATCTCGACTTCGCCCGGCTTTTCGGGCGGGTCCCCACGCGGATCCACCTCGGGCTGTACCGCGACGAGACGGCCCGGCGCTCGACCTGGCACCTCCCCCAGGCCCATTGGCTCGAAGCCTGGGGGGACGCCCGGGCGTACGACGGCACGTACAGCATCGTGCAGCCGATGGTCGACCCCCTCGGCGCAGGCCACTCGGCCATCGAGCTGATAGCGCTGCTGCTCGGCCAGGACGCGCCCAACGGCTACGACCTGGTGCGCGACGCGTTCAAGAGCCTGCTGGCCGGCGGGCCGCAGGCAGGCGCCTGGGAGGCGGCGTGGAAGCAGACGCTCCACGACGGCGTCCTGGCCGACAGTCGCTGGCCGGCGGTCAGCCCGAACTTGACGGGCACGCACCTCCCCCCGCAGCCGGCGGAACTGGAGTTTCCGGGCACGCTCTTTGCCGGGGAAAACGGCCGGTTGGAGGTCGTCTTCTGCCACAGTGCGACGCTCTACGACGGCCGGTTCGCCAACAACGGCTGGCTCCAGGAACTGGCCGACCCGATGACCAGGCTCACCTGGGACAACGCGGCCATCCTGAGCCCGGAGACCGCCCGATTCCTCCGCATCCAGCAGGGGACGCTGATCCGGTTGAAGTACGGCGGCCGGGAGGTGGAGATGCCCGCCTGCGTGATGCCGGGTCAGGCGTTTGGAAGCGTCAGCGTGGCGCTGGGTTACGGGCGGACCGCGGCCGGGAAGGTCGGCGGCAGCATCGCCGAGGGCGTCCCACCCGTCGGCGTGAACGCCTACCTGCTGCGGACCAGCGGAGCGATGGGGTTCGCAGCCGGGCTTTCGATCGAGCCCACCGGGCGCAAGCAGCCGCTGGCCGTGACCCAGGACCATCACGCCATCGACCAGGTCGGGCTTCGGGCCCGGGCCGAGCGCGTGGGGCAGCTTGTGCGCGAGGCGACGCTGGAGCACTACCGCCAGCACCCCGAGTTCGCCAGGCACGCCGTCGAGCACCCGCCGCTGGAGTCGCTCTGGGAGGAGCCGAAATACGAAGGGCACCGCTGGGGCATGGCCATCGACCTGTCGAAGTGCATCGGCTGCGGCGCCTGCGTCGTGGCCTGCCAGGCGGAGAACAACGTGCCCGTGGTGGGCAAGGAGCAGGTGCTCCGGGGGCGGGAGATGCACTGGGTCCGGGTGGACCGCTACTTCCAGGGCGACACGGACAACCCCCGGGCCGTGCACCAGGTGGTCGCCTGCCACCACTGCGAGACGGCCCCCTGCGAGCAGGTCTGTCCCGTGGCGGCCACGGTCCACAGCCACGAGGGGCTCAACGACATGGTCTACAACCGCTGCGTGGGGACCCGCTACTGCGCCAACAACTGCCCCTACAAGGTGCGGCGGTTCAACTTCTTCAACTACCACAAGGACCTGGACGACCCGGCCAACGAGGTCCGCAAGATGGTCTACAACCCCGAGGTGACGGTCCGCAGCCGCGGGGTGATGGAAAAGTGTACCTACTGCGTGCAGCGGATCCAGGCGGTGAAGATCGCCGCCAAGAGCGCCGGCCGGGCCATCGCCGACGGCGAGGTCCGCACCGCCTGCCAGCAGGTGTGCCCAGCCGGGGCGATCGAGTTCGGCGACCTGGCCGATGCCCGGAGCCGGGTGGCCGGGCTGCACGCCGCCGGCCGCGCCTACGCCATGCTGGCCGAGCTGAACGTCAAGCCCCGAACCGTCTACCTGGCCCGAATTCGCAATCCCAACCCCCGTCTCGAAGACCGCTCCGATGAGCACGCTCGCCCTGCCGGCTGACGACAACACGGCCAACGACCCGCGGCACCGGGCCCCGCTGGTGGCCCCGGGCGAGGATCTGGCCTCGGTGACCGACTCGATCAGCGGGCTGGTCGAGCGGCCCCGGGCGCCGAAGGGCTGGGTTGCGGCCTTCGCCTTTTGCGCGGGGCTTACCGGGGTGCTGTTCCTGCTGATCGGCTACCTGATTACCACCGGCGTGGGCGTGTGGGGGAACAACAGCCCCGTGTTCTGGGCCTTCGACATCACCAACTTCGTGTTCTGGATCGGGATCGGACACGCCGGGACGCTCATCTCGGCCATCCTGTTCCTGTTCCGGCAGAAGTGGCGCACCAGCATCAACCGGGCCGCTGAGGCCATGACCATCTTCGCCGTGGCCTGCGCCGGGCTGTTCCCGGCGATCCACGTGGGCCGGGTCTGGCTGGTCTACTGGCTGGCCCCCTATCCGAACCAGATGGGCGTTTGGCCCAACTTCCGCAGCCCGCTGTTGTGGGACGTCGTTGCCGTGAGCACCTACGGCACGGTCTCGTTGCTCTTCTGGTACCTGGGGATGATTCCCGACCTGGCGACGCTCCGCGATCGGGCCACCACCCGCCTGCGCCAGATGGTCTATGGGCTGTTCGCACTCGGCTGGCGCGGCTCGGCCCGGCAGTGGCACCGCTACGAGCGGGCCTACCTGCTGTTGGCCGCACTGGCGACGCCGCTGGTCCTCTCGGTCCACTCGGTGGTAAGCTTCGATTTCGCCGTCTCCCAGCTCCCCGGATGGCACACGACGATCTTTCCCCCCTACTTCGTGGCCGGGGCGATCTTCAGCGGCTTCGCCATGGTCGTCACCCTGATGGTCCCCGCCCGGGCCTACTTCGGACTGAAACACCTCGTCACGCCCCGCCACCTGGAGAACATGAACAAGATCATCCTGGCCACCAGCCTGATGATGGGCTACGCCTACGCCACCGAGCTGTTCATCGCCTGGTACGGGGCCAATCCCCTGGAGCAGTTCGCCTTCCTGAACCGGGCCTTCGGGCCCTACGCCTGGGCCTACTGGACCATGGTCTTCTGCAACGTGCTCTTGCCGCAACTGTTCTGGCTGAAGCGGGTGAGAACGACGCCCTGGATGATGCTGCCCATCGCCGTGCTGATCAACGTCGGCATGTGGATGGAGCGATTCGTCATCATCGTCACGTCGCTGTCGCGCGACTTCCTGCCGTCAAGCTGGGGATCGTTCACCCCCACGTGGGTCGACCTGCTCATGCTGGCCGGGAGTTTTGGGCTGTTCTTCACCCTGTTCCTCTTGTTCTGCCGCTACCTGCCGATGGTCGCCATGGCCGAGGTGAAGGCGGTTTTGGCCGGCAGGCATGAGGCGGGGGGCCAACCATGACCGAAACCCGATCGACAGCCGAAAACGCCGGCTCCCCGCCGATCCTGGCCGGGCTCCTGGCCGAGTTCGACGGCCCGGACGCGCTCCTGGCGGCGGCCGAGAAGGTCCGCCAGGCGGGCTATTGCCGCTGGGACGCGCACAGCCCCTACCCGGTCCACGGCCTGGATCGGGCCATGGGCATCCGGCCGACCCTGCTCCCCTGGCTGGTCCTGGGCGCGGGGATTGCCGGGGCGGCCGTGGCCTTGCACTTGCAGTGGTGGACCAACGCCGTCGACTACCCCCTGATCACGAGCGCCAAGCCCCGGTTCAGCCTGCCGGCGAACATCCCCGTGGCGTTCGAGCTGATCGTCCTCCTGAGCGCCCTGGCGGCGTTCGCCGGCTGCCTGGCGCTCAATCGGCTGCCGCAGTTCTGGCACCCGGTGTTTACGGCCAAACGCTTCCGCCGGGCCACCAGCGACGGGTTCTTCCTCTCCGTCGAGGCGGCCGATCCGCGGTTCGATCCGTCGGCCACCCGGGCCCTCCTGGAGTCGCTCGGGGCCAGCGCGATCGAGCCGTGCCACGAGCCGGCCGAGGGGCGGCGCATCCCCAGGGCCTTGTACCGGCTGGCGATGATCGCCCTGGCGCTGGCCGTGCTGCCGCCGCTGTGGATCGCCCGGGTGAGGCACTCCAAGTCGGAGCGTCCCCGGATTCACCCCATCCAGGACATGGATTTCCAGCCGCGCTACCAGAGCCAGGCCGCCAGCCCCCTGTTTGCCGACGGCCGGGCCATGCGCCCGGCGCTCTTGGGCACGATTGCCGACGGCCAGCTCGACGCCGACGACCACCTCCACCGCGGCCGGCTCGGCAACGCCTGGGCCTCGACCTTCCCCGTCCCCGTCCACATCACCCGGGAGAACCTCGACCGCGGACGCCGGCGCTACAACATCTTCTGCGCCCCATGCCACGGATTGACCGGCGGCCCGGCCCCCGACGACCTGAAACGGCAGGGAAGGCCCGACAAGCTCCTTTACGGCATGGTGGCGCTGCGCGCGGCGGAGCGGATCGAAGGGGAGCAGCCGGGCTATACGGGCTGGGTCATGCCCCGCTCGCTCCACGAGCCGAGCGTCGTCGGCCAGCCCGTGGGCCGACTGTTCAACACGATCACCCACGGCCTGAACACCATGCCCGCCTACGAAGCCCAGGTCCCCGTGGAGGACCGCTGGCGGATCGTGCTTTACGTCCGGGCGCTTCAGCGGAGCCAGAACGCCCGGCTCGAGGACGTGCCCGAGGACCGCAGGACCGACCTGAAATGACCCCGACGATGAAACCGAGCACGACGCCAGACGTGCGAGCAGACCAGATGAGCCTGGCCGGGCTCATGCCCGAGGGACGCAGGGTCCTCGCCGTCGCAGGCGCCGGCGCGCTGGCGCTCGGGCTCGCGCTCGGGGCGCTTCACGGCGACGGCCACCGCTACTTCCTCCACGCCTACCTGACCGGCTTCAGCTTCCTGCTGAGCATCACGCTCGGGTCGCTGGTCCTGGTGACGGCCCTGCACGCCACGCGGGCGGGATGGGGAGTAAGCGTGCGCCGCATCGCCGAGATCCTCGCCGCCAATCTCTCCGTGCCGGCGTTGATGTTCCTGCCGATCCTCGTGCTGCTGGCCTGGGGCCACGGGGGCCTCTATCCGTGGAACAGCCCGGAGAACGTTGCCAGGGAGCCGCTGCTGGCGGCCAAGGCCGGTTACCTGAGCGTGCTGCCTTTCCTGGCTCGGGCGGTGGGCTACTTTGCCGTGTGGTGGGTCGTGGCCCGGTTCTATCTGCGGCATTCGCTCGAGCAGGACGCCTCCGGCGACCCGGCCCTCACCGTGCGCATGGAGCGGTGGAGCGGCCCGGCGCTCGTGGCCCTGGGCCTGACCGGCACCTGGGCCGCCTTCGACTGGCTCATGTCGCTCACACCGCTGTGGCACAGCACTATCTTCGGGCTCTACTACCTTTCCGGCGGCGTGGTGGGGGCGCTGGCCACGGTGATCCTCCTGGCCATGGGCCTCCAGCGTGCGGGCCGGCTGCGATCGGCGATCACCGTCGAGCACTATCACGACCTGGGCAAGCTGCTCTTCGCCGCGCTGGTCTTCTGGGGCTACATGGCGTTCTCCCAGTACCTGCTGATCTGGTACGCGAACCTCCCCGAGGAGACGGCGTGGTATCGCCCGCGCCTGGCAGGGCCGTGGGGCTGGGTCGCGATGGCCGTGCTGCTCGGGCACCTGCTCGTCCCGTTTTTCGGGCTGTTGTCGCGCCATGTCAAGCGGAGCCGAAGGGCCCTGGCGTTTTGGGCCGCCTGGCTGCTGGCGTTTCATTGGCTCGACCTGGCCTGGATCGTGATGCCCAGCGCCCATGGCCGGGGCTTCCCGGTGGGGCTGGTGGACCTCTGCGTTCTGGTCGGGCTGGGCTCTTTCTACCTGGCCGGGGCGTGGCGGATTGCGCAAGGACTCTCTCTGGTGCCGGCAAAGGACCCCAGGTTGCCGGAGGCGATGGGGTTTGAGAACATGTAGGGGTGACGACAACATGGACACGCAACGAGACGACGTCCGGACCTCGACGGTGGCGATGGTCGGCCTGCTGGGGATCATCGCCGTGGTGGCGATGGTGCTGCTTCTGGACCTGATCGCCGTGGTGATGGTCGAGCGGGAGGTCCGGCTGCACGAGTCCGAGCCGGCGGCGACCGAGCGCGACCGGGCCCGGGCCCGGCAGGAGGCCCGGCTGGCCGAGTACCGCTGGGTGGATCGGCAGGTCGGGCGCGCAGCCGTGCCGATCGATCGGGCGATGGACCTGGTGCTTCACGACCTCGCCGCCGGAAAGGAGGAGGATCGTGGGAGAGCGAAATAGCGGTGGGCGGGTGGTTCGGCTGGGTGGCACTGGCGTCTCGCCAGTGCTGCACTCCCAGCACGGGCAAGATGCCCGTGCCACCCCCCGCAGCGAAAACGGGACTGTCCCCTTCCGAAATGCCGTGGCGGGCTGGTCGATCTGGCTGGCCGCTTGCGGCTTAGCAGGTGCCCAACCCTACCCCGCCGACGGCGTCACCGACCCGCTCCCCGACGCGCTCCAGGGCGTTGGCCAGACCGAGCACCTCGGCGTGCAGGTGCCGCTGGACCTGGCGCTGGTCGAGTCCAACGGCCGCCCGGTGACCCTGGCCGAGTGCTTCGACGGCAAGCTCCCGGTGATCCTCACGCTGAACTACTCGAACTGCCCGCGCCTGTGCAGCCTCCAGCTCAACGGGCTGTTCGCGGGCCTGGAGAAGCTCGACTACGACCTGGGCGCCAGGTACCGGATGATCACGGTGAGCATCGATCCGGAAGAGCCGCCCGCCCGGGCCGAGGCCACGAAGCAGAAGTACCTGGCCGCCTATGGCCGGCGCGGGGCGGAAGAGGGCTGGCACTGCCTGGTGGGCCGGGAGGCGGAGATCCGCACGCTGGCCGACGTGGTGGGCTTTGCCTACGTCTGCGTGCCCGACACCCGGCCGAAGCAGTACGCCCACGCCGCCGTGACCATCCTCTGCACGCCCGAGGGCAGGGTATCGCGATACCTCTACGGCATCGAGTTCACGCCCAAGGATCTGCGTCTGGCCCTGCTGGAGGCGGGGGAAGGGAAGATCGGCACGCCCATGGAGCAGGTCCTCCTGTTTTGCTTTGCCTACGATCCCCAGTCGGGCAGTTACACGCTCCAGGCCTTCCGCATCATGCAGGGCGGGGCCCTGCTCACGCTGATGATCCTCGGCGGCGTGCTGGCGGCGTTCTGGCGGCGGGAATGGAAGCGGTCCCATCGTCGAGCCGGGAAAGGAGCGGGGCTATGACCCTGTTCGACGCGATCGCAGTGTCCGGCCCGTGCGGGGCTCCCCTGCTGGGGCAGGCCGGGGGGACGTTCTGGCTTCCGCCCCGGGCCTCGACCACGGCCCCGATCGTCGACGCCGCCTTCTACTTCGTCTTCTGGGTGGCGGCCTTCTTCTTCGCGCTGATCGTCACTGTGATGACGGTTTTCGTGCTTCGCTACCGGCGGCGGCCGGGCACCGGCCCGTTGCCCAGCCCCAGCCACAACACGGCGCTGGAGATCGTTTGGAGCGTCATCCCGCTGGGCCTGGTGATGGCCATGTTCTACCTGGGCCTGAAGGGCTACGCCGACATGCGGGTAATCCCCCCCAATGCCTACGAGATCCGCGTCGACGCCCAGAAATGGAAATGGACCTTCAAGTACCCCAACGGATACGAGGACGACAACCTCCACGTGCCGGTCGACGAGCCGGTCAAGCTCGTCATGGCCTCGAAAGACGTGATCCACAGCCTGTTCATCCCTGCGTTTCGGCTGAAGCAGGACGTGGTTCCGGGGCGGTTCACGACCACCTGGTTCCGCGCCACCCTGCCGGGTGAGTACGAGGTCTTGTGCGCCGAGTACTGCGGCACGAGCCACTCGGACATGGTGGCCAAGGTGATCGTCCACGAGCCCGGCGAGTTCGAGGGCGAGCTCCGGAAGGCCCAGGAGAAGAGCCAGAAGCTCCCGCCGGCTGAGCTCGGCGAGCGGCTCTTCGTGCGCCGCGGCTGCTCCGTGTGCCACGCCACCGACGGCGTGACCGTGAAGACGGGGCCGAACCTCAAGGGGATCGTCGGGCGGGAGCGGCGCTTTGTCGACGGATCGAGCCGAACGGCCGACGAAGAGTACCTCCGCGAGTCGATCGTCAATCCTTCGGCCAGGATCGTCGAGGGTTTTCGCGATCAGATGCCCACCTTCCAGGGGCAGCTCAGCGACAAGCAGATCGACGCCTTGATCGTGTACCTCAAGTCGCTCAGCCACCAGCCACCCAGCCAACAAGCCAACAAGGTCGAGCCATGACGATGGCGCCACCCACCGGGCCGGCTGGGGAGCCGGCCAACAGCCCCCCGGCCGGAGCCGACAACTACCTGACCCACACGCGGGGCTTCTGGTCCTGGGCACTCACCCTGGACCACAAGCGGATCGGCGTGATGTACCTGGTCGGCATCCTCGCCTCGCTCGTGCTGGGAGGGGTTTTTGCCCTTGTGCTCCGCACGGAGCTGGCCACGCCAGGGCCGACGATCATGGGCTTTCCCCCAACACTGGCTGACAAGCAGCCCGAGGCATCCCAAGCACTGGCTGGCAAGCAGCCAGTGCCACCCGAGGCCACGGCCCAGGGGAAGAACCTCTATAACCACATCTTCACGCTCCACGGCGCAGTGATGATCTTCCTGGTGATCATCCCGGGCATCCCGGCCATCCTCGGCAACTTCGTCCTCCCCTTGATGCTGGGGGCCAAGGACATGGCCTTCCCGCGGCTCAACCTGGCGAGCTTCTACCTGTGGCTTACCGGGGCGATTTTCTTCGTGGTCACGCTGCACACCGGCGGGCTGGACACCGGCTGGACCTTCTACACCCCCTACAGCACCGGCGCCGGCCATTCCGCCGCCACGAGCACGAGCATCGTCATGGCCGTGCTGGGGGCCTTCATCCTGGGTTTCAGCTCGATGTTCACCGGGATCAACTTCATCGTCACCGTCCACAAGCTCCGTCCGCCGGGGATGACCTGGTTCCGCATGCCGCTGTTCGTGTGGGGGAGCTACGCCACGGCGGTCATCCAGGTGCTGGCCACGCCGGTGCTGGGAATCACGCTGCTCTTGCTGGTGGCGGAGCGGGTGTGGAAGATCGGCATCTTCGACCCCAAGCTCAGCGGCGACCCCGTCCTGTTCCAGCACTTCTTCTGGTTCTACTCCCATCCGGCCGTGTACATCATGATCCTGCCGGGCATGGGGATCATCAGCGAGATCGTGTCGGTCTTCAGCCGGAAGCACATTTTCGGCTACCGCTTCATCGCCTACAGCAGCGTGGCCATTGCCCTGTGGGGGTTTCTGGTCTGGGGGCACCACATGTTCGTCAGCGGGATGTCGCTCCGCGCGGCGACCATCTTCAGCGCCCTGACGTTCACTGTGGCCATCCCCTCGGCGATCAAGGTGTTCAACTGGCTGGCCACGATGTACAAGGGGGCGATCGGCCTGGCCACGCCCATGTGCTACGCCCTGGTGTTCATCTTCCTGTTCGGCATCGGGGGCTTAAGCGGCCTGTTCCTGGGGACCCTGGCGGTCGACGTCCACGTGACCGACACCTACTTTGTCGTCGCCCACTTCCACTACGTGATGTTCGGCGGGACGCTCGTGGCGATGCTCGCCGGGCTCTACTACTGGTGGCCCAAGATCACCGGCCGGATGTACAACGACCGGCTGGGACGGCTCTCGGCGATGGTCCTGTTCGCCGGCTTCAACCTGACCTTCTTCCCGCAGTTCATCCTGGGCACCCGGGGCATGCCGCGCCGGTACTTCGACTACACGAAGCTCCTGGGCACGCACCCCGAGTTCTCCATGCTTCATCTGCTGTCGACGATCGGGGCGTTTTGCACGGCGGTGGGGTTCGCGCTGGTGTTCTACTGCCTGATCGAGTCGCTCGTGCGTGGGCGGCGGGCGCCGGCCAATCCCTGGGGCGGCGCGACGCTCGAATGGCAGTGCTCCTCCCCGCCGCCGCACGACAACTTCCCCGACCCGCCCGAGGTCGGCGACCCCTACGATTTCTCCGACCTGGAGTACGACCCTAGCGTGGGCGGGTTTGTCCGCCGCACGGTTCCATCCGGCAGGCCGTGAGAGCATCGCCATGTCGACGCACGCCGAGCCCCGGCCCGAGCATCCGCCGCCCCTGGCCCATCACTTCCGCACGCCCGGGCAGCAGTTCGAGGCCGGGAAGCTGGGGATATGGGTCTTCCTGCTCACGGAGATCCTCTTCTTCGGCGGGCTGTTCTGCGCGTACGCCGTGTACCGCTCGATTCACCCCGAGGTGTTCCTCTACGCCCACCAGTTCCTCGACAAGAGCCTGGGCGCGATCAACACGGTGGTGCTCCTGGCGAGCAGCCTGACCATGGCCTGGGCCGTGCGGTGCGCCCAGTTGAGCCAGCGCCGCGGGCTGGTCCTGTGCCTGGGGCTGACGCTCGCCTGCGCCGCGGTGTTCCTGGGGATCAAAGCCGTCGAGTACCGCCACAAGTGGCAGCACGGGCTGAAATGGGCGGGCCAGTACGACGAGGGGAAGGTGGCCGCGATGCTCGCCGAGCTGGGCGAGCCCCCGCCCGGGCACACGCTCCCCGGCAGCCCGCCCCCGCCCCGCGACGTGGGCCTGTTCTTCAGCATCTACTTTGCCATGACCGGGCTGCACGCGGTACACGTGATCGCCGGGATGGGGCTCATCGGCTGGTTACTCGCCCGGGCCGTGCAAGGCCATTTCTCCAGCGACTACTTCCGGCCCGTCGATTACGTGGCCCTCTACTGGCACCTGGTCGACTTGATCTGGATCTACCTGTTCCCGCTGTTGTACCTGATCCACTGAAGGGGGAGCCATGGAACCGACCGCAGCACACGCCCTCCCGGCCGATTCGCGGCGCCCCGCCCCGGCCGACCCCGGCCCGAACCATGTCGTGCCGGCCTTTGTGCTGGCGGGCGTGTTCGCCGCGCTGGTGTTTTTCACGGTGGTGACCGTGGCCGCGACCTGGCTCGACCTCGGCTCGTGGAACCTGATGGTCGCCCTGGCGATCGCCACGGCGAAGGCGGCCCTGGTGGCGCTGTACTTCATGCACCTGCGGTACGACAGCCCGTTGTACGCCCTGGTGCTGGCGGCGGCGCTGGTGTTCCTCGCGTTGTTCCTGGGGTTGACGCTCTTGGACGCCGGGACGTACCAGCCCGACGTCCAGCAGTGGCGGACCGCGCCGAAGGAGGGTTTCTACTCGGCCCCGCCGCTGTCCTGGGGCATGGCACCTCGT
>Ga0315290_10000044_pt1 | contig 67578 bp, 60 predicted proteins | sample YL17G12_0_MG_FD_203627 | JGI IMG/M metagenome (GOLD analysis project Ga0315290, IMG submission 203627) | Sediment microbial communities from Yellowstone Lake, YNP, Wyoming, USA - YL17G12_0 | ecosystem: Environmental > Aquatic > Freshwater > Lake > Sediment | place: USA: Wyoming | collected... | reverse complement strand
GATCCGGCCGGCCACCGGGCAACCGGTGCGGCAACGCACCTGCAAGCGCGGCGCCGGCAGAATTGCCGCCATCCGGCAGGTAGCCTAGTGTCGCGCCGGTCAGGCCTGCGAGTGCTGCCGCAGCGGCCCGCAGATCGGCGTAGCGCGTGTGCCGCATCGCGACACCACCCAGCAGGATGGCGCCGCGCCCTGCGGCCAGAGTATCGACGATCTCGCGCTGCGCATCCGAAGCAGCGCCGCGAGCCACGAGCCCCGCGATGGACTCAGGCGCCGGCCGGCCACTGCGGGTCACCGCCGCCTGCAGCAGGCCCGCAAACTCGCCGAGAAGATCAGCTGCCCCTGCGGTGATCTGGCGAGTCACCGGGAAATGGCATTCCTGCGGCGTGATCGTGAGCAGGCTCACCCGCGCGCCAGCGAGCGCCGCCTTGCGCACCCGGTGAGCGAGGAGCGGCGCCTCCTGGCGCAGGTGGCAACCCGCCAGCAGCAGTGCGTCGAGCTTCTCGATGTCGCGCAGCGCGAGACCGAGGCCTGGGTAAGCGGGGTCGTGTTCCTGGTCAGCAAAATCCTGCTGCCGCAGCCTGGTGTCGACATTGTGCGAACCGATGCCCCGCGCGAGCCGCCCGAGCAGGAACAATTCCTCGGTCGTGGAACCCGGCGAGCCGAGAAAACCGACGCTTCTGGCACCGTCATGGGCGGCCGCCTTGAAGACATCGGCGGTCGCAGCCAGTGCAAGGTCCCAGGACACTTCCTGCAAGCGGCCTTCGATACGCATCATCGGCGCCTGCAGCCGGTCGGCGGAATAGATTCCTTCATACGAGAACCGGTCGCGATCGGCGATCCAGGTCTCATTGATGTCGTCGTTGTGCCGCGGCACGACGCGCATCAGCCGGCCACGCAACACATGACCATACAGATTCGTACCAACCGCGTCGTGCGGTGACACAAGCGCGTGCTCGGTCATCTCCCAGGATCTTGCACGGTGCCGGAAGGGCTTCGAGTTCAACGCTCCAACCGGGCATAGGTCGATCACATTGCCGGAAAGCTCGTGATCGACACTGCGCTCGATCCAGGTGCCGATCTCCATGTCCTCGCCGCGACCGGTGGCGCCAAGTTCCTGAAGACCCGCAATCTCGGCCGTAAAGCGCACGCAGCGCGTGCAGTGAATGCAGCGCGTCATGTCGGTCGAGATCAATGGACCCAGGTTCTTGTCCTTGACGACGCGCTTGCGCTCATCAAAACGGGACGATGCACTGCCAAAGCCCAGCGCCAGGTCCTGCAGCTCGCATTCGCCGCCCTGGTCGCAGATCGGGCAATCGAGCGGATGATTGATCAGCAGGAATTCCATCGTCGCTTTCTGCGCGGCAATGGCACGCGGCGAGCGCGTAAAAACCTTCATGCCCTCAGCGACCGGCGTCGCGCAGGCGGGCATCGGCTTTGGTGCCTTCTCTATCTCGACCAGGCACATGCGGCAGTTGGCCGCGATCGACAGTTTCTCGTGGTAGCAGAAGCGCGGCACGTAAATGCCCGCCAGGTCGGTCACCTGCATGACCATCTGCCCTTTGCGGGCCTGCAACGGCCGGCCGTCGACCTCGATATTGACCAGATCGTCGCTCATGCGACGGCCTTGGCCTGCGCGTTGACGATGCTCTGACCGCCGTGCTCAATCATGTATTCGAACTCATGACGGAAATGGCGCAGGAAACTCTGCACCGGCCAGGCCGCCGCATCGCCGAGTGCGCAAATCGTGTGGCCCTCGATCTGGTTCGCAACCTGCACGAGGAGATCCAGATCAGAGAGACGCCCCTCCCCGGCCAGGATGCGGCGCAACATGCGCGTAAGCCAGCCGGTGCCTTCGCGACATGGCGTGCACTGGCCGCAGGACTCAGACATGTAAAAGCGCGAGATTCGCTCCAGCACGCGCACCATGCAGGTGGTCTCGTCCATCACGATGACCCCCGCCGAGCCGACCGCGGAGCCGGCTTTGCGTAGCGAATCGAAATCCATCGCGCAGTCCATGATCACCGCTGCCGGCAGCACCGGCACCGACGATCCGCCGGGAATCACGGCCTTGAGCCGGCGGCCACCGCGCACGCCGCCGCAGATGTCCAGCAGCTCGCGAAACGGGATGCCCATGGCAAGTTCGTAGTTGCCCGGCCGGCTGACATGCCCTGAGACCGAGAAGATCGCCGTGCCACCCGAGTTCGGCACACCAAGCTCGGCGAACCACTTCGCGCCCTTGCGCATGATCGCCGGCACGGCCGCGAAACTCTGGGTGTTGTTGACCGTGGTCGGCCGGCCGTAAAGGCCGAAGCTCGCGGGAAATGGCGGCTTGAAGCGCGGCTTGCCGGGCTTGCCTTCCAGTGATTCGAGCAGCGCCGTTTCCTCGCCGCAGATATAGGCGCCCGCGCCGGCAACGCCGTAAAGGTCGAAGTCGATGCCCGAGCCCTTGATGTCACGGCCGAGCAGCCCTTCGCGGTAGGCTTCTTTCAGTGCGGTCTCGAATCGCGGATAGGGCTCGGCGAGAAATTCGCCGCGAATATAGTTGTAGCCGACGGTCGCACCCATCGCGTAGCCGCCGATCGCCATGCCTTCGATGATCGAATGCGGGTTGTAGCGCAAGATATCGCGATCGTGGCAGGTGCCCGGCTCGCTTTCGTCCGAATTGCAGACCACGTACTTCTGCCCAGGCGCGTCACGCGGCATGAAACTCCACTTGACGCCGGTGGGAAATCCCGCGCCACCGCGGCCGCGCAGCCCGGAGGCTTTGACTTCCTCAATGATCGCCTCGCGCGGTGTCTTGTCGCGAAGGATCTTCTCCCATGCCTCGTAGCCACCGCACTTGCGGTAGACCTCGAGTGTCCAGCTGTGCGCATGCTGAAGCGGCTCGAAGACGACCTGATTCATCGCGCGCGGCATCGGCTCACTCCAGGCCATCGAGCACCTTGATCGCCGATTCCGGCGTCAGGTTCTCGTGATAAACGTGGTCGACCATCATCATCGGCGCGTTGTTGCAAGCTGCCAGGCATTCCTCTTCGCGTTTCAGGTAGATCTTGCCGTCTGCTGTGCTTTCGCCGGTGCGGATGCCGAGGTGGCGTTCGACCGCCGCGACGACCCGTTCAGCGCCGCACAACATGCAGCTGATATTCGTGCAAATCGAAACATGGATGCGACCGGCGGGTTTCGTCTCGAACATTGAATAAAAGCTGGCGACTTCATAGACCTGGATCGGTGGCAGCCCGACATAGGTTGCAACAGCATCCATCAAATCGGCCGTCAGGTAGCCATGATTCTGGTGCTGCGCGGCGCGCAGCGCAGCGATGACAGCAGACCGACGGCGGTCGGCCGGAAACTTCGCCAGCCAGTCGTCGATCTCGCGTCGCGTGTGCTCGGTCAGCATCAGCGGTCGATCTCCCCGAACACGATATCCATCGTCCCGATGATCGCCACGACGTCGGCCAGCATGTGGCCACGAACCATTTCATCCATCGCTGAAAGGTGCGCAAAGCCGGGCGCGCGGCACTTGACCCGGTAGGGCTTGTTGGCGCCGTCCGATACCAGCCAGATCCCGAACTCGCCCTTCGGCGCCTCTACGGCCGCATAGGTCTCGCCCTCAGGCACGCAATAGCCCTCGGTGAAGAGCTTGAAGTGATGAATCAGCGATTCCATGTCGCCCTTCATCTCGCTGCGGCGCGGCGGCGTGACCTTGTGGTCGTCGAGCATTACGGGGCCGGGATTGGCGCGCAGCCAGTCCACGCATTGGCGGACGATCCGGTTCGACTGCCTGAATTCCTCGACCCGGCACAGGTAACGGTCGTAGCAGTCGCCATTCACACCGACAGGAATGTCGAACTGAACCTGGTCGTACGCGGCATAGGGCTGCTTTTTGCGCAGATCCCACTCGACGCCGGAGCCGCGCAGCATCGGGCCAGTGAACCCGAGCTGCAACGCGCGCTCCGGCGTAACGACGCCGATGTTGACGGTGCGCTGCTTCCAGATCCGGTTGTCGGTCAGCAGCGTCTCATATTCATCGACGCATTTCGGAAAGCGCTCGGTAAAGTCCTGGATGAAGTCGAGCAAGGTGCCGGAACGCGCTTCGTTGCGCCGCGCCACGTCTTTTTCGCTGCGCCAGCGCGACGCCTGATACCGGGGCATCGTGTCGGGCAGGTCGCGGTAGACCCCGCCCGGCCGGTAGTAGGTCGCGTGCATGCGCGTGCCCGAAACCGCCTCGTAGCAGTCCATCAGGTCCTCGCGCTCGCGGAACGCATACAGGAAGACCGTCATCGCGCCGATGTCGATCGCGTGCGAACCGATCCACAGCAGGTGATTCAGGATCCGCGTGATCTCGTCGAACATCACGCGGATGTGTTCTGCGCGCGCAGGCACGCGGATGCCGAGCAGGTTCTCGATTGCGCGCACATAGGCGTGCTCATTGCACATCATCGACATGTAGTCGAGGCGGTCCATGTACCCGATCGACTGGTTGAACGGCTTGGATTCGGCGAGCTTCTCGGTTCCACGGTGCAGGAGCCCGATGTGCGGGTCGGCCTTCTGGATCACCTCGCCGTCCATCTCCAGGATGAGGCGCAGCACGCCGTGGGCCGCGGGGTGCTGTGGTCCGAAATTCAGCGTGAAATTCTGGATCTCAGCCATCGCGCTTCTGTCCCGGTGACGCGTCCGCCCGAATGCGCTCCCTGCGGATCACCTTTGGCACGGTCACGCGCGGCTCGATGCTGACAGGCTCATAGACGACGCGGCCCTTGGCCGGGTCGTAACGGACCTCGACATTGCCGGAGAGCGGAAAATCCTTGCGGAACGGGTGGCCGATGAAACCGTAGTCGGTCAGGATCCTGCGCAAGTCCGGGTGGCCGCGAAACAGGATCCCGTACAGGTCGAAGGCCTCGCGCTCATACCAGGCAGCGGAAGCCCAGACCTCAGTCACCGTGTCGAGCATCGGCGGCTCGCCGGGACGGCAGCGGCAGCGGACCCTCAATCGTATGTTCCGCGCAACCGAAAGCAGGTGGTAGACGACCGCGAATCGCGGCTGTCCCTCCGCCAGGCGTGGTGCTTCGCAATCGACGCCACGGCTGAAACCGGTAGACGTTGCGTCCTCGGTGGTCCATTCCGATCGGCCGTAGTCCAGGTAATCGATTCCGGACAGGTCCGTCAGCTGCTCGAACGCCAGCTCCGGCAGGTCACGCAGGTCTCGGCAGACCGACACGAGCTGCTCCGGCGCGACCTCGATCGCAAGCTCGCGTGCCAGCGACGCGATCCGCCTGGCCCGCGCGCCGATCCGGGATTCGAGCGCTTGTGCCGTTGCCGCGAGTCTGCTCATGCAGAAACGCGAGCGATGGTGCTGGTACGACGGATCTTGTCCTGCAGCTGGAGGATCCCGTAGATGAGCGCCTCGGCAGTCGGTGGACAGCCCGGCACATAGACATCGACAGGCACGATGCGGTCGCAGCCGCGCACGACGGCATAGGAATAATGGTAGTAGCCGCCGCCATTGGCACAGGAGCCCATCGAGATCACCCAGCGCGGCTCGGCCATCTGGTCATAGACCCTGCGCAAAGCCGGAGCCATCTTGTTGACCAGCGTACCAGCGACGATCATCACGTCGGACTGGCGCGGACTGCCACGGAATACGACCCCGAACCGGTCGAGGTCATAGCGCGACGCGCCGGCATGCATCATCTCGACCGCGCAGCAAGCGAGCCCGAAGGTCATCGGCCACAGTGATCCGGTTCGCGCCCAGTTCATCAGGTTGTCGATGGTCGTCGTGACGAATCCCCTGCCCTGGATCACCGGCGCTTCGACGTTCAGTCCCATTCCAGTGCTCCCTTCTTCCACTCATAGACGAAACCGACCACGAGCACCGTCAGGAACACCGCCATCGACAACAGCCCGAAGCCGCCGATCGCATCGAGCGAAACAGCCCACGGAAAGAGGAAGGCGATTTCGAGGTCGAAGATGATGAACAGGATTGCGACGAGGTAGTAACGCACGTCGAATTTGGTGCGCGAGTCCTCAAAGGCCTCGAATCCGCACTCGTAGGGCGAAAGTTTCTCCGGGTCCGGGCGCCGCGGGCCCAGCACGAAGCCGAGAATGAGCAGCATGAGCGCGAAAGCGCCGGCCACGGCCAGGAAGATAAGTATTGGCAGGTAGTTCTGCAGCAATTTTCCGACCGCTGCGGACTTACGACAGTGCCCGCAAGAACAGTCGGCATTGTAACCGTCCGCGGGGCCCCGTGGGACCCCTGCGCATGCATCCTGGGAACGTAAATGGTGCCGGCGGTCGGACTCGAACCGACACGGGTTTCCCCACTAACCCCTCAAGCTAGCGCGTCTACCAATTCCGCCACGTCGGCAACAGAAACCAGGAAATCGTCAGGGTCATTCGTCGGCCGGCGCTGCAGGTGCAGTCGCAGGATCCGTCAGCTGCGGTACGGCATCGCCATCCAGGCCCGCAGGCGCGGGCGCGGGCGCTGACGTGGCAGGCTGGGTCACCAACTGGTCGACCAGGCTGTCAGGCTGTTGCGCCCGTGGCCTCGTCGCAAACCAGGCGAGCGACAGGCTGCTCATGAAGAACAGCGTCGCCAGCACCGCGGTCAGCTTCGAGAAGAAGGTCGCAGAGCCGCGCGCGCCGAAAACGGTCCCGGATGCTCCCGCGCCGAAACCCGCACCAGCGTCGGCACCCTTGCCCCGCTGCAGCAGCACGAGCCCGACGATCCCGACGCAGAGTATTCCGTGCAGTATTGTGATCAGTTGTTGAAGCATGGTTGCCTACAATTGGGTTCGCGGCTATCAGTTTCTGACCGCAGCGCAGATACTTCCGAATTCGTCCGCCTTCAGCGACGCACCGCCGATCAGGCCGCCATCCACATCCGGTTTCGCGAACAGTTCCGGGGCGTTTGACGCCTTGACGCTGCCCCCGTAAAGAACCCGAAGGGAACCTGCAATTGTAGCATCCTTTTCCGCGATTCGGCCCCGGATCAGGGCATGGACTTCCTGCGCCTGCTCAGGCGTCGCGGTCCGGCCCGTGCCGATTGCCCAGACCGGCTCGTAGGCCACGACGGCCGCGCTGAATCCGGCGACACCGGCGGCGCCCAGCACCGCTTCGAGCTGCCGAGTGACGACCGCGTGCATCGCGCCGCGCTCGCGTTCCTCCAGGGATTCACCGACGCACAGGATCGGCACCAGGCCGTGACGCAGGGCAGCGACGAACTTCCGTGCGACGAGTGCATCATCTTCCCGATACAGGGCGCGCCGCTCGGAATGGCCGACGATGACAAATCGGCAGCCGACATCCGCGAGCATCGCAGCCGATACTTCACCGGTATGGGCACCGGAGTCCTCGGTACAGACATCCTGCGCGCCCAGCATGATCGCGTTGCCGCGCAGGCGGTGGCCGACTTCAGTCAGGTAGACGAATGGCGGGCAGACCACGACATCGGCCGCTCCGCCGCCAACGTCAATCGAGATCAACTCGCCGATCAGGCGGCCAGTCTCGGCGCGGCTGCCGTGCATCTTCCAGTTACCGGCCACCAATGGTCGTCGCATGTCAGGTCCCCGAAGCTGCCGCGCGCACCACGTCCGCAAGCGTCGCAGCGTGCCGGCCGACTGCCTGGGCATCCTCACCCTCGACCATCACTCGAATGACCGGCTCGGTACCTGACGCGCGCAGTACCACACGGCCACGCTTGCCCAGCGCCTGTTCGACCTCTGCGATTGCTGCGGCGACTGTCTTGTCAGCGGCTGCGTCGAAGCGGCGCGTGACCTGAACATTGATCAATTCCTGTGGAAACTTCTGCATGCCGGCCGCAAGTTCCGCAAGGGTCTTGCCGGTCGCCTTCATGACGGCAAGCACTTGCAGCGCCACGATCAGGCCGTCGCCGGTCGTCGTTTTGTCGAGGCAGAGCAGGTGGCCCGATGACTCGCCACCGAGGCTTCCGCCATGGGTTCGCAGTAGCTGCAGCACGTTGCGATCGCCGACCGCGGCACGCAGGAACGGGACGCCCAGTGCTGCGAGCGCAACCTCGAGCCCCAGATTCGTCATCACGGTTCCGACCACGGGTCCTTTCAGGTCCCCGGACGCCAGCCGCGCCCGCGCCAGCACGTAAAGCAGCTGGTCGCCGTCCAGGCTGCGGCCCAGGTGGTCCACCATGACGACCCGGTCGCCGTCGCCGTCGAGCGCAAGGCCTGCGTCCGCACGCACACCGGATACCGTGAGCTTCAGAAGGCCCGGACTCGTCGAGCCACATCCATAGTTGATGTTGCGCCCGTTTGGCGAGCAGCCGATCGGCACGATCTCGGCGCCGAGGTCCGAGAGAACACGCGGGGCAACCTTGTAGGCCGCGCCATTGGCGCAATCGATGACCAGCTTCATGCCGCTGAGCGTCGTTCCGGTCGGCAGTGTCGACACGCAGAAGGCCTGGTACAGGCTCATCTCGCTGTCCACCCGTGTCGCGCGGCCGAGCGCCCCGGATTCCAGCGTGAGCGCGGGCTCGTCGAGATGCGACTCGATCGCTTCCTCGAGTTCGTCCGCCAGCTTGGCGCCGGAGCGATCGAAAAACTTGATGCCGTTGTCGTCGAAGAGATTGTGCGAGGCGCTGATGACGGCACCGAAGTCGCAATTCAGGCGCTGGACCAGGTAGGCAATGCCGGGTGTCGGGAGCGGGCCGGCCAACAGGACATCGACACCTGCCGCGACGAATCCGGCCTCCAGTGCCGACTCGAACATGTAGCCCGACAGCCGCGTGTCCTTGCCGACCAGCACCCGGCCGCCATTTGGCGAAATCACGCGCGCGGCGGCACCCGCGAGCCGCAGCGCGAATTCCGCCGTCATCGGATGCGTGCCGACGCGCCCGCGGACACCGTCAGTTCCAAAGTATCGCCTGGCCATCACGGGCCTCCGTGTCGGCCGCCCATCGCGGCGATGATCCGGATGGCGTCGACGGTTGGTGCAACATCGTGCGCACGTACGATTTTTGCACCGGCCAGCATCGCCAGGGTCGCCAGTGCCAGGCTCCCTCCCAGGTGCTCGCCATCGGCACGACCCGTCAACTTGCCGATCATGCTCTTGCGTGAAAGCCCCGCCAGCACCGGATGCCCGTCCGCTGCGAGCTCCGGCAAGCGACGCAGCAACTCGAGATTGTGCTCCAGGGTCTTGCCAAATCCGAAACCGGGATCGATGACGAGCCGGGACACCGATATACCGGCCTCGATGCAACAGGCTACGCGGCCGCGCAGGAAATCCCGCACTTCCACCAGCACATCCGTGTAGCGAGGCTCGTTCTGCATCGTCCGGGGCTCACCCCGCATGTGCATCATGCAGACCGCGACATCCGATTCCGCCACCGCTTCGATCGCGCCCGGCGCGCGCAACGCCGTGACGTCATTGATCATGGATGCACCTGCCGCGATCGCAGCGCGCATCACTTCAGGTTTGCAGGTGTCGACGGATACCGGCAATGCCAGCCGCTCGACGAGGCGCTCGATTACCGGAATCACGCGCCGCAGTTCTTCGTCAACACCCACGGGCGCCGCGCCTGGCCGTGTCGACTCGCCGCCGACGTCGATGATCGCCGCGCCCTCGCCCGCCAGCCGTTCGGCCTGTGCCAGGGCGGCCGGCAGCTCGACAAATCGGCCGCCGTCGGAGAATGAATCCGGCGTCACGTTCAGCACGCCCATGACAACGGGAATGTCCAGGATCAAAGTGTGGCGACCGCACTGTAGACGCATCGGGGCGGGATGTTGGCGGGAGCGACGGTAAACGGCAAGTGCGGCACGCACTGCGGTTCCAGTCAGCTCCGCCAGCTGGCTTCAGGTCTGGCTGGCCGGCGGGCCGATGACCGGCTCCGGCTGGGCCGCGTCGCGTCTGCTGGAAGGAGCTCCAGTGTCTTCCCAGTCCTGCGGTGGCCTGGGCTCGCGACCCGCGATGATGTCCTTGATCTGGTCTTCGCCGATTGTTTCGTACTTGATCAGCGCCGCGGCCATGAGGTCGAGCTTGTCGCGGTTGTCTACCAGGATCTTGCGCGCCTGGGCGTAGGCTATGTCGATGACATGGCGGATTTCCTCGTCGATGACATGGGCCGTCCCGTCCGAAATCTGCTTGTGCTGCGTGACCGAGTGACCCAGGAACACCTCCCCGGCCTCCTCCATGTACGCCAGCGGGCCGAGCTTGTCCGACAGGCCCCACTTGGTCACCATATTGCGCGCGAGATTGGTCGCCCGCTCGATGTCGTTCGCCGCGCCCGTCGTCACCGCATCCGGGCCGAAACGCAGCTCCTCGGCGATGCGCCCGCCGAACAGGCTCGCGATCTGGTTCTCGAGGCGGCGCTTGCTGTAGCTGTAGCGGTCCTCCTCGGGCAGGAACATCGTGACACCCAGGGTCCTGCCGCGCGGGATGATCGTCACCTTATAGACCGGGTCGTGTTCCGGCAGGTTCATGCCGACGATGGCATGGCCGGCCTCGTGGTAGGCCGTGTTGAGCTTCTCCCGCTCGCTCATGACCATCGATCGGCGCTCGGCGCCCATCATGATCTTGTCCTTGGCGCGCTCGAACTCTTCCATCGTGACCTGGCGCTTGTTGGCGCGCGCCGCGAACAACGCAGCTTCGTTGACCAGGTTCATCAGGTCGGCGCCGGAGAAGCCCGGAGTGCCGCGCGCGATGATCGACGGCTTGACGTCATCCGAGATCGGCACCTTGCGCATGTGGACGTTGAGGATCTGCTCCCGGCCGCGAACGTCCGGCAGCGGCACGACGACCTGGCGGTCAAAGCGGCCCGGGCGCAGCAATGCGGGATCCAGCACGTCCGGGCGATTGGTCGCCGCGATGACGATGACGCCCTCGTTACCCTCGAAGCCGTCCATCTCGACCAGCAGCTGGTTCAGCGTCTGTTCGCGCTCGTCGTGGCCGCCGCCGAGACCGGCGCCGCGATGGCGGCCGACCGCGTCGATCTCGTCGATGAACACGATGCAGGGCGCGTGCTTCTTGGCCTGCTCGAACATGTCGCGCACGCGTGAAGCGCCGACACCGACGAACATCTCGACGAAATCCGAGCCCGAGATCGTGAAGAACGGAACCTTTGCCTCGCCGGCGATCGCGCGCGCAAGCAGTGTCTTGCCGGTTCCGGGCAGGCCAACCATCAGCACGCCCTTCGGGATCTTGCCGCCGAGCTTCTGGAACTTGGCGGGATCCTTCAGGAAGTCGACGATTTCGCCGACCTCTTCCTTGGCTTCGTCGACTCCGGCGACGTCGGCGAAAGTCACCTTGACCTGGTCCTCGGACAGCAGCCGCGCCCGGCTCTTGCCGAATGACATGGCACCGCGGCCGCCCGCGCCGCCCTGCATCTGGCGCATGAAGTAGATCCAGACGCCGATCAGCAACAGGATCGGGAATGAGGATACGAATAGCTGCAGCAGGAAGGACTGACGCTCGGGCGGTGCCGCTTCGAAGGCCACGCTCTTCTTGTGCAGCAGGCCGATCAGCACCGAGTTGTCGGTTTCCGGGTTGTAGGTGACGTATTTTTCGCCACTGGTGCGCGCGCCGACAATCGTGTCGCCCTGGAACGTCGCGGACTGGATCGCACCCGACTCAACCTCGGCGAGGAACTGCGAATACTTCAGCGGTTCAGGCGCGCTCGCGCGCTGCCCGAAATTGGAGAACACCGCGACCAGCACGATCGCGATGACGATCCAGAGGACGATATTGCGGGTCAAATCGTTCAAGCGGCCACTCCTGGCATCAACGCGCTGCGGTCCGAATTGTCGATTGGACTGCGGCGTAAGAGGGATAGTTCGACATTACTACGCCCGGGGTTTCCTCGCCACCAAGTAGGCCTCGGAACTGCGCTGCCGCGAGGCTTTGGGCTTGCGGACACGCACCTGGCCAAAATGCCGGCGGGCGTCGGCCAGCAACTCCTGAAATCCGGCGCCCTGGAACAGCTTCATCACCAGGGTGCCGTCGGGGCCCAGCACCTTGCACGCAAAATCGAGCGCGAGCACTTCCAGATCTGCGGCGCGTGCCTGATCGACGACATCCACGCCACTCATGTTGGGGGCCATGTCGGACATCACAAGGTCCACGCGCCGGCCGGAGAGCATTTCCAGCAGCGCGTCGAGCACCGGTTGTTCCCGGAAATCGCCCTGCAGGAAGGTCACACCTGGCAGTGCGCCCATCGCCAGCAGGTCAACGGCGATCACGGTGCCGCGCCCGGCAAGCGTACGGGCCGCGTACTGGCTCCAGCCGCCCGGCGCCGCACCCAGATCGATGATCACGGCGCCCGGGAAAATAAGCCGTTCGGCGCTATCGATCTCCTGGAGCTTGAAGGCGGCGCGCGAGCGCCAGCCCTCCTGTTGCGCGCGCTGCACATAGGGATCGTCGAAATGTTCGCGCAGCCACCGGCCGCTCGACTTGCTGCGCCGGCTCATGAGCGAATCCCCGCGTGCGGTCCTATAATTCGGAATCCTGTAATCAAGACTTGACTCTCAACTATCCACTCATGGCACTCACGGATCGCCAGAAAAAACACCTGCGTCGGCTGGGGCACGCCCTGCACCCGCTCGTGCTGGTCGGCCAGCGCGGCCTGACTGAAGGCGTCATCAGCGAACTCAGGCAAACCCTGCATGATCATGAACTGGTCAAAGTCCGGGCTCGTGTCGGCGATCGCGAGAATCGCAATCTGGTACTGGGCACCCTGGCGGCGGACAGCGGCTCCGAGCTGGTCCATCAGATCGGGAATGTAGGATTATTTTACAAGAAAAACAATAAGTTAAATAAGATACTTCTTCCAGATTCTTGAATCATTCGAGACGCACGGCCAGAATTTCGTAACTGTGCGCGCCGCCCGGCGCCGCCACTTCAACTTCATCACCGGGTTTCTTGCCGATCAGCGCGCGCGCAATCGGCGAATTGATGGAGATGAGCCCGCGCCGGATGTCCGCCTCGTCGTCACCGACGATCTGGTAGCTCACTTCCGCACCGCCGTCGACCGGCGCAAGGCCGACGGTCGCACCAAATACCACCTTGCCTTTATCTGGCAACGCCGTCGGGTCGATCACCTGGGCGTGCGCGAGCCGCCACTCGATTTCCTTGATGCGGCCCTCGATGAAGCCCTGCTGCTCGCGCGCGGCGTGATACTCGGCATTTTCGGACAGGTCGCCATGCGCGCGCGCATCCGCGATCGCGCGGATGACCGTCGGCCGGTCCTCGGTCTTGAGCTTGCGCAATTCGGCTCGCAGCAATTCCGCACCACGCAGAGTGATCGGCGATCTCATACAGCACCCAGTTCGCTGTGCAGATCCTGCAGCCGGTTGACGTCGAGGTCTTCGAGGTGGTCAAGGGCCTCGCAGGTCGCATGCGCCCCAGCGACGGTCGTGTAGTAGGTCACTTTGCGAAATTCCGCCTCGCGGCGGATCGAGCGTGATTCGCGGATTGCACGCTTGCCTTCGGTCGTATTGACGATCAGGTCGATCTCGTCGTTCTTGATCATGTCGACGATGTGTGGCCGCCCCTCGCTCACCTTCAGCGCCCTGCGGCAGGGAATGCCGGCCGCCTCCAGCGCATTCGCCGTACCCAGGGTCGCCAGGATCTCGAATCCACGGTCGTGTAGTCGCCGCGCGATCGCGACCGCGCCCTCCTTGTCGCGATCACGTACCGAAAGCAGGCAGACACCCCGGATCGGGAGACGGACGCCGCTCGCCGCCTGCGCCTTTGCATACGCCTCGCCGAATGTCCGGCCGGTACCCATCACCTCGCCGGTCGATTTCATCTCAGGGCCCAGTATCGGATCGGACTCAGGGAACTTGCTGAACGGGAATACGGCTTCCTTGACCGAGTAGTACGGAGGCACGCGCTCCTGGAGCACGCCAAGCTCCGCGAGCTTGCGGCCCACCATCACGCGCGCGGCGATTTTCGCAAGCGGCATGCCGGTCGCCTTGGACACGAAGGGAACCGTGCGCGATGCGCGCGGGTTGACCTCGAGCACGTAAACGACCCCATTCTGGATCGCAAACTGCACGTTCATCAGGCCGATGACCTTGAGTGCATGCGCCATCACGCGTGTCTGGGCGCGCAGCTCATCCTGCAACTCCGGTGAAAGGCTGGCCGGCGGCAGCGAACAACTGGAGTCGCCGGAATGCACACCGGCCTGCTCGACGTGCTCCATGATGCCGCCGATCAGCACGTCCTTGCCGTCGCAGATCGCATCCACGTCAACCTCGATCGCGAGATCCAGGAAACGGTCCAGCAGCACCGGGCTTTCATTTGAAACCTTTACTGCCTCGCGCATGTACTGGCGCAGATCGTCCTCCTCGTAGACGACTTCCATGGCACGTCCGCCCAGCACATAGGATGGCCGCACAATCAGCGGAAAGCCGACCGCACGCGCAAGCTCGATCGCGCGTTCCTCGTCGCGCGCCGTCGCATTGGCCGGCTGACGCAGGCCGAGCTGCTTCACCAACTGCTGAAAGCGCTCGCGATCCTCCGCGATGTCGATGGAGTCCGGGCTGGTGCCGATGATTGGTGCGCCCGCCGCGGCCAGCTGGCGTGAGAGCTTCAGGGGTGTCTGCCCGCCGAACTGGACGATGACGCCCAGGGGCTTCTCCTTGGAGATGATCTCCATGACGTCTTCGAAGGTCAGGGGCTCGAAGTACAGGCGGTCGGAGATGTCGAAGTCGGTCGAGACCGTCTCGGGATTGCAGTTCACCATGATGGTCTCGTAACCATCCTCGCGCAGTGCGAGCGCAGCGTGCACGCAGCAATAATCGAACTCGATGCCCTGGCCGATGCGATTCGGGCCGCCGCCCAGGATCATGATCTTTCGATTCTCGGTCGGCGCGGCCTCGCACTCCTGCTCGTAAGTCGAGTAAAGGTACGCGGTCGAGGTCGCGAACTCCGCGGCGCAGGTATCCACGCGTTTGTAGACTGGATGAACGCCGCAGGCGAGGCGGCGCGCGCGCACGCGTGACTCTGGGGCCCCCAGTGCGCGCGCGAGTGCCGCGTCTGAGAAGCCCTTGCGCTTCAGTACCAGCAGGCGTTCGACCGTCAGGGCGGTGATGCCTTCTGCGCGGACCGTCGCCTCCTCATGGACCAGGTCCTCGATCTGCGCCAGGAACCACGGGTCGATTGCGGACTCGGCCGCAATGCGCGCCAGTGTCCAGCCGGCGCGGAATGCATCGGCTACGTAGCGGATCCGGTCGGCCCCCGGATGACGCAGCTCCTCGGCCAGGCGCTGCTCACCGTCTGCATCCAGCGGCAGCTGCATGATGACGGGCGTCAGGCCGTCGCAGCCGGTCTCGAGGCTACGCAGGGCCTTTTGCAGGGACTCCTGGAATGTGCGCCCGATCGCCATCGCCTCGCCGACCGACTTCATCTGGGTGGTCAGGCGCGTGTTGGAACCCGGGAACTTCTCGAACGTGAATCGCGGCACCTTGGTGACGACATAGTCAATCGTCGGCTCGAATGAGGCCGGCGTCGCGCCACCCGTGATCTCGTTCCTCAGTTCATCGAGCGTGTAGCCGATAGCGAGCTTCGCTGCGATCTTCGCGATCGGGAATCCGGTCGCTTTCGATGCCAGCGCAGAGGAGCGTGACACGCGCGGATTCATCTCGATCACGAGCATGCGGCCGTCTTTCGGATTCAGCGCGAACTGCACATTGGAACCACCGCATTCGACGCCGACCTTGCGCAGCACGGCGATCGAGGCGTCGCGCATGCGCTGGTATTCCTTGTCGGTCAGCGTCTGCGCGGGAGCCACGGTGATCGAGTCGCCGGTGTGCACACCCATCGGATCGAGGTTTTCGATCGAGCAGACGATGATGCAATTGTCCTTGTGGTCGCGGACCACCTCCATCTCGAATTCCTTCCAGCCCAGCACCGATTCCTCGATCAGCACCTCGCCGGTCGGCGATGCATCGAGACCGCGCGTCACGATCTCCTCGAATTCCTCGCGGTTAAAGGCGATGCCGCCGCCAGAGCCGCCGAGCGTGAAGGACGGCCTGATCACCGTCGGGAAGCCAACCTCGCCCTGCACGGCGAGCGCCTCGTCGAGGCTGTGCGCGATGTAGGACAATGGACACTCGAGACCGATGCTACGCATGGCGTTGCGGAACAGCTCCCGGTCCTCGGCCATGTCGATCGCTTCGCGCGAAGCGGCAATCAGCTCGACGCCAAATCGTTCGAGCACGCCTTCGCGCACCAGGTCGAGCGCGGTATTGAGTCCGGTCTGGCCGCCCATGGTCGGCAGCAGGGCATCCGGGCGTTCCTTTTCGATGATCCTCGCGACCGTGCGCCATTCGACCGGCTCGATGTAGATCGAGTCAGCCATCTCCGGGTCGGTCATGATCGTCGCGGGATTCGAGTTCACGAGGATGACCCGGTAGCCCTCTTCACGCAGCGCGCGGCAAGCCTGGGCGCCGGAATAGTCGAACTCGCAAGCCTGGCCGATGATGATCGGGCCGGCACCGATGATCAGGATGCTCCCAATGTCGGTGCGCTTTGGCATCAGCTGGCCGCCATGTCGTCGCCCGTGGCAGCGGCGGCGCGGCTTCGCATCAGCTCTTGCAACCGGCGCACCATCAGCAAGACGAAGTGTTCAAACAGCGGCCGCTGGTCGTGCGGACCAGGGCTCGCCTCGGGGTGGCCCTGGAAACCGAATGCCGGCCGATCCGTACAGGCGATACCCTGTAGTGAGCCATCGAACAGCGAACGATGGGTCGCCTTGAGCCGTGGCGGCAGCGATGCCTCGTCCACTGCAAAGCCGTGATTCTGGCTCGTGATGACGACATGACCTCCGGCAATTTCCTGCACCGGATGATTGGCGCCGTGATGCCCGAACTTCATCTTGAGCGTCCGCGCCCCGCAGGCGAGTCCGAGCAGTTGATGGCCCAGGCAGATGCCAAAGATCGGGATGTCAGTCTCGAGGAAGCGGCGGATCGCGGCGATCGCATAATCACAGGGTTCGGGGTCACCGGGTCCATTCGAGAGAAAAATGCCGTCCGGCGCGAGCGCGAGCGCATCCTCCGCCGAGGTCTCGGCGGGAACGACCGTCATGCGGCAACCCTGATCCGCCAGCAGCCGCAAGATGTTGCGCTTGATGCCGAAGTCGTAGGCGACGACATGCAAGCGCGATCCCTGACGCAGGACCCGGCCCGGTTCGCGGCCGAGGCTCCCGTGATTCCATTGATACGGCTCACGCACGCTGACAACCTTGGCGAGATCCATGCCCTTGAGACCGGGAAACTTGCGGGCGGCGCGAATGGCGACCGCAGTGTCAACTTTGCTGCCTGTCATGATGCAGCCAGCCAGTGCTCCCTTCTCGCGCAGGATGCGCGTGAGCTGGCGCGTGTCGATTCCCGCGATTGCGACGACACTGCCTTCGGCGAGGAATCTGGACAGCGGCTGGCTGGCGCGCCAGCTCGAATGCAGGAGCGGCAGATCGCGGATCACCAGGCCCGAGGCATGGATGTCCGGGGACTCCAGGTCCTCGGGCGTCGCGCCGGTATTGCCGATGTGTGGGTAGGTGAAGGTGACGATCTGGCGGCAATACGAGGGGTCCGTCAGGATTTCCTGATAGCCTGTCATCGCCGTATTGAAAACGACTTCGCCGGTGGTGCTTCCCGGCGCACCAATCGAGTCACCGCGAAACACCGTGCCGTCCTCGAGAGCGAGCACCGCAGGCGTGGCTATCACCGGTCGTTTCTCCCCTGCCCGAACATGCCACCCTGCCGAAGCAGGGTGCAGTATTCAAGCGAGTGGAGCCGTTCCGGACTCCACCCGCAAATTTTCGTCTCACTCAAAGGGGGCCGCAACCCAGATGGGAATTCTACTAGACCGGCGCTGCCCGTTCCATTTAAAGGGGACGCGCCCCTTTTTCTTTCGGAAAAGGGGCGCGTCCCCTTTTAGAGGCCCAGTACGTCTGCCATGCCGTAGAGGCCCGGCTGCTGCCCGGTAAGCCAGCGCGCCGCCGCCAGCGCGCCATAGGCGAATGTCATGCGGTCGGTCGCCCGATGCACCAGTTCCAGGGTTTCCCCGCTGCCCGCAAACAGCACGTGATGCTCGCCGACGATGTCGCCGGCCCTGACGCTTGCGAATCCGATCGCGCCCGGCGATCGAGTGGTGGCGCTACCGGCCCGACCGTAGACGCCGACACTCCCGAGCGTGGTATTGCGCGCACCGGCCGCGATCTCACCGAGACGCAGCGCCGTACCCGACGGGGCATCCGCCTTGTGCCGGTGATGTGCTTCCACGATCTCTATGTCGTAGTCGCCCGGCAGCGCAGCCGCAGCGCTGCCCACCAGGCTGAAAAAGAGATTGACCGCCAGCGACATGTTCGGCGCGACCAGCACCGGCAGTTTCTCGCTGACACGCCGGATCAGGGCATGTCGTTCGGCATCGAGTCCCGTGGTGCCGATGACGATGGGGATGCGTCTGGCAGCCGCCGCGGCGAGGTTGTCTGCGGTCGCTTCGGGCAGCGTGAAATCGATGGCGATGGCCGCATTCGCAAGCGCGCGGCCGCGATCCGAGGTGACCTCGATGGCGACCGGGCCAGTCTGGGCAACCGCGCCCGCGTCGTGCCCAAGCGATGCGCTCCCCGGCGAAGCGAGTGCTCCGGACAGCGTGAGATCATCGGATTCCCGGATTGCCCGCACCAGGCACCGACCCATCCTGCCGCTCACGCCGAGCACCGCCACATTGATCATGTCAGCCTCCGATCCTGCCGAAGAATTGCTTGACGCCCTCGAGCCAGGAGAGCTCGCGCGGATTGTGCCGGCGTCCGCCGGTCTTCAGCGAAGACTCGATCTTGCGCAACGATTCCTTCTGTTCGGCAGTCAGATCGACCGGCGTCTCGACGACGACGCGGCAGAACAGATCGCCGGTCGGGCCGCCGCGGACCGGCTTGACGCCTTTCTCGCGCAGCCGGAAGACGCGGCCGGATTGGGTTCCGGCGGGCACCTTGATATTCGCCTGGCCTTCGAGTGTCGGGACTTCGACGACGCCGCCGAGTGCCGTGGTCACGAAACTGACCGGCACTTCGCAGGACAGATGGGCACCATCGCGTTCGAATATCGGGTGCTCGCGAACCACGACCTCGACGTATAGATCACCCTGCGGCCCGCCATTGCGGCCAGACTCGCCTTCCCCGGCGAGACGGATCCGGTCGCCATTGTCGACGCCGGCCGGCACCTTGACCGACAGGCGCTTGTTCGCCCTGACGCGACCGTGACCACCACAGTTGCCGCAGGGATCCTTGATGATCGTGCCGCGTCCCTTGCAGCGCGGACACGTTTGCTGGACCGAGAATGGGCCCTGGCGCATGCGCACCTGGCCGGCACCCGAGCAGGTCTCGCAGCTCACCGGCGCGTGTCCCTTGGCCGCACCGCTGCCACCGCATTCCTTGCACTCCGCGACGGTCTGGAAGTCGATCTCGGTGGTCGTGCCAAACACGGCCTGCTCGAGGTCAAGCGTCATTTCGTAGCGCAGGTCCGCACCGCGGAACACGGTACTGCGACCGCCACGACGGGCACCACCGAAGATATCGCCGAACACATCGCCGAACACATCGCCGAAGGCGTCAGACGGACTGAAGCCCTGGCCCGCGCCACGCGCGGCATCGAGTCCGGCGTGGCCATACTGGTCATAGGCCGCGCGCTTCTGGGAGTCCGTCAGGATTTCGTAGGCCCCCTTGGCCTCCTTGAACCGCTCCTCGGCCTCCTTGTCGTCGGGATTGCGGTCAGGGTGATACTTCATCGCCAGGCGGCGGTATGCCTTGGTGACGGCATCTTCCGTGGCATTTCTCGGTACGCCGAGCACCTGGTAGTAATCACGCTTTGACATGCCGCTCCACAGGCGTGAACGCCGGGCGACCCGATGTCACCCGGCGTCCGGCCGGACCATTGCTTGCGGGTGCCGAAGCTTTTAGTGCGGCTTCGGCCCCTTGTCCTTGATCTCCTCGAACTCGGCGTCGAGCACATCGTCCTTGTCCTTGCCCGGGCCCGGCTCCGCCCCCGGTGCAGCACCGGCCGCTGGGGCTTCGCCCTGGTAGGCGCGCTGCACGACCGGGGCGCTGGCCGTCGCAAGCGCCTCAGCCTTGCGCTCGATCGCCGCCTTGTCGTCGCCTTTCAGCACCCCGCGCAGGTCGTTCAATGCACCCTCGATGGCGACGCGCTCCGTGCCTTCGACCTTGTCGCCCAGGTCCTTGAGCGATTTCTCGGTGGCATGCAGCAGGGCGTCGGCGCGATTGCGGGTATCGACCAGTTCGCGGAAGCGCTTGTCTTCCTCGGCATGGGCCTCGGCATCCCTGACCATCTGCTTGATCTCTTCCTCGGACAGACCGCTCGAGGCCTTGATGATGATCTTCTGCTCCTTGCCGGTCGCCTTGTCCTTGGCCGAGACGTTCAGGATGCCATTGGCGTCGATGTCGAAGGTCACCTCGATCTGCGGCATGCCGCGTGCAGCCGGTGGAATGTCACTGAGGTCAAATTTGCCGAGCGACTTGTTGTCGGTCGCGCGGTCGCGCTCGCCCTGCACGACGTGAATCGTCACGCCGGTCTGGTTGTCGTCCGCGGTCGAGAACACCTGCGTGGCCTTGGTCGGAATCGTGGTGTTCTTGTCGATCAGGCGCGTCATGACTCCGCCCAGTGTTTCGATGCCGAGCGACAGCGGTGTCACGTCCAGCAACAGGACGTCCTTGACCTCGCCCGCCAGCACACCGCCCTGGATCGCCGCGCCGACCGCGACGGCCTCGTCAGGATTCACGTCCTTGCGCGGCTCCTTGCCGAAGAAGTCCTTGACCGCCTTCTGCACCAGCGGCATGCGCGTCTGCCCGCCGACCAGGATGACCTCGTCGACCTCGCCGATCGACAGTCCGGCGTCCTTCAGCGCGACCTTGCAGGGCTCGATCGTGCGGCTCACCAGGTCTTCGACCAGCGACTCGAGCTTCGCGCGCGTGAGCTTCAACGTCAGGTGCTTGGGACCTGCGGCGTCAGCCGTGATGTACGGCAGGTTAATCTCGGTCTGCTGACCAGACGACAGCTCGATCTTCGCCTTCTCGGCGGCTTCCCTCAGTCGCTGCACCGCCAGCGGATCCTTGCGCACGTCCACACCGCTTTCCTTCTGGAACTCGGCTGCGACGTGATCGATGATCCTGCGGTCGAAATCCTCGCCACCGAGGAATGTATCGCCATTCGTCGACATGACCTCGAACTGGCGCTCGCCGTCCACATCGGCGATCTCGATGATCGAAATGTCGAATGTGCCGCCGCCGAGGTCGTAGACCGCGATCTTGCGATCCTTGCCCTTCTTGTCCATGCCATAGGCGAGTGCGGCCGCGGTCGGCTCGTTGATGATGCGACGCACATTGAGGCCCGCGATGCGGCCCGCATCTTTGGTAGCCTGGCGCTGCGCATCATTGAAATAGGCCGGCACCGTGATCACGGCGTCGGTGACCGTCTCACCGAGATAGTCCTCGGCGGTCTTCTTCATTTTTGTCAGCACTCGCGCGGAGATTTCCGGCGGCGCCATCGTCTTGCCCTGCGCCTCCAGCCAGGCATCGCCATTGTCAGCGCGCACGATCTTGTAGGTCTCGAGCGGAATGTCCTTCTGCACCATGCCGTCGTCGAAGCGACGCCCGATCAGGCGCTTGATGGCATGAAATGTGTTCTGCGAATTGGTGACAGCCTGGCGCTTGGCCGACTGGCCGACCAGCACCTCGGCATCCTTGGTGAATGCGACGACCGAAGGCGTCGTGCGATCGCCCTCGCTGTTCTCGATGACCTTGGGCGTGCCGCCTTCCATGACAGCAACGCAGGAGTTGGTCGTACCGAGGTCGATTCCGATGATCTTGGCCATTTTACGGGCTCCGCAATGTGGGACTGGCTCCGGATCTGGGGCCGGACCCGGACTGTTTCAACCGTCCGGCGGCGGCGCAGGCGCCGTTGAAACGATGACCCTTGCAGGGCGCAGCAGCCGGCCATTCAGGAGATATCCCTTCTGGGCCACCAGCAGGACCGTGTCTGGCGCCTGATCCGCGGACGGCAGGGTCGTCATCGCCTCATGCAACTGCGGGTCAAATGGCTGTCCGGCGGGGTCGATTTCAGTGATTCCGGCGCTCGCGAAGGCCTTCTGAAGCTGGCGCAATGTCGCCCGGTGGCCCTCCGCCAGCGTCGCCGGATCTACCGTGGCGGCTACGTCCAGTGCAAGACCCAGGCTGTCGGCCACGGGCAGCATCTCCGCGGCAAAGCGCTCGATGCCGTATTGGCGGGCGGCCTGCAGTTCGCGCGACATGCGTTTCCGGAAATTCTCGAACTCGGCCGCGACGCGCAGGCAGGCGGCCCAATGCTCTGCCGCACGCGCTTCAGCCTCCGCAAGTTGTTGCTCGGGAGTTGTGGCTGCCGTCGGCTCGGCCTCTTTGGTTTCTGTCATCAGGGCTGGCAGTCTGGGGCTCAGTCGCGCAGATTCAAGGCCGAACTCAGCATCCGGGCCGCAATATCCACCAGCGGGATCACGCGCTCATAGGCCATGCGCGTCGGCCCGATCACGCCGAGGACGCCGACTACACGGTCATCCTGCGTGTAGGGCGCCGCGATCACGCTGCAATCGTCCAGAATCGTATAGCCCGATTCATGCCCGATAAAGATCTGCACGCCCTCGCCATGCAGGCTCTGATCCAGCAGATGCAGGATGTCGCGCTTTTCGTTGAATGCCTCGAACAGCCGGCGCAGCCGGTCCACGTTCGAGAGTTCCGCAAAACCCATCAGGTTTGTTTCACCAGCGATCACCATATCGGCCTCGTGCTCGCCTGGGTATACCGCGAAAGCACGCTGCGCCAGGGTAATCGCGTCCATCATCAGGCGATTCATCTGCTCGCGTGTCTCCTGGAGCTGCGTGACCAGTTGCGCGCGCACGCCCGAAAGCTCCTGGCCGCGGAACTGGTCATTCAGGTAGGCCCCGGCATGACGGAGTTCATCGGCCGGGAAATGCCGGTCGAGTTGCAGGACGCGGTTCTGCACCTCGCGTCCGTTGACGACCAGGATCGCCAGTACGCGGTTGCCCGAAAGCCCGACGAATTCGATCTGCGAAAGCGACTCGTGTGTCTCGCGTGGCACCGTGACGACCCCCGCCAGATGCGTCAGGCCCGAGACCAGTTGCGAGGCGGCCGTGACGAGCGCCTTCGTATCGCCGGCCTGTGAGTCCAGCTTGCGCCGCAGTTCGGCGATTTCGGCCAGGCCTGGCTGCTGGTAGCGCAGCAAGGTGTTGACGAAGAAGCGATAGCCCTTGTCGGTCGGAATGCGGCCGGCGGAGGTATGCGGCGAGCTGACGAAGCCGTGTTCCTCCAGATCCGCCATGACATTTCTGATCGTCGCCGCACTCAGGGAGAGCCCGGACTCCCGGGACAGCGTCCGCGATCCAACGGGCTCGCCTTCACGGATATAGCATTCGATCAGCGTGCGCAGCAGCAGCTGCGCACGCTCATTCGGCGGTTCCTCGACGCGATGCGTCTGTTCTGTCATAACTATCTGTTAAACAAGGAAATTAGCAATCCGGGCAACCGGAACCTCAAAACTAGCAATCGGCCTTGCCGAGTGTCAAGGAGCATATGCGTCTGCGCGGCAGTTGTCTGGCCCGCGCGCGCGCGCGCATGCTAAAAGGTCGCAAAACCAGATGAACAAACGCTTCTCCCGGATCGCACTGGTTGGCAAGGTCGAGGACGCCCGCGTGGCCGATTCGATGGCGGCGCTCGCGCGTCATCTGCGGTCGCGCGGGCTCGTGGTGCTGGTCGATGCGCGCATTCCTGTGGGCGACCTGCCCAAGGATGTCGAACGCAGGCCTGTCGACGAGCTTGCCAGGGATGCGGATCTGATCGTCGCAATCGGTGGTGACGGAACGATGCTGTTCGCGGCGCAACTCGCAATCGGGCGCGATATTCCATTACTCGGCATCAATCGCGGCCGCCTCGGATTCCTGACCGATGTGTCGCCCGACGACATGCTCGAGAGCTTCGACACGGTCCTTCAGGGACGCTACGAAACGGACGCCCGGAATCTCCTCGAGGCCCGGCTGACGCGCGCCGAAGGCCCGGTCGCGGTCCGTCGCGCCTTGAATGACGTCGTCGTGCAGCGCCACGAGTCCGGCCGCATGGTCGAACTGGAAACCTGGATCGGCGGCCAGTTCGTCAATACACATGGCGGCGACGGACTCGTGATCGCGAGCTCGACCGGCTCGACCGCCTATGCGCTGTCCTGCGGCGGTCCGATCATCCATCCATCGCTCGATGCAGTCGTCATTGCGCCGATTTCGCCGCACACGCTAAACGACCGCCCGATCGTCATCGGCCGCAGCAATCGGGTGGAAGTGCGTCTCGTCGAGCGATCCGCGGCCCGCGCACAGGTCACCTGTGACGGCACGCTTCTCGGCGACCTGGATGCCAGTTCGAGTCTCGTGATTGAACCGGCGACCGGCAGCATCACCCTGCTGCACCCGCCGGGCTACGACTACTTCCGGCTGCTTCGCTCCAAGCTGCATTGGGGCCGCAGTGCGCGCAGTGGCCGCGTGGAGCCCTGAGTTGCTCATTCACCTGCAGATCCGCGACTTCGCGATCATCGATTCCGTCGAACTCGAGCTGGCTGGGGGCCTGACGGCCTTGACCGGAGAAACCGGCGCCGGCAAGTCGATCATCGTCGATGCGGTCATGCTCGCAATCGGCGGCCGCGCGAGCGCCGAAATGCTGCGCCACGGCGCTGAACGCGCTGAGATCACCGCTACCTTCGACGTGAAGGGCGACCAGCGCGTGCAGCGCTGGCTCGACGAACAGTCGTTGGCCGATGACGGCGGCGAAATCGTTCTGCGCCGGGTGATCGGCCAGGACGGACGCTCGAGGCAGTACGTCAACGGTCAGACCCTGCCTGCCCAGGCCGTGCGCGAACTGGGCGACTGCCTGATCGATATCCATGGACAACAGGAATTCCAGTCGCTGGTCCGCCGCGAGATGCAGCGCCAGCTCGTGGACGAGCACGGTGGCCATGGCGCCCTGCTCGATCCGGTGCGGGCGCATGCATCTGAATGGCGGCGCCTGACCGATGAACGCGAAGCGCTCGCTGCCCTCGCCCGGGACCGCGTCTCACGCATCGAGCTGTTGCGCTACCAGGCGGGCGAGCTCGAGGCGCTCAATCTGGCTGAAGGCGAAGTCGCGGGACTGCTCGATGAACGCTCGCGCCTCGCCAATCGCGGCCGCCTCGCCGAGGCCGCACGCACTGCGGTTGCGCTCGTCTTCGATGGCGACGGCGCGGATGCGCATGCGCTGACTGCACGCGCGGTGACCATGCTTCGCGGCGCGGCGGCGCTCGACGCGCGGCTCACCGAGCCATTGCGGATGCTGGAAGAGGCGGTCATCGGTCTTGGCGAAGCGGGTGGTACGCTCGGCGCCTATCTCGAGGCGCTGGACGCCGATCCGGCACGCCAGGAGTTCGTCGAACGGCGGGTCGCGGCGGTTGAGGACCTCGCACGCAAGCATCGTGTTCCACCCGAGCAGCTGCCCCGGCAGCTCGACGATCTTCGGCGGCAACTCGCGACCCTCGAGCAGTCCGAACTCGCGCTCGACGGCCTGGAACAGCGCATCGCCCTAATCCTTGCACAGTACCGCGTCGCGGCAAGCGCGCTATCAGTTGGCAGGCGCGCAGCCGCAAAGCGCCTTGCCAGCGCAGTAACGAGTCTGATGCGTCAACTAGGAATGCCGGGCGGGCGATTCGAGATTTCGGTCGAGTCGAACGCGGCGGCCGACCCTCTGCAGGACGGCGCCGATCGCCTGGAATTCCTGGTAAGTGCCAACCCGGGCCAGCCCGTGAAGCCAGTCGCCAAGGTCGCTTCCGGCGGCGAGTTGTCGCGCATCAGCCTGGCCGTGCAGGTCGCCGCGGCCCATCGTCAGGCAGAGACTTGCATGATTTTCGACGAAGTCGATGCCGGAATCGGCGGCGGCGTTGCGGAAATTGTCGGACGCAAACTGCGCGAGCTTGCCGACCGGGGCCAGGTCCTGTGCGTGACGCATCTGGCCCAGGTGGCGAGCCAGGCACATCACCAGCTGCGCGTAAGCAAGCTGACGGACGGCCGCGCCAGCCGCACGATTGTGACATCACTGGGCGCCGACGAGCGGATCGAGGAACTCGCCAGGATGCTGGGCGGCGTCGAGATCACGCGCAAGGCGCGTGAGCACGCGCGCGAGATGCTGCGCACTGCGGGTGCTGCGGCGCGCTGATCGATCAAGTGCGCTTGCGGCGGCGCGGGCAGGCCTCGCGGCGACAGCGGCCGTAGAGGATCAGGTTATGTTCCTCGATCTCGAAACCCAGGCGATGGGCAACATCCAGCTGCCGGCGCTCGATGCCGCAATCCAGGAACTCCTCGACCTGGCCACAGTCCATGCAGACGATATGGTCATGGTGCTCGCCCATATTCAGCTCGAACACCGCGGTTCCGCCCTCGAAGTGATGACGCTTGACGAGCGCGGCCGCTTCGAACTGCGTCAGAACGCGATACACGGTCGCGAGTCCGATGTCATCGTTCTGCTCGAGGAGCGCGCGATAGATGTCCTCGGCCGACAGGTGCCGGCCGTGACTGCCGGCCAGGATCTCGAGGATCTTGACGCGCGGCAGCGTCACCTTGAGTCCTGCCTTGCGGAGATCGTTGGATTCCACGGCTGCGCTCCATCGCCACGCTACGCGGCGATTCCCATTATGATATGCCCCTTCTGAATGATCGCCCAGGATTCCTGACCATGCGACCGTTGCGCCATTTTTCCAGCGCCACCGCGACACTCTTGCTGTCGTTGCTGGCCACCGGCTGCGTTTATCGCATGGACATCCAACAGGGCAATCTGCTCGATCCGGAACAGATCGACCAGGTCGAAGTCGGCATGACCCGCAGCCAGGTGCGATTCCTGCTCGGCACGCCAATGGTCATGGACAGCTTCAATCCGGATCGCTGGGACTACGTGTACCGTCTCCAGCGCGGGCATTCGCGCAAGGTCTTCAAGTACCACCTGGTCGTCTGGTTCGAGGCCGACAAGGTCACGCGCATCGAGGAACTGACCACCGTGCCGCACAAGGAGTCAGCCACCCGCGCCTGATTTCCTTCCAGTCCTGCCCTGGTTCGCGAGCCGCCTGCGGCGCTCGCGCGGATCTTCCATCAGCGGTCGCAGCACTTCCACCCGGTCGCCATCGTGCAGGCGGTGATCGCGCGTCACTTCATGGCCGAAGATGCCGATGCCGCAACTGGACAATTCGATTTTCGGATGCCTCGCGAGGACTCCGGAGCGCAGCAGGGCCTCACCCGCTGTGCAACCAGCCTCAACCTCGAGCCCGAGCACAGTCTGACGACCAGCTTCGGCGCAGACCACCTGGACACTGATCCGTTCAGGCGCCACGAAACACCTGATGCGCGCGACGCCCGAAGGCATCGACCATCTGGTTGCAGATGCCTTCGAACGCCGGTCCCAGCGCGAGCCCTGAAATCAGTCCGTGCGTCTGGAAACGGATCTGCAGTTCAACCCGCGTGCCCGCGGCCTCGATCGGAAGAAAGTCCCAACGCCCCTCGAGCAGGCTGAACGGACCCTCGACAAGTCGCATTTCCACCGAGCGATCGGGCACCTGGCGATTGCGCGTCGTGAAACTGCCGCGCACCATGCCGCGTACGAGCCCCAGGCTGACCGTCACAAACTCCCCTTCGGCGGCAAGGATCCGGGCGCCTTTGCACCACGGAAGGAATTCCGGGTAGCGCTCGACGTCGGTCACCAGACCGTACATCTGACTGGCCGTGTACGGCAGCAGGGCGCTGCGGCGCACTTCACGCATGACTCGATGACCTCATAGGCCGATTGTCACCGGCGTCGCCGGCGCCGGCAACCACGCCATGCCGCTAGAATGCACGATGGCCAGGAAAAAAGAGGATAGCGCGGCCCGCATTGCCGATAACCGCAGGGCGCTGCACGAATACTTCATCGACCAGCGCTATGAGGCCGGCGTCGCGCTGCAGGGCTGGGAGGTCAAGGCCTTGCGCGCCGGCCGCCTGCAGCTGCAGGAGGCCTATGTGCTGCTGAAGGATGGCGAAGCCTGGCTGTTCGGTGCCCACGTCTCGCCGCTATTGACCGCATCGACTCATGTGCTGCCCGACCCCACGCGCAGCCGCAAGCTGCTGCTGCACCGCCGCCAGATCGATGCAATGATCGGCGCCGTCGAGCGCAAGGGTTTCACGCTGATACCGCTGGCGGCCTACTGGGTCGCCGGCAAGGCCAAGATCGAAGTCGGCCTGGCGCGCGGCAAGAAGCAGCACGACAAGCGTGCCGATGAACGTGACAAGGACTGGCAACGCGAGAAGGCGCGCGTCATGAAGGCGCGGCGTTCAGGGTGACCGAATGACGCTTGTGCAACTCCTGCTGATCAATCTGGCCGTGATTGCTGGCGCAATGCTGCTGCTGTGGCTGATCAGCATCCCCGCAAGGAACGCCAGCATCGTCGACATTTTCTGGGGTCCTGCGTTTGCCATCGTGACGCTGGTCGGATGGTTCCTCGGCGACGGCGACCATGATCGGCGCACATTGCTGACTGCCCTGACTTGTGCCTGGGGCCTGCGACTTGGCATGTACCTCGCACTACGCAATCTCGGACACGGCGAAGACGCGCGCTACGCCCGCTGGCGCAAGCGCGTGGAGGACGCCGGCGGGAATTTCACCTGGCACAGCCTCGTCATGGTGTTCGCCATGCAGGGGCTCCTGGTGATCATCGTCGCGCTGCCAGTGCAGGCCGGACAGCTTGCCGCGACCAACATGCCATTGGGTGGGCTTGCCTTGGCGGGGACGCTCTTGTGGCTCACGGGATTTCTCTTCGAGGCCATCGGCGACTGGCAATTGCGGCAGTTCAAGGCCGCCCCTGCCAATCGCGGCAAGTTGCTGGAAACCGGGCTCTGGCGCTACACGCGCCACCCGAATTACTTCGGCAATGCCTGTCTCTGGTGGGGCCTGTGGCTCGTCGCCTGCGATGCGCCGGGCCTGTGGTGGACCGCAATCGGCCCGGCGCTGATGACTTTTCTGTTACTCAAGGTCTCGGGCGTCACACTGCTCGAGAAATCACTGGTCGCATCCAACCCCAGGTACGCCGAGTACCAGCGCCGCACCAGCTCCTTCATTCCCTGGCCACCGCGCAGCATGTAAACGGCGGTGCCCGCGATTTGATATGATGGCCGCGACTTCTGGGGGCGATCGGTTTCGACGTGGGTCACGAAACTCCAGGGGCGTGCCGAGGTGCAGGCCTCCTCGTTAATCAGCTTGCAAACTCTAGTTGCCAACGACGACAACTACGCTCTGGCGGCTTAACCCCGCCTAACCTTCGACTGGCTAGTGCCTGTGCTGCCAAATCGGGGGACGCGCTCACAGGATCGCGGAACCGGTGTGCTGAGGGCCGGAACTGCTAAAACGTTCCTGAGCTGGCTCCATGTTTTCCCCGCCCGCCGGGTAGCATGGGGCGAGATCAATAGGCGTGGACACGCACGTAGATCCTGTAGCGTAGGGCTTGCGGACGCGGGTTCGATTCCCGCCGCCTCCACCAATTAATGCCCCGGCCGATCATGACCGGGGCATTCGCCATCGTCACGACTGGTAGCCGCGGCGCCCGGTTGCCTCGAAGAAATGACGCCGGCACAAGGACAGATAGCGCTCGTTGCCCCCAATCTCGACCTGCGCGCCTTCCTGCTCGACCTTGCCGTCGGCGCCGACGCGCACGACCATGGTCGCCTTGCGCCCGCAGTGGCAGATGGTTTTCAGCTCCGACAGTTCGTCAGCGAGGCCGAGGAGCCGTGCACTGCCGGGAAACAGTTCGCCGCGGAAATCGGTGCGCAACCCGTAGCACAGCACCGGTATGGACAACCGGTCCACGACCGCAGCGAGTTGTTCGACCTGGGATGGCGACAGGAACTGCGCCTCGTCGAGCAGGACGCAACTGACGGCCTGGCCGGCATGCTCGACAGAGACCTCGGCATACAGGTCGCTGCCCTGGTCGAAATGCAGCGCTTCGCTGGTCAAGCCGATGCGTGAATGGACCTTGCCACTGCCGCGCTGGTCGAGCTTCGCCGTGTAGACCAGCGTGCGCATACCGCGCTCGCGATAGTTGTGACTCGACTGCAGCAGCGCGGTCGATTTTCCCGCGTTCATGGTCGAATAGTAGAAGTACAGCTTGGCCAAGGCCGCGCGCCACCCTTAGTACAGCAAATTGATTTCGCGCAGCCGCTCGCGAAGGTAGTCATCCGCGAGGATCGGCTCCGGGTACCGGTTCGGGCGATCCGGCGTGATGCAGCCCGGCAGCGTCGTGATCGGGTAATCCGAATTGTAGTGCAGGAAGAACGGCATCGAGTATCGCGGGTAATTCGCGCGCGCGCCGACCGGATTGACGACGCGGTGCGTGGTCGACGGCAGTACGTGATTGGCCGATCGCTGCAGCATGTCACCGACATTGCAGACCAGCATGCCGGGCGGCGGATTGATGGCCAGCCAGCGCCCGTTGCGATCCAGAACCTCGAGTCCGCCCTCCTCGGCCCCGAGCAGCAGTGTGATCACGTTGATGTCTTCGTGGGCACCGGCGCGGACGCCCGTCGCGCCCTCCTTCAGCGGCGGGTAGTGGATCACGCGCAGTACGCTGTTGCCCGCGCCCACCTTGTCGTCGAACCAGTGCTGCGACAGGCCGAGGTATACCGCGATCGCCTCGAGCAGCTTGCGACCCATCGCGTCAAAGGATTCCCAGAGATCGAGTGCTGCGCGCTTGAAGCCCGGGTCGCCGGGAATCCAGACGTTGTCCGGCATCGACGAACGATAGCGATGGCCGGGTGGCAGTTCGCGGCCGATCTGCCAGAACTCCTTCAGGTCGTAATGGGTCGCGCCCTTTGCGGTCTCGACGCCAAAGGGCGTGAGCCCGCGCGCGCCACCGATGCCCGGGATGCGATAGTGGAGCTTCTCCTCCTCCGGCAGCGCAAAGAATTGCCTGAAGCGAGTCAGGCAGCCGTCGATCAGTGCCTGCGGCAGTTCGTGATCGCTGATCACCGCAAAGCCGTAGCGCTCGAAGCTGCCGGCAAAGTGCTTCACGAACGCCTTGGGGTCGCGTTTTGCAAGCTGATAGCTGACAGGGACGATTGCGTCAGGCATTTGAGGTCATTATGGCCCCGCTTTCACAGCGGCTCCAGAGTCACGCATGATGGCAGTCATGCTGGATCCTTCGCGCTGGTTCATCATCGTCAACCCGGTTTCCGGTGGCGGCCGGGCGCGACGCCGCTGGCCGCAACTCGCCGCCGCACTGGCCCGGCACGGCGTTGAACACGATGCCGAGGTCACTTCCTCGGCAGGCCATGCCGTCCAGTTGGCGCAACAGGCGATCGCGAGCGGCCACCGCCGGCTGATGGCACTCGGCGGCGACGGATCATTCAACGAACTCGTCAATGGACTCTATGCGCAGCAGGAGGTGCCGCTCGAAAAACTGCTCGCGGCGGTGGCGCCACTCGGCACAGGCAATGACTGGGCGCACGCGATGCAGGTGCCAGACGACCCGGAACTGTTGGCAAAGGCAATGGCGCGTGGCACGACCCGTCGCGTCGATCTTGGCATCGCAGAGGTGCCCGCAGTGGCCGGCAACGCAGCGCGACGACTGGCATTCCACAACAATGCTGGCGCCGGCATCAATGCGGAAGCATTGCGCCTCACGCCCCGCGGTGGCCCGCGAGCCCTCGCTTATCCCATCGGGCTCGCACGCGCATTGATGCGTTACAAGGCGCCGCAATTCGAAGTGTCAATCGATGGGCGGTTGCGATCCGGGCGCTACCTGATTGCGCTTGCGGCGAACGGTCACTATTACGGCGCGGGGATGCGCCTGGCACCCGGGGCGCAGATCGATGACGGATTTTTCGACCTGGTCCTGATCGAAACGATGTCGATCATGGGAGCATTGCGTCGCCTGCCGAAACTCTTCAACGGCAAGCTTGCGACCGATCCGGCCGTGCACCTGGTGCGCTGCCGATCCGTGACGATTCGCGCTACACCTGCCTGCGGCGTCGAAATCGACGGACAGGATTTCGGATCGACGCCGGTAACACTGACGCTGCGGCCCGGCGCGCTGAACGTCCTCGACTGCCGCCCGTCAGCGGAATGACGCGAGGATTTTCGGGAGTTTTGCGGCGCCTGGACACAGGCGCTCGAATGGCACGCTGTTGAGCGCAGCCTCGGCCGTGTTGTGCCGTGCGTGGAAATCGCGGCGTTTCTGGTCCACATAGATCAGGCCGGTCACGAATTCGTTACGCATCGCACGTTCCTGTACGTACTCGGCTGCGTGCGCGCGGTCGGTCGGATCGTAATCCGGGTTGAGCTTGCGCAGCAGGATGCTGCTGCCGTCGTGCATCGTGACCGGGAGTACCTCCCCGGGCGCGTAGGTGATCTGGATTTCGCGCTGCGGCGCGACGTAGTCCACGGCCACCGGTGCCTCCGAATGCTCACGCACATAAGAGTAGCTCTTGGTCGACCCCTCGTGGTCGTTAAAGGTCACGCAGGGCGACAGCACGTCGATGATCGCGAAGCCGCTGTGGGAAAGACCCGCCTTTATCAGCGGCACCAGCTGTTCCTTGTCGCCGGAGAAGCTGCGCGCGACGAATGAAGCGCCCAATGCGAGTGCGAGCAGCACCGGGTCGATCGGTTCCTGCTCATTGGCCTCACCCTTCTTCGATTTTGAGCCGATGTCGGCCGACGCCGAGAACTGGCCCTTGGTGAGTCCGTAGACGCCGTTGTTCTCGAGAATGTAGACCATGTCGAGATTGCGCCGGATCACGTGTGCGAGCTGGCCGACACCGATCGACAGCGAATCGCCGTCACCCGAGACACCGATGTAACGCAGCTTCCGGTTGGCGGCATTGGCGCCGGTCGCAATCGACGGCATGCGGCCGTGCACTGCGTTGAAGCCATGCGCACCCGCGACGAAATAGGCAGTCGTCTTTGACGAACAGCCAATTCCAGAAAGCTTGACGACACTTTGCGGAGGCAGCGCCAATTCGTAGGCTGCCTGCACAATCGCGGCTGTCACCGAGTCGTGGCCGCAGCCCGCGCAGAGTGTGGACATGCTGCCCTCGTAATCGCGCCGATTGAGGCCCAGTTCATTTGGCGGCAGGCTCGGATTTGCGACCTTCGGCTTGGCGATGAAACTCATGCCGCGACTCCCTTGGCCAGCGCCGAATTGACGCCAACCATGATGCAATCTGCCGACATCGGCAAGCCATTGTAATGCAGGATGGAGCGCAGCTTTTTCTTGTCCACCGCAGTCTCGAGCGTCAACAGCGAGCGCAGTTGTGCGTCGCGATTCTGCTCGACGACGAAGATGGTCTGGTGCGCGGCGAGGAATTCCTCGACCTCGGCGCCGAACGGGAAGCCGCGCACGCGCAGGTAGTCGATCGCGGTCCCCGCGCGGCGCAAGGAAGCGAGCGCCTCGCGCACCGGCGCATCGCAGGAACCCAGGCTCACGATCCCGACCTGGGCGCCGCGGCCCTCGATGACTGCCGGCGGGACGAGCCGCGCCGCGGTAGCGAACTTGCGCGTCAGGCGCTCCATTACATCCTGGTATTCCGCGGAATCCTCGGTGTATGCGCCATAACGGTTATGACCGGAACCGCGCGTGAAGTAAGCGGCCTTCGGGCTGATACCCGGCAACGTGCGATACGGGATACCGTCACCGTCCGGGTCGAGGTAACGGTGGAATTTTCCGAGTCCCGCGATCTGCTCGTCACTCAGCATCTTGCCGCGGTCTGGCTTGTAGTTGTCGTCCCACTTGAAATCGGGCGCCATCCAGTCATTCATGCCGATATCGAGATCAAGCAGCACGAACACCGGAGTCTGCAGGCGCTCGGCCAGGTCAAAGGCCTTCACGGCCATCTGGAAGCATTCCTCAGGCGAATCCGGGAACAGCATCACGTGGCGTGTATCGCCGTGCGAGGCATAGGCGCAGGCCAGCAGATCGCATTGCTGGGTGCGTGTCGGCATGCCGGTCGAGGGTCCCACGCGCTGCACATCGAATATGACGGCCGGCACTTCGGCGTAATAGGCGAGCCCGATGAACTCCTCCATCAGCGAAATCCCGGGGCCGCTCGTCGGAGTGAATGCGCGCACGCCATTCCACGAGGCCCCGATAACGACACCGATCGCGGCAAGCTCGTCCTCGGCCTGCACGATCACATAGTCGTTCTTGCCGGTCTTCGGGTCGACCCGATGGCGCGCGCACAGTGACCGGAACGCATCCATCAACGAGGTTGAAGGTGTGATCGGATACCAGGCACCAACGGTCGCGCCGGCATAGAGACAGCCGAGCGCCGCGGCAGTGTTTCCGTCGATCATGATGTGGCCAGCCGTGGCATCCATGCGCTCAATGCGCGTTGGAAGCGGACAGTCGAAATTCTCCTTCGCGTAGCGATAGCCGATCTCGATCGCCTTCATGTTCGAATCGACAAGCGCCGGCTTCTTCGCGAAGGTCTCGGCCAGCAGCGCCCGAATGACCCCAAGGTCGAGATCGATCAGCGCCGCGAGCGTGCCCGCGTACATGATGTTTTTCATCAGCGTACGGGCCCGCGCGCCTTCGAAATTCTCGTTGCAGAGCTGAGCAAACGGCACGCCGAAGGTCCTGATGTCGTTACGTGCCAGCAGCGTGTTGCTCGGCCAGGTCGAGTCGTAGACCAGGTAGCCACCGGCGCAGACCTCGCGCACGTCGCGCGAATAGGTCTCGGCGTTCATCGCCACCATGATGTCCACGCTTCCGGCGCGCGCGCGCCAACCGTCGCGTGTCACGCGGATCTCGTACCAGGTCGGCAGACCCTGGATGTTTGACGGGAAGAAATTCTTGCCGACGACCGGCACGCCCATCCGGAAGATCGCTTTCATGACCAGCGAGTTCGCACTGGTGGATCCCGATCCGTTGACGGTCGCGAATTTGACCGTGAAATCGTTTACGCGCGGCGAAGCGCTGGCTCGCTCTGGCATCGGGCCTCATCCTCGGCATAGGGGATCTTGATCCACGACTTCTGCATTTCCCATGCGTCCGTCGGGCAGCGCTCTGCGCACAGGCCGCAGTGCACGCACAGGTCCTCGTCCTTGATCATCACGCGACTGGTCTGCTTCAGCGCCTCGGAAACGAACAGCGGCTGATCCGGATTCTGGCGCGGCGCCTTCAGGCGCTTGACGACGTCCCGCTCATCGCCATTCGCCGTGATCGTCAGGCAGTCCGTCGGGCAAATATCGATGCAGGCGTCGCATTCGATGCAGAGACTAGCGTGGAATACGGTCTGGATGTCGCAATTCAGGCAGCGCGAGACTTCTTCCGCCGCGCGCCCGGCATCAAAGCCGAGTTCGACTTCAATATTGAGGCGCTTGAAGCGATCCTTCAGGCTGACGTGCGGCATCAGCCGCCGCACTGAAGCGTCGTAGTCGTTCTTGTACGACCATTCATTCATGCCGACCTTGCGGCTCTGCAGATTGACCCCGCGCGGCATGCGCTCGGCGAGCGGCGCGTCGATGCAATGCTTGTGCATCGAGATAGCGGCCTGGTGACCATGCTCGACGGCCCAGATGATGTTCTTCGGGCCGAATGCCGCGTCGCCGCCGAAAAACACGCCTGGTCGGGTCGACTGGAAGGTGAGCTTGTCGAGCTTCGGCACGTCCCACTTGTCGAATTCGATGCCAAGGTCGCGCTCGACCCAGGGGAAGGCATTTTCCTGGCCGATCGCGAGAATCACGTCGTCGCAGGGAATGAACACTTCCTCGACCACGCGCTGCTCCTTGATATCGGCGCCATCCATCAGGTACTCGAGACGCTCGAAGTTCATGCCCCGCAATTTTCCGTCTGCAACGACAAATTCCTTCGGTGCGTGGTTGACGATGATCTCGACATTTTCCTCCTCGGCATCCTCGAGTTCCCACTCGGAGGCCTTGAAGAAACCGCGCGGCTTGCGCGCCATGACCTTGACGCTTTTCGCGCCGAGTCTCAGCGAGGTGCGGCAGCAGTCCATCGCCGTGTTGCCGACACCGATGATCAGGACCCGCTCGCCGATCTTGTCCACGTGCTCGAATGCGACTGATTCGAGCCAGGCAATGCCGATGTGGATGCGGTCGGTCTCATTGCGGCCCGGCAGCTTCAGTTCCTTTCCCTTTGGCGCACCGGTGCCGACGAACACGGCATCGAAACCACCCTGGTCAAGCAGCTTCTGCATGCTCGCCACGGGCGAGCCCAGGCGCAGATCGGCGCCCATGCCGACGACGTAACCGATCTCCTCGTCCAGGACCTGTGCAGGCAGCCGGAACGACGGAATATTGGTGCGCATCAGGCCGCCGGCAATTGCGTACTGCTCGAAGATTACGACTTCGTAACCGAGTGGCAGCAGATCGTTGGCCACGGTGAGTGTCGCCGGGCCCGCGCCGATGCAGGCGACGCGCTTGCCGTTCTTCTGCGCCGGCGCTTTCGGCAGCCGGTGCGTGATGTCGTCACGCTGGTCGGACGCGACACGCTTCAGCCGGCAGATGGCGACCGGTTTCTCCTCGACCCTGCCGCGCCGGCAGGCCGGCTCGCAGGGCCGGTCACAGACCCGGCCGAGGATCCCGGGAAACACATTCGACTCGCGATTGACCATGTAGGCATCGGAGTATTTTCCAAGCGCAATCAGCCGGATGTACTCGGGCACGTCGGTGTGCGCCGGGCAGGCCCATTGGCAGTCCACCACCTTGTGGTAGTAATCGGGGTCACCGGTATCGGTTGGCTGCATGCGGATGCCAGTATAACGGGCGTCAGCCGACCAGTTCCGCAATGCGGGTCGCTGTCAGCAGTGCCCGTAGACCATCCTCGCCCGAAACGACCGGCGGGCGGCCCTGCTCGATGGCGTCGAGGAAGGACTCGATTTCGGCCAACAGGGCGTCGCCCTGTTCGAAGCTGCGTTCCTCGACATCCACCTTGGGCGGGACGCCCTCTTCGATCACGGCCGGACGGCGTACGACGGTCAGGAGTTTCTGCTGAAGGTCGATCGACAGATAGGCGTCGGTCTGGAAAACACGAAGCTTGCGCTCCGATTTCATGCTGATGCGACTGGCGGTCACGTCGGCGACGCAACCATTCTCGAAGCGAATCCGGGCATTGGCGATGTCGATCTCGTCAGTGAATACCGGCGCACCAACCGCGTCGATCGATGCAATCGGCGAATGCACGACATTCTGGATCAGGTCGATGTCATGGATCATCAGGTCGAGTACGACGCTGACATCCGTGCCGCGCGGCTTGAATGGCGCGAGCCGGTTCGATTCGATGAAGCGCGGATTCACGAGCTCGCCCGCGACCGCAAGAATCACGGGGTTAAAGCGTTCGAGGTGGCCGACCTGCAGCACGCGGCCGCCCCCGGCCGCAAGCGCGATGAGTTCGCGAGCCTCGGCCTCGGTCGCCGCAATCGGCTTCTCGACCAGCACGTGAGAACCCGAGCGCAGGAAATCCCGCGCAACCGCATGATGCGTCGCAGTCGGCGTCGCAACGCTGACCGCATCGGTGCGGCCGAGCAGTTCGCGGTGGTCGGCGAATACGGCGACTCCGAGTTCGGTCGCGATACGTTCGCGCGCCTTGGCGTCGGGATCGACGACACCCACCAGGTCGCAACGCGGGATCGCCGCATATTTCTGGGCGTGGAAGCGGCCCAGGTAACCGGCGCCGATCACGGCACAGCGCAGTCGCTTCGTCGTCAGGACCGGCGCTCCCGATTCCAGCGGCGGCGGCGGGCGAACAGCCCGAGCATCAGCGCGCCATAGGGCTTGATTTCGTGCAGCGGCACAGGCCTCCACAGTTTACGCATCGGCTTCCTGACCCCTGCCGGCCTGCGGACCGGGCGTCAGTATAGCCACCTTGCCGCAAGCCGGCGGCAGGGTCAGACTGAGGCGGATGGCCGGAAGCGGATTGTTTTCAAAGTACCTGAACAGGCTGTCGCCATTCTGGCGCCGCGAACTCGGCTTCTTCGCGTTGCTGTTCGGCTTCGGGCTTCTCGTGATGCCCTTCCTGATCTATTTCGCCGGCGTCCTGACGCTTGGGCCTTACGAAGGCGGACTGCTGGCGTTTCTCGGCTCGCTGATGGGCGCGGTATTCACGGCGAAGCCATCGGCCTGGCTCCTTGTCATCGGGCCTTACCTGCTGTTCACCGTCATTCGGTTGCTCACACGGCCGTTCCGGCGCCAGGCCTGACCCCGATTCACTTCACCGGTTGGCGGCTCGCGGCACTCGCATCCCTGACTGCGCGGAATTCATTGCCCTCGTACCACTCAGGCCAGGTTTCCCGGTTGGCAACCTTGGCGCCGACCTCGAACAGCAGCTTGAGGTCTTCTATCGTTCCGCTGACGTCCCAGGACGCCTCGTATTGATCGCCGGGTTTGTGATACCGCGCGGCGTAGTACTCGTCGTAAAGCGCGAGCCCTGCCCCCGGCGGCCCATCCCGCAGCGTCGTGCCCGACTTGATATAGAGCGCCGGCACGCCGGCCTTGGCGAAATTGAAGTGGTCGGAGCGGTAAAAATAGCCGGCCTCGGATCGGCGATCCGGCATCAGCGTGCGGCCCTGGGACTTCGCAGCAGCCGCCAGCAAGTCCTCGAGCTGCGACGCTCCAAAGCCGATGACTTCCACGTCCTTGGCGCGGCCGAGCGGATTCAGCGCATCGATATTGATGACCGCTGCGGTCTTCTCCAGCGGAACCAGCGGCCGCTCTGCATAGTGTTCGGATCCGATCAGGCCGGATTCCTCGGCCGTCACAGCGAGGAACATGACCGACCGCGACGGGCCCGGCACCATCTCCCGGAACGCCTGCGCGATCGTCAGGATGCCGGCGACACCGGTCGCATTGTCCACGGCACCGTTGAATATCGTGTCACCGGTGAATGCCAGCGAGCGGCCCAGGTGATCCCAGTGCGCGACGTAAATGACGTATTCGTGCGGCCGGTTCTTGCCCGGCATGACGCCCGCGACATTGGGTGACTTGGCGCGCCGGATCACATTGCGCACGCCGCCGCTCGCCGTGACGCCGAGTGGCACCGGATGAAAGCCACGCTTCACGGCCGCGGCCTGCATGGCATCAAGATCGAGACCGGCCATCTCCATCAGCTGGCGCGCGCGGTCCAGTGTGATCCAGCCCTCGAGTGCGCAGCGGTCGGCGTTGCCATCGGGCCGGTCGAGATAGAACTGTGGCCTCGACCAGCCATTCCTGACCACTTGCCAGTCATAGGCCGCAGGCAGAGTGTCGTGGACGATGATCGCAGCTGCCGCGCCCTGGCGCGCAGCCTCCTCGAACTTGTAGGTCCAGCGACCGTGGTAGGTCATGGCCTTGCCGCGGAACAGGGTCGGGTCGCCGGTCACGAACCCCGGATCATTCACGAGGATCAGCGCGGTCTTGCCATGCATGTCGACGCCGGCGTAATCGTTCCAGCCAAATTCGGGCGCGACGATGCCGTAGCCGACGAACACGACCTCGCTGTCCTTGATCGACGATTCAGGCCGCACCCGCCGCGTACCGATGACCATGTCGTCGCCAAATGCCAACGTCATGCCGCCCTCGCCCCTGGCAAACGATAGCTTCGGGTCAATGGCGGTGATTTCAACGAGTGAGACATCCTGTCGGAAGCTGCCGCCGGCGACCGGCTGCAGACCCAGTTCCAGGAACTGTTTCTCGAGATACTCGATGGTGCGCTGCTGGCCCGGCGTTCCGGGTCCGCGGCCTTCCAGCTCGTCGGCGGAAATGCTCTGCACCTGCGTCCGAAAGCCAGACTCGGTGATTGCAGCGGAGGCCTTCTTGATGTCCCTATCGGACGCATTGCAGGCGCCTGCCACCAGGGCGGTAGCCAGAAGCGCGAACAGAATCGTCATTGGTCGGTCGAATGGCATCATGTCGCCCTCTTTTCCCCGGTTTCGCGGCGCATCAGCTATTGCCTTGCGGCCAGTAATGCCAGCCCAGCATCGCCAGCGTGAGCCACATGGCTGCCTGTGCATACCACCGCCAGGGGCGCCTTCGCTGCAGGCCCGTGAATGCAGCCCCCGCGATACCGGCCAGTATGGCAAACAGGCCTGCCGTGGCCAGCAGGCTGGGATATTCCGCGCCAATCGCCGCTTGCTCGCCCGATGACAGTGCGAATATGACAACCACCATCGCGAGCACCAGGGCGATCGAGGCGGCGGATCCCAGGACGACGCCGGTCAGAAAGCCCAGTGGACCCATCGGCAATTCCCCCGCCGGCGGCGTGATGCCGGTACTTGCTACGGCGGCCTGGCGCCTCTACCTTCCTAACTTGGGTGCAGCCCGCCGGGGGCCGCACAAGGCAGTTTAACAGCCCATGAAGTCACCGATTGCCAGGACCGCCTCGACCCGCTTCCGCCAGCTGCTGCTGGCGGCACTGCTGGTCACTGCCGTCATTGCGCTGGGCGGCTCGGGTGCCCAACGCGCCATCGCCGTTGCCCCGGCGATTGCCTCGTCCGGCGATCTGGCCGCCAGCGAGCGCCACCGCCGCGTCATGCGCCTGGTCGCAGACGTGGTCCAGCGCCAGCATTACCGGCAGGCCGCGCTGGACGACGATATGTCCACGCAGATCTACGAGCGCTACCTTGAGGCGCTGGACGGCAGCCGCAGCTATCTGCTGGCATCAGACATCGCGGAATTCGAGCGGTTGCGCTACCAGCTTGATGAAGCGATCAAGAATGCAGACACCTCGCCCGCATTCGAGATATTCGCGCGCTACCGCCAGCGCAACCGCGAAGTGCTACGGCACGCGATTTCGCTCCTCGACACGGAACCGGATTTCACGCTCGACGAGAGTCTCCGATTCGACCGCAGCGACGAGGGCTGGCCTGCCACGGAAGACGAGCTGAATGAACTCTGGCGCAAGCGAGTCAAGAACGACGCGCTCTCGCTGTTGCTGGCGGGCAAGACCTGGCCGGAAGCCAGTGACATCCTGCGCAAGCGTTACGAGCGGGTCGGCAAGCGCATCGAACAAATCACCGCGGACGATGTCTTCGAGACATTCATGAATGCGTATGCACACGTCTACGATCCGCATTCCAATTACCTGTCGCCACGCAACTCCGACGAATACAACATCGCGATGAGCCTGTCCTACGAGGGCATCGGCGCATCGCTGCAGCTGGTCGACGACAATGTGACGATCATGAATGTGCTGCCGGGCGGCCCGGCCGCGGCCTCCGCGCAGCTCAAGGCCGGCGATCGCATCACGGCCGTTGGTCAGGGCAATGACGGACCGCTGACCGATGTCGTCGGCTGGCGCCTGGACGACGTCGTGCAACTGATCCGCGGCCCGCTAAAAACCGTGGTGCGGCTGCAGATCCTGCCGAATGGCGCAAATCCCGGCGGCAAGGAGACGCTCCTGGTGCTGACCCGCAACAAGGTCACGCTCGAGGGTCAGGCGGCGCAGAAACAGGTCCACAAGATCCACCGCGGCGATCGCGAATTCAAGATCGGCGTCATCGACGTGCCGAGCTTCTACCAGGACTTCCAGGCCCGCGTTGCTGGTGATGAGGACTACCGCAGCACCACGCGCGACGTGCAACGCCTGATCAAAGACCTGCGTATAGAGGGAATCGACTCGCTGGTCATTGACCTGCGCGATAACGGCGGCGGCCACCTGTCGGAGGCCACGGGCCTGGTCGGCTTGTTCGTCGAGAACGGACCGATCGTGCAGCTGCGCGAGACGAATGGCCGCATCGAAGTGCTCGATGACCCGGAACCCGGTGTTGCCTGGGAAGGCCCGCTGGTTGTGCTTGTCAATCGCGCGAGTGCGTCCGCGTCGGAAATATTTGCGGGCGCCATCCAGGATTATCATCGCGGGCTCGTGGTCGGTCAGCAGACCTACGGCAAGGGATCGGTCCAGAATCTCTACCCGCTCGATCGCTACGCGCTCGGGCCGAAGGCAGGCTTTGGGCAACTGACCGTCACGATCGGCAAGTACTACCGTGTCACCGGCGACAGCACCCAGCATCGCGGCGTGGAACCCGATATCACGCTGCCGTCGCTCCTCAGCACCACCGATCTCGGCGAGAGCACGCAGGAAAGCGCGCTGCCCTGGGATCGGATCGGCGCGGCCAAGTTCACACCTGAGCAGGCCGCAATGCCCGTGCTGCCGTTGCTGTCGCGCGAACACGAAGAGCGCGTCGCCCACAATCCCGACTTCGTCGCGCTGGAAGGCGATGTCGAGGCGCTGGAACGGCTGCGCACCCAACACGACGTCTCGCTGAATCTCGTCAAGCGCCGCACCGAGCGCGATGCCTTTGAAGCCGATCGTCTGGCGCGCGAAAATGCGCGGCGCGTGGCGCGCAGCCTGGCACCGCTCCCGACCATCGCGGCACTCGACGAGGCCGAAGCGCCGGATACGGTACTTGATGAGGCCGTCGAAATCGCGGCCGACGCGGTGCAATTGCCGGCTCCCAAGGATCCAGCTCGCCTCACCTCGCTCAAACCGCGCTGATCAATCCATTTGTTATTAAATTCAACGACTTGAGCGTTGCGGCATCATTTTACTGTTATACTTGACTACAACACTAAGTGACCGTAGCATAGCCTACAATTGAACGGCAGGAGCCCGAACGTGACCCGCAGCAATTGCAGGATCGAGACCAACGTCACACAAACCGCGCGAATCTGGCTAATGGCGATGCTGATCGCCGCGGCCCTGGTGCTCGCGGCCTGCGACCTGGTCAATGGCGACAGCGCGGGCAAGGACGGCAAGGAAGGAGTGCTTGCGGTCCCGGTCGAGGTGGCGGCCACCCGCCGCGCCGAGATGGCAGCCATCTACACGGGTACCGCGCCAATCGAATCAGAGCGCAAGGCTGGCGTGGTGGCGAAGGTCCAGGGTGAAATCCGGCAAATCCTGGTCGACGAGGGCCAGCACGTCCGCGAAGGCCAACTGCTGGTGCGCCTCGACGGTGACCAGTTGCGGCTCGAAGTGGCGCTCGCCGAGGCGACGATGCGCAAGCTCGAGCGCGACTATGCGCGCAATACCGAATTGCAGGCCAAGGGCCTGATCAGCGCGGTCTCGATCGACAACCTGAAGTACGAACTCGAAGCCGCCAAGGCTTCGTGGGAACTGGCGCGCCTGCATCTTTCCTACACTGACATCCGCTCGCCGATTGGGGGCACGCTCACGTTGCGCGCCGAACGCGTCAAGATTGGCAATACCGTGATGCCAGCAGGCGGTGTCATCGCGACCTCGGACAGCGCACTGTTTATCATCGAGGACCTGGACTCGCTGATACTGAAAATCAACGTGCCGGAGCGCGAACTCGCCAAGCTGTCCGTGGGTCAGGTTGCCGAACTCAGCTTCGACGCGGTGCCGGGCCACGCGTTTACCGGCCAGGTCGACCTGATCAGTCCCTATGTGGACCCGGCGACGGCGACATTCGGGGTGCGCGTCCGCGTCACGGAAACCGGCGGCCTGCTGCGTCCCGGAATGTTCGCCCGCGTCGCAATCATTTACGAGCGCAAGCTGGATGCGCTGCAGATTCCTCGCACCGCGCTGCTCGACGGCGACGGCCCGCCCAAGGTCTTCGTCGTCAAGGACGGCAAGGCTGCCGAGCGGCCGGTGCAGCTCGGCCTGACCAATGGCGCCTACGTCGAGATCGTCACGGGACTCAAGGACGGCGAACAGGTCGTGGTTGTGGGTCAGGCCGCGGTCAAGCCAGGCGCGACTGTCCGCATCGTCAACACGCCAGCGCGTCCTGCCGCGCGCAGCCAGCCCGCCGTCGCGGCCGGCTGACCGCGCGGAGGCACGCGCATGCAGATCGTAGACTTCGCCACGCGGCGGCGTGTGACCATCCTGATGGTGACCCTCGCGGTCATCCTGTTCGGATTCGTATCGCTCACCCGCCTGAAGCTCAACCTGCTCCCGGATCTTTCGTATCCCACGCTGACGGTACGCACCGACCTGCCCGGGGCCGCGCCACTCGAACTCGAGACGCTGATCACTCGGCCGATCGAGGAAGCGGTCGGCATCATCCGGAATGTCCGTCAGGTACGATCGGTGTCGCGTGCCGGCCAGGCCGACGTGATCCTGGAGTTCGCCTGGGGTACGGACATGGATCTCGCGGGCATCGACGTGCGCGAGAAGATCGACCTCCTGCAACTGCCGCTCGAAGCAAGCCGGCCGATCCTGCTGCGATTTGACCCGTCCACCGAACCGGTCATGCGCCTCGCCTTCGTCGACACGCGGGACTATGCCAAGGCTACGGGCAGCGACGCCGGGACGGTAGACCGGCTCAAGTCCCTGCGCCGCTTCGCGGATGACCGCCTGAAGCCCGACCTCGAGTCCGTCGACGGCTCTGCGGCGGTCAAGGTGAGTGGCGGCTACGAAGACGAGATCCAGATCTTCGTGGACCAGGGCAAGCTCGCCCAGCTCAATCTCTCCATCGAGACGGTCGCTCGACGGCTGCGCGAGGAAAACGTCAATCTCTCCGGCGGGCGGCTCGAACAGGGCACGCAACGCTTCCTGGTGCGGACACTGAATGAGTTCACGTCGGTGCAGGAAATGGCCGATGCGATCATCGCGACGGTCGGCGGAAAACCGGTGTACCTGCGCGATGTCGCCAGTGTGACCAGCGGCTACAAGGATCGCGAGGCGATTACCCGCGTTGACGGGCGCGAGTCCGTCGAGCTCGCCGTCTACAAGGAAGGCGATGCCAACACGGTGCAACTTGCGGCCGGGATCCGCGCGCGCATCGAGGAACTCGGCAAGTCGCTGCCGGCGGGCAGCGAGTTGCGCCTGGTTTATGACCAGTCCCGGTTTATCTCATCGGCGATCGGCGAGGTCCGCGACGCTGCCCTGATCGGCGGCATCCTCGCGATCCTGGTCCTGTACCTGTTCCTGCGCGACGCGCGTGCGACCATGATCACGGGCATCGCGATCCCGGTCTCCGTCATCGGCACGTTCGTGCTGATGTACGCCTTCGACCTGTCGCTCAACATCATGTCGCTGGGCGGGATCGCGCTCGCGGTCGGCATGCTTGTGGACAATGCGGTCGTGGTGCTCGAGAACATCGTGCGCCATCGTGAACGCGGGCTGCCGCGGCTCGAGGCCGCGCGGCTCGGGACCAAAGAGGTCTCGACCGCGATCACCGCGGCGACGCTGACCTCGGTCGCCGTGTTCTTTCCGATGGTATTCATCACCGGCATTGCGGGGCAGCTCTTCAAGGACCAGGCGCTCACCGTCAGCTTTGCGCTGTTGTTCTCGCTGATCGTCGCGATGACGCTGGTGCCGATGCTGGCAGCCGGCCGCGAAGTACCGCCGATTGCCGACCCCGAGCGGCTACCCGGCCGTGCCGGCCGCGTCATCGGCAAGGTCATGCGCGGCACGCGCCGAGGCTTTGCGTGGATTTCGAATTTCATGGCGCGGCTGCTTTCCTGGCCGGTGCGACTGACCCAGGCAGGCTTCGCCGCCATAGTGCGCGCCTACGTGCCCGCGCTCGCCTGGTCGCTGCAGCACCGCGGCCGCGTATTGCTGATCTCGCTCACGGTCCTGCTGGCGACAGCAGCGCTCGTCCCACGGCTCGGTTCGGAACTGATCCCACAGCTTTCCCAGGGCGAATTCATCGCCGATCTTCGTCTCGCGCCCGGCACGCCGCTGGAGCAGACCGACCGCGCGATTGCGGCCGCGCAGAACTATGCGATGGAACTGCCGGAGGTCGCGCTGACCTATGCGGTGACCGGCACCGGTAATCGCCTGGATGCCAGCCCGACCGATGCCGGCGAGAATACCGGACGGCTTTCGGTCGGCCTCAAGCCGGAAACCAGCCCCGATGACGAGCCTGCCGTGATCGGCGCCCTGCGCGGCAAGTTCGACGACCTGGCCGGCGTCCAATACCAGTTCAGCCGGCCTGCATTGTTCAGTTTCGCATCGCCCCTCGAGGTCACGATCACGGGCTACGAACTGGAGCGGCTGCGCGCGGTGGCCGAGCAGGTCCGTCTCGGCATGCAGGCGAGCCCGACATTCAGTGACATCAAGTCGACGGTCGAGGCCGGCAATCCTGAAATCCAGATCATCTTCGACCAGGAGCGCGCGGCGCAGCTCGGTATCACCGTGCGTGAATTCGCCGATCGCGTCGTCTCGAGCGTACGCGGCAATGTGGCCACCCGCTACAAGCTGCGCGAGAAGAAGATCGACGTGCTGGTGCGAAGCGTGGACACACGCGCCTCGTCGATCGAGGAAATCCGTTCGCTGATCGTCAATCCGGGTAGCGCCCGGCCGGTGCCTCTCACGGCGGTCGCGGATGTCATCGTTGCCACTGGCCCTGCCGAGATCCGTCGCACGCGGCAGCAGCGTGTCGCAGTCGTGACTGCGAATCTTGCGTCGGGGGACCTTGGCACTGCGGTCGCGGAGCTTCAGAGCATCGTCGCCGGCATCGAAATGCCGGTCGGCACGACAGCTTCGGTCAGCGGCCAGAGCGACGACATGAGCGACTCTTTCCGCTCGCTGCAATTTACGATGTTGCTGGCCGTATTCCTGGTCTATCTGGTCATGGCTTCGCAGTTCGAGTCGCTGCTGCATCCATTCGTGATCCTGCTGACGATTCCGCTCGCGCTGGTCGGCTCGGTCTGGGCGATGTTCCTGACCGGGACCACGGTCAACGTGGTCGCCTACATCGGCCTGATCATGCTGGCGGGCATCGTCGTCAACCAGTCCATCGTGCTGATCGATGCTGTCAACCAGGCGCGCGAGCGCGGCCTGCCCAAGCACGAAGCAATCATGGAGGCGGCGCGCATGCGCCTGCGCCCGATCGTCATCACCAAGCTGACGACGATCCTCGGCCTGCTGCCGATGGCGATCGGACTCGGTGAAGGCGCCGAAATCCGCAAACCCATGGCGATCACCGTGATCGGCGGTGTCGCGGTCGCGAGTTTCTTCACATTGCTCGTGATCCCCGTGGTCTATTCCCTGCTCGACCGCAAGCGTTTCCCGGCGACCGCTGCAGGCGCGCTGTCGCGCGTTGCGACGGAGTCCGGCGGAGGCTGAGTCATGCTGCACACCCGATTTGCACTGCGCCGTCCGGTCACAACTTTAATGACATTCGTCGCGGTATCGCTGATTGGCCTGATATCCACGTGGATGCTGCCGCTCGAGCTTTTTCCGGACATCCGCTTCCCGGGCCTGCAGGTCAACATCCCCTATGATGGTTCCACGCCGGAGGAAGTCGAGCAGCTGATCACGCGACCCGCGGAAGAGGCCATCGCGACGCTTTCCGGCATCAAGGAAATGCGCTCGACCTCATCGGAAAACGGCTCGGAGCTCGTGGTGCTGTTCGAATGGGGACGTGACCCCGCCGCGATCGGCTTCGCAGTACGCACCAAGCTCGAATCCATACGCCACGAATTTCCACCGAGCGCCAACCGGATCCTGACCCATATGTTCGCCGCCGGGGATGACCGCGTCGTCGTGGTGCGCATCTCGAGCCAGGAAGACCTGTCGCGGCAGTACGACATGCTGGATCGGTACCTCAAGAAGCCGCTCGAGAAACTCGAGGGCGTCGCGCGCGTGTCGCTGGAAGGCGTCGAACCGCTGGAATTGCGCATCCTGATCGACCCGGTGCGGCTCACGGCCTATGGTGTGGACATCGCGCGCCTGCGCGATGCGCTGGAGGGCGCGAATTTCTCGGTCAGCGCGGGGGAAGTCACCGGCGGCCAGCAGCGTTTTCTGGTGCGGCCGATTGGCGAGTTTCGTTCGCTTGACGACGTCCGGGATTTCATCGTGACCGGCAATGTGCGGCTGCGCGACATCGCAGACGTGCGCCTGGTCACCCCGGCGCTGACTGTAGGGCGCCACCTGAATGGACGGCCGGGCGTCGGTCTCGACGTATTCAAGGCCACCGGCGCCAATATCGTGGAAGTCGCGGACCGCGTGATGGCGGTCGTCGAAGAGGCGCAGAAGCTGCCGCAACTGCAGGGCATCGACGTCATCGTGCTCGGGAACCAGTCCGAGAGCATCCGCAACTCGCTCGGAGACCTGCGCAATTCCGGCCTGATCGGCGCCGCGCTCGCACTGATCGTGCTGTTCCTGTTCCTGGGCGACTGGCGGACCACGCTGATCGTCAGTCTCGCCGTGCCTTTCTCGCTGCTGGTCACACTGGCCGCGATGTATTTCCTCGGCTTCTCGCTGAATATCCTGACAATGATGGGCATGATGCTCGCGATCGGGCTGCTGGTGGACAACGCGGTCGTCGTGACGGAGAGCATCTTCCGCCACCGCCAGGTCATCGGGTCGGATCCGATTCAGTCGACATTCGCGGGGGTCGATGAGGTCGGGCTCGCAGTGCTCGCCGGCACGCTGTCGACCGTCATCGTGTTCCTGCCAATCGTGTTCGGCCAGGAAAGCGAGATGTCGATCTTCATGGTCCATGTCGCAGTGCCGATCATCGTCGCGATGATCGCATCGCTCCTTGTCGCGCAGACCATCATTCCGACCCTGACCGCGCGCTTCCCGTCACCGCCGCCGATCAAGGCGGGCTCGCGCTTTGCACGATTCCAGGACTGGTACCTGCGGCGCCTCGATTGGCTGTTCAATCACAAGTGGTGGGCAGCCCTGATCGTCGTCGGAACCGTCGCTTCCGCGGCAGTGCCATTCGTGACGGGGCTATTGAAGGTCGACATGTTTCCGCAGGACGCGTCCGATCGGTTGTTCCTTCCGTATCACATTGAGGGCACCTACCCGCTGGCGCGGATGGAGGAAGCGGTTACGCGCATCGAGGCCTATCTCGACGAGAACCGGGAGCGCTTCGGCATCGAGCTCGTCTACAGTTACTTCACGGCTGATGATGCTTCCAGCGTGATCAAGCTAAAGCCGCGCAAGGAGCTCCCGATGGAGCCACGCGAGCTGATGACGGCACTCGAGAAGGGCCTGCCGGAAATCATCATCGGCAAGCCGAGTTTTCGCTTCGACGAGGACCAGAGCGGAACTGGCGGGTTCAGCATGCACCTGACCGGCGAGTCGACCGAAGAACTGGTCACCCTGTCCCGCGACGTCGTCCGGCGGCTGGGCGACGTGCCCGGATTCGACTCGGTGCGTACGACCGCCAAGGCCGGTGAGCACGAGGTCCAGGTCATCGTCGATCGCGAACGCGCCGCGCGACTCGGCCTGAATCCCCAGAGCATTGCCCAGACTGTGGCGATCGCGATGCGCGGCGACAGACTGAAGGATTTTCGCGCCGATGACCGCGAGATCCAGATGCGCCTCGCATTCCGGGCGGACGACCGCCAGACCCTCGAGGACCTCGCGGCGACGCCCTTGTACCTTCCCGATGGAACGCGCGGCACGCTGGGCGCTGTCGCGAGCTTCCGGATCGACCAGAGCGAGCGCTCCATCGACAGGGTCGACCGGCTGACTTCAGTCGCCATCGAAGGCATCGTGTCCCGCGATTCGACACTCGATGAGGTCAAGAAAGGCGTCGAAGCGGCCATGGAACAATTTCCGTTGCCGCCCGGGGTTGCCTGGAAGTACGGCCGCAGCGTCGAGGACAGTGACGAAACTGCGCGCGACATGACGATCAACATCCTGCTCGCGGTCGTGCTGATCTACCTGGTCATGGCTTCGCTGTTCGAGTCACTGCTGTTCCCGATATCAATCATCACGTCGATCGTCTTTGCGATCGTCGGCGTGTTCTGGGGGTTGACGATCAGCCAGACGCCAATGACCTTCATGGCCATGCTCGGCATCATGATCCTGATCGGTGTCATCGTGAATATCGGGATCGTGCTGATCGCGCATGTCATCGATTTGCGCAATGAGGGCATGAACCGCCATGACGCGATCCTCGAGGCGGCACGTCACCGACTGCGGCCCATCCTGATGACGACATTGGTGACGCTGCTCGCGATGCTGCCACTCGCGGCCGGCGACACCCAGATCGGCGGTGACGGACCGGCGTACTACCCAATGGCGCGCGCGCTGATGTCGGGGCTTTTCTTTGGCGGCATCACGTCGCTGTTTTTCGTGCCGCTGTTTTACGTGTGGCTCGACGACCTCAACGGCTGGCACCGCCGGGTCGGATTGTTCTCACGCGGTCAAACGCCTGCACCGGCGGAGTCCTAACGCAGCAGGATCTTGTAGACGTCCCAGTAGTCGTCGACCAGGATATTGGCGTCGGGCACGCCGCCGCTGGCGGCAGGTGGCAGCGAGGCCGGTTGCGGAACGGTCTCATTCTGCGAGCGCCAGGTGACGCCGGACCCCATCTTGTCGGTGCGCTTCTTGATCTCGGTCACGATGCCGTCCTGTGACTTGACCTGCAGAAGAGCCGCCACGATCTCCTTTAGCCGGGTCAGGCAGGACTCGAGACTGCCGTGCTTCGCGCTTTCAACGCTGCGGTTGTTTGCGAGCCGCGAATCCATCGCGAGCCCCGAGACCGCCAGGCGCGCGTACAGCATCTGCGCATAGGCGATGACCGCCAGATTGACCATGCGGCGACCCTCGATCGTCAGGCCCGGGAATTCCGGCCAAGGCTCCTTTTCGATCGTGCGATGCGCTTCGCGCATGTCGGCGAACTGCCTTTCGGCAACCACGCAGCGTTGGCGCTGCGCCAGGATTTCCGCTGCCAGATCGCGGCGCCGGAAGTAATTCCAGAACCCCCTGAGCTTCGCCATGCGCTCCTCGCGCTGGCGCAGGCGTTCGCGCTCCGCGTCGGCGACTTCCTGCGCCTGGCGCAGGCGCTCGTCCGCGACCTTGAGCCGCTCAGAACGGTCCTGCTGGAACTCCTCCAGTTGCTTCTTGCGCTCACGATCCTGCTTCTGGCGCTTGAGATCCGCGGCGAAACCCTCAAGCTGCTCGCGACAGGCGCGCCACAGCGATTTCAGTCCGAAGTGCACGAGTGCGTCATGACCGCGCTCCGGGTTGCCCAGCAACACTTCCAGCTGCTCAAGCTGCTGCTGCAGGCGCCCATTCGCGTTCTCCTGCTGCTTCAGTTTGTTGCGCAGGTTGTGCATCTGGTCGTCCAGCGCCTGCAGCTCCTTCTTGAGCTCGGCGCGATTCCAGAAGAGCTTTAGCAGGCGCTGCTCTTCCAGCGGATCGGGCTTTCCGATCGCCGGCAGCTTCAACTGCGACCATTTTTCGGGAAGGATGGTAGCCATGCAGACGGACCTGGATCAGGCCGGCGGCGGCGCGAACCGGTGGCCGGTGCCAGCGCAGTACTCGAGCCACTTGTTCAGCAGCATGTTGCAGGACCAGCGCCTGTCACGCTCGTGCTGCAAGCCAGCGGACAGTCGCCGCAATTGCGGATGAGCCGGCCTGACTGCGGTGGCGCGCGCCTCAGCAAGCCGCGCATCGTGGTAGACACGGATTTCCAGTTCGGGATCGCGCACAGGACCATCTGAATCGTCGAACAGGTAGGACATGCCGAGTGTCGTCGTGTAGCGACACTGCTCGACGACCGACAGCTCGAGCGCGGGCTCGCCGGTAACGACGGACCTCACCGAGCCCGATATCCGCCGCAGGTCCGGGACCAGCCATCCGAAGCGTATGAAGTTGCTTTCATACAGCGTCATCAGGCTCACGAACGACCGCGGCCGGGCACGCCAGGAGACCGCACAGAGGTGATCCGAGATCATGGATTTGACTATATCACACGCTTATTTGCCCTTTTCCCGGCTGAATCGTGCTGTTTGTCACGATTCGCATCACGGACGCACGCGCCGGGGGATCGACAGGCGCTCGAGCACGCGGCTCGCGATCTCCTCGATCGAGCAGTCGGTCGTTTCGAGAAATGGAACACCTTGTCGCTCGAAAAGCTGCTCCGCGGCGCGCACCTCGTACGCGCACTGCTGCGGCGAGGCATAGCGGCTGTCCGGTCGCCGCTCCTGGCGGATCTGATGAAGGCGGTCGGGCTGGATCGTGAGCCCGAACAGCTTGTTTCGAAAAGGCTCGACGGCGGCGGGCAGACGGCTGCCGTCGAGGTCCTCGTCGGTCAGCGGGTAGTTCGCCGCATAGGTGGCGTATTGGAGGGCCAGGTAGACGCAGGTCGGCGTCTTGCCAGAGCGCGAAACGCCGAGCAGGATTACATCGGCACGATCGTAGTCGCGGGTTTGCGCGCCGTCGTCATTGGCAAGTGCGAAGTTCGTCGCGTTGATACGTAGTGTATATGCCGGAAGATCGGTCATGCCGTGCGCGCGGCCGAGCACGTGCGCCGATGGCTGGCCGAACTCCTGTTCGAGCGGGTCCAGGAATGCCGCAAAGAAATCCAGGAACACGCAATCGGCACGGCGCACGGCATCACGAACGTTGTTATTGACGAAAGTCGCAAAAACGACCGGCCGCGCGCCCTCATCGCGCGCTGCCTGATCGATCTTGCCGACCGCCTCCCGCGCCTTGTCAAGAGTAGTGATGAATGGCAAAGTGATCGGCCTGAAATCCAGGCCGTCGAATTGCGTCAGCAGACTGTGCCCCATTGTTTCGGCAGTGACGCCGGTCTGGTCGGACACGAAGAAGACGGTTCGTCGTTGTTTCATGACGGGTTCTTCCGCGGGATGTTTGGCCGCGCGGCCTGAATCGCAGTGCCGATGATCGTATCAGGTGCCAGTAAGGCGAGGATCGGGCTTGACCGGATATATACAACCATTTGGAAGGCTCGGCCTCGCTGACATCGACACCGTCGGCGGAAAAAATGCTTCGCTCGGCGAGATGATCGGCAAGCTCGGGCAGACCGGTGTCAGGGTTCCGGATGGATTCGCGACGACCGCACAGGCATTTCGCGATTTCCTCGCCCAGGATGGCCTTGGTGGTCGCATCGGCTCCCTGCTCGCGGGGCTCGATGTCGCCGATGTCGCGCGGCTCGCGGAAACTGGCGCACGCATCCGCGGATTGATACTCGAGACTCCGTTCCAGCCCCGACTCCAGCAGGAGGTCCTTGCGGCCTGCGAATCGCTCAATGGCGCCGGCGAAACCGCGCTCGCCGTGCGCTCCTCGGCAACAGCCGAGGACCTGCCGGGCGCGTCATTCGCCGGTCAGCAGGAAACGATCCTGAATGTGCGCGGCCCCCAGGCCGTGCTCGCCGCGATGCACCAGGTCTATGCGTCGCTTTACAACGACCGCGCCATCGCCTATCGCGTGCATCAGGGTTTCGATCACGGCCTGGTCGCAATTTCGGTCGGTGTGCAGCACATGGTCCGCAGCGACCTGGGCGCAAGCGGCGTGATGTTCACGCTCGATACCGAATCAGGCTTCCGGGACGTTGTGCTGATCACTGCATCCTGGGGCCTCGGCGAAATGATCGTGCAGGGCGCAGTCAATCCCGACGAATTCTATGTCTACAAGTCCGCATTGCGGGCCGGCAAGCGGGCGATCATTCGCCGCAATCTCGGTTCCAAGGCGTCGAAGATGGTCTACGCTCGTAGTCCCTCCCCCGGGCGCTGGGTCGAGACGGTGGATGTCGTGCCCGCCGATCGCATGCGCTTTTGCATAGACGATGCCGACGTGCAGGAGCTGGCGCGGCAGGCACTGGCCATCGAAAGCCATTACGGCTGCCCGATGGACATTGAATGGGGCAAGGACGGTGTGACCGGCGAGATCTTCATACTGCAGGCGCGTCCCGAGACGGTCCAGAGCCGCAGCGGACGCTCGATCCTGCGCTACACGCTGAAGACCCGCTCCCGAGCGCTCGCCAGCGGTCGCGCGATCGGCCAGCGCATCGGCGCAGGCCCTGCGCGCATCATCGCAAGCGCGCGGGAGATGTCACGCGTGCAACCCGGCGACGTACTCGTATCCGACATGACCGATCCCGACTGGGAACCGGTCATGAAGCGCGCCTCGGCCATTGTGACGAACCGCGGCGGCCGGACTTGCCACGCAGCGATCATCGCGCGCGAGCTGGGGATACCGGCGGTGGTCGGTTGCAGCACTGCGACCGCCACGATCACCGACGGCCAACCGGTCACGGTTAGCTGCGCCGAAGGTGATACCGGTGTCGTCTACGAAGGACAACTCGATTTCGAACAGCAGCAGATCGAGCTCGACGCGCTGCCGACACCGCCGGTCCAGATCATGATGAATGTCGGCAATCCGGACCGCGCCTTCGACTTTGCGTCGATCCCGAATCACGGTGTCGGCCTCGCACGGCTCGAATTCATCATCAACCGAATGATCGGCGTGCATCCGCGCGCGCTACTGGAATTCGATTCCCTCGAGCGCGGGTTGCAGGACCAGATTCGCTGGCAGATGGCGGGTTACGACGATCCGGTCGAATTCTTCATCGAAAAGCTCAGCGAAGGCATCGCGTGCATCGCTGCCGCTTTCGCCCCGCAACCGGTGATCGTGCGGTTGTCCGACTTCAAGTCGAATGAGTACGCCAACCTGCTGGGCGGGCGGGCGTACGAGCCGCACGAGGAAAACCCGATGCTCGGCTTCCGCGGTGCTTCGCGCTACACGGATGCGGCATTCGGACCCTGCTTCGAACTCGAATGCAGGGCACTCCGGCGCGTGCGCGAGGACATGGGCCTGGTCAATGTGCAGGTCATGGTCCCGTTCGTGCGCACCGTCGACGAGGGTCGTCGGGTGGTGGAGCTTCTGGCGGGCCATGGGCTGCGGCGCGGCGAGAACGGGCTGAAGTTGATCATGATGTGCGAGTTGCCGACCAATGCGCTGCTCGCCGCGAAATACCTGGAGTACTTCGACGGCATGTCGATCGGTTCCAATGACATGACGCAACTCACGCTCGGTATCGACCGCGACTCGGCGATCATCGCGGGCCTCTTTGACGAGCGCGACGAAGCGGTCAAGGCATTGCTCAGCATGGCGATTCGTGCCTGCCGGGAAGCGGGCAAGTACATCGGCATCTGCGGCCAGGGCCCCTCTGATCACCCGGACCTGGCGCGTTGGCTCGTCGACCAGGGCATTAACAGCATCTCACTCAATCCGGACACGGTCGTCGAGACGTGGCTATTCCTGGCAAACGGCACGAAGTCGTAGTTGGCCGCGCTTGCAGGACGGGCGGGGTTCCCTCGCTCGCTCAGCCGATCTTTATTCGCTCGCTCGGGACCCCGCCTGTCCCGCTAGCGCGCGGCCAGTTCGCTCCGCGCTGTCTCCCAGTGACGCCCATCGAATGGCCGTATCCGCATCGATGCAATCGTGGCGGGGTCAAGGCAGCGGGCGTTGATGCTGTAGCCGTCAGGATGGGAGCGTGGGACGTAGAAGGACTTGACGCCGCAGCGCCGGCAGAACAGGTGACGCGCGGTCCTGGTCCCGAAGCGATAATCGGTCAGCGCATCCGCCCCCACCAGCAGGCGGAAATCCCGGGCAGACACAATCAGGTGCAGGTAAGCGCTGCGCGCGCACATCGAGCAATTGCATTCGAGAACATCCAGGTCGGCCGGCGCCCGGACCTCGAATTTCACATCGCCGCAGTGACATCCGCCGCGGTGCCAGCGCGACGGGCCGTCACTCATGGGCCGCCTTCGCGCGGCGCATTCCAGGGCGCGGCCAGCAGCAGCCGGCGGTAGTGCCGGAGTTCATCGATGGACTCGTGCACGTCCGCCAGCGCCGTGTGCTTCGATTCCTTCTCCACGCCCGCGAGCACCTCGGGCGCCCAGCGCCTGGCCAGTTCCTTCAGCGTGCTGACATCGATGTTGCGGTAATGGAAATATCGCTCGAGGGCCGGCATCCAGCGCGCCAGGAAGCGGCGATCCTGGCAAATGCCGTTGCCGCACATCGGCGAGCGGCCTGCGTCCATGTGCTTCGCCAGAAACTCGATTGTTGCGCGTTCGGCCGCCGCCTCATCCGACCTGCTCGCGCGCACGCGATCGATGAGCCCGGATGCGCCGTGCGTTCGCGTGTTCCATGCGTCCATCGCCGCCAGCGTCGTCTCGGCCTGACGCACGGCAATCACGGGTCCCTCGGCCAAAACCTCGAGATTGGCGTCGGTGATGATTGTCGCGATCTCGATGATGCGATCCGTATCCGGCACCAGCCCGGTCATCTCAAGATCGATCCAGATCAGGCAGTCGGCGCGGGTCATGTTGCCGCTGATCTTAGCAGAGGCTAGAGTCCGAGCCTGCCGCACACAATGCATCCCTTCACGACCCTGTTCGCAACCCTGCTGGTCACCGGTCTTGCACTGCAATTGTGGCTGCTCGGCCGCCAGATCCGGGCGGTCGGTGCCGGCCGCGAACGGGTTCCCGCTGCATTCGCGGGCGCGATCTCCGCCGGGGAGCATGCAAAGGCCGCCGATTACACCATCACACTGGCGAGTTTTTCCAGGCTGCATGCCGTCATCGATGCCTGTCTGTTGCTGGTGTTCACGATTGGGGGGGGCATCGCATGGATCGATTCGGCAATTGCAGGAAGCGGCATGTCCGGTCTCGGTCGGGGTGTCGCCGTCATCGCTGCCGTGGCGTTGGCGCTCGCGGTCCTGGCCTTGCCATTCGACATCTGGCGAACCTTCCGGATCGAGGCGCAATTCGGTTTCAACCGCACGACACCCGCCCTCTTTGCAATAGACCACCTCAAGGGCCTCGTCATATCCGTGCTGATACTTGGCCCGCTGGTGGCGTTGCTGCTCTGGCTGTTCGGTCGCGCGGGTGACGACTGGTGGTGGTGGGCCTGGTCGGCCTGGGCTGCCTTTTCATTGTTGCTGAGCTGGGCCTGGCCACGCCTGATCGCGCCGCTGTTCAACAAGTTCCGCGAATTGCCGGATGGAGCCCTGCGCGTGGGCGTGATCGAACTCGCGCGTCGCTGCGGTTTCGAACCGCGCGGTGTCTTCGTCATGGACGGTTCGCGGCGCAGTGCACACGGCAATGCCTATTTCACGGGTCTCGGCAAGACCAAGCGCATCGTGTTCTTCGACACGCTGCTGGAGGCACTGGAACGCGGCGAGGTAGAGGCAGTGCTGGCCCACGAGCTTGGGCACTTCCGATTGCGGCATGTGGCGTGGCGCATCGTCTGGTCGCTCGCGGCCTCATTCGCAGGGTTTGCACTGCTTGCCTGGCTCGCCGGCGAGCAGTGGTTCCAGCCCGCGCTCGGTGTCACAGACGGAGGCCCGCATACGCTGTTTCTGCTGTTCGTGCTCGCCGCCCCGGTATTCCTGCTCCCGGCCGGTCCGCTGGCCGCCTGGCTGTCGCGGCGGCACGAATATGCGGCTGATGCCTTTGCGGCACGGCACGCGGATGCGGCAGCGCTCTCAAGCGCGCTCGTGAAGCTGTCTCGCGACAATGCGACGACACTGACCCCGGATCCCCTCTACACGGCGTTTCACGCGTCGCACCCGCCGGCAATTGATCGCATCGGCCGGCTCGCGGCACGGACCACCGGATGAGCGTGAAGTCGCAGACTGTGGCCACTTACGCAGGACGCGTCGTATCCAGTCACGGGCGCGATGCCGTCGTCGAGGACGCCACACGTCGCCGCGTGCATTGCAGGTTGCAAGGCCGCCGGTTGTCCGTTGTCTGCGGCGACAATGTGCGCTGGATCGAGGCGGATACCGAGGGTGCGGGCGGATTCATCACCGAGGTCCGGCCGCGCTCGACCGAACTCGCCCGCATGAACTCACGCGGCAAGTCCGAAGTCGTCGCGGCGAACCTGACCCAGCTCGTATCCGTGATCGCGCCGCTGCCCGCGCCCGATCTTGGCCTCTGCGATCGCTATCTCGCGGCCGCGGAGTGGGCCGGCCTGAAGGCCTGCGTCGTCGCCAACAAGAGCGACCTGCCTGAGGCAAGAACGCTGCTCGGCGCGGCACTCGACTGCTACGCCACGCTCGGCTATCCGGTCATCTGGGCAAGCAAGCGAGCGCCGGGCGGGGCGCTCGCGCTTGCGCTACGGCTCAAGGATGAGATCAGCGTGCTGGTCGGGCAATCCGGCGTCGGCAAGAGCTCGTTGATCAACCTGCTGGTGCCCGGTGTCGAAGCCACCGTGCAGGAGATTTCGCGCGCGGCTGAAACCGGCAAGCACACGACTTCGGTCGCTTCGCTCTATCAGCTGCCGTCGGGAGGCGATCTGGTCGATTCACCCGGCGTGCGCGACTTCGCGGCGCCATTGCCGCCACCGCGCGAGATCGCGAGTGGCTTTCGCGAGATCGCCAGAATCGCCGCGAATTGCCGCTTCAAGGACTGCATGCACCTGCACGAGCCGGGCTGCGCGGTCACTGCAGCGACGAATGCGGGGGAAATACCGGCGCGGCGGATCGCGAGCTACCGCCAGCTGGTCAATCAGGCCGAAGAACTGGGGCGTCGGGATCCGCAACTCAGGCGATGAGCTGGCGCCCGGCCAGCGCGTGCGCGAGCGTGCCGCCATCGACGTATTCGATTTCTCCGCCGACCGGAACGCCATGTGCGATTCGTGAAGCGCGGATTCCGCGGCGCAGCACCAGCTCGCCGATGAAGTGCGCGGTCGCCTCGCCCTCGACCGTCGGATTGGTCGCGAGAATGACTTCGCGCACTTCTCCCTCGTCGAGCAGCGTCTCGAGCTGCTTGATACCCAGTTGCTCGGGTCCGATGCCGTCCAGCGGCGACAGGTGGCCCATCAGCACGAAGTAGCGGCCGCGGTAACCACCCGACTGCTCGACCGCGACGACGTCGGCCGGTGATTCGACGACACACAGCGATGCGGGATCGCGACGCGGCGCCGAGCAGATCTCGCACACCTCGCCGTCCGTCAGCATCCGGCAGCGCTTGCAGTGCACGACCCTGGATGTCGCCTCCTCGAGCGCCTTCGCCAGCGCGCGGCCGCCGTCGCGGTTGCGCTCCAGCAGGTGAAAAGCCATGCGCTGGGCGGATTTGGGGCCGACGCCTGGCAGCACTCGCAGCGCCTCGATCAATCGGGCCAGTGTCGGGGAATAGTTCACAGCGGTGGTCAGAGAGGCAGTTTCATGCCGGGTGGAAGCTGCATGCCGCCCATGGCGTCCGCCATGCGCTGCTGGACCGCTTCCGCGACACGGCGCGTCGCATCGTTGCAAGCCGCGGCGATCATGTCCTCGAGCATTTCACGATCGTCACCGACAGCCGTCGGGTCGATCTGCACGCGCCGCACTTCGTGGCGGCCGTTCATGACGACCTTGACCATACCGCCACCCGCCTCGCCCGTCACTTCAAGCGAGCCCAGCTGCTCCTGCGCCTTCTGCATGTTGGCCTGCAGTTGCTGCGCCTGGCGCATCAGCTGCCCGATATTCGGCTTCATCATGGCATTCTACCCGACCGGCTTGATCGATTCCGGCTGTATGACGGCGCCGAAACGGTCGCGCATCGCCTGCACGTTCGGATCGCTTTCGAGCGCGAGCCGGGCCTGTTCAAGCCGCTCTTCGCGCGCCTGTTCTTCACGGCGCGCCGGTGTATCGCCGGCCTCGGCACCGACTTCGAACTCCAGCCGCACCGGTGCGCCTGTCAGGCGGGCCAGTGCCTGCGCAAAGCGATCTTCCAGCTGCCGCGTGCGAAGGGTCTCGGCGCGTGCATCGAGCAGGAAGCGGAACCTGTCACCTTTGCGCTCGACGAGCCGGCAATGACTGGCCAGCTGCCGGGCCGCGCCCTGCAAGTCGAGATTCGCGAGCATGTCCGGCCAGTCACTCGCCTGCGATGTCGTCGGCGCAGCCGCCGCCGGTCCTTTCGTCGTAGCCACAGCGGGCGTGCGGTCACCACCGGACACAGGCTGCTGCCTGCCGGAGGGCTGCTGCGGCCGGAATGCCAGCATGCGCAGCAGTGTCATCTCCGCGCCGATGCGGGGATCCGGCGCAAGCGGCAGATCGCGACGGCCCAGGATCGCCATCTGGTAGTAGAGCTGGAGATCCTCAGCCGCCATCGTCGCCGCGAGCCGTTGCAACAATTCAGCCGCATAGACTTCGTCTTCCGGCAGGTCCGGAATGGCCTGGCGCAAGGCGACCTTCTGCAGCAGCGCCGCCATCTCGTCGAGCAGCTGGCTGTAGTCGGGAGCGAATTCGTCGATCGCAGCGATGCTGTCGAGCAGTCCGCGGGCATCTTGTGCCGCCAGCCGCTCGACCACGCCGACCACCTGCTGGCGATCCACCGTGCCGAGCATCGCGCGGGTGTCCGCCTCCGTCACCTTTCCTGCACCGAATGCCAGGATCTGGTCCAGCAGCGACAGCGCATCGCGCAGGCTGCCGTCCGCGGCCCGCGCCAGCAGCCCGATCGCAGCCGGCTCTGCCGCGACGCCTTCGGCCTGCAGGATGTGCTGCAGGCGTCCGGCGATCAGCGGAACCGGTAGCCGCTTCAGGTTGAACTGCAGGCAGCGCGACAGCACCGTGACCGGCAGTTTCTGCGGATTCGTCGTCGCGAGCAGGAACTTGACGTGGGGCGGCGGCTCTTCGAGCGTCTTCAGGAGCGCGTTGAAGGAGTGACTCGACAGCATGTGCACCTCGTCGATGAGGTACACCTTGTAGCGGCCGCGCGTCGGCGCGTACTGCACGTTGTCGAGCAGGTCCCGGGTGTCCTCCACCTTGGTGCGTGACGCCGCGTCGACCTCGATGAGGTCGACAAAACGGCCTTCGTCGATCTCACGGCAGGCGCCGCATTCCCCGCAGGGCTTCGAACTGACGCCACGCTCGCAATTCAGCGACTTTGCGAGAATTCGTGCGATCGTCGTCTTGCCGACGCCGCGCGTTCCGGTGAACAGGAATGCGTGATGGATGCGCCCGGAATCCAGCGCATTGACCAGCGCCTGCTGCACGTGCTCCTGGCCGACCAGCTCGGTGAATGTGCGCGGGCGCCACTTGCGCGCCAGGACCAGGTAACTCATGGATTCCGTTCTCCCCATTGACCGGTGGAGGCGGCCCGCGCCAGCACCCCTCCGGCACCCGATGCCGCCGTTACCGTTGCTCCCTTCCGGGCCTGGCGGGATTCACGACTGATCGTCGCGGAGGAACCGACGCGAGCCACCATCGATGTTGCCGGGCCGGGCATCGTAAGGTCGCCCCCTGGGGTCGTCAACCGAGAGAATTTTGGCGGAGAGGGTGGGATTCGAACCCACGTGGGGCGTTATGCCCCCAACCGATTTCGAGTCGGTGCCGTTATGACCGCTTCGGTACCTCTCCGCGCGTGATACCGGCCAGCCGACGTCGCGACCACCACCGGAGGCGGTATTCTACAGCAATGCAGCCGAAACCTGCCCAAACCGGCGAACGGCGTAGGGACATTCGCAGCCGCTTCGGCGTGCCGACCATCGTCGTGATGTCGCTGATGATCGGGACCTGTTCACGCATGCCGGACACCTACGAGCAGATCCGTCTGCTCGGAATGCTGAAGGTCGCTACGCGCAACAGTCCGATGGCCTATTACGAGGGAGCCTCCGGCCCGGAGGGACCTGAGTACGAGCTCGCCGCCGGTTTCGCGCGGCGACTCGGCGTGAAGCTGAAGCTGAAAGTCGCGACCTCAGGCACGGCGGCTCTTGAGGACGTGCTGCACAATCGTGCCCACATAGCCGCGGCCGGGATCATCGCGAGCCAGCCGCGTCACGAAATGGCGCTGTTTGGGCCGGTTTACCAGCGCATTGACCAGCACATTGTCTATCGCGTCCAGGATCCACTGCCCGAGTCGCCGCGGGACCTGATCGGCAAGCGCATCATCGTGATCCGGAACTCAACGCATGCCGCGAGCCTCGCTCGACTTGCCAGGGACCTGCCAGCGTTGCGCTGGACCGAGGTGGATGACGCCGACCAGCTGGAGCTTTTCGCGCGTGTCGCGAGCGGCGCGGCCGACGTGACGATCGCCGACTCATCCGAGTTCACGCTCGGACGCCGCTTTCATCCGCAGTTGCGACCGGCATTCAAGCTGGCCGAATCCGAAGCCATCGCATGGGCCCTGGCGCCGCGCAGCACCGGCCTCCTGCCACTGGTCGAGCATTACTTCACCGAACTCAAGGCGACAGGCGGTCTCGCCGAAATCCTCTCGCGCCACGAGGGTTCGCTGAGTCGCTTTCGGCGGGTCGATGCGCCTGCTCTCGTAAGCGCCATTCGTGATCGGCTGCCCCTGTACCGGGCCTGGTTCGAGGAAGCGAGCACGGAAACCGACATCGACTGGCGCATCCTTGCGGCGATCGGCTACCAGGAGTCCCGCTGGGACGAGACCGCGGTATCAACGACCGGTGTGCGCGGTCTTATGATGCTCACCGCCGAGACCGCCCAGCGCGTCAAAATCACCGATCGCACCGATCCGCGCAGCAGCATCCTGGGCGCTGCACGCTACCTGGCGCTGATCAAGGACACGATTCCCGAGCACATACCGGAGCCCGACCGGACCTGGCTGACACTCGCGGCCTACAACATCGGCTATGGCCATCTGGAAGACGCGCGAATCCTGGCACAAAGCGCCGGCCGCGACCCCGACAGCTGGGACGCAGTGCGCGAGAAGCTGCCATTGCTCGCACAGGAGCGTTGGTTCATGCACACCCGGCGCGGCTATGCGCGCGGCTGGGAGCCGGTCGGCTTCGTCCGCAACGTGCAGACTTATCTCCAGATTCTCGAGTGGATGACGAGTGGCCCCGAACCTAGCGGCGAGCCTCGAAAAACCTCTTGAGCAATGCGCCGCATTCCTCCGACAGCACGCCGCCAAACGCGTCGACGCGATGATTCATCGCTTCGTGCGCGAGGAGATTGAACGCACTCCCGGCCGCCCCCTGACGCGGATCCCAGGCACCGAATACAAGTCGCGCAATGCGCGCATGCGCGATCGCCGCGGCGCACATCGGGCAGGGCTCGAGCGTCACGTAGAGCGTCGCACCGCCCAAACGGTAGTCGCCGATCTTCTGCGCCGCGGCACGAAGCGCAAGAATTTCCGCATGAGCGGTCGGGTCGCGCAATGCCACCGGCTGATTCCAGCCTTCGCCCAGCACCTGGTCATCGCGCACGACCAGCGCGCCTACCGGCACTTCGCCTTCAGCCTCCGCGCGCGCGGCAAGCGTAAGCGCGTGGCGCATCCAGTCGGTGTCGCGATTCACTCCAGGGCCTCCTCCAATTCGAATCCGCCGCGCCATTGCGTGAGGCCGGTCGCTCACCGACAATCGACCAGTTGACCAATTAGATCAGAACCCGGGAACGAGGGGGAATTGGTGGCCACGACTCAAGCACCTGAATCACGCGCAATCCCCGTTGCGCCGATCCTGATCGCGATGGCGGCCGGCGCGCTGATCGGCTGGCTTTGTGGCCCCGACACCCGCATCGGCAGCATCGAAGTCGTGCGGATCTTCGATTTCCTTGGCACGCTCTTCATCAACCTGCTGAAGATGCTGATCGTACCGCTGGTCATGGCCTCGATCGTCACCGGCGTTGCGAGTCTCGGATCCGGCCGCGATCTCGGCAGGCTCGGCCTGAAGACACTGTCGTTCTATGTGATCACGACGCTGATCGCCGTGCTGATTGCGTTGACGATCAGCAATCTCGTCAAGCCCGGCATCGTGGATGGCGAGCCGGCGCGCGAGATGCTGGCCCTGGAAGCGGACACGGGCACTGTCACCGCGAATGTGACGGAGCGTGCGTCAGCCAGCGCCTTCGACACACTGCTTGGCATTGTTCCGTCAAACATCGTCGAGGCAACGATCTCCGGGAAGCTGCTGGGTGTCGTGTTCTTCTGCGTGCTGTTCGGCTTCTTCCTCGCGCGCATCGAATTGCCATACCGGCAGACGCTGCTCGATTTCTGGCAGGGGATATTCCGGGTGATGATGCGCATGACGGAGTTCGTCATGCGGCTCGCGCCCATCGGCGTGTTCGCGCTGACGGCCCGCGTAGTGGCCAAGGCGGGCTTTGACGCGGCGGGACCGATGCTGGTGTTCGCCGCCTGCGTGATCGCGGGCCTTGCAATCTACGCCTTCATTGCGCTGCCGCTGCTGATCCGCGTGGTTGGGCGCGTCAATCCCTGGCCGCTATTTCCCGCGATGAGTCCGGCGCTGCTCACCGCATTCTCCACCGCCTCATCGGCCGCTACCCTGCCCCTCAGTCTCGAATGCGTGGAAAAGCGCGCGCATGTCTCGGAGCGGATCACGAGTTTCGTGCTGCCACTCGGCACCTCGATCAATCATGCGGGCAGCGCGCTATACGAATGCGCCGCGGCGATGTTCATTGCGCAGGCCTATGGCCTGCACCTGAGCTTCGGTGTGCAGTTCACGGTCGTGGTCCTGGCGTTGATCACGTCCATGGGCATCGCGAGCATTCCGGCTGCTTCACTCGTGGGCATCGCGATCATCCTGACTGCCGTCGGCCTCCCGGCCGAGGCCATCGGCGTGCTATTCGTGTTCGACCGGCTGCTCGACATGGCACGCACCGCGGTCAATGTGTTCGCGGATGCGACCTGCGCCGTGATCGTGGCGCGGCTTGAGGGTGAGGAAGGCGTGCTCAGGTAGCCGGCGTCATTTGCATCCCGAGCAGGCGTGTGGCTAACACAGTTCCAGCCGTTCTGCAGGGGGGTCTGTAATCCGCGGCGCGCATTGACCGGCTCTCGATGGGCAATCCAGGCGATGTGAAACCGGTGGGCTCGGGCGTCAGTGAGATGCGGATCGACTATGGCCCTGGCTACCGAGTTTATTTCATGCAGCGCGGGCCGATCATCATCGTGATCTTGTGCGGGGGGGGCAAACGCACGCAAGTAGCTGACATCAGGCAGGCAGTCGAGATTGCAGGGAACTGGAGCGGGTAAATTATGGCAACGAAGAAACGGGTCAAAGAGAAGTTTTCACGTTACGACACCGCCGACTACCTCAAGTCCGACGAGGATACGGTGGCGTATCTCGAGGCGTGCATGGAAGAAGCCGGCGACGATCCGGCGTTCATTGCAGTCGCACTCGGCAATATCGCCCGTGCGCACGGGATGGGGCAGCTGGCGAAGGAGACGGGGCTTACACGCGAGGGTCTCTACAAGGCACTATCAGCCGAAGGCAACCCAAGCCTGGGGACAGTCCTCAAGGTCATGAGGGCGCTCGGATTGAAACTGACCCCCCAAGTCGCCTAATGACCAAAGCGGATCCGTGAGGGTTGTTCGGGCGGATAGTAAGGATAAACGGCTTTTTATGCGTACTATCCGCAGCCGCTGCCAACGTTTGCGTAAGCAACATCCCGGAGATCCCGTCAGTCAGGGAATGACGAGATTAATGCAATTGCGTCTATAGGAGACCTGCCGCAAGTTCGTTCTTGATCTGCAACATATTCTTCATCATCTGCCGATCGTTGATGTTGACGGGATAATTATTGCCATAAGCGTGTTTCGCATTCGCCCATCTTTGTTGGTTTTTGGCCCAGTACGCCTTCTTCTCATCCGATGTCATGTCAGCCGCTTTCTTTTCAGTAAGCGCCACATGCAACCCGGTATCCATCACTCCCACCGTCTCACCGGACAATGGATCAACCCGCCACCAACCCCGACGCGCTCGACCACCGTTCGCGAATGGCTGCGTGGGCACGTATGCCGAATACCCTGCCCCTATGTCTTCGGCAAGCCGCGCCACGACATCGGCTGGCCAATCCAGCTTGCCTGCCGCAGCCACATCGCGCGCACCGATCAGCTGCCAGGCATCGGATTCGCCCAGCGGAAAGGTAGTCGCGGTGTTTTCGCCTTGATCCAGGGTTCCGGTTAACGCGAGCTGCTCCGAGATTGTGTCAACCACGCCCTGGCGCAGACGAACCTGAAACGCATTCAGCGCGGGGTCCGGGCGAACGCCGACGGAATTGGTCGCGATGTCGATGAATTCGATCAGTGCGGCCTTGTCCGCATTCACTATGGGCAGGCCCTTGCCAAGAATCAGCACATTGGGCTGATCGATGAACCAATCCGCGGCCTCCTTGCTGAGCAGGGATCGCATGTGCGCCAGGCGCGACAGTGGATTCCACACTTCCATGCGAGCCACTATGGAAGATGCGATGCCCTGAAGTACCTTGGGATCTTTCTCCACGGCAAGGCGCTGCACATCGCCTCGGATTTCCAGGAACGTGCTCATGGCCAGATGGGAAACATAGTCTTCGGTGAAAGCACAAGGCTGTATCAGGATGGAATACATGCCGACCAGAGCCTGATAACGCTTCACCAGCAGATCATTGGTACCGGCATCGAAGCCCGCGACGCGGGCGGCGCGTTTCTCAGGCCCAAGCACGTCGAAAATCGGGCGGCGGATTGTCCTGACCGCCGATCCGGGGATGTGGAGTTCAAAATCCAGCCACTCCGCTGTCATGGAAGACTGCGACGATGCCGCGCCTCCGAGCGCCTCGCCGAACCCGACCATGAATCCTGAGCCACCCGTCTCTGCGACCGCTTTCAGGGAACTAAAGGGATCTGCAATCACGCTGCCGTCGTCAGCAATACCGGACTGATCCACAGTGCGGTCGCCAACCAGCAGCATGGGTACCCATTGCTTGACCTGCACCGCCGCATCGGCCAGGGCATTCGGTTGGCTGACCGAAAAAGGAAATTCCTCCGGCCACGGCGTTGGATAGTGCGTGAGCTCGATGCGCATGCCGAGGACTTCGGCCGGCCGCAGCACATGCTCGAGCACGGTCGATTCCGTCGTGGCAGAATTCTCGTAGCGCTCTACCACCACGCGCAGGTTGACGGAGTGCCACTGTTTATCAGGGACCGGCGGCTTCTCGCTCGCGGGCTCCCACACATAGGAATCGCTCGCCGCCGCGAGCGCATGGCCTATGTCGGCGGCGGGCGCAAGCAGGTCCAGAGCGACCCATTTGCCGTCGGCCAGATACTCGATCCACCAATGGTCCCGAATCGCCTCAATCGCGGAAGAATCGCTGCGGCTCCGTCCTGCTGCAGCGCCATCTTCGAACGCGGCCAGCAGCGGATCCGCCCTGGCATCCACCAGCGCCAGCGCCTCCGAAAAGATCGGAGCCGAATTCTCGGCCGGCGCGTTGGTGCCTGGGCGTTGCGGCCGCGACGGCTTCATCCCTGTGAGCAAGTATGAAGCCTGGCGCTGTGACAGCGTCGTGTGCGCGAGTCGCACCTGATGGCCGGTGCGGCGCAGGAGGTCTCCAAGCAATACGGCTCGATCCACGGTACTGCCGACTCGATCCAGCAGTACTCCGCGCGCACCTCGCAGCAATCCGGAATAGGGCACCCACCACGTATGGTCGCGAACCCACTCGTATTGCGTTTTCGGGTCGGGCCCAAGCGCTGTCGCCAGCGCGGCGGGATCGAACTCCCGGTGAGGCAGTTTTTTGTCTCGATCCGCGATTTCATCCAGGATCGAATTGATTTTCCTGACAGCCTCTCCGATCGGGGTGCTGCGTGCAGTATCGGCAGAACTGGCGCTCTGCGGCGAGTCGTCAGCAGGTGGCGTCTTGTCACTCTGCTGGGAGCAGGCGATACAGCACAGGGCGAGGATCAGGCCGCTGGCATATCTGGCTGACATTCGCATAACACCACCTTGCTTGGCTAAAGATGCGGATAGTACGAATAAAAGCCTTTCTGTTGACGCCGAGTGTAGCGCCGGACCGTGCACGGGGGTGCGGCGGCGAGAATCCGCGCGCCGCGCGCCCGGACAGTGTCCGCTAAGCCATCGTCTTGTCGCGGTTCCCCGGCCGATTCTCGTTCCCGGCTGTATCGCGCGCAGCATCCCGCGCGCGCTCGCCTGC